>ERZ773070.1227-NODE-1227-length-16221-cov-4.233639_pt1 | contig 16221 bp, 18 predicted proteins | sample MGYA00580618_ERZ773070 | MGnify/ENA primary metagenome ERZ773070 (study PRJEB29015, sample SAMEA2738023) | human oral metagenome | biome: human oral; feature: human-associated habitat; material: dental | place: China | collected 2019 ... | reverse complement strand
TTTGTGCGGCGTTCTGATGAACGAATCGATAAGTCACGGAAGTATATCACGTAAGTACGGAGTTCGTTGACGATTTCTTTTAGACGAGTCATTTGACATTTTTCGTAAATAAAATCATTAAAGGTTGTGAAGTTAGCCAGTACTTCATCTACTTTATCTTCAGCGTTTAGTTTATCGCACTCTTCTAAGATGGCTGCGAGCTCTTCGAAATCTTTCTTCGTCATGAGCTTCATAGCATTAATCGTCGCTAAGGTGTCGAGGGACTTTCTAATTTCAAAGATCTCATGGGCGTCTTTGATAGAAATTCCTTTTACAATAACGCCGATCTTTGGGATATGCTCTACAAGATGTTCCTTTGTCAATTCGTTTAAGGCATAACGAATCGGAGTACGACTAATATTTAATTCTGTCGAAAACTCTTTTTCATTAATTCTTGTGCCGGCAGGAATCTCCCCTAAAATAATCGTTTTACGAAATGCTTCGTAAAGTGAAATTTTGAGAGGTTTATTTTGAGTAATGTCTAGATTGTTTTTAACTGCTTGAATGACTGCTGACATAATAGCCTCCTTGAATTTGTTCTATGTATCAGAAATAGTATAAACGAAAATAGTGAAAAATGCACAAAAAAGACTTGTTAGGCTAGGCCTGAACAAGTCTTTTTCACAAATTCAATTGTTTAATTATTGTGCTACATATAATGGCATGTGACCCATTAATACGATTGTTACAACGAAGATTACGAAGATAACAGCTGCGTATTTAGCTGATTCTTTTTGCCATTCACCCATGTCTAATCCTGTTAGACGTAATAGTAAGTAGATGAACGCTACTAATGGGCTTAATAAGTGGAATGCTTGACCCATTAATGAAGCTAATGCCATTTGCATATCAGTGAATCCATATTGACGTCCGATTTCTGCGAATGGAATTAATACTCCGTAGTAGAAGCCATCATTTGTTAAGAAGAATGTACCAGGAACTGAGATAATTGCGATAATTAATGACCAGAATCCTGCTAATTGTTGAGGGATGATTTGAACGATGCTGTTTGTTAAAGCAGTCGCCATTCCAGTTCCTTGGAATAATCCCATGAATACTCCGGCAGCAAATACTAGTAATACTACTTGTACAGCATCCCCAGCGTTGTCCCCAATACGTTTTGCTTGAGCTTTTAAGTCTGGGTAGTTGATCATTAAGGCTAAACCTGTACCAACTAAGAATAATACTACTGGTTTAACTTCGATTGCATCGATGAATGAACCAGCAACTAACCAACCGATTAATACGATTGTTAAGATAGCGTTGATTAAAAAGTTTTGTGGACGACGTTTTTCTAACACTTCTGGGTCAGTGATTGTTGTTAATTCATCTAATTCAGCATCTGTTAATTCTTGGATACCTAAACGAGCGCGTTCTTTTTTACCCATTGAGCGAGCAACAACGAAGATTACGTAAAGTGCTGAAAGAATCATACCTGGTGCTAAGTAACCTAGGATATCTGCTTCTACACCAAGAACTGACATTGCACGAGCAGTAGGTCCGCCCCATGGTAATAAGTTCATGATTGTGTTTTGTAAGATAACAAGAACCCCTAAGTTCATTAATTTCATGTCTAATTTTTTGTAAATTGGCACGAAAGCTGAGCAGCAGATTAATGTAGTTGTAGTTCCGTCACCGTTTAATGATACGGCAGCAGCAACGATAGCAGTAGCCATCAATACTTTCATTGGGTCGCCTTTAGCGAAGCGAATCATTTTGTTAGTGATTGGATCGAATAATCCAGCGTCTAACATTGTAGAGAAGTAAAGGATTGCGAATAGAAGCATAACCCCTGTTTCAGCAGTTCCTTTCATCGCTGTTAATTTATCTTTTGAGTTATTACCGAATAACCCTTGGCGAATTAATGTACCGATGTTAACGTCTTGGACTTGACCTGTAGCAACTAAAATAATTGCGAAAATTAATGGAATTAATACTAAAGCTGTGAATGGTGACATTTTTTTCTTCATGATAATGTACATGAAAATTGCCATCATTACATAAGCTGCAACTGTGATAACCATCATATCTTCCTTTCTTTTTTGAAAAATTTTTATAATAGCAGGAGAAACATTCAGTCGCTAAAACCTGAAGGGGTCTCCACGAAGTCACTTCAAAAATGAATTCGTTTACTTATAGCGATATCTTAAACAATATTTAATAAAAAAGATAGTGTTTTCATAGTGAAAAACATTAAAAAAACAGTTTGATGTGACAAAATGAACATAAGCTTTATATCGAAATTATAATAAAACACCAAAAGAACAGGGAAAGTCCCGTTTTATGTTTCGGGAATGATAGTGTTTTCTGTATAATAATTCTATGCAGATTATGTTGGGAAGGGAGTGAAGGAATGGGAATTCTCCAACGATTATTTGGCAAAAAGAGTTCTGAAGCAACGGAACACGCATCAACGCAGCCTGCATCCCCTCAATCGGAATGGGAAAAATTAGAAGCTTTTGTACCGGTAGAAGCAGAAGAAGCTAAACACGTCTCAATCATTGCGGCAGCGATTGCGGCCTCAGATTATCCAGAAAGCCAATTTGTGGTTAAACGCGTCCTTAAACGCAACCCAGAAACCAAGATTATCTCGGTTATCGCTTCGGCAATTGCTGCAGGCGAATCAAATGACAGTCAGTGGGCTGTTAAAGAAATCTACCAAAAACGTAAATCATAATTTATTTTAGGAGGAATGTTACGAAATGTTACGTAAATTCAAAATCAAAGTAGACGGTCAAGAGTACCAAGTAGAAATGGAAGAAATCGGCGCAGTGGCGGCACCTGCTCCTGTAGCACCAGCTGCGGCTCCAGCGACACCAGCAACACCTGCAGTAGAAGCAGCACCTGCTCCAGCAGCTCCTGTAGCATCAACACCAGCAGGCGCAGACGCAATGCCATCTCCAATGCCAGGAAATATCTTACGTGTGCTTGTAAACGTAGGGGATACAGTTACTGAAAACCAACCATTAATGATTTTAGAAGCGATGAAAATGGAAAACGAAATCGTTGCGGCTAAAGCAGGGGTTGTAGCAGGAATTCACGTTAAAGAAGGTCAAGTGGTAAACCCAGGAGACGCTTTAATTACAATCAACTAATTTTAATAACTTTCAAGGAGTGAAACAGTGGAAACATTAGTTCAAAATGTAATGTCTATTACTGGCGGCCAAATCTTCATGATGCTTGTCGGTGCCCTATTAATGTACTTAGGGATTAAAAAAGAGTACGAACCAACATTATTAGTACCAATGGGATTAGGTACAATTTTAGTAAACTTCCCAGGGACCGGGGTTCTTGACCAAGTCGTTGGCGGACAACAACAACACGGTGTCCTACAAATCTTATTCGAAATCGGTATCGAAACTGAATTATTCCCATTATTAATCTTCATCGGTATCGGTGCGATGATCGACTTTGGACCATTATTACAAAACCCATTCATGTTATTATTCGGTGCGGCAGCACAATTTGGTATTTTCTTCGTAGTCGTTGTAGCTGTATTATTCGGGTTTGACATTCGTGAAGCAGCTTCAATCGGTATTATCGGTGCGGCAGATGGTCCTACTTCTATCTTTGTAGCGAACCAATTAGCACCACAATTACTTGGAGCGATTACGGTTGCGGCCTACTCATACATGGCTCTTGTTCCAATTATCCAACCAATCGCTATCAAGATGGTTACAACAAAAGCAGAACGTCGTATTCGTATGACTTACCATGCTTCAGGTGTATCTAAATTAACGAAAATCTTGTTCCCAATCATTATCACAATTGTGGCAGGTTTCATTGCTCCAATTTCATTACCACTTGTTGGTTTCTTAATGTTTGGTAACTTATTACGTGAATGTGGCGTTTTAGACAACTTATCTCAAGCCGCTCAAAACGAATTAGTAAACATTGTTTCTATTCTATTAGGGATTACGATTTCAGTTAAAATGCAAGCTGATTTATTCTTAAATGTTCAAACATTAATGATCATCTTGTTCGGTTTAGTAGCCTTCATCATGGACTCAATCGGTGGTGTTGTGTTTGCTAAGATCTTGAACTTATTCCGTAGAGAAAAGATCAACCCAATGATCGGAGCTGCAGGTATCTCTGCATTCCCAATGTCAAGTCGTGTTATCCAAAAAATGGCGACAGACGAAGATCCTCAAAACTTCATCTTAATGTACGCTGTTGGAGCTAACGTTTCTGGACAAATCGCTTCTGTTATTGCTGGTGGATTATTATTATCATTCTTCATGTAATAATATAGAAGGAAAAGGAGGAAAACGATGAATTTCAACGCAGAACATTTAACACAAGCTTTTGAATTAATGGCTTTAGGGATGGCTGGAGTTTTCCTAGTATTAGGAATTCTATACGCCGTTTCTGCATTACTTTTAAAAGCATTCCCGCCAAAATAAGGAGGCCGTTCCATGGAAAATTTCATTCTCAAACGATTATGGCTCGATCGCGATAAGAAAGCTCGCCAAGATTGGGAATGGTTAATGGATCAAGCGAACCTTGGCAAGACGGAACAAGTCGATTACACAATTGCCATTTATCATCACTCTGGTGACATTGCAGCGACGGGTTCTCTAGACCGCAACATTTTAAAATGTTTAGTGGTTTGTAAAAAGTATCAATCAGAAAATCTGTTAACGCATCTCGTGATGGCCCTTCTAGAGGAATTAAGAGAACGTTCTTACACAAACAGTTTTGTCTATACAAAACCAAAGAATATTATCTTCTTTAAATCTCTGGGTTACCGGGTGATTGCCGAAACAGAAAATCTTGCCTTTTTAGAACAAGGCATTCCTTCCTTTAGTGATTACTTAAAATTACTAAAAGAACATTTCGTAGAAGGAAGTAGCAACAGTGCCATCGTCATGAATGCCAATCCTTTTACGCTGGGACATCAATACTTGGTAGAAACAGCTGCTAGTCAGTCGAGCCACCTCTATGTGTTCGTTGTTTCCGAAGACCGTTCGTTCTTTCATACGAACGACCGAATGGAAATGGTGAAACGAGGCGTGAGTCATTTGCCAAATGTAACGGTACTCCCAACAAGAGACTACATGGTCTCAAGCGCTACTTTCCCATCCTACTTCTTGAAAGAGAAGGCGGATTTGGAAGTGGCAAAAGTTCAAGCAACATTGGATGCAACACTCTTCTTAGAAAACATTGTTCCAACGTTACAATTGACCAAACGTTTTGTGGGTCAAGAACCACTCTCCCCAGTCACCTCCGTTTATAATGACGCACTAAGCGCTGCTTTTGGCAAGGACTTAGAATTAGTCATTATAGATAGACTTTCTGTCCGAGAGGAAGTGGTGAGTGCGACGCGTGTACGCGCTGCCATTCAAGACAAAAACGTAGACGAGTTGAAACAGCTCGTTCCAGCAACTACGTATCATTATTTAGAAGAAAAACATTTCATTGGTTAAAATCCAAAAGAAAAGGTGGAAACAATAATGGAAATTAAAAAAAGTGCAGTAGTCGGCACTTTGGAATCAAGTGACATTATGATCACTTTAAATCCAAGTACCGCTGGTCGAATCGACATTCAATTAGAAAGTAGTGTCGAAAAACAATTCGGAAATCAAATCCGTCGTGTGATCGAAGAAACTTTAAAACAATTAGGCGTTACTTCAGCAGAAGTTATCGCAGTGGATAAAGGGGCTTTAGATTGCACAATCCAAGCTCGTACAGTGACAGTTGTTCACCGTGCAGCTGAAGTTGAAAACTACGACTGGAAGGAGATCGACTCATGGAACGCTTAAGAAGAACAATGATGTTCGTACCTGGTTCAAACGCAGCAATGTTGCGTGACGCTCCACTTTACGGCGCAGACTCAATTATGTTTGACTTAGAAGATGCTGTATCTTTAAAAGAAAAAGACTCAGCTCGTGTATTAGTACATTTCGCTTTAAAAACTTTTGACTACAGCAATGTAGAAACAGTTGTACGTATCAACGGTTTAGATACAACAGGTGCTTTAGATATTGAAGCAGTTGTTCTTGCTGGAGTAAACGTGGTTCGTTTACCAAAAACTGAAACAGCTCAAGATATCGTAGACGTGGATGAAATCATCACTCGCGTTGAACGTGAAAACAACATCCCAGTAGGTCGCACTAAAATGATGGCTGCGATTGAATCTGCTGAAGGTGTGTTAAACGCTCGCGAAATCGCTAAAGCAAGTGACCGTTTAATCGGTATCGCTTTAGGTGCTGAAGACTACGTAACAAACATGAAAACTCGTCGTTACCCTGATGGACAAGAGTTATTCTTCGCTCGTAGCATGATCTTACACGCTGCTCGTGCTGCAGGAATCGCTGCTATCGATACTGTTTACTCAAACGTAGACAACATGGATGGATTCCGTGAAGAAGTAGAACGCATCAAACAATTAGGTTTCGATGGAAAATCTGTTATTAACCCTCGTCAAATCCCTGTGGCTAATGCAGTATATGCACCAACAGAAAAAGAAATTCAAAACGCTAAAGAAGTTATCTGGGGAATTCGTGAAGCTGAAGCAAAAGGTTCAGGTGTTATCTCAGTTAACGGTAAAATGGTCGACAAACCAATCGTTGAACGTGCTGAGCGCGTAATCGCATTGGCGAAAGCGGCTGGATTGATTAGCGAGGAGGAAATTTAAGATGGTATTAAATAAAGCTGGACGTGAAATTCCACAAGAATATGCAGATCAATATGGGGTATACGAAGGTGAGTTAGCTCGCATTAAACCTTATGAAGCAGCTAGCCGTAAAATTAAACCTGTTGAACCTCGTCAAGAAAAATTATTAGGTAGCATTCGTGAAGCTATTGAAAAAACTGGCTTAAAAGATGGCATGACAATCTCATTCCACCACCACTTCCGTGAAGGGGACTATGTCATTAACATGGTTATGGATGAAATTGCAAAAATGGGTATTAAAAACCTATCAATCGCGCCTTCTTCAATTGCGAACGTACACGAACCATTAATCGAACACATCAAAAACGGTGTTGTAACAAACATTACTTCATCAGGTTTACGTGATAAATTAGGGGCAGCCATCTCTAGCGGTATCATGGAAAACCCAGTTGTGATTCGTTCACACGGTGGACGTGCTCGTGCAATCACTGCAGGAGACATCCACATCGACGTTGCCTTCATCGGAGCTCCAAGTTCTGACGAGTACGGTAACATCAACGGTACAAAAGGGAAAGCAACTTGCGGTTCTTTAGGATACGCAATGATCGACGCTAAATACGCTGACCAAGTAGTTGCGATTACAGATAGCCTTGTACCTTATCCAAACACTCCAATCAGCATTCCACAAACAGACGTGGACTACGTGGTTGTAGTAGATGAAATCGGGGATCCTAAAGGGATTGCTAAAGGGGCAACTCGTTTCACTAAAAACCCTAAAGAATTATTAATCGCAGAATATGCTTCTAAAGTAATCACTGGTTCTCCATATTACAAAGAAGGATTCTCATTCCAAACTGGTACAGGTGGAGCTTCTCTTGCTGCAACTCGTTTCATCCGTGAAGCAATGATTAAAGACGGCATCAAAGCAAGCTTTGTACTTGGTGGGATTACAAACTCAATGTGCGAATTGTTAGAAGAAGGTTTAGTTGAGAAAGTCATCGACGTTCAAGACTTCGACCACCCATCAGCAATTTCACTTGCAAACAATGCAAACCACTATGAAATCGACGCAAGCATGTACGCAAACCCATTATCTAAAGGTTCAGTAATCAACCGTTTAGACGTTGCAATCCTTTCTGCTTTAGAAGTAGATACAGACTTCAACGTAAACGTAATGACAGGTTCTGACGGAGTTATCCGTGGAGCTTCAGGTGGTCACTGTGATACAGCCTTTGCTTCAAAAATGTCAATGGTTATCAGCCCATTAGTACGTGGACGCATCCCTACATTCGTAGAATCAGTAAATACTGTGATTACTCCTGGTACAAGTGTGGACGTGGTTGTTACTGAAATCGGTATTGCGATCAACCCTAACCGTCCTGACTTAATTGAACACTTCAAAGGGTTAGATGTTCCTCAATACACAATTAAAGAATTACAAGAAAAAGCCTACAGCATCGTTGGAAACCCAGAACCAATCCAATATGGTGATAAAGTGGTTGCGGTTATCGAATACCGTGATGGAAGCATCATCGACGTTGTTCGCAATGTTTAATTCTTTGTTTGATGGAGCACCCGTGGATATCATGCAAATGCTTGATGCCAGAGAAAGACGTGCTCATACCCAACAACAATTACTAGAACAATTCAACCCGTGTGTACTCGTGTCCATCACACTCAATATTCCGGGACCTGTAAAAAATTCAGAGGCGATTACAACTGTCTTCGCCTCTGTGATTTCTGAATTGGATGAGGCGTTACAGTCTTTTGAGAAGCTTCAACAAGAAGATTTCTCACTTGCGACAGGAATGGAGTTTTACCGAGTTCTTCGCGCAGACGCACTTGATGTAAAACGCGCTTGTACGGAGTTTGAAGAAGGACACCCGCTCGGACGATTACTGGATATCGATGTCGTGGAAATGGCCGGAGAGACACCAACTCCAATTTCCAGAACAACCCTTGGAATGCCTCCAAGACGTTGTTTTATCTGCAATGAGGAAGCAAAAGTGTGCGCCCGTTCTAGAAAGCATACCGTCCTAGAAATGCAAGAGCATATCGCTCACATGATTGCAGCATACACATCGACCCAAAGACCTTAAGAAAGGAAGATATTATGAGCAAAATTATCCGTTTAACTGAAACGGTTTTGCGTGACGGACAACAAAGTCAAATCGCGACTCGTATGTCAACTGAAGATATGTTACCAATCTTGGAAACATTAGATCAAGCTGGCTTCCATGCGTTAGAAGTATGGGGAGGAGCAACTTTTGACTCTTGTATTCGTTTCTTGAATGAAGACCCATGGGAACGTCTACGTCAAATTCGCGCAGCAGTAAAAGATACAAAGTTGCAAATGTTATTACGTGGACAAAACCTATTAGGATACCGTAATTATGCTGATGATGTGGTACGTTTATTCGTAGAAAAATCTGTACAAAACGGAATCGACATTATTCGTGTATTCGATGCTTTAAACGATGTTCGTAACATGAAGACATCTATCGAAGCAACAAAATTAGCAGGCGGACACTGCCAAACAGCGATTTCTTACACAACAAGTCCAGTTCACACTGTGGACTACTACGTTGATTTAGTAGGACGCATGGCAGAATTCGGTGCAGACTCAATCTGTATTAAAGACATGGCTGGGGTATTAACACCTCAAACAGGTTACGAATTAGTAAGCCGTATTAAAGAAAAAACTGATCTTCCTTTAGAAGTTCATACGCATGCTACAAGCGGTATTTCTGAAATGACTTACCTAAAAGTAGCTGAAGCAGGCGCAGATATTATCGATACTTGCTTATCATCATTCTCTGGTGGTACAAGTCAACCTGCAACTGAATCAATGGTCTTATCTTTAGAAGAATTAGGATTTAATACTGGCGTGGACATGAAGAAAGTAGAAGAAGCAACAGCTCACTTCAACGGCATTCGTGATAAATTCCGTGCAGAAGGCATTTTAAACCCTAAAGTAAAAGATACAGAACCAAAAACATTAATTTACCAAGTACCTGGTGGAATGTTATCAAACCTATTAAGTCAATTAACAGAACAAGGCTTAGCAGACAAATACGACGAAGTATTAGCTGAAGTGCCTAAAGTTCGTGCGGACTTAGGTTACCCACCGCTTGTAACGCCATTATCACAAATGGTTGGTACACAAGCGGTAATGAACGTGATTTCAGGCGAACGTTTCAAACTCGTTCCAAAAGAAATCAAAGACTACGTTTTAGGATTATATGGACAAGCTCCAGCAGAAATTAATCCTGAAGTGAAAGAAAAAATTATCGGCGATGCAGAAGTTGTGACGGTTCGACCAGCTGACTTAATCGAAGATCAATTACCAGAAATTCGCGAAGAGATTAAAGAATACGCTAAATCTGACGAAGATGTGTTAATGTACGCACTCTTCCCACAACAAGCAAAAGACTTCTTAGGTCGCCGCGAAGATCCATTCTACGATGTACCATTACAAACAGTAGAAGTTACTTTAGACTTAAAATAGTTTTGCTAGAAAGCTGAAAAGCTAGGCCCTGTAGCCCGGCTTTTCAGCTTTTTGTGTGCTTTAAACTGTGCTATAATGAAAAGAAAGTCAATGCAAAGGAAGTGAAGGAATGGGACGTTTTAGAGAAGATATGGATACTTATAAGAGAAATGATCCAGCGGCAAGAAGCAGCTTGGAAATCGTCTTGACGTACCCAGGATATCACGCAACGGTCTTGCACCGCGCTGCGCATTGGTTACATACGAAGGCAAAACTGAGACTCCTTGCACGAATGGTTAGTGGCTTTAGCAGGTTCCTCACGGGAATTGAGATTCATCCAGGGGCTACGATTGGAAGACGGTTCTTTATCGACCATGGCATGGGAATCGTGATTGGAGAAACATCCATTATCGGAGACGATGTCAAGATGTTCCACGCGGTAACCTTAGGCGGAACTGGGAAAGATACAGGTAAACGCCATCCGACCATCGAAAACGGCGTGCTCTTATCGGCGCATTCGCAAGTCATTGGACCTGTAACGGTTGGAGAATATGCCAAAATTGGAGCAGCGGCAGTCGTTCTAGACGATATTCCACCACATACAACGGCGGTAGGATTGCCAGCACGAGTGGTTCGCATCCATACACCAGAAGAGATTGAAAGAGATACTACTATCGGAGGAAACTTATGATTCAAATTTACAATACTTTAACAAGACAAAAAGAAGCATTTAAACCGATTGAAGAAGGAAAAGTGAGCATGTATGTATGCGGGCCAACGGTTTATAACTATATTCATATCGGGAATGCTCGTAGTACGGTTTCCTTTGATACGATTCGTCGCTACTTTGAATACCGCGGTTATGACGTGAATTTCGTTTCGAACTTTACGGATGTGGACGATAAAATCATTCGCGTAGCTAATGAAACAGGCATGACGGCTGAAGAAGTTTCTAAGAAATATATTGAAGCGTTCTTTGAAGATACAAACGCGCTAAACGTGAAGAAGGCGACTTTAAATCCAACGGTTATGAATACCATGGATGATATTATTGCCTTTGTAGCAGATTTAATCGATAAAGGAATGGCCTACGAATCAGAAGGCGATGTGTATTTCATCACTGAAAAATTCAAAGATTATGGGAAACTCAGCGACCAACGCATCGAAGATTTACAAATCGGCGCAAGTAATCGTACAGCCTCAGAAGATGATGCGAAGAAACGTAACCCGCTAGACTTTGCGTTATGGAAGAGCGCAAAACCAAACGAAATCAGCTGGAACTCTCCATGGGGGAAGGGTCGTCCAGGTTGGCATATTGAATGCTCTGTCATGGCGACAAAACACCTAGGGGATACGATTGATATTCATGGGGGCGGACAAGACTTAGCGTTCCCTCACCACGAAAACGAAATCGCGCAAAGTGAATCTAAAACAGGTAAGAAATTTGCGAACTACTGGATGCACAATGCATTCGTAACAATGGGCGAGGAGAAAATGAGTAAATCACTAGGAAACTTCGTACTCGTTCACGACTTAATCCAACAACTCGACCCGCAAGTACTTCGTTTCTTCTTAGCAAGTGCGCACTACCGTCGTCCATTGAAATTTAGTGAAGCGGCTCTTCAAGAAGCAGCCGTGAACCTTGAAAAGGTACAAACGACCTTCAAAAATGCACGTTACCGCCTAGAAACAGCGGTGGACGCATTGCCAGAAGATGCAGAACGCTTAGCGAAATTTGCAGCGATTGAAGCAGATTTCCAAAAAGAAATGGATGATGACTTCAATGCGGCAAACGGCATGACGGTGCTATATCAATGGTTGAAAGAATGGAATGTGTACTTAGAACAAGAAGTCGTTTCAAAAGCAGTACTCGAAGCACTCCTTGAAAAAGCAGCGGTTCTATTTGGAATCTTCGGTATCGTGGAAAAACAAGAAGCATTGCTCGATGATGATATTCAAGCCTTAATCGATGAACGCCTTGAAGCGCGTAAGGCGAAGAATTTTGCTCGCAGTGACGAGATTCGTGATTTACTAAAAGAACAAGGGATTGTATTAGAAGACACTCCACAAGGAACAAGATGGAGAAGAGAAGCATGACAGAAAAAAACTGGAAGCTGTTAAATGGATTGGCCTTAGCCTATATGGGTGACGGGATTTATGAAGTGTATGTCAGAAATCACGTGATGCAAAAAGGGTTAACTAAGCCAAATCAATTACATGCTACCGCAACAAAATTTGTTTCGGTCTGGCCGCCCCTGACGCCCGTGACATGGCCGCCATGACATCCGGCCTTGAACCACTCGACTTCATCCGCTTACCGCGTTACGCCACTTACTCGACCGCGTGGGTCGACGGCAAGGAAACCGGCTGGATCTCCGGCATCACCCTGCCACCACACCCGAGCCGACGCCCCGCCATCGACGCACGCGCTGCCAGCCGCCACCGCTACGGCGTGCCCGCTGAGGAAACCGAAACCGCGCTAACCCAACTCGCCAGCCGCACATCCCCACTGGCACCAGCCAGCGAAACGACCTCACCACCGGCGCCACCAACGTCACCGGGTGAATTCGGCCGTCGCCCGGCCCCAACTAAACGCCGCCAGAAGTGACCAATCGCCTGACCAGTCGCGTCACTGAACCAACCAGCCTTCACCCCGCCAACTGGCCCTCAACCACCAATTACGGGACACGACTGTCTACCTCTTCACCGAGGCAGCCACACGCCCGCACCGGCACCGGCTAGCGGCACTAGAGCCGGGCTTCTCGCTAACCACATTGTGAAAGGAGGACTCCCATGATTCGTATCTCCGAGCACCAACTTCACCACCTCATGGCACGTCTCAGCGAGCGCGCCATGACCGTCCTACGATTCCTCGCCCAGCAACGCTTCGCCACCACCAGCCACCTCGCCCGGCTGCTCAGACCCCACCACGCCAGCCCCGCCTCAGCCCTACGTCAAACCAGCCGCCTGACAAAACACCTGGCCACGCTTCACCTCATCCGCGCCCTCACCAGACGCATCGGCGGCATGCGCGCCGGCTCTGGGGCCGCTATCTGGCACTTGACCGAACCCGGCCACCGCCTCATCACCCGCCATGACGCCGGCACCGGCACCTCAACCCGACGACGCTGGCACGAACCATCCATGAACTTCCTCACCCACACCCTCGCCATCACCGAAACACGCATCACCATCGAAGAAGCCGCCCGCCACGGCCCAATTACCATCCGCGACATCGAGCCAGAACCCACCTGCTGGCGCAGCCACCTCGGCCCCTACGGCCAACCCGAATGGGTCAAACCCGACCTCAGCCTCATCACCGAAACCGACGGCTACCAAGACCACTGGTGGTGCGAAATCGACCTCGCCACCGAAAACCCCGCCCGCATCACCACCAAAGCCCGCGCCTACCACCGCCACTACCAAGCCGGCACCGAACAAGCCACCCGCGGCATCTTCCCCCGCGTGCTCTGGATCACCCCACACCCCGCCCGCAAGCAACAACTCCACCGCATCCTGACCAGCGACACCACACTACCGGCAGGCATGCACAGCGCTATCTCACTGGAGGAGATAGCGGGCGTGCTGGAAAACTAGCAATAATGGCGCAGGAATAAATAAATCTCCGGCGGCGAATCGCAGAGCTAGGATGTTTATTATCAGACGTGATCACCAGCTAATAGCGACGTCTTATATGAGCAGTATCCATAAAATCATACACAAACTCTCCGCTTCGTGGCAGGAAGCAGAAGGCCTCGCTGCTAGAAGTGGCGCTTAGTGGTTGGTCGCCGGGAGCATAGCGGAGGATGCATTTAGCATCGCTGCTGGTCGCAGCATCAAACGTCGGTCGTGCTGAGCCGGCCACGTCGTCACGCATGCCAACAAACGGTAACTCCACGCCGATTTCTTTGTACGATTTCCAATCCGTGCAGCGATATGGCTGAGCGCAATTGGCGAAGGGCTGGATGGTCAGCAGGCGCTGACGAATGGAGTCATCGGTAATGACACCAAATAGCGAGCCGTACGGATGCTCGCCGCGGGTTATATATAGAAATGGATGCTCTGAGTGGATGATGCGAGCGGCCTTGACCGTTGACATGTCAAAGCGGCTGAGGAACACCTCGCGTGGCTCATAAATTTTGTAATTAGGGAACAGCGTAACGAGAAAGCCTGCCCCAATATAAATGAGCACAACAACTGCGGCGGCAATGGCGCACTTGACGAGGCGGCGATGACGGTGGTAGAAAGCTTCGAGCATGGATGTTAGTATTGTAAATTAATTAGGGTGCTTGATCAAGACATCTGTAGCTGCTCTTACGCATGGCCAGGCTGAGAGCCGTCAATAGTCCTATCTTCTGTAATATAGGTAGGCTAAAAAGCAGAAAGTGGCTATCGCAAACTTCCTTGCGATAGCCACTTTCTTATTGAGTGGTCTGCTCACCAGCCGCCGCCACCGCCGCCACCGCCGTAACCGCCACCGCTACTGCCGGTGCCGTCACTGCCGCCGCCGTAGCAACCGTAGGAAAATACGTTGAACTCCTTGGCTTTGCCTGTGCGTGCTGCTTCGGCAAAATGCCTATAAAAGATGTCGGCATCATTAAAGTTGTAGTAGTCGTAGATGACGAAGCAATTCGTAGAATACCTGAAAACAGTGAAGCTTTTAAGCCCCAAGATCAGGTCCAGTGAGGTTCCATCTTGCACGCCAAATGAGTCGTAAACTTGATTATGCCCAACCGGAATTCGATACGAAAATTCTTCCAGGTCTTTTCTGTTCCTGAAGAATCTCCAGTCAATGTAGGCGTCGGCCCCAGGGTAACCGCTACCAGTGTAATAGTGCTGATAGAGTTGACTAGCAACTTGAAGATCGTTCTTGCTTGTGGGGTCGTAGGTAATATCTAGCCTGATATGTCCAGTTCGTGGCCCAGTTGCTTTGATGTGTGATGTTGGATCGTCATCTTTCTTCTGTTCAGATTCTGGTGATGTACACCTCGGCACTCCGGGCGTCCACCCATCTGCGCCGGAGTTGATGTAGGCATTAGGAATGTGCGTTCCATCGCTCAGACGCTCCCAGATCTTGGTAGCTGGCGTGGTGTTGTTGTCGACCAGCTCTCCTTCAAGTTCACAGGCCACATCCACGGATGACCCTTCAGGCAGCGCTGCGCCCGCATGCTGGCTGCTCATACTTGGCCCAGAACGCGGATACACCCCGATACCACCGGTGTAGGCGATCGTGAATCGCTGGCCAGCTGCCGCCCTCGGCGCCATGCATACTGCGGCTGCCAAGCAAGCGGCCAAGGCCATACACATGGCCAGAAAGCGCTTCACAATACTCATCTCGAGCCTCCTTGAGGTTCATCGGAGCCCTATCGCCCCGAATGAGCCAACGATATCTAACTTTTGACAGCCGAAGGGACGACACGACCATTTTTTGGGAGATTTTTACGATCGCGCCCCGAAAGATGAATACTAAATAAAATTGCTGAACCCCAAGCCCGCTGCAAGAATCGGGAAGAATATGGCTTTGACAAGGCCTTGTAGTCCTCGCGCGGCCCACTACGCTCCATTTCTCCTTCGCATCCTCACCCCGCGCCGTAGCAGGCAGCCCCGGACGGCGCCGACGCCGGTGCTGAAATGCTTGGCGATGGTCAAGAGGGACTTGCCGGAGGCGTACATCACTTCGGCCTCGTCGCCTTGCGGCTCATTGAGACCGCGCTCCCGCTGGGGAACGCCAGCCTGCTTGCGAAGGCGGATGACCGTGTTCTTCGTGATGTTAAAGCGCGCGCAGATGTCCGGCACCGACACGCCGATCGCGTAGAGACGAGCAACCTCAGCGCGCTGAGCCACGGAGAGCGAGGTGAACTTGACCCTATGAGGCAGATGCGACACAGCGGAACCCTGATCACGGGTGGTAAAGTCAGGCGGCAAGCTCGCGACCAGGTCAAGGAGCGGCTGCCATTGTTTCGAGAGGGTGTCGGTGAGGGCCACCAAAAGCGTCATCTTAGAACCTCCGGCCATTGGTCGGAGGTTTTTGGTGTTGTCGGTGTCCTGCTGCCTCTTGGCTTCGCTCTCCAGGACTGCT
>ERZ773070.1226-NODE-1226-length-16244-cov-12.741615_pt1 | contig 16244 bp, 12 predicted proteins | sample MGYA00580618_ERZ773070 | MGnify/ENA primary metagenome ERZ773070 (study PRJEB29015, sample SAMEA2738023) | human oral metagenome | biome: human oral; feature: human-associated habitat; material: dental | place: China | collected 2019 ... | reverse complement strand
CGCACCTGCTTTGCCTTGAGGGCTTTGACCGCAAGGCAGATGGCGATGAAGGTCTTCCCCGAGCCGGCAGCACCCGTGGCGAAGCACAGGTCACGCTCGGCGAACTCGCGAGCCATGCGGCGCTGACGCTCCCCGCGGGGGAGGATCGCCTTGCCGTGGACGCCGTAGATGAGTACGTCGCTCTCGGCGGTAGGTAGGGTGTCGGCGGCCTTACTGCGGTGCCGACGCACGACCTCGATGATCTGTGCTTCGGTCAGCTGGTTGTGGCGACTGCACAGGGCTTCCAGAGAGGCGAGGATGTGCAGGAGCTCTTCGGCGGCTTGGTCTTCGCCAAGTACCTTGATGACGTTCTGGTGAATGCGTAGCTTCGTCTTAGGGAAGAGGTTCTGTAGCGTGACGAGGTTCGCGCGGTTGACACCGACGAACTCCTGCGTGTCGGCTTCCTCTAAGACGTAGAGTCGCTCCATCATAGGCTTATAGTCGTTGGGATAGGGTGATGAGATGCTTGATGTGGGTGCGCCACTCGGGTGCGGCTGCCTGCAGGTCGCTTAGGCTGCGGGGGAAGCGATAGCCCCAGTAGTGATGCGGATCCTCGGGGCGGTTGATCTGCTCCTCGGCCGGAGTGGTGAGCCAGAGACGGCTGTCGAGGCTCATCCAGTCGGCAAGGGGCAGGAGGACAGCTGCGGATGGGGAGGCGAGGTGTGCCTCGATGATGCGGCGGTAGAGGGCTTCTTCGTCGGGAACTTCCTCGGTGAGAAGGAGCTCTTCGCGATAGTAGCGCTCTTGCTCGCTCGCCGAGAGGCTGTGCCACCAGCCACGTAGCGAAGGCATATCGTGGGTGGAGGTCGTGGCTACCGAGCGGGCGGGGAAGCTGTCGGGGCGTGCCCAGCCCGTGGGGGTAAAGGCCTTCGGCATACGCTCCAGCTCGAGAGAGAGGACTTGTAGCTCGTCGGGGGCGGGATCTTCCTGCTGATCGGCTTCTTCATGGGTGTCGACATGCTGCCCACCCCCACCCCGGGCTCCTCGGCCTCTCTGCGTGCGCACCTCAAGGGTCTCTCCGGCCGACTCGTCGTCAGCCTCGCCGTCGGGTTGGCGGTGCTGGTCCTCACATGGTGGGTCGTCCTCGCCGTCGCCGGGGCCGTCCTGGTGATCGTCTGGCCGATGCTGTTCGGCGGCGCGAAGGAGGAGAAGCGCTCGGCGGCCAAGGTCGAGGCCCTGGCCACCTGGGCCGAGTCCCTGCGGGACACGATCGCCGGCGCGGTGGGCCTGGAGCAGGCGATCCCGGCGACCGTCTACGCCTCCGCCCCGGTCATTCGCGAGGACCTGGCCCTCCTGGCCGACCGCATGCGCGTACGCGTCCCTCTGCCGACGGCGCTGCGCCAGTTCGCGGACAGCCTGGGCGACCCGACGGCGGACCTCATCGTCTCCGCCCTCATCATGAACGCCCGCCTGCGCGGCCCGGGCCTGCGCCAGCTGCTCGGCGCCCTGGCGGACACCGCGCGCTCCGAGCTCGACATGCGTCAGCGCGTCTCCGCCTCCCGCGCCGGCACCCGGCGCTCGGCGCAGATCGTCGTCATCTTCTCGATCGTCATCATGCTGGGCCTGGCGGTCTTCAACCGCAGCTTCGTGGCCCCCTACTCCAGCGTGCAGGGACAGCTGGTGCTGCTCGTCGTCGTCGCACTGTTCGCGATGGGGATGCTCTGGATGCGGCGGCTGGCGGGCGTGCGCCTGCCCCGGCGCTTCCTGACCACCACCGCGCAGGCCGGGGGTGAGGAGGGATGATGACCTGGATCCTCGTCGGCGGGGCGATCAGCGGTGCGGGCGTCCTGTTCCTCGTCCTCATCCTCGCCCCGCCCGTCACCCAGCCGGCCGCGGCGCTGGCCGAGCTGGACACCCGCCGCAGCGAGGGGCGGATCCGCGAGGACGCGCGCAGGCTCAACCCCTCCGAGTCCGCGATACCCCCGTGGGCGGACGTCCTCAGCCTCAGGATCGCCTCCCTGGCCCGGCGCACGGGGGTCGACCTCACCTTCCTGACCACCGACCTGTCCGTGGTGGGGCGCTCCCTTGAACGGCACCTGCTCACCTCCCTGTTCATCGGACTGGGGGCCTTCATGGCCCCGATGGCCGTCGTCGGGCTCATGCAGATCATGGGGGCGCCCCTGGACTGGTCCATGCCCCTCCTGCTCAGCATCGTGCTGGGCATGGTGGGACTGCTGCTGCCCACGGTCCGCCTGCGCCGCGAGGCCGAGGAGGCCCGCCGGGACTTCCGCCACGTCGTCGGCTCCTTCCTCGACCTGGTCGCCATGTCGCTGTCGGCCGGCCGGGGTGTTCCCGAGGCGCTCGACGCCGCATCCAGCCTCTCCGACGACTCCGCCATGATGCGCATCCGCAACGCCCTCGATGTGGCCCGCCTGCGCGGAGACACCCCCTGGGAGGCCCTGGGCCAGCTGGGCACCCAGCTGCGCATCGACGAGCTGCGCGACCTGTCCGCCGCCCTGGCCCTCGTGGCCGAGGACGGCGCCAAGATCCGGGAGTCCCTCGGAGCCCGGGCCTCCAGCATGCGCCGCCGCGACCTGGCCGACGCCGAGGGCAAGGCCGGAGAGAACTCCGAGTCCATGCTCGTGGCCCAGCTCGTGGTCGCCATGGGATTCATCGTCTTCCTCGTCTACCCGGCCCTGACCGGAATCATGGGCTCGATGTCCACTCATCCTTGACCGGAATCACGGACTCGCTGCGAGCCCCACGTCCCCCGCCCGCCACCAACCCCCTTCGCACACACGAACAAGGCACACACAAGAAAGAAGGAGAACCATGCTGTCCCTACTCGTCACCCTCCAGGTACTCGCCGGCGACGTCCGAGACAAGGTGGGGCGCCGCCTCGCCGAGGAGAAGGGGGCCTCCACCGTTGAGTGGGTCATCATCACCGGCTTCCTCATCGTCCTGGCCGCGCTCGTGGGCCGCGCCGTCTACAGCATGGTCTCTGACGCCTCCAGCGGCCTCAAGGTGCCCTCGATCGGCGGTAACTGATAGAGCACAAAGCCGGTGCCCTCATGAGGACTTGGAGACAACGCGTGATGAGCCGCCTGGGCCAGGAGGCGGGAGCCTCCAGCGTCGAGCTGATCATCTTCTTCCCGCTGCTCCTGCTGGTCGTGCTGATCACGGTGCAGGTGGCCCTGACCTGGTACGGCAACGAGGTCGCCATCGCGACCGCCCGTGAGGTGGCCCGGGAGGCGCGCGTGAGCTCCAAGGAGGGCGACCACACCGCGGCGGCCAAGGCCAACGGCGTCGACTACGCCCGCAGGGTCGGCGGCAAGGCGCTCACCGACATCACGATCGACGTCTCCTCCACGAGCGACCAGGTCACGGTGCGCGTCTCCGGGAAGGCCCTGGACGTCGTCGCCGGCATGTCGCCGCGCGTCAAGGCCTCGGTGACCTCAGAGCGGGAGACCTTCCGGAGCGACCGATGAAACACCTCAGAAAGAAGCAGGCCCGGCGCCGCGCCATGGAGGCGGCCGCCTCGGAGAGGGGAACCATGTCCATCGAGATGGTGGTCCTCATCCCGGTGCTGCTGCTCATCACCATGGTGGCCGTCGCCGGGGGGCGCATCGTCTCCGCCCAGGGGATGGTCGAGGCCGCGTCACGCGACGCCGCCCGGGCCGCCTCCATGGAGCGCTCGGTGGGCGCCGCCAACACGGCCGCCAACCAGAGCCTGTCCCGGGCGGACACCGCCAACGCCAACTGCTCGGCCGGCGTCGACGTCGGCGGCTTCCGCCGCGGCGGAACCGTCAGGGTCTCGGTCAGCTGCCACGTCAAGCTCTCCGACCTGGGACTGATCTTCCTGCCCGGAACCACCGTGGTCAGGGCGGAGTCGAGCGCGCCGGTGGACCAGTGGAGGGGGACGAGATGAGCCTGACAGCGGTCTTCAGGGAGCACCGCGAGCACCCGGAGCGGGGCTCGCTATCCGTCTACGTCGTCATCATCGCGGCGGTCCTCATGCTCGTGGCGGGGCTGTGCATCGAGGGCGGACGCGTCCTCAACGCGCGCGCCACCATGGCGGACCAGGCCGAACAGGCGGCCCGTGCCGGGGTGCAGCAACTGAGCATGGCGAAGCTGCGCGGCTCCGGTGAGGCCTCGACGGACCCGTCAGCGGCCTCGTCGGCGGCCCGGAGCTACCTGGCCCGCAGTGGCGCCGCCAAGACCTCGACGGTCAAGGCCTCCTCCGACCGGGTCTCGGTCACCGTCGAACGCGACGTCCCCACCACGATGCTGCGACTGGTCGGCGTCCCATCCATTCACGTCTCCGTGACCGGGGAGGCCCATAACGCCTTCGGCCCCGAGAAGGGGCAGAGGCCTGGATTGCCGAGGACGGGCAACGCCTTCGGCCCTGAGAGGAGGCAGAACCCATGACCACCCCATCGAGGCGGCGCCGTGCCCAGGCCGCCGGCCCTCAGCGATTCAGGGCGCCCGTGCGCAGCACCCGGCCCCCGGTGTGGCGCTCCGTGGTCGCCGGCCTCGTGCTGGCCGGAGTCATTATCGGCCTGCCCGTGGTCCTGCTGGCCACCGTGGGGCCCCCACCGCTGCCGACCAGTCTGGACACGAACGCCCTGCTCACCCAGGCCGTCTCCTTCGACGTCGTCGTGGGCGTCCTCGTCTGGGTGCTCTACCTGGCCTGGCTGCAGTTCACGGTGTGCACCCTGGTGGAGGTCGTCTCCGCCATCAAGGGGCACGGCGTGCCCGGGCACGTCCCGCTGTCGGGCGGCGTGCAGTCACTGGTGCGCCGGCTCGTCGCCTCGGTCCTGCTCCTGGGCGCCGTCAGCGGCCCGGTCGCCGCGGCCGCCGCCCCCCTCGCCGAGGAGCCGACCCCGGCGGTCTCGGTGAGCCAGGAGGTCGTCTCGCAGCAGTCCGCCGTCGACGCCACCCAGGCCGGTGGCGCCGCGGCGGCGTCGCAGAGTGACGAGAGCGGCCACCAGTACATGCGCTACGTGGTGGACGGGGTCGAGCTCGACCCGGAGATCGGCTCCCAGCTCGTGGGGCAGAGGGTGTACATCGTTCAGCCCCCCGACGGCCGCTACCACGACAACCTGTGGGACATCGCCGAGCGCAACCTCGGTGACGGGCGCGCCTACGCCCAGATCTACGACCTCAACGCCGGGCGCGAGCAGGCCGACGGCGGCTCCCTGGAGCTGGCCCGACTCATCCAGCCCGGCTGGCTCCTGGTCATGCCCGAGTCGGCCACCTCCGTGGCCAGGGTCGAGGCCATCCCCACCGATCCGGCACCGGCCGCCCCGGCTCCGCAGTCTCCGACGCCGTCGCAGCAGCAGGGCGCCAACCAGCTTCCGGCCGGGCTCGGGCACGAGTTGCGGGACATCACACCGGTCCAGCTGCCGGCGATCGGCTCGCTGCTGGCCGCCTCCCTGGTCTCGGTGCTCATTGCCAAGCGCCGGCAGCTGGTGGGCGCCGTCAACGAGGACTCCGCCGAGCTGGAGCGCCTCCTGCGGGTGGGCGCCGACGAGAGCCGCTCGCGGCGTCTGAACGCCGTCCTGCGCTCCCTGGACGACCTCCCCGGGAGTCCCCGCCCCTACGCCGTCGCCATCGACGACGACGCCTGCTACCTGCGCATGGCGCGCCCTCTGACCGATGCCCCCGCCCCGTGGCGGGCCCAGGACGAGGGGATGACCTGGGCGCTGCGCGCGGGCAACGAGCCGCCGCTGAACGACCGGTCCTGCCCGCTGCCGGGCCTGGTGACGGTGGGACGTACGCCTGCCGGCGCCGACATCCTCATCGACCTGGCCTTCGCCGACGGGGACGTGACCGTCACCGGGGACCCGGCCATGGCCGCCGAGGTCGTCTCCGCCCTCGCCCTGGAGCTGTGCACCAACCCCTGGTCGCGGGACGCCGCGGTGGTCGGGACCGGCCTGTCCGCCACCTTGCACCGGGTCGCGGGCGAGCGCCTGCAGACCCCGGAGAGTCTCATGGGGCAGACGGCCCTGCCCGGGGTCGGCGGGGTCCTCACCGGACGCCGCCCCGAGACGCAGACGACCTTCATGTTCGTCGGCGACGGGGCGACGCCCCCGCCGCTGCCGCCGGGGCGCAGTTACGCCCTGGTGCGCACCGGCGCCGCCCGGCCGGGGCGCTGGACGATCGAGATCGACGCCTCCGGCACCGCCCGGATCGCCCCCCTGGGCATCGTGGTGACGGCCTCACGCGCCACCGAGGCGGAGATCGCCGCGCTGGAGGGCCTGTTCGCCCCGGTCGAGGAGACCCGCACCGACGACGGCCGTCCACCGGTGCCCGACCCGCCTATGCCGCCCCTGGCCACCGCCGCCCTGCGCGCCTCCTCCGTGCGGATCCAGGTCCTGGGGCAGACGCACGTGGACACAGGGGGCGCGGTGGACCAGGCGCGCCGCTCCATCCTCACCGAGGCCGCGATCTGCGTGGCCCTCCACCCCGAGGGGATCCGCCCCTCCGTCCTGGGCACCATGCTCTGGCCCCTGGGGGCCACCGCGGACGTGGTGGGGGCGACCGTGGAGCGGCTGCGCAGCTGGCTCGGCCAGGACTCCCAGGGCGTGCCCCATCTGCGCGAGGACGCCGAGGGCCGCCTGGTGCTGGGCCCCGGGGCGGTCCTGGACTGGGACGTGCTGCGCTCCCTGCTGGCCGCCTCCCGGCACCGTCCGCCGCAGCAGGAGGCCGAGCTCCTGGCCGAGGCCCTCCGCCTGGTGCGCGGGCCGATGGCCTCCGACGCCCCCGAGGGCCACTACACCTGGCTGGCCCGGGTGCGCGCCGCGCGGCAGTTCGAGGTCCTCGTGGTGGACGCCGCCCACCGCATGGTCGAGCTCATCGGGGACACCGACCCCGACGGCGCCGCCGCGGCGATCGCCACGGGCCTCCAGGTGGTCGACCTCGACCAGGGGCTGTGGCGCGACCGCCTGCGCCTGGCCTCGCGCCGCGGCCGCAGCGAGCTGGAGCGGGAGATCCGCATCCTGCTGGACGCAGCCGGCGCCGACGACCTGTACCAGATCGACCCCGCCACGGCGGCGCTCGTCGAGGACCTCTCCCCGGGGCTCTCGGTGGGCCGCCTGCCCGCCTGAGGAGATCGCCGTGCAGCTGTTCATCAGTGTCCTGCGCCCCCTGGAGGAGGCCTGCGAGGCCCGCGACCTCATCGTCGTGGTCCCGGAGGACGCCGTGGTCGGTGACCTCGCCGCCGCCCTGGACCGTGCCCTGCCCGCCACCGTGCCGGGCCAGTCCCTGCGCCTGGTGGTCAGCGCCGGGGAGCCGGTCAGCGCTCCGCCGTCGTCGCTGTGGCACGGCTCGCGCTGCCTGGACCCGCGCGAGTCCATCGGCTCGGGCTCCATCCGCAACGGCATGCTGCTGGGGCTCGGCGCAGCGGTCCTTGACGACGTCGAGCCGGTCGGCGTCGTCGAGCTGCGGGTGGTCGGCGGGCAGGGGGCCGGAGCGGTCCACCGTCTGAGCCTGGGCAGCTACACCCTGGGCGGGCCGGAGCAGGACATCACCCTGGAGGGTGAGGCCGGGCGGGAGAAGATCGCCGACCTGACCGTCTCCCGGGGCGGACAGGTGCTCCTGAGCCCGGTGCCGGAGGTGGCCGAGCGCACGGTGCCGCTGCCGCTGCCGCGCCGTCGCCCCCTGCCGGGGCCGCTGGTCCTGGCCGCGAAGGAGGATGAGGCGCCCTCCAAGCGGAGGCGGCGCAAGAAGAAGCGGCGCAAGAATCGCAAGGGCAAGGATTCGGAGCAGATTCTCAGCGGGCGCGAGGTCCTGGAGCCCGACGGCCAGCGCCGCTTCCTGGAGCTGGACCGGCGTCCGGTGGCGGGCGCGACCCCCTGGCCGGAGAACGCGGTCCTCACGGTGGGGGAGAGCCTGCTGGTCCTCAGCCCCGTGCCCGCCGCCAACGCCGTGACCTCCCCTACCCCGGGCGCGCCGACGATCAACTTCAACCGGCCCCCGCGCCTGGCCCGCCCGATCCGGGTCACCAAGTTCACGCTGCCGCGCGAGCCCTCGCAGGCGCGAAAGCCGCCCTTCCCGTTCGCCATGCTGCTCTCCCCGCTGGTCATGGGGGCTGGGATGTACCTGATCACCGGACGTGTCTACTCCCTCATGTTCATGCTGCTCTCCCCGATCATGTTGATCGCCAACCAGATCCAGGGGCGCTCCAACAACCGGAAGAACTACAAGGACGACCTGCGCAAGTACGAGGAGCAGCGCGACCAGACCGAGGACGCGGCCTTCAAGGCGCTCACCGAGGAGCGCGGGCTGCGGCGCACGGACGCCCCGGACCCGGCCGAGCTGTTGCTGCGCGCCACCGGGCCGCGGGCGGAGCTGTGGGAGCGGCGCCCCTCTGACCCCGACTGGCTGGACCTGCGGGTGGGGATGGCGGACCTGCCCAGCGACGTCGAGGTGGAGGATCCCGGCCGCGCCAAGCACGAGGAGCCGCTGCGCTGGACGGCCCCGGACGTTCCCGTGACCGTGCACCTGGGTGAGATCGGCGTGGTCGGCGTGTGCGGGGAGCGGCGCCACGAGGTGGCGACCTGGTTGACGGCCCAGGCCGCGGTGCTGCACTCGCCGGCCGAGCTGCAGATGGTGCTCATAGTGGAGCCGGTGCGCGGCGAGCAGTCCGAGGCGCGCTGGTCCTGGGCGAGGTGGCTGCCCCACCTGCGCAACCTCGAGGGCATGGGGGCCCGGGCCCGGGTCGGCGTGGACGATGAGACGGTGGGCCGGCGCATCAACGAGCTGGCGGACCTGGTGCAGCGACGCCTGGAGGCCTCCGAGAACCGCGGCCGCGGGCGCTCGGACGGCGAGCAGGTCCTGGTGGTGCTCGACGGCGGACACGCCCTGCGGCTGCGCCCGGGCCTCATCCCGGTGTTGCGCCGCGGCCCCGAGGTAGGGGTGCGCCTGATCTGCATCGACCGGGAGCGCACGGCCCTGCCCGAGGAGTGCCGGGCCGTGGTGGCCGCCGGGCCTGGCGCGCCCTCGGTCTCCCAGACGGACAAGGATGAGGTCGAGCGGGTCACCCTGGACCTGGTGCCGGGTGGCTGGTGCGAGCGGGTGGCCCGGGCTCTGGCGCCGGTCCACGACGTCTCCGCCGCCGGGGCGGACTCCACGATCCCCACGGCCTCGCGGCTGCTGGACGTGCTGCCCATGCCCGAGCCCGGGGCCGACGCGGTCCTAGCGGCCTGGCAGCGGTGCAGCCGCACGACGAAGGCGGTCATCGGGGAGGACGCCGAGGGGCAGTTCTGGCTGGACGTGCGCGCCGACGGTCCCCACGCCCTGGTGGCCGGGACGACCGGATCGGGTAAGTCCGAGCTGCTCCAGACGCTCATCGCCTCCCTGTGCGTGGGCAACACGCCCGAGGCCATGACCTTCGTGCTCGTGGACTACAAGGGCGGGGCGGCCTTCAAGGACTGTGCGCGCCTGCCGCACACGGTGGGGATGGTCACCGACCTCGACGGGCACCTGACCTCCCGGGCCCTGGAGTCGCTGGGCGCCGAGCTGCGCCGGCGCGAGCACCAGCTGGCCGGGGCCGATGCCAAGGACATCGAGGACTACGTGGCCGCCATGGCCCCGGGGGACGAGCCGATGCCGCGGCTGATGATCATCATCGACGAGTTCGCGGCACTGGTGTCCGAGCTGCCGGACTTCGTCACCGGCCTGGTGGACATCGCCCGGCGCGGGCGCTCGCTGGGAGTGCACCTGGTGCTGGCCACGCAGCGGCCCGCCGGCGTGGTCTCGGCGGAGATCAAGTCGAACACGAACCTGCGCATCGCCCTGCGGGTCACCGACGAGAACGACTCCCAGGACGTCATCGAGGCCTCCGCCTCCGCCTTCATCCCTCCGTCGATCCCGGGGCGCGCCTACGCCCGACTGGGCCACGCGAGCCTGCGCCAGTTCCAGTCCTCCCGGGTGGGGGGACGGCCGCGGGGCGCCCTGCCCCGGGCGGCGCTGCGCTCGGCGACCCTGACCCTGGACGAGCTCTCCCGGCCGGAGGAGGCGCCCCCGGAGGTGGAGGAGGACGCCACGATCCCCACGGACCTGGCCACGCTCGTGGACGCCATGGGGGCCGCCTACCGGGCCATGGGCAAGGAGGATCCGCACAGCCCGTGGCTGCCGCCACTGCCCGAACTGCTGACCCTGAACGCGGTGGAGCAGCGGATGGGGGAGCCCGGGGACGGGGAGCGCGCCGAGGGCTTCCTGCCGGCCCTGCCCCTGGGGCTGGAGGACCTGCCGGCCCAGCAGGAGCAGAGGCCCATGACCTGGGACTTCACGCGCTCCGGGCACCTGGGTATCGCCGGGGCCCCCAGGACGGGGCGCTCCAGTGTCCTGCGGGGGATCGCGGTGGCGGTGGCCCACTCGGTCTCGGCCGCGGAGGTCCACATGTACGGGATCGACGCCGGCAACGGGGCGCTGCTGCCGTGCCTGGCGCTGCCGCACGTGGGGGCGGTGACGACTCGCGACCAGCCGGACCGGGTCCGGCGCCTGCTGGGCCTGTTGGGCCGGGAGGTGGCGCGCCGCCAGCAGCTGCTGGCCACCGAGGGCTTCGCCTCACTGTCCGAGCAGCGGGCCAAGGCGCCTGAGTCGAAGCGGCTGCCCTACCTGGTGCTGCTGATCGACAGGTGGGACAACTTCCTGGCCACCTTCGAGAACGTCGACGGCGGGGCCACTATCGACAGCGTGGAGAGCCTCATGCGCGAGGGGCCCGCCGTGGGCCTGCGCGTGGTGGTGGCCGGGGACCGGACCGTGTTCCGCAGCCGGTTCGGGATGCTGCTGGAGGACCGGTTGCTGCTGCGAATGCCGTCCCCGGACGACTTCGACCTGGTGGGCATGAGGGCGCGCGATGTGCCGCTGACCATGCCGCAGGGCCGGGCCTTCCGCAGCGGGCCCAAGCCGCGCGAGGTGCAGCTGGCGCTTCTGACGGACGACGTCGACGGCACCGCCCAGGTGGAGGCGATCCACGAGGCGGGCCGGCTCAGCCGCGAGAAATGGGGAGAGATTCCCCGGGAGCTGTCCGCGGGCCACGTGGACGAGCTGCCGGTGGCGATCTCCGCGGAGAAGGCCCTGGAGCTCGGGCCACCGTTGGCGCCGGGGAACATCGCCCTGGCCGTGGGCGGCGACGACCTGGGGCTCATCCCGGTGTCCATGGAGGAGATCGGTAACGGGGTGCTCGTGGCCGGGCCGCGGCGCTCCGGGCGTTCGACGGCGCTCATGTTCGGTGCGCAGCGGGCGCTGGACGGTGGGACTCGCGTGGTGCTGGTGCTGCCGCGGCGCTCGCCGCTGATCGCCCTGGAGGGATGTGACGGAGTTCTGGGACGGCTGGGCCTGGAGTCCAAGCCCGATGACCTCAAGGCCCTTCTGCAGGAGGAGCCTGAGAACACGCTCATTGTCATTGACGACTTCGAGATTATGGGAGGCGATCATGCGCTCGGGCCCGTGATTGAGGGGCACTTGAGGACGTGCCGGGACGCGAATGGTGGTGTCCTGGTGGGCTGCGGGATCGATGAGATCTCAGGAATGTACCGGGGCGTGGTGGCCCAGGTGCGCAAGACCCGCACGGGCCTCGTCCTGGCGCCCAGGTCCTCCGAGGACGGAACGTATTTGTCCGCCAGGTTGCCGCGCTCCATCGGCGGCCCGGTCCCCAAGGGACGGGGCGTCATGGTGACGACCGCCGGCTGGTCCTGGGTACAGGTCCCGAAGGTCGATTGAAGGAGGAGAAGATAGGAATAGGTGTGAAGGGATGTTGATGTGAAATGGTCAATGGAAGTCAAAAAACGTGTAGTGAGGAGATGAGATGACTGGCGAAGGACTGCCTCAGGATGCGAAGCCTGGGCTTAAGAGTCCTCGATTGGAGTTCCTGGAATGACTTCAGGGGATTGCGTTGTAACATCCACAGTCCACAGTCAATATCGCAGTGCTGGTAGGGGCGCATGTCAATCTCAATCGACTGGCTGGCGAAAGAGCGAGTTTGATGCAGAGGAAACAACAGATTCTGAGACTAGAACACGGCGCTCATGTCGACATTCTGACGGTCATCTTTTGCAAATGTGACTATGTTCGAATAATCAAAAACTGACCTTAATGAGTATTTTTATGAGGAGAAAAATAGCATGAGTGAACCCACTCCCAGTCCGAGACCACTGCCACCGCCGATTCCTCCCCCAGGGGATTCGTCACAAGCCGTGAACATGAAAAAAATTGCGTTAGATAATGTTCTCCATTCGATTGCAGAAGCTAGGCGCGATCTAGGTGCAGATTCCGCGGAAATGGGTACAACATCTCCATCTGAAAGTCTCGTAAATGGTCTCGGTGGTGATGGGAGTGTATGGAAGTCGCCTTTGGCTGACAAAATACACGCCGATCTCTCAGGAATAATAAAAAGGATTACGTCATGTTTTTCTTCCCAACATGAGAAGGTATGCACCGAACGGGATAATGAGCCCCAGTACGTTGACCAAAATGATCCTAGAGCACATTGGAGAGCACAATGACCTACGTTTTCCTTGACCCTGAAGGTCTGCAGAACATAATCACCAGTCTTTCAAACTACAGCTCTAGAGCACAGACATGTCGTGAATCCGTAAGGAGTGCTAACGATCGCAACGACTCTCCGACTGATTTGGCATCCTCTTTAGAAATTATTGCGGGCTCAGCTGCCGCTTTAGAAGACAAGACCAAGGATCTTAAGGCGCGTTTAGATGCCGCAAAGGCCGCCAATGAAAGTGGAATTACACCGATGGGGGCGGACGGGACGATCTCGTATGTCATCCCGGATGGATTAAAAGACACCACTGAAAACGCACTAGCAAACAACAACGTTGAAATTGCCAATCGGGCCAGAGCCGATGCGGAAGAACTTAAAAGTTACTCCTCTGGAGAGAAAAAATGTTCTGAGCAACAATGGAATTCTCTGATCGAAAGAATGAAGGCCAATAAGGATGATCCTGCGTATTCTAACGTGGTTCTGGCCAATATTGATCCAAAGGTCTTGCGCAATATTCCTATTGCCCCTCCTCCGCCATTTCAAACTGAAAAAACCACCCACCCTTTCCGTGAAGGACTTTCGCAGGAGCAGAGGGATGCGGCGTCGGATGTCATTGCAAACATTCTAGCTACCGGGTCGAATACATGGTCAGAAGAAAAGGCGGAAAAATATGCTGCCCAACTTACCGAAAACATAGATTCAAGAGGAGTATTGGGGGTGAACAAAATTTTCTCTTCATCGAGGAGTGTTGATATTGATGGAGATGAAAAAAACGAGAGCATTGGTTTGGATTACAATGACACGATGCTGACGTCGGTCGCATTTAAGTTAGAAGACTGGGACCAAAATTCTTCTCCTGACAAGGGTGACTATCGTGTGTTGCCTTGGGAGCGCATTTCTGGTGTTACCCATGCTATGACCGGGAATACTGATGCTACTACAAAGTGGCTTGCGGTGAACAACCCTGATGACGGCAATGAAGTTTCTGCGGGTCAAGTGGATACTGAAAAAACTGCAGCTCGAACCAGAATGCTCGCCGAGATGGGTTCGATCGGTAAAAACCAATGGACAGACGACTGGGCGCTGTTATCAGCTCAAGAGGCTATAGTAGGCACTAATGGTGCGCACTCTCATGGGGAAGCGCAAGCGGCAATTGTTTCCGGAGCTCTCAATAGGATCGGAGAAGGCGGCTTGGCCATCCAATTGTCTGACAGTGCGAAAAATGCTACCTCCATCGCCATCTCGGCTTACCCTCGCGGAATACAGCGATCAGCCGAGGAAGACAACCCTTCGATTGGGGTCTCGAACGACGCGAATCAGTATGGCTGGTCGAAAAATCTTCCTTATCAGCCTTATTTAACGAACCAGGCTCTCGCCAACCTCATTGGACAGATCAGTCAAGATGAGGCGGCTACTACTAGAGTGAATGGATCTCAGGAGGCGCTCATTAAGATGCAGTTGAACCCTGAGCTCGCTCCTCAAGGGAATAGCCAGTATATGAGCAATGCTCTAATGACTCAGAGCAAGACACAAGGATTCATACAAGGGGCGATTGCTAGGCAGGCTGAGATTGACGGAGCAGACGTTGACAAAAGAGTAGCCGCGTGGGCTAATGCGGCCTCGACTGCAATCGGTAGCGTACCTTTGCCTGGGGCAGGGGCGGCAGCGGGAGCGTTTACTAAAGCTGCAGTTGATTTTTTGAAGGACGCAGGGAAGTCCGCTGCTGCTGATGGTGCAGAAAAAGGAATTGATGCCACATTTGGAGGCAAGGAGCAGGAAGCTAAATATAAGAATTTGGAAATTGAAGCGAAGCAATTAAATCTCAGTAGGCAACTTGCTGGCAGGCAGATTCTTAAAAGCAAATTATATTCACAAGAGGACCTGTCTGTTGCGGCGAAGACTCCAGGAGACGGAACTAGTCTGATTGTAAAGCCGGACGGTGAACTGAAAATTCAAGCGGATCAACCGCTTGGTGGAAAAGAATCGGAGGCGCTCATCCAGGTGATTAAGAATTTGCCTGCCGAGAAATATGGAGCAATGGGCAATATAGATTCGAACATACAGAATTCGTTCAACGGTTCTTATAATACGGCCCATAAACAGGAGAAGCCTTGAGAAAAGTCCTGACGGCATCGAAGCGTATTGCAATAGATGATCATGAATGCGAGATTGCCGTGGTGTTGCGGATGGTGTCGAGTCAGCAGAAGATACCACCAGTGCACAGTTGCCTGGGATCGATGTTGAAGCAAGTCAAAAGCGTCTGTACTGCCGTCCGCCCTTATCTCCTCCAGTCGCCGAGGGCTCCTTCCAGGCAGCCCAGGGTCGCGTCGATGAGGCTGTGGCGCTGGTCGTCGGGGCAGCCTGCGCGCACCCAGCGCAGGCAGGCGTCGTCGAGGAAGCCGAGGTAGCCCCACAGGGCGAAGTCGTCGCGGTGGCCCCGGCTGCCGCCGACCACCTCCGCCAGGGCCGCTACCGCCGCCTCCCGCGCCTGCTGTCTCACCCGGGCCGCCTCGTCGCCCGGGTCGTGTCCGGCCAGCACTTGGTAGGTCACCCAGCCGGGGGAGCGCTCGGCGATGAAGTCCAGGTAGGTCAGCACCGAGGTCCGCACCCGGTCCCGGGCCGACGACCCCTCCGGCAGGGCGTCGTCGGCCCGCCGGGTGCGCTCGGCAAGCTCGTCAGCTGCACACCGCAGAAATCCGGCGTCAAGGCCTGCTGTCCTACCGTCGGCGTGTCAGAGTCAGCGCCCGGTGGCAATCGGAGCTGACGCCACCCCTTTCGATGCGCTCGTGCGGTGAACAGCGGCGACGTTCACAAAGGGCTTCGCCCTCCGCTCTTTGTCCACGTGGCTCGACCGTGGTCCTGACGGGCCCCGCGGCACGCAGCAGGCCTTCACGCCTGCACATCGCAAGCAACCCCGCAACGCCGGCGGCTGTGCCGACCAACCGCCCAACCGGAAAGCAGGGAGAGTAGTTGCGAGAGATATCGTTGTCAAGGGGGAACGTTGACTCTGGAAAACTCGGCTGACCGACACCTACTCTTTTTGCATCGGTCATCGAATGACGAAACCGAAGCGAAGGTGTAGGCGGTGTAGACGGAGATGTGCCGGAAACACTCACTCCATCTCACGCCTCTCGTCAGCAAGAGCCAATCAGATTCAACCCGGAAAGGACTACTCTCATGGCTGTCAAGCTTCTCAAAAGCATCGCTGGGGCTTCATCGATCCTTGTTATCGCGTTAGGGGCTCTGAGCACTCCAGCCTCCGCCGTTCCGCTCGACTGGAATGATCTGATGTGCTGGGGTGAACCTGACGAGGCCTGCTCATACAACCCTGCTCTGGAGCGAAATGGTGTCTGCGATGAGGGAGAAGTATGCCTCTACTACGGCAGTGACCTGCAAGGGTCGGTGTCTGACTTCAGGGGGAGCCCTAAGGATTACGGGGCGTATCAACCCAATTGCTTCGAGTTCAAGGGTGAAGGTGCCGGCCAGGGTGAGTGCGTGAAGAACAACGCGGCGTCCGTGTGGAACCGTATGCACCGTAACATGACCGTCTACTACAACTCCAACTATAGTGGGGCCAGTCAGGTCATCCCAGGGCAGTCGACCGCGAATCTCAATTCCAGCTTGATCAAACAGAACGCCTCGCACGACATCGACTGGTCCATTCAGGACGCGTACATTCCCGGATGATCGATCGCGAGTCGCCCACCCTTATCTCCTCCAGTCGCCGAGGGCTCCTTCCAGGCAGCCCAGGGTCGCGTCG
>ERZ773070.1225-NODE-1225-length-16246-cov-28.812118_pt1 | contig 16246 bp, 14 predicted proteins | sample MGYA00580618_ERZ773070 | MGnify/ENA primary metagenome ERZ773070 (study PRJEB29015, sample SAMEA2738023) | human oral metagenome | biome: human oral; feature: human-associated habitat; material: dental | place: China | collected 2019 ... | reverse complement strand
CCCTCGGGCGCCTGCTGCGCGGTCTTGCTCCGGGCGGGGTTTGCCGAGCCGCCGCGGTCGCCCGCGGCGCTCGGCGCGGCGCCGGCCGCACTGAGCCGCACTGAGATGCGACAACGCCGCCGAGCACGACGACGGCGGGGCCGGCGCCCGGTCCGCAGGCCCCGGCCCCGACGTCGTGCCGCGGGCGCCCCACCGCCGCGAGCGGGCTCAGTCCGCGTCGGCGTCGGCCCCCTGCGGGATGGAGCTGAAGTCGTCGCCGCGGCGCCGCAGGTGCGGGTCCTGCTCCAGGTAGGCTCTGGTCTCCCGGGCGATCAGCCCGGACAGGACCAGCAGGCCGATGAGGTTGGGGATGGCCATGAGGCCGTTGGCAATGTCGGCGAAGGTCCACACGTCCTTCAGGTCGGTGACGGTGCCCAGGAAGACGACGCAGGTGAAGATGAGCCGGTAGGGCAGCACGCCGTGCACGCCCGCAAGCCGCTCGACGCAGCGCTCGCCGTAGTAGGCCCAGCCCAGGATGGTCGAGGCGGCCAGGAACACGATGGCCACCGACACGATGTAGTGGCCCCACTCCCCCGGCAGGCCGTGGGTGAAGGCGTCCCCGGTCATGGTGGCCGGGTCCGAGTCCGTCCAGGTCCCGGTGGACAGGATCACCAGCCCTGTGCAGGTCACTACGATGATCGTGTCGATGAAGGTCTGGGTCATGGAGACCAGCCCTTGGCGAGCGGGGTGGCTGGTCTTGGCCGCGGCGGCCGCGATGGCGGCCGAGCCCATGCCGGACTCGTTGGAGAAGATGCCGCGCGCCGCCCCGTACTGCATGGCCATTATGAGGGTCGAGCCGGCGAACCCGCCGAGCGCGCCGTGCCCGGTGAAGGCCCCGGCGAGCACCAGGCCGAGCGCCGCGGGGATCCCCGAGACGTTGGCGACCAGGATGTACAGGCAGCCGCCGACGTAGAAGACGATCATCATGGGCACGAAGGCGCTGGTCACCGTGCCGATCGCCTCGATCCCGCCCAGGAGGACGGCGCCCACCGCAATCGCCAGGACAATGCCGACGACGGCGCCGTCCCAGCCGAAGGAGCTGCGCAGCTGGGCCGCCACGGCGTTGGACTGCGTCATCGAGCCGATGCCGAAGGAGGCCAGAATGGCCGCGCAGGCGAAGAAGACCGACAGCGCCCTCCCCGGGCGCCCGGGCACGGCGCGCCCGAGGTAGTACTGGGGCCCGCCGGACTGCTGCCCGCGGGCGTCGGTGGTGCGGAACCGCACCGCGAGGAAGGCCTCGGAGTACTTCGAGGCCATGCCGAACAGCGCCGTGACCCACATCCAGAACAGGGCCCCGGGCCCGCCCAGGTGGATGGCGGTGGCCACGCCCACGATATTGCCCACGCCCACGGTGGCCGCCAGCGCCGTCGTCAGGGCCTGGTAGTGGGAGATGTCCCCCTCGGCGCTCGCGGCCTCACCGCCACCGTCGCGCTGGAGGAAAGCGAAGCGCAGCGCGGGGCCGAGCTTGCGTAACTGGAGGCCGCGCAGCCGGACCGTCAGCACCACGCCGGTGCCCAGCAGGAGGGGGATGAGGAGCCATGGGCCCCACAGGAGGGTGTCGAAGGCGGCAAGGCCGTCGCTGAGGGCGCCGGCGGGCGCAGGGCCGGCACCGAGACGGGCCGTCGCAAAAGCGGTGTCGAACATGGGAGGCGCCTTTCCGTCTCCGGGATGGGGTGTACGTCGTCGCACCGTAGGCACAGGGCGTATGACGACAATGTGACATCCGCCATGTGGACGCGGGCGACCGTCGCGGAGCCGCAGGCGCCCGGTCTCGCGCTCAGTGCGCGCCGCGCCTGGCCTGGATCTCCCGGGCCTGGGCGAGCCAGGTCTCGGCGCGCGCGAGCCGCCCCTCGGCGTCGGGACGCCACGGGCCGCCGTCCTCCCGGCGCGCGCCCGCGACCAGGGAGAGGACCACGCCCGCGCAGCGGGCCCGCAGGGAGACGGGGTCGACCTGCTGCTCCGCCAGGCGCGTCCACACCTCCAGCACCGGGCGCAGGTGCGGGTAGGAGGCCGGAGCCAGGTGGTCCAGGACGCTGACGTGCCCGAGCAGGCAGGCGAGGTCGTCCACGCGGTGACCGGGCCCCAGGGAGTCCACGTCGAGCAGGCTCGCCACGCCCTCCCCCTCCATGAGCACGTTGGCCTCGTAGAAGTCCCCGTGCACGGGGACCACCGGACCGGGGTCGCAGGCCGCCATGAGCTGCTCGACGCCGTCGGCGATGGCGCGCGCCCGCAGAGCATGCTCGGGAAGCACCGTCGAGGCCGCATGCGCGTAGTGGCGAGCCCGCTCGGACCAGGCCGGGTGAGGGGTGAGCTGCAGGGCGCTGGTGGGCAGCGCGTCCAGAAGCGTGGTCAGGGAGGTGAAGACGCGGGCGGCGCGCCCCTCGTCCATGCCGCGGGAGAGCAGGCCCGACAGGGCCACACCGCGCCCGGTCGACAGCAGCACGAGGCCGTCCGGGTCGTCGCGCAGGACATCGGGCGCGGGCACGCCCGCCGCGCGCAGCATGCGATGCCGATCCGCGAAAGCGGACGACTGGCCGGGCCGCAGCACCTTGGCGTAAGCGGTCGACGAGTCCGAGTAGGTCACGCGCACGACCGCGCGCCGCGTGGGCCGATAAGCCACCATGGTGGCTTTAATCGGCGTGCCCAGACGCCGGGAGAGCAGCGACGGAGTGCAGGCGATCGCCAACGCCGGCAGCTCGGGATCAGCGGGATGCCGCCAGACATGAACGACCGGCCCCTCCCCGCCGCGCGGCGAGACCCGGGTCAGGCCCGCCGCCTGGGGGTTGGACAGGCGCGCGGTCGTCGCACACAGATACTCAGTGCGATGAGACCCGTTCGGGGTGACCACGACGGCCGTGTAGCCGACGGAGACCCCGGCGCCCGGCCGGTGGTGGACCGAGTGCACCTCCCAGCTCAGCAGCTGCTGACCGGCGGGGGCGAGGGCGCCGGCCAGGACGGAGGCGGCACGCGGACCGGTGAGGAGGGCGACTTCCTCGGGCTCATGGGCCGTCTGCGTGCTGCTCATGGCAGTAGTCTGCCTCACCGGACGGGCTCATCCGCGCTGCTCGGGCGGGCAACCGGTACGCAGCCGACGAGCATGCGGGACGCACCCGGTGAGCGGACGCCGTCGGGGCGCGCCGACGGGATGGGCGAGCCGGCGGACCGTGGCACAATCCGGCCATGCGCGACCTGTCCTCCCTGCCCAAGGCGCACCTGCATCTGCACTTCACGGGGGCGATGCGTCTGGAAACGCTGGTGGACCTGGCTCAGGGATCGCGCACGCGCCTGCCGTCGTCCTTTATCGACGGCGACCCGTTCCACGTGCCGGCCGACCACCGCGGCTGGTTCCGCTTCCAGCGGGCCTACGACACCGCCCGCCAGCTGGTCACGGCCGAGGAGACCATGCGCAGGATCGTGATGGAGGCCGCCCTCGACGACGCCGCGGAGGGCTCGCGGCGCCTGGAGATCCAGGTGGACCCGACCTCCTACGCCCCGTTCGTGGGCGGTATCACACCTGCGCTGGAGATCGTCCTGGACGCGGCGAGCCAGGCCACGATCCTGTCGGGGGTGGAGGTCGCCGTCGTGGTGGCGGCCTCCCGCATGCGTCACCCGCTGGACGCGCGCACGCTGGCCCGGCTGGCCGCCCGGTACGCGGGGGACGCTCCGGGAACCGTCGTCGGCTTCGGGCTGAGCAACGACGAGCGCGCCGGGCGGACCGGCTCGTGGGGGCCGGCCTTCGCGATCGCCCGGCGGGCGGGGCTCGCCTCGCTGCCCCACGGCGGCGAGCTGCTGGGGCCCGAGCACGTGCGCGACGTGGTGACCGCCCTGGGGCCGACGCGACTGGGCCACGGGGTGCGCGCGAGCGAGGACCCGGAGCTGCTGGACGCCGTGGTCGCGGCGGGCATCAGCCTGGAGGTGTGCCCCGCCTCGAACGTGTGCCTGGGGGTCTACCGCGCCGCCGACGACGTCCCGCTGGCGACCCTGCTGGAGCACGGGGCGCAGGTGGCGCTCGGCGCCGACGACCCTCTCCTGTTCCACACGCGCCTGACCGACCAGTACGAGATCGCGCGCCGGCTGGGCCTGGACGACGACGCGCTGGCCGGGCTGGCCCGGGGAAGCATCCGGGCCTCGCTGGCAGCGGAGTCCTCCAAGCGGGCCTGGCTGGCCGAGGTCGACACCTGGCTGGCCGAGCCGGACCCGGTCGGAGACCGGCTCGGCGCCCCGGCCTGAGCAGCACCGGCCTGAGCGGCAAGGCCCGAGCGCCATGCAGGCCATTGGCGTCATCGACACCCGGCGCCCCGGCCTGAGCGGCGAGGCCCGAGCGCCCCGTCCGCTCAGCGGGCCGGACCCGCGGCGAGGAGGGGGTAGACGTCGGTGAACACGCCGGTGCAGCCCCAGTTGAACAGCTGGTTGGCGCGGTCGGGCCGGTTGACGGTCCACACGTTGACGCCGTAGCCGGCCGCGCGGGCGGCGCGCACCATCGCCTCGGTCAGGCCGGTGTCCTCGGGGTGGATCGCGACGGCCCCGCACAGCTCGGCCACCGAGCGCCAGTCGGGGCGGATGGTCGTCGACTCGTACAGGACGGCGGTGGCGTACTGGGGGTGGCGCTGGTGGAAGGCCATGAGCAGGGGCTGGCTGAAGGAGGACACGAGGACCTGCCTGCCCGCGTCGAGCCGCTCCAGGGCCGCGGCGAGGGTGTCGACCAGCTCGACGCTGCGGGCCGCCCCCTGCTCGTTGGCCTTGAGCTCGATATTGGCGTTGATGCCGCGCTCGTTGACGAAGTCGATGAAGGCCTCCAGCGTGGGCAGGCGCTCGCCGGCGAAGTCGGGGCCGAACCAGCTTCCGGCGTCGACGTGCGCCAGGTCGGCGGCTCGCAGCCCGTAGATGCTGCCGCCGCGGTCGGTGGTCCGCTCCAGGGCGGTGTCGTGGATGAGCACGGGCGTGCCGTCGGCGAGCAGGTCGACGTCGGTCTCGATCCACCTCGCCCCGGCGTCGGCGGCCGCACGGAAGGCCGCCATGGTGTTCTCCGGCGCGGCCGAGGGCAGCCCGCGGTGAGCGAGCACCGCGCGCTCAAGGCTCGGGACGAGGCGGCCGGGGTGCGCCGGCGCAGCGGGGTGCACCGGCGCGGCGGGGCCGCCCGGGGCCCGGCCGTGCGGAGCAGGCATTCGCCCCTCCTTTCCTTCCGTCGGACTCGGTCGTAGTTCCGGTGCGAGACCAGTCAGCGGGCCGCCGCCCGCGGGTGACGGGCGGCGGCCGGCCTGAACCGGCACGCGGCCGGCCGGGCTGCCGTCAGGGGACGACGACGCCGGCCTCCTGCGCCTTCGTGTCCTCGGTCTTGTCCTCCTCGGCCTCCCGCTCGCTGTGCGCACGCTCGGCGGCGCGGCGGTTGACGCGGTCCAGGATCACCGCGGTGACGCAGCCGATCGCCGCAACGGCCCCGGTGATCATGAAGATCAGCCGGTACCCCGGAGCCGGGTCGCCGCCCGCATAGCTGTCGATGATGTGGCCGTTGAGGTTGTAGCCCCACAGGATGGAGGCGTAGGCCAGCAGGGAGCCCACGGCCATGGCGGAGCCGTCGATCTCCTCGGGCAGCTCGAGCTCGCCGATCGGCGCCAGGATGACGGACTTGCCGAGGAAGGTGGCCAGCGCCACCAGAATGAGCAGCCCGACGACCGGCACGATGAGGGTCGGCCTGGCGGACTCGTTGCCGATCGGCATCATGAGGATGATGGCGCACCCCACCGTGACGACGCCCAGCGCGATCATCATCATCCTGGTGGACGACTTGAAGACGTAGTCGGCCACGACCCCCGAGATGAGTCCGGCGATCATGGCGATCAGCCCCACATTGAAGATTCCGAAGGCGGCCGCCACGGTGGTGGAGGCGTTGAAGACCTGCTGCAGGAACGGGGCGGAGATGTACATGAGGTTGACGTCGCACCAGTACACGGCCATCGCGGCGATGCCGGCGAGCCAGATGCGGGGCAGGGAGAGAACGTGCAGCAGCCCCTTGAGGGCGGCCACCGAGTGCGAGACGTGCTCCTCGGTGGCGATCTTGGTGTCGGGGACGTAGCGGGCCACAACGAGCATCATCGGCATCAGGAGCAGGGCGTAGGCGATGGCGAAGCCGCGCATGACGGCCGTCGTCGCCGATTCGGGGAAGAAGACGAGGGTCACGATGACGATCCCGTTCAGGCCGAACTCGGTCAGCCGGCGGACCGCCTCCAGCATGCCCATGGCCATGCCCTTGCCCTTGCGGTCCTGGTCCGCCGACAGGATGCACACGCCGTTGGCGACAGCGGGCCAGATGATCGCGTCGACGACCGCCCAGGAGATCGCGATGGCGCTCATGACCACGAAGGGCGGGATGATCACGAACAGGATGAGATAGGTGACCAGCCTCCACGCCATGCCGCACAGGATGATCGTGCGCACCCGGACGCGGTTGTTCACCCAGCCCGCGGGCACGTACAGGAACATGGCCAGACCGAGATAGGTCATGAGCTGGCCGAACTGGGACTGGGTTATTCCAAGAGTCTCCTGCAGGGGGATCATCAGGGAGCTTTTGAAGGACTCGAAGCTGCTGTAGAGGACCTGTCCGGACAGGGCGACGACCAGGAAGGGGATGATTCGGCCCCGGCGCATGAACGCCGGGAGAAGGGACATGACGCGCGTACTCATCGGGATATCTCCTCGGGAGAGGCGGGGTGATGGGACAGGGAGGGAGGGTCAGGGCCCTGGGCCCGGCGACGGCGCTCGCGTCGTACCCGATCGCGGCCTTGTGGGCCTGCGGCGCGGGGCGGCCTAGTCGGTACTGCGGAGAGGGGTTCGGTTCTGCGCGGGGAGGCGGGTGGATAGACAGGTGGTTGGTTTGGTGTGGCCTCACCACCCCACGGCAACGGGTTCGGGCACCAGGGTGATTCCGAAGCGCTCGCGGACCCCGGCCACGATCGTATCGCGCAGGGCGGCCACATCGGCCGCCGTGGCGCCGCCGCGGTTGGTGAGAGCGAGCACGTGCCTGGTGGACAGGCTCGCCCGCCCGTGCGCCCCGGGTGCGGCGAAGCCCTTGGGGAAGCCGGCGTGATCGATGAGCCAGGCCGCCGAGGTCTTGACCAGCCCGTCGACGACGGGGGCGTCCTGGACGCCGGCGACGACCCGCGTGTGATCGGTCACGGGGAACCGGGGGGCGTCCTCGGGCAGGGCCGCGGCGGCGGCCCGGGTGAGGATCGGGTTGGTGAAGAAGGAGCCGGCGGACCAGGTGTCGTGGTCGTCGGCGTCGAGCACCATGCCCTTGGAGCGGCGCAGCGCCAGGACCGCCTCGCGCACCTCGCGGGCGTCGACGCGGGCGCCCATGTCGACGCCGAGGGCCCCGGCCAGCTGACGGTAGGCGATGGGAGCGGACAGGGAGGCCTGGCGCACGTGGAAGGTCGCAGAGAGCACGACCCAGCGCCCCGTCGGGCCCCAGGTGCGCCCCGCCCCGACGTCCGGGTCGGTCAGGGAGCGCTTGAGGGCGGAGTCGCGGTAGGCCAGGCGCAGCTCCGACAGCGGGATGTGGACCGTCCGCCCCGCGGCGCGGTCCCAGGCGCGCACGGAGGCGAGGAGCTCGGCGACCTCGGTGCCGTAGGCGCCGATGTTCTGCACGGGGGCGGCGCCGACGGTGCCGGGAATGCCCGACAGGGCGGCGAAGCCACCCCAGTGGGAGGCGATGGCCCGGCGCACGAGGTCGTCCCAGGTGGTGCCCGCGGTGGCGGTGATCTGCACGCCACCGCAGGCGTCGTCGGACACGAGCTCGACCTCGGCCCGCGCGTCCCGCACGACGACGCCGTCGAAACCGGCGTCGGCGGCCAGGATGTTGGACCCGCCGCCGATCACGAGCAGGGGGCGGCCCTCGGCGTCGGCCTGCCTGACGACGTCGATGAGCTCGGCCTCGCCGGCGGCCTCGACGTAGCGGCCCACCGGACCGCCCACGCGCAGTGTCGTCAGCTCGGCCAGCGGGGGCGCCGTCGTCGGCGGCTGCGGGCCCGGGACCCGGCCGAGCGCCCGCACGGGCGCGGGCCAGTCGGCGGGATCGGCGTGGACGGACAGGGGCATGGTGCACATCTCGTCCTCGGCGAGCGGCTCGTGAGGACTGAGGGGGCTGGGTGCGTCGTGCTGACTCACGGCTGACTCCTGGGATCGGGCGGGCGCCTGGCGGCCCCGGCTGGCCTTCAGACGCAAGAATGCCCCGCGTGGCGCAGTGCGGAGCCTGCGATCACGACGGGGCGACCATCACTTCTTGTTGCGACGCTGGTGACGGGTCTTGCGGAGCAGCTTGCGGTGCTTCTTCTTGGCCATGCGCTTGCGGCGCTTCTTGATGACAGATCCCATGGGGACTCCTCAGTTGTGGTGCATCCGGGGCTCGACCACGTTCAGGCATCAGTCGCCGACGCCGACCGGGGGACGGGCGGGCACGAACAGGCATGAACGAGCCGTGAGCGAGCGTGGTGGTCGGGCAGCGGGCGTCCGCAGACAGCCCGCACTCCGGCCACACTGGTGACTTGCGTGAGTCTAGCGGGTATCAGGAGCCCGTCGACTCCGACTCCTCGTGGCCCCAGTCACCCAGCCCGGCAGACAGGTACTGCCGGACGGCGCGCTCGGGCACGCGGAAGGAGCGGCCGACCTGCATGGCCGGCAGGTCGCCGGAGTGGACCATGCGGTAGACAGTCATCTTGGAGACGCGCAGCATGGTGGCGACCTCGGCCACAGTGAGGAAGGAGGGGGCGCTCGAAGCGCCGGAGGGGGAGGGGATGCCCGGTGCCATGGGTCGTGAGTTTCCCGTCGTCGGATGTCGGTGGCGCAGCGGTCTTGCCTCCGCGGCGCGGGACCGCGCAGCCGCAGCCCCGTGCACAATATAACCTGAGCCTCTCGCGACGCATAGGTCATTTCCTCTCACAGGAGCCACACGCGTCGCATATCACATTTTGGTTACGACGACACCCGGCTGCGGGCGCCGGGGCGTGGCGCGGTTTACCGCCGTCGGGCAGTGCGGACAAGAATGGCCTTGTGCCCCCCTCGCACCGCCACCCCGGACGCACCGGCTCCCCGCGCCCCCGCGGGGAGGAGGGCGCGCGCGCCTCCGCGCCCCGGCACTGGCACGCCCCGATGCCGGCCTTCGCCAGGTGGCGCCGACGGCGCTCCGCCCTCCTGCCGGCCGCGACTCCCCCCTCCCCCGCCGCCCCCCAGAGCCCCACCGGGCGCGAGTCCTCCGGTCTCCTGGCGCTCCTGGAGCGGTGGGACCTGCGCGCCCGCCTGGCCCGGGCCGCGCGCTTCACGCCCGCCCGCCTGGCCGTCGTCGTCTTCGCCGGCATTATCGCGGTGGTCACGGTCCTGCTCAGCCTGCCCGTGGCGACGGCGGACAACCACCGCGCCGCCACGATCGACTCCCTGTTCACGGCGACGTCGGCGGTGTGCGTCACCGGCCTGACCACCGTCGACACCGCGACCTACTGGTCGCCCTTCGGCCAGGCGGTCATCATTATGGGCGCCGCCGTCGGCGGGCTGGGCATCATGACGCTCGCCTCGCTGCTGTCATTCGCCGTGTCCCGCCACGTGGGCCTGACCCAGCGGATGCTCGCGGCCAGTGAGAACCAGTCCCGCCTGGGCGACGTCGCCGCCCTGCTGCGAGCGGTCATGTACACCGCCATCGGCGCGGAGAGCCTGCTCGCGCTCGTCCTGCTGCCCCGTTTCCTGTCCCTGGGGCTCGACCTGGGGCACGCCTGCTGGTACGCGTTCTTCATGGCGCTGTCCATCTTCAACAACGCGGGCTTCGTCGTCATGCCCGGGGGCCTGGCGCCCTACGCGACGGACTGGTGGATGGGCCTGCCGATCGCGGTGGGCACCTTCGTGGGCGCCGTCGGATTCCCCGTGATCCTGGACGTCATGCGCCACCTGCGCCGCCCGCGCCAGTGGACGCTGCACACCAAGCTGACCCTGTCCACCTACTCCGCCCTGTCGGCCGTCTCCGCGCTGGCCATCGCCGCCTTCGAGTGGACAAACCCCCGCACCTACGGCGCGCTGCCGACCGGCGGCAAGCTCCTGACAGCGCTGATCAACGGCGTCAACGCGCGCTCGTCGGGGCTGACCACGATCGCGTCCGAGCACATGCGCGAGGCGACCTGGTTCCTCCAGGACACCCTCATGTTCGTCGGCGGCGGGTCGGCCTCCACGGCCGGCGGCATCAAGGTGACGACCTTCGCGGTCCTGCTGCTGGCCATCGCCGCCGAGGCCCGGGGCGACCAGGACATCGAGGCCTTCGGGCGGCGCATCACGCTGTCGACGGTGCGCCTGAGCGTGGCCGTGGCCTTCATCGGGGCCTCCATCATCGGCACCGCGACGCTGCTCATGCTGGAGATGACCGACCTGACGCTGGACCGCATCCTGTTCGAGGTGGTCAGCGCCTTCGCGACCGTCGGGCTGTCCACCGGGATCACGCCGATGCTGCCGACCAGTGCGAAGTACCTCATCGTGGTGCTCATGTTCGTCGGGCGCGTGGGCACCATGACGGCGGCGACGGCCCTGGCCATGCGCGAGCGCCGCCGCGTCATCCGCATGCCCGCCGAGCGCCCGCTCATCGGGTGAGGACGCCATGTGGTACGACGACATCCTGGAAGAGGTCTCCAGCCCGGAGACGCTGCGGCTGCGCTCGCTGTCCGTGCGCGCCATCACGCAGGGCATGTACGACGACGGCGCTCGACTGGCCATGCGCGCCAGGACCACCGCCATGGCGGGCCGCAGCCGGGCCGAGCAGGCGGACCTGCGCGTGGACCTGATCACCTACGGGCCGGCCCGCAGCCTCGTGTCCGCGGCCGTCAGGCACCTGCTGGCTCACCAGTACGAGGAGTGCCTGCACGCCGCGCAGCTCGCCGGCACCCTGTACGAGTTCGCCGACGCCTCCGACTACGACCTCAAGGAGTACTGGCAGATCGTGGGTCAGGCCTACCGGGGCCTGGGCGACGAGCGCGAGATGGACAACGCCTTCATGCTGGCCAGGCTCTCGGACTCCGACCTCCAGCGCTCGCCGCGCCCCGACCCGCCCGAGCAGTGAGGAGGGCGGGACTCAGGCGCTCAGGAGGCGCGCGACCGCGCGGGCCGTCGTCACCGCATCGGTTCGGCCGCGCTCGCCGGCGACGGTCCGCTCGATGACCAGCCCCACGGCGGCGTTGTGGACGACGGCGGCCGCCTCGTCGGGATCGACGCCCTGCGCGATGACGCCCCTGGACTGCCAGCGACGAACCACGTGAGCGATCTCGGCGCGCACGCGGGCGTAGCTGACCGCATACGCCTCCCGCAGGTCCGGGTGCCGCGCCAGCTCCGCCCACACGCCGATCATGAGATTGATCTGACCGGTCTCCGACGAGGACTCGTCCGCCCCACCGCCGTCGCCCCCCTCGGCGGAGCCCGAGAAGGGCCGCCCGAAGACCCAGGAGTACTCGACCGCGCGCACGAAGGCATCCTCGAGGTCCGGGAGCGCGTCAAGGTCGGCCAGCGCCGTGATCCACTCCACGACCGGGTCCATGGCCCGGACGATGACGGCGCGCACCAGCGAGCGCTTCCCCTCCGGGAAGTACCGGTAGACGGTGCTCGACGACATGCCCGCCTCGGCGACAATCTCGTCCATCGAGGCGCCGTCGAAGCCCTGTCGGGCGAAGCAGACCGCCGCCGCCGCCAGGATCCTGGCCGTCTGCCGGTCTCGGTACGACTGCGTGACACGGGGCATGGCACCAGGATACGGCAGCCCGGGGAACGCCGGACGTCACGCCGCCACCGCAAAACGAAACGACCGTTTTGACATAGGCGACTCCGGGCACTACGGTCCGCACCTCAAACAGTAACGATCGTTTTGATATGGAGGTGCTCATGTCCTCTGCACCCGTCACGGCAGCCACCGCGCCCGACTCCGTACCGGCCGACGTCGGCGCGCCGCGCACGTCCCCGCCCCCGCGCTCCCGGGAGCGCGCCCTCGTCGCCGGCTCCCTGATCACCCAGCTCATGATCGTCCTCGACATGACGATCATCGCGGTCGCCCTGCCCCGCATGCAGGCGGACCTGGGGCTGACGTCCTCCCAGCGACCGTGGGCCATCACCGCCTACACCCTCGCCAACGGCGGTCTTGTCCTGCTCGGCGGGCGCCTGACCACCGTCATCGGCATTCGGCGCTCCTACTGGCTGGGGCAGGCCGGCTTCGCCGCCGCGAGCCTCATCGCAGGCACGGCGACGTCCTTCCCCGTGCTGGTGACCGCCCGCACCGCCCAGGGAGCCTTCGCCGCCCTGCTCGGTCCGACGACCCTCTCACTGCTCAACTCCGCCTTCCCCGCGGGCCCCCGCCGCAGGCGGGTCTTCGCCCTCTTCGGCGCCACGGGCGGCGTCGGGGCCGCGGCCGGGCTGCTGATCGGCGGAGCGCTCACGGACTGGCTCAGCTGGCGCTGGTCGCTCTACGTCAACGTGCCGATCGCCCTGATCGGCTTCCTCGTCGGCCTGCGCGGCCTGCCCGCCTCCAGCCCCCGCCGCGACGGACCGGCCCTGCCCGACCTGCCCGGCCTCGTCCTGGGCTGCGCGGCCTGCTTCAGCGCGGTGTTCGGCCTGGACCGCGCCGAGCAGACCTCCTGGGGGTCGGCCTCGACCATCGGCTGGCTCGCTGCCGCGGTCGTGCTGGCGATGCTGTTCCTGGTCAGGGAGCGCACCGCCTACGACCCCGCCCTGCCACTGTGGATCATCTCCCGGCCCGCGCGCGCCGCCTCCTACGTCGGCGCGGCGACGGTCGGCGCGACCCAGATGGGCGGAGCGCTCTACCTGACCTACTACCTGCAGAACCACTTCGGCTACTCGCCCCTGCGGACCGGCGTCGCCTTCCTGCCCATGATCGGCGCCCTCGTGGTCACCGCGCCGCTGGCCGGGCAGCGCCTCCTCCACCGCCTGGGCACGCGCGGCACGCTGCCCCTGGGCATCGCGATCGAGGCGGCGGCCTTCGTCCTCCTGTCCCGGATCAGCCCCGACTCGAGCTACGCCGGGGCGGTCGTCCCCGGGATCATGGTCCTCGGCGTGGGGATCGGCTTCGTCATGCCGGTCACGTTCAACTCGGGCACCCGGGGCGCTCCCGTCTCCCACATCGGCCTCGCCTCGGCGGTGATCACGGTCTCCCAGCAGATCGGCGCCTCGCTGAGCGTCGCCCTGCTGGCGACCTACGCAAGCAGGCACGTGAGCACCTACGTCGAGGACCACGCGGAGCAGACCAGGGCCCAGGCGATGAGCGCGCTGAGCCAGGCGCAGGCGACCCCGGACTCCGACGCCGGGCAGGCGATCGTCGCCAGGCTGACCGCCGAGCTGGCCGACCGCGCGCAGATCAGCGCCTACAGCGGCGGCTTCCTCCTCATGGCCTGCATCCTCGCCGTCGTGGCGGCGCTGCTGGCAGCGCTGGCGGGAGCCGCCGTCGTCCTGCGGGCCCGGCGCCGCGCCTGAGGCGGCTCCAGCTGCACTACGGTGGGCACCGGGCCGCGGCGCTCCGCCCGGCCGTCCGCCGTCCGCGCAGGAGAACCCATGGCAGCCTCCGTCGATCGCACCGACTCGACCCTCGTCATCGGACTGGGGCGCTTCGGGTCCGCCGTCGCGGCGACCCTGGACCGGCTCGGCCGGGAGGTCCTCGCCGTGGAGTCCAACCCGACGATCGTGCGCCAGTGGACCGGCCGCATCCCCCTGGTGGAGGCCGACGCCACCGACATGGAGGCCCTGGACCAGCTGGGCGCCACCGAGTTCGGCACCGCGGTGGTGGGGGTGGCGACCTCCCTGGAGGCGAGCGTCCTGATCACCGGCAACCTCGTGGACCTGGAGACCCCGCATATCTGGGCCAAGGCGATCTCGCGGGCGCACGGCCGCATCCTGCGCCGCATCGGCGCCCACCACGTGGTCTACCCCGAGTTCGACGCCGGCCAGCGCGCCGCCCACCTGGTCAGCGGCCGCATGCTGGACTACATCGAGATGGAGAAGGGCGGCTTCACCATCGTCAAGATGCGCCCGCCGGCCGAGCTGCACGGCTTCACCATCGGCGAGTCCAAGATCCGCTCGCGCTACGGCATCACGGTCTTCGGCCTCATGAGCCCCGGGGAGCCCTTCGAGTACGCGGCGGCCGAGACCCTGGTCAGCGCCGAGGACGTGCTCGTCGTCGGCGGGGACGCCACGCTGCTGGAGCGCTTCGCCAACCGGGCCTGAGAGCGCAGGAGCCGCGCCTCATGCGCTGGAGCGGCGCCCCCGAGACGGCGGGACGACGTGGGCCGCCCGCAGCGGACGCAGCGGGGGCGTCATTCCTCCTCGCGCAGGACGTAGGCGAAGGAGTGGGACCGCCCCGTCTCGAGCTCGACCAGGTCGCGCCCGCTGTTGAAGGCGTCGGGAGGGCAGGTCATGGGCTCCACGGCGACGCCCCGGCGCCCCAGGTACTCGGCGGTGTAGACCTGCACCCACGGCGCCTGGGCGCTCATGACCACGGTGCGGCCCGCCTCCCCGCCGGTCAGACGGATCTCCCAGGGCCCCTGGGGCAGACCTGTGTAGGCGTTGTCGGTCGCGATCCGCCTCACCAGGCGGCCGGCGCGCCAGTCCCAGTCGGTGCCGGTGACGTCGCGCTCGGCAGCAGGCGCCATGCGCTCGTCGACGTCGAGGACCCGCGCGGCCGGCACCTGCAGGATGCACTCGTCCAGCGGGACGGACCGGGTCAGGTAGGGGTGGAAGGAGACGCCGTAGGGCGCCGGTGCGAGGGGGCCGCCGGTCTCGGGGACGCCGACGACGCCCGACGACGGCAGCGCGCCGGCCCCGAGGCTGGTGGTGGTGGCCGTCACGGTCAGCCCGGTGCGCGCGTCCAGGTCGAAGCGCACGCGGACCTCCAGGCTCCAGGGGTAGGCGTACGAGCCGGGCAGATTCAGCCCGAGCTCGACCGACGACGCCGGGTCCGCCGAGCTCGCCGGGGCGCCGACGCCGGTCGCCTCGGCCGCCCCCTCCCCCATGGCGACGACCTGGAAGTCGGCCCAGCCCACCAGGCCGTGCAGGGCCGCGCCGGTCTCGGGCTCGTTGCAGGGCACCAGGTAGTCGGTGCCCCGGTAGGTGTAGCGCGCCCCGGCAATCCGGTTGGGCCACGGAATCAGGGTCTTGCCCTGCCAGGCCGCGGGCAGCGAGGCCTCGGCGTCGAAGGGGACGACGAGGTCGCTGCCCGCCTTGCGCAGGTGGACGAGTGTGGCGCCGGCGGTGGCGATGCGGGCCGCGTAGTCGCCGGCGGCCAGGTCGATGAGCTCTCCGTTGATCATGCGTGCCGTCCAAGGTGATGGTCGAGGCGCCGGCGGGCGGGCGCCGTGCGATATGGCTACGGTACGGCACCGGGCCGGTGCGCGCTCGCCGTGAGCCGCCCCGGCGCCCGGTCGGGGCTGCTGCGCGCTACCCCGCGAGTACGCACCCCAGGGACCCGCCCGACGTCAACGGAGCTTCGTCACGTGAACGTACCTTTCTCCCATCCTTCTGAGGTCTACCCTCAGAAGGATGGGAGAAAGGTACGTTCATGTGACGAACTTCCGTTGACGTTGGGGCTCGCCGCGCGCCTTACTCCGCCCGCGCCTTCCGACCCCGGCGGCACCGGCACCTGGTGGCGCGGACGGTTCGCGACCGTGGGCTCGTGGCTGTGGTCGCGGTCGGGGCCGACCGGGAGGTCGCGTGGGCGGGGTTGCACATGGGAGGGGACGACTTCCGTGGGACGAGTGCGGTATCTCGTTGGAATTCTAAGGATCTTCGAACACTTGGAAACAGCGGAATCATGCGAAAAGCTCGCGTTCGTCCCGGCGAGTCCCTCCCCTCCCCTGTGCAGCCCGCCCCTCCAGCCGGACCCCCGCACGCCGCCGACACCAACCCCGGGCCCCAGCGACTTCCACAACAAGGCCCAGCACCCGTCACGATCGACTCTCCGAAGCGGACCCTGACCGAAAAGTGATCACCCTACGCACTTTTAAGACGTCGGACGATTCCGGGAGCGGTGAGGATCGGCATGATTCCGCGTTTCTGCGACGAAGACAGGGTGGGGCGCGGCGTTAAAAGTGCGTGGGATGATCACTTTCCCGGCGCCCAGCGATGCCCGGCGGGCGCCTCGACCGATCTCGGTGCGGAAGTGAACCGATCTCGGTGCGGAAGTGAACCGATCTCG
>ERZ773070.1224-NODE-1224-length-16249-cov-15.383105_pt1 | contig 16249 bp, 14 predicted proteins | sample MGYA00580618_ERZ773070 | MGnify/ENA primary metagenome ERZ773070 (study PRJEB29015, sample SAMEA2738023) | human oral metagenome | biome: human oral; feature: human-associated habitat; material: dental | place: China | collected 2019 ... | reverse complement strand
CGGCGTGCGCGCGCGACCCCTTCACGCGCCGACGGCCTGCGTCCACGCGGCCAGCCAGGCCTCGCGGTTGGCGGAGACCTCGGCGGCGTCGGCGATGATCGGGGAGTTCGACGCGGCGCCGAACGTCGTCATCGACTCACTCACCGTCGCATCGGGGTTGATCGGGTAGACGTACATGTTCTCCGAGAAGGTGCTCTGCACCGCCGTGGACAACAGCCACGTCAGGAACATCTTGGCTCCCTCCGGATTGGCCGCGCCGGCCAGCACCCCGGCGTACTCGACCTGGCGGATGGCCGTGGTCGGCAGCGAGGCGGTGGTGGTGGCAGAGCCGTCGGCGGTGACGGTGGCGGCGGGCGAGGAGGAGTAGGACACGACGATCGGGTGGACGCCGCCCTCCCCTCCGCCGGAGAAATCGGTGTAGTAGGCGTTCGACCAGTCCGAATCGATCGTGACGCCGTTGGCCGCCAACTGCTTCCAGTAGTCGGCGAAGCCGCCGGTCTCGGCCGTCCCGAAATGGTTGACGGTGGCCACCAGGAAGGCCAGCCCCACGGAGGAGGTCGAGGGATTGATGGCGACGAGCAGGTCCTTGTACTCGGGCTCGGTCAGGTCCTCGAACGCGGCCGGCGGGGCGACGCCGTGCTCGGCGAACCAGGCGGTGTCGACGTTGACGGCGACTTCGCCGAAGTCGATGGGGGTCAGGGCCGGGGCGTCGGACAGGACGTACTGGTCGGCGCCGGCGGGCAGGGCGACTGCGGCGGAGGTGTCGAGGACGTCCTCCTCCAGGAGGCGGGAGGCGAAGAAGCTGTCCACGCCGAAGAAGGCGTCGCCCAGCGGGGCGTCCTTGGTCAGGACGAGCTTGTTGGTCAACTCGCCGGCGTCGCCGGAGGCGACCAGCTCCAGAGCGCAGCCGGTGTCGTTCTGGAAGGCGCTGACGAGGTCGTCGGGCACGGAGAAAGTGTCGTGGGTGACGACGGTGACGGTCTTGCCGTCGCCGCCGGCGGTGTCGCCGCCCGCGTCCTTGGAGCCGCAGGCCGCGAGCGCCAGGCCGACGGCGGTGGCCGCGCCCGCGGACACCACGGTGCGGCGCGGCAGCGCGCCGGATCCGCCGGCGGAAGCGGTGAGACGGGCGGGGCGGGTGGTGGTCATGGTTCCTCCTGGGCGGATTCCGGGAGGGCCCGGGCGCGGCGGCCGAGGCCGGAGCCGCGTCCGAGGAGATTCGACTCGACTTCCTTCGCCGGTGCTGGCCGGATCAGGTTCGAGGGTCTGCGGTCGCCCGCACTCTCAGCACCGTGGTCGTCGGAGTGGGACCGGGCCCCGGCCCCGCCGACGTCGGGCGCTCCCCTGTCGTGGTGGGTCGAGTTTAGACGATCGGCGCCCGGGCGGCGGGAGGCTGATTCTGCGCGAGAGCGCGGACGTCGTCCACGAATCGATTCCACGACGGGGACGACGGGCGCACAGGTTTGTCCGGTTCCTTTCCGGCGATGATGCGTCGTGCAATGAGATCCGCGATCGCGGGAGACTCGGACTTGATGTATTTCTTCTTCCCCCGAGTGTGCTTATCCGTCCGCGAGGTCAGAAGAGGGGCCGGGTCGTTGTGATTCTCAACCGCTCCCGTCGGGAGCTTGAGATCACGCCATGCGCCAGGATTCAACGCCCGAATAGAGTCCGGGAAGAGCAGCCACCACGCCTCGGTCATCTGAACCGGGACGACGGCGCAGATGCGCCATGGACAGGGAATGGGACCTTTCTTTTTCTTTCTTCTACTTGTCGAATACCCGGAATTGTGCGCAGTTCTCATCTCATCCAACTGGGCCTGGAGGGTTTCCCGACGCCTTTCACCATCTTTCCCGTCGGCATCCTGGTGGACGAGGACGGCGTGGACCGGCCGGGAAGTCTCCTGAGCCGCGATCGTATCTCCGATGTCATCCATCCAGCTGCGCACCGACTCGCTCGAAGCCCCTCTGGTCAGCGAAGGCGGATCTTTGATGACCTTGATGTCATACGAGTCATTCACCCCCGGAGCCAGGGCCGGGATGAGCGCCTTGATCGCTTGCGCGTCATAACTATTCCTACCCGCCTTTCCCTGAGCGCCTTCACCGAAGACAAGAATGACAGGGCTCCTCCTAGCCAACGCTCGGCACTCCGTCGAGGACTCCGGAGTACCAGAGCTCCCCCCAGACCTCGACCGCTCGTCCCCCGGCTGGCCGCGAGCTGGCCAGCCGTGAGCACGGGGATCACGGACTCGCCGGTCTCGGGATCCCGGTCGCACAGGATGAGCTCCTCGGACTCGAGCCGGTTGACGAGGGTCGGCGAATGCGACGCCGCGATGATCTGGGTCCGCCCGGACGCCTCCCGCATCCGATCCACAAGAACGTCCAGGGCATAGGGATGCAGGCCGTGGTCGACCTCCTCGATGACGGTGAGATTCGGAGGATCCGGGTCGTGGAGAGCGGTGAGGAGCGCGAGCATGCGCACCGTGCCGAAGGAGGCGTCGGCGAGCTCGATCGGCCTGCGCAATCCATTCTCGTGGAGCTCCGCGACAACCACGTGGGCGTCCCCTCCACGAGTCTCGAAACCGACGGAGTCGAGACCCGGCAGGCACTGCCTCAGATCACGAACGAGTTCCCTGAAGGCGTCCGGGGCTGCGTCGTAGATCTGCTGAAGCGCGGCTGACAGGTTCGCCGCCCCCGGAGCGAGGCGCCTCTGATCGAAGTGGCTGGGCCGGCGTGCGGCGGGGACGTCGGGATCCAGATAACGGATCGAGGAGAGGAAGGAGACGAACCGGCTGGGGCCCTCGCCGAGCCAGTGCGCGTTGATCCGGGCGAAGGTCCCCAGGCCGGAGGACGCGGCGTCGGTCAGCGTCAGGGAACTCGTCTTATTGCTCCTGTTCCCCTGCACCTTCACCGCATCCACGCCCTCGAGGGCGAAACCGAGCCGTCGTCCACGGCCGGCGGTGCGCTTGTATTGGAAGTCCTCCGTCCGCCGAATACCGGCGTCGTCCTTGTCGAGGGTGAGAATGTACTCGTCCGGCGCCCCGGAGGAGGCGTTCTCCGTGACCTCGGCCTTGATCGTGAGTTCGATCGGGCCGGCATCGCCGGTGGCCCGGTGCAGCTGCTCGTATCCGCCGTGCTGATCGACGGCGGTGGGGATGTCCGTGCGGGCGGTGTCCCTCACCAGCTGAAGAACGGAGAGCAGATTGGACTTGCCGGAGCCGTTGGGACCGGCAAGGACGGAGAAGGACCCGAACTCGACCTCGACATCGACGAAGGATCGGTAGTTCTTCGCCTGGATCGAGCGCAGAGGCGTCCTCGGCTTCCCAGTGCTCATGGTCGTACACTACCGGGCGCACCTGAAATTCCATGAGATTCCTGAGGCGGAGCCGCCCCGCGCCATGCGCGGACACCGGCGCCGCGCCGTCGGCCGTCGCGCCGAACCGGCGAGTGAGGCATGATCGGCGCTGAAGCGCCCCCGCAGTCCCGCGGGGCGCGCCGTCGTCGGCGCACGAATCGGAGGAACGGAGCCACCATGACCGACAGCAAGCAGAACGACTTCGCGTGGAAGGCAACCTCGGCCCTGACACTGCTCGCCTCCGGCATCGTCGCGGAGAAGGTCGTCGCCGCCGGCTGGAAGGCCGTGACGGGCAGGTCGGCTCCCAAGAAGGACCAGCTGCTGACCTACCGGCTCGGGGATGTGGTCGCCTTCGCGGTCGTTTCCGGAGCGGTTCTCTCGCTCACGAGCCACCTCACCCTGCGCCGGGCCGCCAAGTGGTACAGCGACCGGGGTCTGGCCCCCTTCACCGACGGAGCCCCGGCGATCGGGGCCCTGGAGGCCTGAGCGCGGGGAGAGCGCCGGGGGCCGGAGGTCCGGGGCCACGCACCCGCCGGCCCTCTCAGCGACCCGGGACGCCCGCGCCCGCACGGCCAGCGACGCCCGCGCCTTACCCGTATCGGGACGCCCGCGCCCGCACGGCGCCCCGACCTCCATCGGACGTCCAGGGCCGGGGCGCTCGTCGCGAGCGCGAGCAGCACGGCCGGCCACGCCAGGGCCAGGCAGCCGAGCACGACGGCGATCCGCAGAAGAATCGCTGGCTGAAAGCCCTCGGCGTACGCATCGACAGCCGTTCTGCACGTGACGATCACGAGCAGCAAGGCGGTCGCGATCAGGACCGGCACGTGGGCGAACGAGCCGCGGTTGGCAACGCCCTCCGAGAACGGCGCCCCCTCGGCCAGCGCGGCGACTCCCACGGCGACGACGGCGATCGCGAGCGCCCCGAGGGTCCAGCGCAGTGCCATCCCGCCGCCGGCTCCCGGCGACAGTGCGCCCATCGGGAGCCGGGTCGGAGGGCGCCTGCCACGCACTCGGGTGCCCGTCCTGCGCGTCGGATACCTCGTTGGTCGGGAAGCCAATGAGTCGCTCAACGTCATCGACGAACAGGGCCAGGTCGAACAGATCAGTACCGGTCGACGGGGTGACGAGGAGATCGATGTCCGAATCGAAATCATCCTCCCCTCGGACGGATGATCCGAAAACGTGAGGATTGCTCAGGCCATGAGACCCAGCGCAAGCGATGATCTCGTCGGCCTGCATGGTAAGTGGAAGTGACGGCCGGTAGTCAGCGGCCCTCAGTACCCTCTCGAGCAACTCATCGGGCACCGCACGAGTCCCAAACTCCAGCTGCACCAAGATCGACTGACTTAGTCCAGCACGCTGAGCCAGCTGAGCCTGTGTGAGCTCCGCGTCCAAACGCGCAGCATGGATGAGCGCTGAAGCGTCATCTATGCGGAAACGACCCACGGCACCAGCATATTGCACTCCCGCTACCGGAACCGATCGCCTCTCCCCAGCCCTGCCGGACCACGCCCTGGCGCGCAGCCTGAAAGACCGGCGGGACAAGGAGGTCCCCACCGGCAGGCTCTCGTCCAGGTAAGGATTATGATTCGCGCCCCGGCCGCCGGAGTACGCAGGGATAGACGCTACGTGGCCGATGCCGGGCCGCTGCTGGAACGTCTTCACCGGCTCATGCGCGCGGACGTCGCCACTCGCAACAGGCGCAAGGCCGCATGCCCGACGCCGCCTACGACGATCTGGAGGCGCGGATCGCGGTGCTGCGCGAGGCGGAGGAACTGGCCTCCATCCGTCCGGATCTCGACGGGGCGCAGATCATGGCCGAGCTCGTGGTGAAGCCCGGGCCGGTCGTGGGCGAGACCTATCGCTTTCTGCTGGACCTGCGCATGGAGCGGGGGCCGCTCGGTGAGAAGCCGGCGCGGCAGGCGCTGCGCTCCTGGTGGGCCGTGCGCGGAGAGAGGTGACGGCGGCGGGAGTCGGCCGAAAGGCAGTACGAGGACAGTACTTCAACCCTTGAACCGATGCTTCGCCTGTTTGAGGTGTACAGCATGGAGGTAAGCGGCGAAGTACGTGAGGGGACGTGCTGGCGACGTTATCGCCCGGCTCCCAGGGGGTCGGCAAAGTCGGTTCAGGTGGTTGGTCGAGTGAGTAGCTTGTTGGCTCGTTTGGGGCGTCGTGGCAGGGATCTGGTAGTTGAGGCGATAGCGGCTCGGAGGCCGTGGGCCAGCCAAATGAGGCCGGGTGGCCAGGTTGCGCGGGGCGGCCGAGACCAAAGGGGCCGTTGTGGATGCGCAGCTGGTGGCGGTCTTCGTCGAAGACGACATCACGGACCGACGTGGAGCCGGCTCTCGATTCCCCCGTGTCCTTGGATCCAGGCTGCGACGGCCTCGGGCCGGGCATCGGTCATGAGCAGAGAGCAGACCCGGGTAAGCTCCTCGACGTGCTTGCTGCCCTTGACCGTCAGAAGGTAGTGACCACCCGGGCCTACGATCCACTCAGCGGTGTCCACCTGAATGCGTATCGCATCAGCGGTGACCACCACCCCGTCCAGGTCGAAGGGTTCGAGCAGCTCGCTCAGGGAGGGGACCTCTGGTTGGACTTGACAGCCACCCGCTGCTGGGTCAGGACCGTGCCCGTGGACTGGTCCAGGGCAAGCAGAAGATGAGGCGCCGGACCGTCGTTGTTGCGGGCCCCACTCACGGTCTTACCGACGCGCCACGACCGCAAGCCCGATGGGCAGCCCCTAGTCCGACGGTAGTCGGGAGAGCACCCCGGCCACCTCCTGGCGCTGGGTGGCGGTGAGCCTGGAGACATTGAGGTTGCCGGCGTGGCCGGTGTGGATCGGGACCAGGCGGCGCTGGTTCCAGTCCTGACCCGGAAGACTCACGCGCAACGCCGACAACAGAAGAGACGACGACAAACGACACTGGAACCAGCAGTCAAACATCTCACGAAAAGAGCAGCCCCTACAGCGGGCCTCCCATAAATAACCGACCACCAACTCTACAACAAATCAACGACACGAATCTGCTTTAATCACACTATATTATTCGTCATGGCGGTTTAACCGGCACCTCGTTCGTGACCAATGTGCACGAATGGGCTGCGGCGAAGGCGACCAAGAGGTAGTCGGCGGCCTCAGCCGTGAACTCGTGTAGCGCCGCGGGCCTGAAGTTCTGCGAGCGCGCCCACTCGGACAATCTCGGAAAGTACTGCGTCCTCCTCTGGTCCAGCTGCCGGAAGAAACTATGATGCCCCTGCGCCCACTTAGCGAGCTCGTCGTCTCCCCGAAGCAGTTCTTCCTCGACCTTCTCGATACTGAACACGCGCCCCGCACGATGAGCCCGCTCCAGCCACTCCCAGAAGCCGGGAGCGATATCGAATGCGTAGTACCGGTTCTTCGCCTCGATCAGGACGTTGGAGTCGACGAGGTACATCACGCGGCCCTCACCTTTTCCGTCAGCCCCTCGAAGGTCGAGTGCCTCCTGGCCCCGAGCAGCCGGTAGGCGTCCCTGTACGTCGTCCGGCCCTCCAGCGTCGAGGTGATGACCGCCCGGGCGAAGGGGCGCCCCAGCCGTCGCAGCTGAGTGTTGTAGTAGTTGCCACCGGCGCCGCCGTCACGCGTGGTTCGCGCCAGCCCTATGACCCGCTCCCGCTCGACGTCGTACCGGGTGGCGTACTCCTTTCTCGTGAGGCATCCGGCGTCGAGGAGCCTGCCGAGCACGACGAGAGTGCTCACCTTGTACATGCGCGCGAGGCGGTCCAGCTCGTCCTCGTCAGCACTCCCCCGATATTGCTCTCCCAGGGAATCCAACGGTACGAGCGTCTCCGCCGCGACGCGGTTGCACCAGCACTCCCCCACCTTACCTCCCCGAGCGTCGAGACAGTATCGAGCAGATCAGCGGATGGCTCGACCACCCCGGCATCGCGGATCGTGCGCATGTCCGGAATCGGAATGGTCTCGACCGGGGGTTCGGGCAGGAACAGCATGCCGAAGGGCGCGTGCGTGTCAGAGGCGAACTTCTCCAACTGCTCGAGAGTGGGACGGGAAGCGCCTGCGAGCCAGTCGGCGAATTTCAGGGCGCGACGGAGGGCCGTCTCCTTATCCCAGCCGGCTCTTCGCACGGCCCAGCGGAGTAATTCCGGGGCGACATCAACGCGGACGACGCCCATGGTGCTCTCTCCGCTTAGCCTCGTCTCCGGCTTGCTCCAGTGTACCGGCCCAGAGCGCGCCGAATCCTCCCCCGTCTGCTCGACAGCCCGGCCGCGCGGCCGGGCCCGGCAGCGCACCGGACTGACCTCGCACCACCGAGGCCGCGGCGGGTCCCTTACCCGGGCCCGAACCGATCTCGGCAAAGCTCGCGGCCCCTCGCGGACCGGCCTGCGGACCGTCGCGGGTCCGACCCCCGCCGGCAACTAGGCTGCTCGCATGACCTCCCTCGCGATCGTGCATCTCACCTGCGCCGTCGTGGTCGCTCTCGCCACCGTGGCGGGCGTGGCCGTCTTCGTGCGCGCCTGTTGCACGATCATCAACCGGATGCGCGTGGGGCGCCCGGTGGACCGCGACCGCCTGCGGCCGGTCGGTCGCAGGCTGCTGCGCATGCTCGCCGAGGTCGTCGGACACACCGCCTTCAGGGGCCGCCCCTGGGTGCGCGCCGCCCACTGGCTGGTCATGGTCAGCTTCCCACTGCTGTTCCTGACCCTGATCACCGGCTACGGTCAGGTGCTGGCGGGCCCCGCCTGGGAGCTGCCGTGGCTGGGCCGCCAGGCCTGGTGGTCGTGGGTGGTGGAGTCCATCGCCTGGCTGTCGACCGCCGGCATCGTCCACCTGATCGTGGTACGGCGCCGGCTGACCCGCCGCGGCGCGGCCGCCCCGCCCTTCGACGGCGACTCCGCCGGCGCCACCCGCACCCGCACCTCCCGCTTCGCCGGCTCCTCGGCCGGTCAAGCGCACTTCGTCGAGGCCGTCGTGGCCGGCGTCGTCGTCTGCGTCCTGGTGCTGCGCATGCTCGAGCACGCCCGGCTCGCAGTCTGCGCCGACCCGGCCCCGTCCGGCTGGGCCCACTACCCGCTCACCGCGTGGACCGGACCGGCGCTGGAACCGCTGGGCACCACCGGCCTGGGCATCGCCATCATCGTGGTGGCCACGATCAAGGTCGTCGTCTCGATGGGCTGGTTCATCGTCGTCGGCCTCCAGCCCTCCATGGGCGTGGCCTGGCACCGCTTCCTGGCCTTCGTCAACCTCTACGCACGCAGCAGCACGGACGGCACCAAGTCGCTCGGCCCCGCCAAGCCGCTGCTCTTCGAGGGGCCCGACGGCGCCCCCGAGCCGTTGACGGCCGAGACCCTGGACGACCTCGACGCCGCCATGGAGGCCGCCGAGGAGAAGGACGAGGAGGTGAGCCTGGGCGTGGGCCGGATCCAGGACTTCACCTGGAAGGGCCTGCTGGACTTCTCCACCTGCACCGAGTGCGGCCGCTGCCAGGACCTGTGCCCGGCGTGGAACACGGGCAAGCCCCTGTCGCCCAAGCTGTTCGTGCTGGCGCTGCGCGACCACCACGCCGCCGTCGCCCCCTACCTGCGGGCCGCCGACGCGCTCGGCGTCGCCCCGGAGGAGGTTACCGAGGAGATGCTGGCCGAGCGGCGCGCCGGCGGGGGGATCGCCAGCCGCCTGAGCGGCATGACCGACGGCCTGGAGCGCAGCGACCGGCTGGGCCTGGCGCCGGGCAGCGCCCACACCGGCGACGTGCTGGGCGCGCTGCTGGCCGCCAGGGCCGCCCCCTCCGAGACGGGCGTGGCCACGCGCCCGGCGCCGCTGGCCGGGGAGGTCATCCCGGCCGACGTGCTGTGGTCGTGCACCACCTGCGGGGCGTGCGTGGACCAGTGCCCGGTCGACATCGAGCACCTCGACCACGTCATCGACGTGCGCCGCCAGCAGGTCCTCATGGAGTCGGCCTTCCCCAAGGAGCTGGGGCAGATGTTCCGCAAGATGGAGTCCAGGGGGAACCCGTGGGGGCTGGCGCCGCGCAAGCGCATGGACTGGGCCAAGGGGCTGGACTTCGAGGTGCCGGTGGTCGGGGCCGACGTCGAGGATGCCGCGGGCGTCGATTACCTGTTCTGGGTGGGCTGCGCGGGCGCCTTCGAGGACCGGGCGAAGAGGACGACGCGCGCGGTGGCCGAGCTGCTGCACATCGCCGAGGTGAGCTTCGCGGTGCTCGGCGACGCCGAGTCGTGCACGGGCGATCCGGCCCGGCGAGCCGGCAACGAGATCCTCTACCAGATGCTCGCCTCCCAGAACGTCGAGACCCTCACCGAGGCGAAGGCTCAGCGCATCGTGGTGACCTGCGCCCACTGCTTCAACACGATCTCGCGGGAGTACCCGCAGATCGGCGGTCGTTTCGAGGTGCTGCACTACACCCAGCTGCTCAACGCGCTCGTGCGCGAGGGACGGCTGAGGCCGGTGCCTCCGCAGCCCGGACCGACGGGCGCGCCGGAAGACGGGGGCGGGAGCGACGGCACGCCGCACCCGACGGAGGGTCCGACGGATGCGCCGGAAGGCGGGGATCCCGCTCCGGGAAGCGCGGCGACGGCGGCGCAGGGCGAGCCTGCGAAGCGGTCCGGCACCACGGGCCGGCAGCCTCTTCCGACGGCGCGGGCCGGGCAGCGCGACGCTCCGACCGTGACCTACCACGACGCCTGCTACCTGGGCCGGCACAACCAGGTCTACTCCCCGCCGCGCGAGCTGCTGGAGGCCACCGGCGCGAGCACGGTGGAGATGCCGCGCAGCCGCGAGAGAGGCTTCTGCTGCGGCGGCGGCGGTGCGAAGGCGTTCATGGAGGAGTCGATCGGCACGCGTATCGCGGTGGAGCGCTCCCGCGAGGCCATCGGCACCGGCGCGCAGGTGATCGCCACCGCTTGCCCGTTCTGCACCACGATGCTCTCCGACGGCGTCGCCTCCGAGGGCGCGGACGTACGGGTCACCGACGTCGCCTCCCTCATGCTGGAGGCCGTGCATCGCGGGCAGGGTTGAAAGTTCGAGTGTCTTCAACCGGCCCCGCGCGCGGTCGTACCCGGATGCGCGCAGTCGTACCTTAGAACCTCCTCGAGGTAGATCCAGCGCACGGAGCGACCACGCGCCACCCGAAAGCGTCGAATCACCGGCATCCACCCTCCTGCTGGCCTACTGGGGTGCACCGGCACCGCCCTCCTACTGGCCTACTGGGGCGCATGGGACTCCTGAGACGCAGTAGGACTCATCCGGGCGCAGAGGTGCTCAGAGGCGTGTCCAAATTTGCCACAAAGAACTTACTTTGTACCACGCAGGATGCTGCGGATCGTTGACATCACGCGGATCGCCCACGCCTTCGGGTGTACAAAGTCGGCCTTTGTGGCAGATTTGGACATCTTTGAAGATCAGAGCCGCCGCGGGCGGCATCGAATGAGCAGCGCCGATGAGGTCGCGGGCTCCACCCGGCGACACCGGCGACACCCAGCGAGAAAGCCCCCGGCCTCACCCTCGTTTCCGGTCGCCCAGCCATCCGCCCAGCAGATAGCCGCCGTACACCGCCAGCGCCCCCAGCGAGTTGGCGAGAATATCCCAGTTCGTATCGGTCAGGCTGAGTCGCACCAGACCGGCCCTCACCGTTGCGAGCTCGAACAGCTCATTGATGCAACCGAGCGCCGAGACCAGTGCGAACAGCGAGAACGCCTCGATCAGCCAGTGGCCGCGCCAGCCCAGCGACCGCTTCAGGTAGTACCACAGCAATCCGGTGAATACGCCGCCGCCCACGAAGTGGGTGGTGAAGCTGGTGTCCTGCCCGTCGATCAGCGGCGACGGCAGGTACCACGACACCGCGAACATCGCGCACGCCGCGTAGAGCCACCAGCGCCAGCGCCGCTCGTCGACGAACCCGGCCCGGCGCAGCACCACCGGCACCGCCACGGCCAGGGCAATCGGCACGCAGGCTGCCGTGCAATGAAGAATAATCACAGACATCATCCGAGGAGTGCAGAGGACGGGGGACATGCGGATTCCGAGGAGCGGCCGCAACTGGGCCACCGCAACCGGACTATTCCGGCCGGTACTCCGGCCGACCGGGCGACCGGCCCGGGGTCCGCTCGGCGCCGACGACCGGGCGGGCAGGGGATCCGCGCTCAGTCGGGTGACCGGTCCGCGGCCCGCTCGACGCCGACGGACCGCCGCGGCTCCCGGCTCCCGCTGCGGCGCCGGGAGCTTTCCAGCATGTAGAAGACGATGAGGAGCAGGTACGTGGTCACGCTCAGCCAGGCGCTGACCATGCTCACGGCCGCGGCGATCGCGTAGAGGACCGGCCCCATGGCGAAGCGCCGCGTCATGGCCCGCACGACGGCATCGGGGACCCCGGGCCTCAGGCAGCGCCTGTCCCTGATGGCCGCCTGCCACAGGCCATTGAAGAAGAAGCCGCCGAACATCATGACCAGGCCGTAGAAGACGGCGCCGGCCCGCGCCTCCCCACCGGTCTTGAGGGCGCGGGTGAGCACGGTGGTGGCGAAGGGGAGGAAGGCGACGTCCAGCAGAAGCAGCAGATTCCAGACGAGGACCCACTGATCGACGTACCGAATCCGCTGGAAGATAGCGTGATGATTGAGCCACACCTGCCCGATCAGCAAGAAGCTGAGCACGAAGCCCACGTAGCCGGGCCACAGCGAGGACAGCCCGTCGAGCAGACTCAGGTCCTCCGGGAGCCTGATCTCCAGACTCAGCAGCGTGATGGCGATCGCGATGACGCCGTCGCTGAAGGCCTCCAACCGCCCCGGCGACATGCGAGCGATCTCGTCATCCGCCTCCTCCACCGTGGACCCCTCGTCAACGCCGTCAGCACCGCCCGCCCCATCGGCACCGCTGCCGCTGTCACGCCTCTTGTCATTCCGACCATCAGACACGCCGTTCACGCCCCCTCGACGTCGTCGCCACGGTTCACCACGGGCGGCCCCGCCCGATCCCGCTCGATACTCACGGCGCTCGCCGCCGCTCGGGGACGATCCTGACCCTGACCGCGGGACTCGTGCAAGCGCTCCCCACCTGCGGTTCTCACTGCATCGCGGTGAGGTCCGGCCGCACGGCGCGCCGGGTTCCTCGCTCGGCATAGGGCGGTGGCCGGGGCGGCGACCGCCGGGTTACGGTCACCGCATGTCTCGCATCGTCATTATCGGCGGCCACGGCAAGGTCGCGCTCCTGGCCGCCCCGCTGCTCGTGGCCGCCGGCCACGAGGTCATCTCCGTCATCCGCAACCCCGCGCAGGCCGACGACATCACCGCCACCGGGGCCTCCCCCCTGGTGCTGTCCGTGGAGGACGCCACCGTCGAGGAGCTCACGCGGGCCCTGACCGGCGCCGACGCCGTCGTCTGGTCCGCCGGGGCCGGCGGCAAGGGCGGGCCGCAGCGCACCGACGCCGTCGACCGCGCCGCCGCGATCCGCTCCATGGAGGCCGCGGCCGCCGCCGGGGTGCGCCGCTACGTCATGGTCTCCTTCATCACCGCCTACGGGGAGGTGCCCGCCGACCACCCGCTGCGCGCCTACGCCGTCGCCAAGATCGCCGCGGACCGCCACCTGCAGTCCACCGGCCTGGACTGGACGATCCTCGGCCCCGGTCTGCTCACGCTGGATGCGCCCACCGGCGCCATCACCGTGGGGCGTCTCGCGCCCGGCAGCTCGTCCACCGGCGCGCCCACCTCCCGCGCCAATGTCGCCCGCGTCATTGCGGCGGTGCTCGCCGAGCCCGCCAGCATCGGGAGGGTCATCCCCTTCCGCGACGGCGACACCCCCATCGCCCAGGCGGTCGCCGACGTGCCGCAGGCCTACGCCGACCTGTCCTGAGGGCCCCGTCGGCCGCCCCGGTAGGACCGCCATGACCTTCACCTACACGCTCACCTGCACGCTCGAGGCCACGTCGGCCTTCCCCGCCGTCGTCGGCAGCGAGGAGCGGCGCGCCTACTGGGTGGCCCCCGACCTCCTGGCCTGGCCGCTGTCCCTGCTCCCCCGGGGGATGGGCCGCGAGAGCGTCGTGTCCGGCTCGGGCGAGCCCGTCCCCGACGCCGGCCTGACCCTGCGGCTGATCACCGCCCCCGACGGCGGCGCGGCGGCCGTGCACGGCCGCATCCTGGGCGCGGACGGCCTGCCCGCCCCCACGATCACGCCGCTGCGCGTCGTCGGCAACCTGCCCCGGGACGTCCTGGACGCCCACCCCCACCTGGAGGGCTACATCGCCCTGAGCCCGACCGACGACGACGGCACCGCCCTGCTCGACGACGATGCCGTCGCCGCGGCCCTGACCGGACAGGTCGCGGTGGCCCAGTACACGGACGGCGGGCCCGGCGACGCGGGCGATTCAGGCGGGCCCTGCGGCGCGGGCGGTTCAGGCGGCGCCGGCGGCCTGGACGCCCCGGGGCACCTGGACGCCTTCACCGGCGTGCAGACCGCCATCCTCCTGGACCGCCTCTACGCCGAGGCCGCCTCCCGCACCGAGCTGGGCGTCGTCTTCCACGCTGTCGGCGACGGCCCCGGCCGCCCCTCCTTCGCCCTGTGGGCGCCCACCGCCAGGGCCGTCACCCTGCTGACCTGGGAGACCGGCGACCCGCTGGGGGCGGTGCCGGAGGTGCCCGGCCCGCCCGTGCGCACCCCCGCCGTCCGCGGCGACGACGGCAGCTGGAGCGTGCCCAACGCGGAGGGGGCCATCGGCGTCGGCTGCCAGTACCTGTGGGAGGTGGAGGTCTACGTGCCCTCCACCCGGAAGGTGGAGACCAACCGCGTCACCGACCCCTACTCGACGGCGCTGACGACCGGCTCCACGCGGTCGGTCGCCGTCGACCTCGCCGATGAGCGCCTGGCCCCCGAGCAGTGGGCGACCGTCCCCGCCCCGCGGCTGCGCAACGACTCGGCCCGCAGCATCTACGAGCTGCACGTGCGGGACTTCTCGGCCGCCGACCAGAGCGTCCCGGCCGAGCTGCGCGGCACCTACCGGGCCTTCACGGTGGGGGACTCCACCGGGGTGCGCCACCTGGCCGACCTGGCTGAGGCGGGCATGAACACCATTCACCTGCTGCCCACCTTCGACATCGCCACCATCCCGGAGGACCGCTCCGCCCAGCACTCCCCGCGGATCCCGGAGGCGGCCGGCCCCGCGTCCGCCGACCAGCAGGCGGCCGTCGCCGCGGTGGCCGATCGCGACGCCTACAACTGGGGCTACGACCCCCTCCACTGGGGAGCGCCGGAGGGCTCCTACGCCACCGAGGGGCACCAGGACGGCGGGGCGCGCGTGATCGAGTTCCGCCAGATGGTGGGCGCCCTGCACGCCCTGGGCTACCAGGTGGTGCTCGACCAGGTCTACAACCACACGGCGGCCTGCGGCCAGGACCCCTTCAGCGTTCTGGACAAGGTGGTGCCCGGCTACTACCACCGCCTCGACGCCGTCGGAACGGTGACGAACTCGACCTGCTGCGCCAACACCGCCACCGAGAACGCCATGTGCGCGCGCCTCATGATCGACTCGGTGGTGCGCTGGGCCCGGTGGTACCGGGTGGACGGCTTCCGCTTCGACCTCATGGGGCACCACCCGCGGGCCGTCATGGAGCGCGTGCGCGCGGCCCTGGACCGGCTCACCACGGCCGACGACGGCGTGGACGGCGCCTCGCTCTACCTGTACGGGGAGGGCTGGAACTTCGGGGAGGTCGCGAACAACGCCCTGTTCGTCCAGGCGACCCAGGGGCAGCTGGACGGCACCGGGATCGGCGTCTTCAACGACCGTCTGCGCGACGCCGTCCACGGCGGGGCCCCCTTCGACGCCGACCACCGCATCTTCCAGGGCTTCGGCACGGGCCTGCTCACCCAGCCCAGCGGGCTCGACCCGCGCGGCTGGGGCGACCAGTCGGCGGACCTGGCGCACCGCACCGACCTGGTACGGCTGGGTCTGGCGGGAAACCTGAAGGACTACATCATGACGATCTCGGACGGCTCGGTGCGCCGGGGCGCCGACCTCATCCACAACGACGCCCCGACCGCCTACGCCTCGGTCCCGAAGGAGAACGTCAACTACGTGGACGCCCACGACAATGAGACCCTCTACGACCTGCTGGCCTACAAGCTGCCGCGGGGGATGCCGGTGGCGGACCGGGTGCGGATGAACACCGTGTGCCTGGCCACGGTGACGCTGGGGCAGTCGCCGGCCTTCTGGTGCGCGGGCACCGAGCTGCTGCGCAGCAAGTCCCTGGACCGGAACTCCTACGACTCCGGGGACTGGTTCAACGCCATCGACTTCTCGGGGCAGTACAACGGATTCGGCCGGGGCCTGCCGCCCGCCGGGCAGAATGAGGGGGCTTGGCCCATCCAGGGCCCGTTGCTGGCGGACGCCTGGCTGCGGCCCTCGCCCGACGAGATCGCGATGGCCCGGGCCCAGGCCCTGGACCTGCTGCGGCTGCGCTCCTCCACCCCCCTGTTCAGCCTCGGGGACACCGGCCTCATCCAGGCCAAGCTGAGCTTCCCGGGCTCGGGCTTCGCGGCCCCGCCGGGCATTATCGTCATGCTCATCGACGACACCACCGGCGGGCGCGACGTCGATCCGTCCCTGGACGGCGTGCTCGTGGTCTTCAACGCCACCGGGCACACGCTCACCCAGTGCCTGGGCGAGCTGGCGGGCCGGGACTTCCGCCTCTCCCCCATCCAGGCCGCGGGGGTTGACGACGTCGTCAAGCGCACCGGCTTCGACCGGTCCACCGGGACGGTCAACGTCCCGGCGCGCACGGTCGCGGTGCTGGTGCAGGCGCAGTCGGGGAAGCCGGAGAAGAAGTAGCCCGCGGGGCGCCGCCCCGGCCAGCACCCCGCCGCCCGCCCGCCCCGGCTGCCCACCCACCCGCGTCGAGATAGACATTT
>ERZ773070.1223-NODE-1223-length-16252-cov-7.963759_pt1 | contig 16252 bp, 19 predicted proteins | sample MGYA00580618_ERZ773070 | MGnify/ENA primary metagenome ERZ773070 (study PRJEB29015, sample SAMEA2738023) | human oral metagenome | biome: human oral; feature: human-associated habitat; material: dental | place: China | collected 2019 ... | reverse complement strand
TCCTCCACATAGCTTTGGCTATGCGTCCGGTTTGTCTCCTTGACAGGACGAAAAATCTGTGCCAATCTGACAGACTTCATTTTATCAGTGATTCCTTAAAAGAAGTCCAATGTTTTGAGCAAAAAGACCCAGCCAAAAATGGTAAAACAGGACAGCGCACTGCTATATACAACGCAATTGCCCGCGAGTTCCGCGTCCGCCTGCATCTGCTGCGCCATCGCAAAGCTGGCAACGGCACAGGGCGTGGCAAACACGGCGATAAGAGTCACCAGTTCGACACCGCGGAATCCGAGTGCAATCGCAAGAGAAAGCATGATTGCAGGTACGATGACAAGACGGGAGGCAACGGAGAACACAAGCTGACGCAGATGCGCCTGATAGCTCCCGCCATGAAATGAAGCGCCGAGAATAATGAGTGCCACTGGTGTCGTTGCTGCCGCAATCTGCGCGACGGGCTTCAACACGGGCGCAGGAATGGACAGACTGACAAGGCGGCAAAATACACCCGCGATCGCCCCGAGGATCATGGGATTCATGAGTACGCCACGCAGAATGTGCAGGAGATCAAATCGCCCGCCGCGAAAGGTCTCGAGGACAAATACGCCGAGAACGTTATAGAGCGGGACGATCGCCGCAATCATCATGGTCGGAATTGCGATCGCCGCATCGCCGAAAATATTGCCGACCAGAGGAATGCCCATGAGGACGTAGTTGCTGCGAAAGATCGCTTGGATCATGGGACCGCGCCGTGCATTATCCTGCTCAATACGACAGACAATGATACCGAAGACGAGAGCCGTGAGGAGCACTCCGCCCGCGCCAAAGAGCATGAGTAGTGGCTGAAACGCCGTCCCCGGATCGGAGATGTAGATGTTGTAGAACATCATGAAGAAGAAGAACACGCGGAACACCATGCGGTTCATATGCAGGAGTTCTTCTTCTGTGAGAAGGCGCGAGCGCTTCACGAAGACACCGACTGCCATCAGACAGAAGAGGGGCACGACGCCGCCGAGCGCGACAAAAAAATTGCTGAGCACAAAAAAGCCTCCCCATCCATAGCCTGTATTATAACAGGAAAGAGGAGGAGAGGCAACGACTAGATTCAGCTCTCACAAACCCACATCTTCCGCTCACGGAATGTAACGACCGTGAGATCAAACGCACGGGCAAGCTCGCGCGCACGGTCATAGTTGCGGCCGACACCCTCAGGGACATGGGCGTCGGAGCCGATGGTGACGTAACGCCCGCCGAGCTCGCTATAGCGGCGATAAACGGGCGCGAGCTCCTTCATGCCGCGCGCATCTCCGAGGCGGCGCGTGTTGATCTCGATGGCGGTCTCCGTCTCGATAAGGGCACGCAGAACGGCGTCGATATCATCCGAAAAATCCCCATAGGAAATCTCCGGATTGTCGAACGTGGAATTCCGCGCGATATAGTCGATGTGTGCAAGCGCATTGATGAAGGGATGCGCATAGATCTCATCGCGCATGACGGTGAAGTATTCGTGATACATCTCGCCCTTCTCGCGCCCCTCAAAGGTCTCGGGATAGTAGAGATCCTTCACATCCAGAAAATGAATCGAAGCAAGTATGAAGTCAAATGGGACACGCCGCACGAATGTGGCGTTTTTTTCGCGTGCGCTCGCCATCATCCCCATCTCGACGCCAAGCGAGAGCGTCCCGTCCGCGCGCAGCGGTTCGTATGCCGCCCAATACGCCTCGGGATCAAAGATAAACTCTTCCTTGCCCGCCGCAGGATAGTCATAGTCCAGATGCTCGGTAAAGACAAGCCCGAGTCCCTGTTTCTCTGCCTCTCGGAGAGCCTCCTGCGCCTTCATCTCCGAGTCGGCAGAAAACTCCGTATGAACGTGGCTGTCAAAGTACATCGTCATCCCTCCTGCATCTCCAAGTTCCCAACGGCATCGGACAGGCGTGCAAAATCCATGAGCGAGAGCTGCTCTCCACGCATATTTTCAGCGATTTCCGCCGCCGCGAGCCCTGCGCGGCTCATCTCCTTCGAGAGACCCGCGCCCGTCAGTGCATTGAGCAGTGTCTTGCGCCGCTGTCCAAACGCGGCGCGAACGAGACGGAAGAAGAGTTTTTCATCATTCGGCTGAACTGTTGGGACATCCTGCACCTGACAGGCGATGACGGCGCTCGTCACCTCGGGCGCCGGCAGGAAGGAGCGCGGCGGCACGTCCATGACCATGCGCGGCACGGTGAAATACTGCACGGCGATGGAGAGCGCACCGTAGTCCTTCGAGCCGGGACGTGCCGTCATGCGGATGGCGACTTCCTTCTGCACCATCGTGACGAGTCGCTCAATCGGCAATCGCTGTTCGAGGAGCGTCATGATGATGGGAGTTGTGATATAGTAGGGCAGATTCGCAACGACCTTGAACCGTTCACCCTCTCGAAGTCCGAGGATTTCCGGGATATTCAGCTTGAGGATATCGCCCGGCACGATGGTCACGTTGTCATACCCCTTGAGCGTTTCCGCAAGCACGGCGGGGAGTTTCTTATCCAGCTCAACCGCGACAACGCGCGCCCCAGTCTCCGCAAGCCCCTGTGTGAGTGTCCCGATGCCGGGACCGATCTCGAGCACCGTATCCGCAGAGGTCAGTTCCGCCGCCTCGACAATCCCCTGTACCACGCTCCGGTCCACGAGGAAGTTCTGCCCGAGGCGTTTGCTTGCACGCAGGTGAAATGCGTTCAGTATATGGCGTGTAACCTTGGGATCGGCGATCACTGGGATACTTGCGTTCATTCTATCTCCTTTAGGGCAGAGTCAAATTCCTCACGAGTGATTCCATACGTGTTGAGGCGACGAAGAAATGTCTTGGCGTTCGCAAATCCGAGCCCGAGCAGGCGACCGAGTTGCGCGCGGCTGGCAGCAGCATCCTCTGTTCCCGTCAGTCCGTGCGTCATCAGATCGCTCATCGAAAAGGTATTTGCGGGTGCTTCCATCGGCGTACGCACCGTTTCAAGCGCCGCACGGATGGCATCGGGACTTGCCTGCTCGACACCGATATCTCCGTCACGGATGTTCGTTGCATCCTCGACAGGGATAAAGGCATGGCGCGCACGCGGGAACATCTCTGTGAGGCGCGCACGGATGCGCTCGCCCACGGTATCGGGATCGGTGAGCACGATGATCCCGCGCTTCTCGTAGGCGGCACGAATGTTTTTAATTGCGGCATTGCGCAGACGAAAGCCGTCGGTGATGATGCAGTCCGCCTCGACCGCACGCCGCACCGCACGCACGTCCATCTTCCCCTCGACGATGATGACTTCTTTAATCAACAGATGTTCCTTTCGATAGGCTTCCCTCGCGCGTTACAGATTATGCAGACTCTTCGAGAGGGTCTTTCACGACAGGTGCTTCATAGAGCACAAAGGGATCGATGTCGATACATTTCGTCGCGTCGCGATTTCCTTCGAGATCCCATGCCACAGAGCCATTCATGACGGTCATCGTATTTACAAAGACCTGCCGGTCACGCAGCCGTGCAAAAACGCCCGTCCCCATGACAAGCTCTGAAGCATCATAACAGCGTACCGTACCGTCGTTGAAGTATGCGTAGACGATATAGTTGTCACCAGGGACAACCTGCAATACTTCGGGGAAAAAACGAGAATCCATCGTGGTCACATCCTTCCCATTGGCGGAACCGGATTGGGAGACTTTCCACTCTTGACCAATTCCCAATTCTGCATCAGTTCATCCTGATAGAGAACACACCAAGCAAGGACAATCTTCAACTGTCTATTGGGGAGATATCCACTCAGAACGCAAGCATTCTGTATATCAATCGCCGCTTTGTTGCCTGCATATTCTGCATGGATATGCGGAGGATTGTGATCTTTGTAATAGATTGTAATACGAATGCCAAAGAACAAACTGATTTCAGGCATATTACATCCCCCCGTCACAAAAATCTCCGCACTTCCCCATACAGCCTCTCGTGAATCTCCTCTATGGGAAGCGGCTCTCCATCCACACTCGACGGAATCCGCACCCAGCCGTAACGCTCTGCAACGAGGACGTAGGCGTCGTGGGCGCGCGCAAGGTAGTCTGAGTCGCGCTCGTGGATATCGGGCGTCGCGCCCTTCTCCTTTGCACGCGCGGCAATCAGCTGCTCCGCTGCGCACGGCTCCATATCGAGGAAGAATACGGCATCGGGCACAGGCAGTCCCATCTTGCGGAACTCAAGGTCATAGAGCCAGTCAAGAAAAATGTCACGCTCCGCCGCATCCGTGATCTTCACCGCCTGATGTACCATGTTCGACGTGGTGTAGCGATCGGCGAGGATGATGGCACCCGCCTCGTAGTCCCGCCCCCACTTCATCCGATAGGAGGCGTAGCGGTCGACGGCAAAGAATGTAGACGCCGCATAGGCATTCACATCGTCCGCATGCGCGCCGAAGTCCCCGCGCAGATACATGCGCACGAGCATGGACGAGTCCGCCGCATAGTCGGGAAATGTCACGGGAACGATACGATGACCCTCACGCACAAGCCGCTGGGCGAGCAGACGCGTCTGCGTTTCCTTGCCCGAGCCATCTCCCGCCTCGATGATAAAGAGTTTGCCGTTTGCCATATCAGCCTTTCGCAATTACTGTCAATGTTCCGAGCGACGCATCCGCCGCCCCCACCACGCGTGCTCCAATCGCCTTCATCGCACGCAAATACGCAAGTGTCTCCCCGTCAATGCGATCTCCCATCGCCAGCACGGGAATGCCCGGCGGGTAGAAGACAATCGTCTCCGCCGCAATCCGCCCCTCGGCGCGCTCCGCCGGCACACGCTCACCGCGTGCAAAATACGCCTCACGCGGCGAGAGTGCCGTTTCCGGCGTCAGCGGCAAGGCAGCGAACGATGCTGCCCCACGCGAGGTGCACAGCGGCGCACACGATGCCGCCATATCCCGCAGCGCCGCCAAAATCCGCTCCGCCTCCCGCGTCCCATCTGCGTAAGACAGGAGCAGGAGTACGTTCCGCGCGTCGGCAAGCTCGCACGCGATATTGCGCCGCCGCAGTTCCTCCTCTGCCGCAAATCCTGTGCATCCAATTCCGGTAACCTGCACCGTGATCTTCAGCGGATCGAGAGCAAAACATCCGGCACCGCTCATATATTCCGCGCCAAACGCCCAAAGCCCCTCAATCGCATTGATGCGTCGACGCAGTTCGTGCGCACATCGAATCGCAGAGGAAAGGCGTTCCCTCCCCTCCTGAGCCATCTGCTCCCGTGCCAGATCGAGCGAGGTGAGGAGGAGCTCATTGGGACTCGTCGACTGCATGATGCCCGACGCCGCACGAATACGCTCAGCAGGCACACGACCGCCGCGCGCGAGCAACATTGAGGTCTGCGTCAGCGAACCAAGCAGCTTGTGCGTACTCTCTGCCGAGAGATCCGCACCCGCCGCCATCGCAGACGGCGGCAGTTCATCAGAGAACGCGAAGTGTGCGCCGTGCGCACCGTCCACAAACAGCAGCATATCATGTGCGTGCAGGAGGTCCGCGATTCGCCCCAGTTCCGTTGCCACACCGTAGTATGTCGGATAGACGAGGAGCGCCGCGCGTGCCTCCGGATGTCTGCGCACAGCACGCTCAACGGCGGCAGCGGAAACGCCCATCGCAATCCCGAGCCGCGTGTCGATCTCCGGCTGCATGTAGACGGGGCGCACGCCCGTGAGTATCATCGCCCCTACGATGGAGCGATGCACATTGCGCGGCACGAGGATGGTTTCGCCCGGTGTGAGCGCTGCCATCAGCATTGTCTGGATCGCGCCCGTCGTTCCATTCACCATAAAGTACGCGGCGTCAGCCCCGTATGCCTCTGCTGCCAGTTCCTCCGCCGCACGGATGCATCCCGTCGGCGCATGGAGATCGTCCAGCTCCGCCGAGAGCGAGACATCGGCGCGCATCCCCTCCTCCGTAAAGAAGCGCCGCAGCATGGCGTGTGCTCCGCGTCCCCCCTTATGCCCCGGCGTGTGCATAGGCAGAACGCCCAGCCCCGCATACGCGAGCACCGCCTCGGCAAGGGGCGCGCTCAAGCGTCCTCCACCATGCGGTTTTCCACGCGCAGATGCACCTTTGTCCCCTTGCCCGGCTCGGAAATGATCTGGATCGATGCACCGATGATCTTCGCGCGCTCCTCCATGCCGATCACGCCGAAATGGCGCCCACGCAGACGACGCTGTGTCTCCATATCGAACGCGTCATCCTCATCCGTCTTCTCCGGCTCCTCCGACACACGCTCCGGAGCAAAGCCGACGCCGTCGTCCGCGATCAGCACCGTAAGCGCCTGCTCCGTATAGTGCATGCGCACACGCACTTTGTCCGTTTTGGCATGATGAACGACGTTGTTGAGCGCCTCCTGCACGATGCGAAAGATCGCGATCTCCACGTGTTTCGGCAGCGTGTAATGCACCCCCTCGAGGCTGAATGTCCCGCGCAGCTTTCTGCGCTCGCCGAAGAGCGCAATCAGCTGCTCCACCGCCTGCGGGAGCCCGAGATCGTCCAGCGCCATCGGACGCATGTCGAAGATGATCTGACGCACGCCCGTGAGGCATTTACGAATCTCTTCACGCATCTCCACAAGGGTTTTCTTCGCCTCTGCCACGTCCTGATCCATCAGGCGCTCTGTAATCGTCGTGGTGAAGAGGACGTTTGCCAGATCCTGCGCAGGCCCGTCGTGCATCTCACGCGAGATGCGGTAGCGCTCCTCCTCCGTCGCCTTGATGATGCGCGCGCCGACGAATTTGTCCTTCTGCACCGCCTCGATCTTCCAGAGCACGCCGCTGACCTTCGTGCTGAGGTAACTGAGCACCGAGCCGATGGAGAGTGCCATATGCTCCGCGCGCACCACAACATTGTGGAGGTAGCGCAGACGAATCTCAAGCTTGTCGCGCTCCACGCGCATGGACTGCTCCTTCTCGCGCTCGATCGCGAGATTGATCTGGATGATCGAGACCGTCTCGTAGGACTTGCGAATCTCATCCTCCGTGTGCTCGGCGAAATTCTGACTCACCTGTGCCAGCTTCTGTTTCGCCCGCTGCTCCTCCACCGCAAGGGCATCCACGCGCTCGATCGTGTCTGCGACACGCTGCTTGAGCTCCGCCAGACGCTGCCGCGCATCATCCACCTCATTGCGCGTATTCTGGTAGATATCAAAGATCTGCGTCTTATTGTCCTCGATTGTATCGATCGTATTGGTCAATAGTTTGCGCAGCTGCCCCTCTTCAAAGCCCTCTATAATTGGCTCGCCCAGCATGCTGTCGCTTCCTGACCGGAATCTCTCACTTGTACGCATCGCACCCTCCTGTCCTCTGACTGCGTTCATTGTACCCCATTTCACATCAAAAGTCACGCAGACTTCTCCCTTGCTTTTTCCTTAAAAAATCGGTAAAATGACGCAATGGAGAGAAATACAGATCCGCATAGATAAAACGAAAGCATAGGTGACGTCAATGAGCATATTCTCACGCTTCCTCCCAAAGCGTAAACCACCGGAACTCAAGAACAACATTCCGAAGGAGAAGGAGAACATCCGCAAGACCTTCGGCGTTTACTGCAGTAAGCATCACAATCCGAAGAGCGGCAAACTCTGCCCCGCCTGCACGGCACTTCTCGCCACCGTCTTCACGAAAATCGATCGATGTCCCTACGGCATCACGAAGCCGATCTGTGATCGCTGCGACCGCCCGTGCTTCGGCGCGAAGGCGACACAGGACTTCCTCACCATCATGAACAGCACGCAGCGCGGCATGTTCCTGCGCCACCCGATCATGACGATCAAACACAAGCTGGCGAGCATGGGCGTCGACTATGCGAAGTACCAGCAGGAGAAAAAGGTCAGTGACAAGGTAAAGGCAAAGGAGAAGGCGGCGAAGGCACGCGCGAAGGAAAAAGAGAAGAAGAAGTAAACGACATACAAAAAATCCCGCGAAACCGCGGGATTTTTTGTATGTCGTTATCAAGCGAGGTTCTTGATATAGTCCTTGAGCTCGTCCGCCGCGCGTGTCACGCGCGAGAGGTTCGCCGTGATCTCCTGCGTCGATGCCGCCTGCTGCTCGCTGATAGAGCCGGTCGTCTCAATGGACTTGGAGATATCCTCCACCGCACGATTCATCTCGTTCAATGTGACCTGAATGCGCTCCGTCGCCTCACGGGACTGCTCGGCGAGCTTGCGCACCTCCTCAGCGACGACGGCAAAGCCGCGTCCCTGCTCACCGGCACGCGCCGCCTCAATCGCTGCGTTCAAACCGAGCAAGTTCGTCTGCCCGGCGATATTCGTAATGAAGTCGATGACCTTGATCGTATCGGCATTGCGCTCCTGCAGGAACTTCGCCTGCTTGACGGACTCCTGCCCCGCACTCGCAAGCTCCGTCGCGCTCTGAGCGACCTGCTCGATCGCCTCATAGACCGTCTGCGTCGAGGTCGCGATCTGCTCAATCGCTTCGAGCAGGCGCTCGTGGTCAATCTTCGTCTCTTCTGCCATGTTTTCTTCCTCCCTGATCTACACAGGTCTCGGGAAACACGGATAACTTCGTTTTATCAGCGATTCCCTAAATGATTTCGTATGTACTGCTTGCTATGTTCTTATTCAACGCACATAAGAAAAACCCTTCTTACAATGAAAAATTTATCTTATATTCTCCGGCATAAGAATGATGTTCACGGGGAGATTCGACGCGCCGGGCGGCGAATACTCAAAACGCACGGGCTGTGCGCTCGCATACGTACCGAGATCAGAGAGCTCCGTGTACTGCGTCAAAAAGAGCAGCCCCTCCTCGCGCGCCTGCGCCACGTTCGGCGCCTCCGGCAGTGTCTGGTCACCGAAGTAAGGACGTGTCGCGGGTATCTCAAGCATGCGGCGGTGCGCCCCGCTCTCCGCGCGCATCGCCCCCGCATAGACACCACCGAGGGGACTCAGGAAGTAGCGTGTGTTCTCCCGCCCTGTCGTCGGGATGTTGATCTGATAGAGGATGCCGTAGTTGCCGTAGTTCACGACGACAGAGCCGTCCGTCGCGTCAATGCCGCTGCGGTAGACATCGTGGAGATTGTCCCCGATGGGGAAGTAGACTGCGCCGTCCGTCGTCGGACGGTAGATTTTCTGCGAGGTAATCATGCGGTTCATCCCGCGGAATGTCCCGCGCAGAGCCACCTCATCACGCGGCAGCACGTGCGCCGTGCGCAGGAAGGCAAAGGGATCGACATCCGCCCCGTACATGATGACCGAGACACGTACGGGCGCATTTGTGTGGAAATCATAGACCCCGTAGACGAGCTGCCCCGGTGCGAGCACCGCCACATTCATCGTGGGTGTCAGGAGGCGCGGTCGCTCCTTTGTCACGTAAATGCGCTCATCCATCTGGCGCGTATCGAAGTATCCGATCTGCGTTTCCTTGCCGACGTGCAGATAATCCGTACTCGGTGCGGCTGCCGCCCCGCGCGTCACCGTGACCGTCGCGAGATCCGCCTCCGTCTCAAGGATGACTGCGACCTTCTTCGGCTGCGCGGTATCGTTCAGATGGTAGTAGAGGACGCGCGCATCCCCCGTCACCGTATCGCGATAGAGGATGCCTGTCTCCTTGACATACTCGGGACTGTCCGAGAAGAGCAGTGTGCCGCCCGTATCGTAGGATTCCACCGGCCAGCGGTGCATGAGGTGTGAAGTCCCCGGTGCAAAGACGCGGTTGCGCGGCGGCTCCGTCGACCCGAGGATGCTCGCGACACGATCGCGGATATTCGCCTGCGCCGTTCCGCGTTCACGCACAATCGTATGATTCTCACCGCGATGTGCGGCGTATGCCTGTCCCGCCGTACAAACGAGGGCGAGCGTCAGCGCTGCCATCTTTTGAAATATTCCCTTGTTCATGCTTTCTCTCTTACATTCCCTTCGTTACAAGTCCCCGTTCAGCATTCTGCGCAGCTCCAAGATCCCGTCACGCATCCCCTCGGGCAGCTGTGAGAGCCGCACATCGAGCCGCGCGGCAATGTCAGCCTTCATGAGGCGCAGGCGGAACTCCGTCAGCCCAAAGTGCGGCGGCGGAATATTGACCCGGCGCAGGAGATAGGGGTTCGTCTCGAGCGTGTTCAGCCCCGCCTCCCCCGTCACTGCGGTCAGATACTCCTCCTCGGCAAGCATCGTAACGACGCCTGCGTTATAAGAACCGTTCGGATAGGAGAAACTGTAGATGGTCTTCATCCCCTTCCACTCAAGCATCAGCTTCGAGAGGCGGAGTTCCTCGCGCTGCTTCTCGGGCGACAGCGTCGTGAGCGGCAGATGGTTTGCCGTGTGACTGCCGATCTCCATGCCGCGCCGCTCCATGTCAAAGAGGTTGTCCCACGTCAGGTAACCGGGCTTCCCAATGCTGTTTGTCACCATGTAGAACACCGCCTTCATCCCGCGTTCCTCAAGCATGGGCAAGACGACGCGCCAGTTGTCCTCATAGCCGTCGTCAAAGCTGAGGATGATGGGCTTTTCCGGAAGCTGCTGCTTGCCCTTGCGCGCACGCGCGTAGTCCTGCGGCGTGATGGTGGTATAGCCTTCCTCTGCGAGATAGTCAAGCTGTTCGGCAAAGTCCTCGGGCGGTACCACGTAGGGTTTTGCGTCGGGGTGCGGGTTCTCCGTTACCATGTGGTACTCGAGAATGGGAAATCCCTCCGGAGGCGCAGCGGTCAGAACCCATGCCACAAACGCCATAAGCAGGAGCATGGGCAGCGGCAGCCCCTTCGAGAGCAGCCGTGCAATTCTTCGGATCAATACTCAAACCTCCTCCGCCATCCTGCGGATCTTTCGCAGGCGATGGCTCATCCCCGACTTACTGATGTGACAGAGCGCGGCGAGCTCTGTCATACTGATCTCCGGATGGGCACGCCGCATCTCTGCCGTCTCGCGCAGATCCTCAGGCAGTGCTGCAAGCCCCCCCGCCACCGCTGCGAGGCGCTCGATCGCCGCCAGCTGATCCGCCGCAGCGTCTACGGCGCGCTGTAGATTCGCCGTCTCTACATTGACGAGACGATTCACCTGTGCACGCACCTCCTTGAGGTTGCGTGCCACCTCGATCTCCTCCGCTGCCTCCTCCGCACCGATGAGCGCGAGGAAGTCCATGACAGCGTCCCCCTCTTTGAGGTATACGACGTAGGTATCACGTCGATCAGTCAACCCTACAGGAAAGTGCAGACGACGCAGGAGCGTATGCAGCGCGCGTCCCATCACCGCACTCTTCGTTGTAATCTCAAGATGACAACTTGCCTCAGGACGATTGACACTCCCACCGCCGAGAAACGCGCCGCGCAGGTACGCCGCGCGACAGCACTTTCGGCGCAGGAGCTGCACATCCGTACCCGCGCGCGGAGCCTCTCCGCGCGTGAGGAAGCCAAGCCGCGTGAGGAGCGGCGTGACGCCCTCGCCCGCCGCGATATTGACAATGTATGTGCGACGCCGCAGCTGTGGCGTGCGTTCCATCGCGACCGAGGTCTCAATCGTCGTATCCATCGTGCGCAGAAGGCGAATGACACGGCGCGCGACGGCAGCACTTGCGGCCTCAAAGCGGAGCCCCAGTCCATGTTCCCCGTCCGTCGCCATGGATGCCCCCATGCGCAGGAGCGCCGCAAGCTCCGCCGTCCGACAACAGTCACGCTCCGCATCCGTGCGCGAGAGCGCATTCTTCACATCCGAGGCGAACGATGGCATCTCAGCTCACCCGAAAGTCATAGATCATACGCATGACGTTGCGGCTGAGCTTGTCGGGGTCATGCCGCACGGCATCCGATTGATTGATGATATCCGCCGCGACGAAACCAATGCCGAGCGCATTGATCGCCTCCTCGTCCACTGTGACGGGCTCAATTCCCTCTGTCGCATACTTTTCGCGCAGTTCATCCGAAATCGGCGCGTTATTCACGAGCATAAAGTCAATCGCACCGCGTCCCGCATGCCTGATGATTGCCTCTGCGTGCATGGCGGCCGTATAGCCGTCTGTCTCGCCGGGCTGAGTCATGACATTGCAGATGTAGATTTTGAGCGCACGGCTTTTGCGGAGTTCCTCTGCAACACCATTCACGAGGAGATTCGGCATAATGCTCGTATAGAGACTGCCGGGACCGAGGATGATCGCATCCGCCGTGCGGATCGCCTCAAGTGCAGACGGCACGGGCGTGACATCCTGCGGATAGAGGCGCACGCGGCGGATGCGCCCCGGCACCTCGGGGATGTGCGACTCTCCCTCGACAATCGTTCCGTCCTCAAGGATCGCATCGAGGCGCACGGACTCCTTCGATGCGGGGAGCACGCGGCCTTTGACCGCGAGAACCTTGGAGGACTCGCGCAGTGCCGTCTCCATATCGCCCGTGACTTCCGCCATCGCTGCGAGGAAGAGATTGCCGAAGCTGTGCCCCGCGAGGTTGCTCTCCCCCTCGAAACGGTGCTGGAAGAGTTTTTCCATCAGCGGCTCGGTATCGGCGAGCGCAACGAGACAGTTGCGCAGATCGCCGGGCGGAATGATGCCGAGTTCCTCGCGCAGACGCCCCGAGGAACCGCCGTCGTCCGCAACCGTCACGACCGCCGTCACATTGCTTGTGAGCTCCTTGATCCCCCGCAGGAGCACGGAGAGCCCGTGCCCGCCGCCGATCACCGTAACCGCAGGGCCGCGGCTGAGGCGTGTCTTTTCATACACGAGATCCACCAAACGCGTGGATGTGCCCTCGGGCATCAGCACTGTGATGACCGCGCGGATGATGTGCCGCGTCGCAACAAGCATGAGCGCGCTGCCGAGACCGAGGATAAGCGCCCCCGCAATCGCCGTGAAGCCGTAGCTGTAGCTGCCCCGCCACGTATAAACGAAGCGGAAGATCGCCTCCTCAATGCTGTCGATGTATTTATAGTTGAAGATCAGTGCGACTCCAAGCCCGACACAGAGCGTCCCGACCGCAAAGACGAGGAGCCAGCGTTTGAAGCCCATGCCGGGGTAGAGCCATTTCATGAGGTGCATCGATCAGCCCTCGCTCACGTGTTCGTGCACCTCATTCTTCATGAGGTCGCGATGTTCGAGATGCGCCGCATAGCTGCCCTTGATGCGGTCGTAAAGATGTTTGGCAATGAAGACACTGCGATGCATGCCGCCCGTGCAGCCGACGGCGATGACGAGTTGACTCTTGCCCTCCTTCACATACTGCGGCAAGAGGAAGTCGATCATCCCATCGAGCTGCTGCTCGAATTTTTGCGTCACATCCCAAGACTCAATATAGGAAGAAACTTGGGGCACGGTGCCGCTCTTGCTGCGCAGCGAATCCACATAGAACGGGTTCGGCAGGAAGCGCACGTCAAAGACAAGATCAGCGTCGAGTGGGATGCCATACTTGAAGCCGAACGAAAGGATGTTGACATTCATCTCTGCATCCCTGCCCGGCGTGTCATAGTGCTGTCGGATGATATCGCGTAGCTCCGCCTTGCGCAGACGCGAGGTGTCGATCAGCTGCGTCGCACGCGCACGCACGGAGGCAAGACGGGCGCGCTCGCGTGTCACACCCTCCGAGATACGCGCGTCAGGCGCGAGCGGATGGGGGCGGCGCGTTTCCTTATAGCGACGGATGATGACATCATCGGATGCCTCGATAAAGAGCAGCTCATAGGAAACATCCCCCGCATCCAGATCACTGAGAACGCGCACGAAGTCATCGAAAAACTCGCGGCTGCGCGTATCCACAACGATCGCCGCGCGATTGATCTGCCCATGCGTTTCGCGGCAGAGATCGATGAATTTCGGAATGAATACCGGCGGCAGATTATCCACGCAGAAATAGCCAAGATCCTCCATATAGCGTGCTGCGAGCGACTTCCCGCCGCCGGACAGCCCCGTCACGATGACGGGACGGAACTTCTCCGTCACGCGCTTCTTCTCTCCCATCGCAATCACCTCACAGTACAAACTTCTCGATCGCGAGAGCAATCCCGTTCGCGTCGTTTGACGCCGTCACATAGCGGGCGCGCTCCTTCGCCTCCGGCGTGCCGTTCTCGGGAACGACGGAGAACGCGCCCATCTCGAGCATCTCATAGTCATTGTCCGCATCCCCCGCGACCATCACCTCATCGAGGCTGAGCCCCATCGCGTCCGCGAGCGCCTGCACGCCGACCGCCTTATTGACGCCCGGCGGATTGATGTCAACGCTCGTTCCCGTATTCTGCTGCGGTACTAAGCGATCGCCGAAGTGCTCACGCACCGCACCCACGTAAACGTTGATCCCCTCATCTACGTTGCGCAGAACGAACTGGGGTACGTTCTCGGTATAGCGCAGGTAGTCATCACCCACTTCATTCACCATGAAGTGTGCGGTCGTGCGATAGGCGGCAAAGAGCTCCTCGCGAAACTCCGGTGCGTAGATCTCGATACCGCTGTACCAGTTCACGTACCAGTTGCGCTCATAGGCAAACGTCAGAAACTCCCGCACAAGCGCGGGATCGAAACACTTCGCAAAGACGGGCGCCCCCTCTTCCTTCCCCACGTAGCCGCCATTGCAGCAGATCACGGGGGCATCGGAGGCAAGCAGGCGCGCAAAATGCAGAGCCGAGCGCAGCATGCGCCCCGTCGCGATGGTCACTGTAACGCCGCGCGCCATTGCGCGTGCAATGATATCTTTCGTGCGCGTCGTAATTTTCTTATCCGAGGTCAGGAGCGTCCCGTCCAGATCGAGCGCAATGAGTTTGATTGCCATGTCTCAGTTCCTCGTCATCGGCACGGGCGCATCCGCCCCCATGCCGAGCACGTAGTGATAGATCGCTGCAGCGAGACCGTTCTCCTCACAGGAAAGCGTCTTGTAGTCCGTCACCGCTTTGACCTCGGGGAAGGCGTTGCCCATGGCGACGCTCTTGCCCGCCGTCTTCAGCATCGGCAGATCGTTGTAGGCATCGCCGATCGCCATCGTCTCCTCAATGGAGAAGCCGAGCTTTGCGGCGAGCGACTGCAGCGCCGATGCTTTGGAGATCCCCTTCTCCACGATCTCGATGAGGTGATCTGCTGAGCGCGTCACATCCACCTGCGCACCGAATGCCGCGAGTATAGCTTCCGAGCGCTCAAGCGTGATCTCGCGACCTTTGGTCACGAGGAGCAGCTTGCAGTTGCCCTCTGTATGTGCGAAAAGCCCATCCCAACCGACTGCCTCCCCTGTGAGCTTCTGCGAGTTCTCATAGAAGCGTGACTCGTCGCAAGTTTCGACATAGCGCAGAACACCGCCGCTGTACGTCTGGATGTACCAGTCACGCTCCTGACAGAACGCCATGATATCATGTGCGAGTGCAGGCTCCACGGCATGTTCCTCGTAGACGCGTCCGCTCGGACTCTTGATGAGAGCGCCGTTGTACGCGATGATCGGCACATCTACGCCGAGTGCCTCAGCCACCGGCAGAGCTGCCTCAAACATGCGTCCCGTCGCAATCGTCACCACAACCCCTGCCTCTGCGGCACGCTGTACCGCTGCAATATTTTCCGCTGAGACCTCATTGCCGTCCGGCAGCATCGTCCCGTCCAGATCCGACACAAACAGCTTTACCGCCATTTCGTCCCCTCCTGTATCCCATTTCTATCAACTGCTGACAAAAAGCTTTCCCCTATGTTATAATACCCCGAAACAACGAATCCATTGAAAGGAGGAGCACGATGCAGAATTTGTTCCACCGACTCGTCATCCTTGTCGCACTGCTCCTCATCCTCGTCGGCATCTTCGGTCTCTCCTACACCTACCGGATCGATCATCGCAGTGCGCGCAGTCTCTCCGCCTACGCGCGCATCGACTTCCGGTCGTCCTACACGGACGAAGGACGGCTCGAGGGCGCAACGCTCGCGCTCTGGGACTATCGCTATGACAAGGCGAAACTGCTCCCCGATGTCATTCTCTACACGGACGGCGCCGCATGGGAGATGAAGGCCGCGACCAAGTACACGCTGCGCCCCGTGGAGGGAGCGGACAGCCCCTACAAGAACGAAAACAAACTCTTCGTCGAGCTGCCGCGCGCAAGTCTCCCCGCCATCCGCAAGGCGACGAGCGTACGCCTGCGCTTCTACTACGACAATGGACAGACCATTGACCTGCCGCTGAATGAGCCCGATCTTGCCTATTGGCAGCGCGAACTGGGACGCGGCATTTGACGGCACAAAGGCATCTCTGCTTTAGGGAAGCACTGATAAATTCAGCACCACCATCTTAGCGCATCTTTTTATCAGTGGTTCCTTAGACATTGTAACACCTCCAC
>ERZ773070.1222-NODE-1222-length-16272-cov-2.572794_pt1 | contig 16272 bp, 17 predicted proteins | sample MGYA00580618_ERZ773070 | MGnify/ENA primary metagenome ERZ773070 (study PRJEB29015, sample SAMEA2738023) | human oral metagenome | biome: human oral; feature: human-associated habitat; material: dental | place: China | collected 2019 ... | reverse complement strand
TTCCAGTTCGTGCGAATCTAAAACAGTCATAATTAACTCCTTTTATCCATTTAAATAAAGAGATTAAAAATACCGTAAAACACTTTTAAAACACATATCGGCGGCAGCCGCTCAATCTGTATTTGAACTGTCTTACTTTGAATTTAGTAGGCTGTTGGTTAGGAAAGTTCATTTTAAAACGGGCAGCCTGACAATTTTTTGCTTTTGCTGAAGTGCCTGACCAAGGCGCGGGTTGGCGGAATATTTGGAAAGCAAAAAGGCCGTCTGAAAAAAGTGTTCCGTCCGGAGTGGGAACGTCTGCGGCAAGAGGGCGGTCGAATAATAAGCCGAGAACAACTGTAAGGGCCGTCATGACCGACAAAATCCATCTCTACCACCCGCTCCATACCCTGAAACCTTTTTCAGACGGCATCTGGATTGCCGACGGAAAAGTCATACACATGAATTTTCCTCTGGGCATCAAAGTGCCGTTCAGCACCCGCATGACCGTCGTGCGCCTGAACGACGGCGGGTTGTGGTGCCTTTCGCCGGTTGAACCCGCGCCCGAACTGCTGCGGCAAATCGACGCGCTCGGCGAAGTCCGCCATCTGGTCTCGCCCAACAAAATCCACTACGCCCACATCGCCGCGTGGAAACGGCATTACCCGCAGGCGCTTGCGTGGGCAAGTTCCGGCGTGCGCGAACGGGCGGCGTCGCAGCATATTGCCGTTTGTTTCGATGCCGACCTCGGTGCCGCCGCGCCGCCGCAATGGGCGGACGATTTGGCGCAAATGCCGTTTGCGGGCAGCGCAGCGATGGAGGAAACCGTGTTTTTCCACCGCGCGAGTCGAACCCTGATACTGGCCGATTTGATTGAAAACTTCGAAACCGCCAAATTTCCCAACCGCTTTTGGGCGGGCGTGATGAAACTGACGGGTATCGCCGACCCCGACGGCAAGGCCCCTGCCGACTGGCGCGCCACCTTCAAAGACAAAACCGCCGCCCGCGCCTGCCTGAAGCAGATGCTGGACTGGCAGCCCGAAAAAATCATACTGGCGCACGGCCGCTGCTACGAAATCGGCGGCACGAACGAACTGCGCCGTGCGTTCAGATGGCTGGATTAGCCCTGTGGCGGCTGTTTTGTTGAAAAATAAGTTATCCGCTGTGTTTGCAAAGAACAAACCATGAAAATTACCAAGATATTCACCTTCGACTCCTCGCACATGCTCGACGGGCATGACGGCAAATGCCAAAACCTGCACGGGCATACCTACAAACTCGAAATCACCGTTTCAGACGACCCCGTCAGGGGTGGGCCGAAAGACGGCATGGTGATGGACTTTACCGACCTCAAAGCCATTGTGAAAAAACACATTACCGACCCTTTCGACCACGCGTTTATCTACCACGGCGGCAACGACCGCGAATGCCAAATCGCCGCGCTCTTGGAGGGCTGGAACATGAAAACCCTGTGCCTGCCTTGCCGCACCACTGCCGAAAATATGGCGGTCGAAATGTACGACCGTTTGAAAAACGCGGGGCTGAAAGTGTGCAGCGTGAAATTGTGGGAAACGCCGACATCGTGTGCGGAGTATGAAGGGGAGTAGGGAATATCTTGCACGTAGTAGAGTAAATTCAAATAAGATATGCCCAACCGCGTCACTCCCGCGTAGGCGGGAATCCAGACTTTGGTTTTTCAGGAATATTTAAAAATTGCAGCAATTCCAACCCTCTGGATTCCCGCCTGCGCGGGAATGACGGTGTGGGGCGTTCTTCTTTGAATCTACTGTAAAACCGTTTTTCTCCTGCACGGATTCCCTGCTTTTCAGACGGCCTTTCATACCAACACACCCATTAAAAGGAACACCCATGAAACTCCTTTCCACCCTCTTAGTCCTCCTCGTCGCCGCCGAACATTTCTACATCGCCTGGCTTGAAATGACGCAGATTCCCAGCGAAAAAGCGGCGGAAATTTTCAAGCTGCCTTATGAATTTATGGAACAAAAGCGCGTGCAGACCCTGTTCAGCAATCAAGGGCTGTATAACGGCTTTCTCGGCATCGGGCTGGTGTGGTCGCGGTTTGCCGCGCCGGACAATGCCGTTTACGGGGCGACGATTCTGTTTCTCGGCTTCGTATTGATTGCTGCCGCATGGGGCGCGTTCTCTTCCGGCAACAAAGGCATACTTGTCAAACAAGGTCTGCCCGCAATGCTGGCAGCGGCGGCGGTGTTGGCGGTATGAAAAAAATCAGCGTCGCCCCCGAAAATCCGCAATACCGCATCGTTGAAATTTTCGAGAGCCTGCAAGGCGAGGGCTGGAACACGGGCATGCCTGCCGTTTTCGTCCGTTTGGGCAAATGCAATCTGGCGTGCGGCTGGTGTGATACCGATTATTTGAAATTCGGCATGATGAGCCTGTCCGACATTTTAGGCCGTCTGAAAACCTACGCCGCCCGCAATATCATCATCACCGGCGGCGAACCGACCATACAGCCGCATCTCGATACGCTGCTGGATGCGCTCAAGGCCGAAGGCTATTTCCTCTGTATCGAAACCAACGGCCTCAAGCCCGTGCCGCCGCAAATCGACTATGTCGCCACCAGTCCCAAAGCCTGCTATGCCGCCAAATATGAAAATAGCTGTATCGCCGAGGCCGACGAAGTACGTATCGTGGCGGACGGCGATGTCGTTGCGTTCTGCCAAAACATGGAACGCAAAATCCGCGCGCGCCATTACTACCTTTCGCCCTGCGAACAAAACGGCGTGATGAACATCTACGACACCATCCGCCAAATCGGTCTCTTAAACAGCCGCCCCGACGCGTCCGTGCATTGGCAGTTGAGCGTGCAGACGCACAAATGGGCGGGGATAGAGTAAGCCTTCCCGCGTTTGATGCGAAGATAACGGACAGGCCGTCTGAAAAGGCTTTTCAGACGGCCTGTCCGTTTTGCTTTCTGCTATACTTCATCCGATAGGATTCTTGTTTTCTTATTAAAGGAACATCATGAGCAAACTCTTTCCCAATGCCGTTATGCGCACCCGCGCCCCTTACCGTTTCGACATCGTCGGCAGCTTCCTGCGTCCCGACTCCCTGAAGCAGGCGCGCCGCCGCTGCGCCTGCGGCGAATGCAGCCTTGAAGAGATGCACCGCGTCGAAAACAGGGAAATCGCCACACTGATTGCCAAAGAAAAAGCGGTCGGCCTGCCCAACGTAACCGACGGCGAGTTCCGCCGCACATGGTGGCATCTGGATTTCCTGTTCGAACTGCTGGGCGTGGAGCTGGCGGAGGCGGAAGAATACAGCACCAAATTCCAAGCGCACATGCACCGCCCCGTTACCCTGAAAATCACCGGCAAAATCGAATTTCCGAACGCGCATCCGTTTTTGGCGCATTTCAAGGCATTGCAGGAAGAGGCGGGTGGACATCCGGTGAAATTCACCATCCCGTCGCCGAGTATGCTGCACCTGATTACCTGCGTGCGCACGCCCAACCCGCAGCTTATCGAACGCTATGCGGGCCGCAACGACCTGCTGCTGGCCGACATTACCGCCGCCTATGTCAAAGCCGTCAACGCGCTGTATGACGCGGGCTGCCGCATCCTCCAGCTTGACGACACTTCGTGGGGCGAGTTCTGTTCGGAAGAAAAACGCGCGCTGTATCAGGCGCAGGGGGTGGATGTGGATGCGACCGCCCGCAGCTATGTGAAGATGCTGAACGACATCCGCGCCGCCGCGCCGGCGGATATGGTGCTTACCATGCATGTCTGCCGCGGCAATTTCCGTTCGACATGGTTCTCCAGCGGCGATTACGAACCGGTGGCCGAAATCCTGTTCGGCGGCTGCAACGTCGACGGTTTTTTTCTGGAATACGACAGCGACCGCGCCGGCAGCTTCAAACCGCTGCGCTTCATTAAAAACCAGCAGGTCGTGCTGGGGCTGATAACGTCCAAATCGGGCGAACTGGAAGACCGCGACGCCGTTATCGGGCGCATCAAGGAAGCCGCGCAGTATGTGGACATCAACCAGTTATGCCTCAGCCCGCAATGCGGTTTCGCCTCCACCGAAGAGGGCAACGTGCTGACCGAGGAAGATCAGTGGAAGAAGCTGGCGCTGATCCGCAGCATCGTAGAAGAAGTGTGGGGCAACGCTTAAGGCCGGTTCCCGTAGTTGCTATCAGGCCGTCTGAAAACGGATTACGTCCTTTTCAGACGGCCTTTCCTTTTGCGGTTTGCCGCCGTCAAACATGGTGCACAATCAGCTTCTTGCCCTGATAATCCAGCACCGCCACATCCATATCAAACAAATCCCTGATATTTTCTTCCGTAAACACCTCTTCCGGCCTGCCGGTCAGGGCTACGCGGCCGTTTTTCATCGCCACCACGAAATCCGCATACGCCGCCGCCTGATTGATGTCGTGCAGCACCACCACCGTCGTGCGTTTGTGTTCGTGCGTCAGCCGCTGCAACAGGCGCATCAGCGCGCGGGCGTGGTACATGTCCAGATTGTTCAGCGGTTCGTCCAGCAGCACATAGTCCGTGCATTGGCAGAACACCATCGCAATCATCGCCCGCTGCCGCTGCCCGCCCGAAAGCTCGGTCAGGTAGCGGTCGGCGAAACTTTCGAGCCGGAACTCGCCAAGCGCGTTTCCGACAACCGCCTTGTCCGTTTCAGACGGCCTGCCCTGATGGTAGGGGTAACGTCCGAACATCAGCAGGTCGCGCACGGTGATGCGGCTCATGATGCTGTTTTCCTGCGTCAGAATCGACAGCGTTTTGGCCAGTTCGGCGGTCGGCGTGGAGGAAACGTCTTTGCCCGCATAACTGATCCGGCCGCGCTCCAGAGGGCGCAGGCGTGCCATAAACGACAGCAGCGTCGATTTGCCCGCGCCGTTCGGCCCGATAAGCGCGGTAATCCCGCCCTGCGGAATCTCAAGGCTGACATCGTCTAGGATAAGTTGGGAGCCGATTTTGTGGCTGACGTTGCGGATGCTGATCATGGTGTCTGAACGGTGTGTGTTGGAATGAAGGCGGTATGTTTGTTTGAAACGGGTGATGGGGCCGTCTGAACAATACGGGACTAAACCTCGCGCACGTCCACAAATTGCGGGTCGTCGGCCAAATCCAGCAGAAACGCCTTCACCCGCGCCTGCCAGAGTTCGCCGAAGCGTTTGAGTTCTTCCGGCGTGGCCGTCCCGCCGACGGCTTTGGGCATGAGTTCGCGCATTTCGGGCGCGAAGGGGTACATGCCTGCGTTGAGGCTGACGGCGACGGTTTTGCCGTTGTCTTTGCGGCGCAGGGTCAGCACGGCGTCGGTGCCGGCGTCGAAACTCAAAAGGTTGCGGCGGGAAAACCGTCCGTGCGGGCCGATGCCGCCGAAACCGGTTTCCGGCGCGGCGCCGGTCAGAAGCTGGGCGACGGCCGCGGTTACGCCGACCGTTCCCTCGTCGCGCGCGCCCTGCATGGCGACTTCGATTTCGCCGCGCTGCGGCAGCTCGGTACCGTACAGTGCCTGCAAGCCTTTGAGTACCATCAAATAAGCACCGGCGACGGTAGGGCAGGAATGCCCGCACAGGCGCACGGCGTCAGTATAGCGGTATTCCATGATGCCGTGCTCCGCCGCGCCGAGAAATTCGGCAAGCTTGTCCTGCACCCGCAACACGGGTGCCCGATTGAAAAATTCGGGGTATTTTACCTGGGTCATGACCATCTCCTTATGAGGCCGTCTGAAAACACAAGGGGCGGGCGGTGCCGCGTTTTCAGACGGCCTGTTTATTTCCGTTTCCTTAAAATCAAATACAAAAACACCAGCCCGCCCGCAAATTCGACCACCACGCTCAATACGGCCTTCATGCCCAGCAGGTGTTCGAACAGGGTTTGCCCGCCGACCAGCAGGATGCCCGCGGTGCAGAAGGCCAGCGGCAGGCGCACGGCGTCAGAATCCGCCAGATTCTCCGGGAACCAGCCCCCCGCGTCGCCCACAGGCATGCCGCGCACGTCGGCAGCTGCCGGCCTGTCCGCAAGCGCATGCTGCGAGCGCCCCAGCACGATGGCCCCTTCACGGTAGGTCCAGACCTTCATCCGCGGCTGCAGCACGGGTTCTGCCAGCTGGCGCTCGTTCCAGCGCTGTTCCCGGGCCGCGTCCAGGTCCGACGCACCTGTCGCTTCCGCAGTCAGGGAGAGACCCTCACCATGTCCTTCATGCGTCGGGGATGTTATGTTCATACGTTTTCTGCATATCCATCTGTCGCTCAGGCAGAGATGATGCGCCAAAATGGCCGCCATTGTCTCGAGAAGGCCTGCCACGTGCCAGACAGGATCCCGCCGCGGCCGGTACATACGTCCCCTCGCAAGGAGTTCTCACCCCATGAAAGCCAACAACATTCTTGCCACCATCGGCAACACCCCGCATGTGCGCATCAACCGGCTGTTCGGTCCCGACCATGAGGTCTGGATCAAGGCCGAACAGGCCAACCCGGGTGGCTCGGTGAAGGACCGCATCGCCCTGGCGATGATCGAAGATGCCGAAAAAAGCGGCAAGCTCAAGCCGGGTGGCACCATCGTCGAGCCCACCTCCGGCAACACGGGCGTCGGCCTGGCCATGGTGGCGGCCGTCAAGGGCTACAAGCTCATCCTGGTCATGCCCGAATCCATGTCGCTGGAGCGCCGGCGGCTGATGCTGGCCTATGGCGCACGCTTCGAGCTGACCCCGCGTGAGCGCGGCATGCCCGGCGCCATCGAACGGGCCCGCGAGCTGCTCACCGAAACGCCCGACGCCTGGATGCCGCAGCAGTTCGAGAATCCGGCCAACCCCGCCATCCACTCCGAAACCACCGCCAAGGAGATCCTGGCCGACTTCCCCGAGGGGCTGGACGTGCTGATCAGCGGCGTGGGCACCGGCGGCCACCTGAGCGGCGTGGCCCGCGTCCTGAAGAAGGCCTGGCCCAACCTGAAGGTATTTGCGGTGGAACCGGCGGCATCTTCCGTCATCTCCGGCGGCAAGCCCGGTCCGCACCCCATCCAGGGTCTGGGCGCCGGCTTCATCCCCAAGAACCTCGACACCAGCCTGCTGGATGGCGTGGTGACCGTCGACGGCGAGGATGCCAAACGCTTCGCGCGTGACGCCGCCTCCCAGGAAGGCCTGCTGGTGGGCATCTCGTCGGGTGCCACCCTGGCCGCCATTGCCAGCAAGCTGCCCGAGCTGCCCAAGGGCGCCCGCGTGCTGGGCTTTGCCTACGACACGGGTGAGCGTTATCTGTCCATCGACGGCTTCCTGCCGACCTGATCTCGCAGGTTCCGCCATCAAAGGGGGGCTTCAGCCCCCCTTTTTTTCGGCCCCCTTTTTCGGCCCCGTTTCAGAAGCCGCTTTTCAGAGGCTGCCATCCCATCTGAAACCGCCCTCCGAGGCCCCTTCAGGCCCCCCGGGTGGCCCTCACCAGCATGTAGCCTGCCAGCCCGAACAGCAGGCAGGCAAAGGCCCGCTTCAGGGTCGGCACCGGCAGCCGATGCGCCATGTAGGCCCCCACCGGCGCAAACAGCATGCTCATTGGCACGATGGTGAACAGCGCCCGCACGTCCAGATACGCCAGCGCCCCGCCCGGCAGCCCCTGCCACCAGCCCATCACCATATAGCCCAGCGTACCCGAGAACGCGATCGGAAAGCCGCAGGCCGCACTGGTCGCAATGGCCTTGGGCAGCGGCACGCCACGGCTGTTCAGGAAAGGCACTGTCACGAAGCCGCCTCCGGCGCCGAAGAGCGCTGACAGGACCCCGATGCCGGTGCCCACGGCTGCCAGCCCCAGGCGCCCCGGCAGCCGTGCCGGCACATCCGGCTCCACGCGCCGTGCGCCCCGCAGCATCCGGCTGCCCATCCACCCCACGAAGAGTGCAAAAGCCACCGCCAGCACCTGTCCGGGCAGCCACGCCACGATGCGTGAACCCAGCTGCCCCCCCACCAGGATGCCCGGCGCCAGCAGCCAGACCAGGTTCCACTGCACTGCCCCCTTGCGGTGATGCGCCCGCATGCTGGACAGCGACGTGAACATGATGGTGGCCAGCGCCGTGGCCAACGCCGTCTGCACCACCATGGTCGGGTCATGCCCCACATGGTCAAAGATCATCACCAGGAACGGCACCAGCACCATGCCGCCGCCCACGCCCAGCAGGCCAGCCAGAAAACCGCCACCGCAGCCCATCAGCAGCAGCATCACCACGGTAGTTGTCGTCATCTTTCCTCTTCTGCGTCCTTTTTCTTTCCCAGCGTCTTGCCGACACACGGCTGGCGTCATGTCCGCGCGCATTCGCCTTTCACCGCTCCGAGCGCGCAGGCCTCCTCGGGACCGCCCGCCTTTCGCACACCTCGGCGCCGACGATCTATTGTGCGCCAATCGACCTAGGCCGTCGGTAAGGCTGCCAGAAAACTCCCACGCCAGCACGCACGGCAACCCCTAATCTCCTGCCATCCGATCAACTGGCCTCGCCCCACGCTGCCACCCGTCGTTGTCTGACCGCCCCAGCCCACTGCACGCCACGGCCCACGTCCCTCATGACGGCACGGCAGCAGTCAGATACCACGGCACACCGGCAGGACGATGCCCTCACAGGAGCCTTCCCATGCCCCGCCTCTCCGCCCGCTGCGACGCATCCCCCATCCACACCCGCGGCCCCTCGTCCGTGGCGGCCCGCAAGCCCCGAAACGCTCCGGGAGCCCTGTCCGCACTGTCCACCCTGCTGGCCGCCGCCCTGCTGGCCGGATGCGCCGCCACGCAACCTGACCGGATTCCCGAACGGATGCTGACCCCCGAAGCCGTGCAGGAGGCCACCCGCCAGGATGCCAATGGTGAGCCCTATTACCTGAGCTACCAGGTGGGCGAAACCGGCCTGGCCGCCGCCTTCGATGACGGCAGCCATACCTATGTGGAATTCGAGCGCCCCGTGCCCAGTGACCTGAGCTGCTTTGACAACGCGGGCGCCCTGCTGGGCTGCGAAGCCGTGGGCAACGTGCTGGCCGTTGAAGGAACCCACGCCGGCATCCTGTTGCGCCAGGGTGAAAATGCCAGCTTCATTGCGCCCAACCCCAAGGCGCTCACCCCGCCGCCACGACAGCTGGGCAACACGTCCGCCTGGGCCGCCCATGTGCAGGCTCGCAATCGCGTGCTGCTGAAGGCACCGCTGCGACAGGCGCTGGAGCGCAGCGCCGGGGTACAGGCCGACCCGAACCTGAATCAGGCTGCCGGCCTGCGCGCCTCGATGGTGCAGACGGTTGCACCAGCTCAGTCAGGAGCGGTCGAGCACCCAGGCTCGGCCACGGATCGCCCTGGCACACGCCTTCTGCGCCATGGCGAAACAGCGAGCCACCGCGAAACGGCGAGGCACCACGCAACCACGAACGAACCGGGCCCCAGAGCCCGTGGCTCCCTCAAGGCAGAGCGCCCTGACGGGGCTGCCGCCATCACCCCCGGCACGAGCGCCCACCCCGGCAAGCCGGCAGGTGCCACCCCCACCGCGCCCGCCACGGCGCCCGGGCCGCACAACATCATCGTGTCGACTTCGCGCTGGACTTCACTGCCTTTTGCCGACAACAGCGCTCAACTGGATGCCCGGCACCCGGTCATGACACGGCTGGGCAAGAGCCTGACCCAGGCCGATGAGATTCGTGTCGAAGTCCTGAGCAGCGCCGAGGATGCGCTGCTGGCCCAGGCGCGCCTGGCGGCCACCCGGGAACTGCTGCAAAGGCAGGGGGTGATCAGCAGCCGGATCCGGACCAGCACGCGCACCCTGCCGGCCGCCCGCAGCACGCCACAAGGTGCTGCACCGAGTCAGCCGACACTGCGCATCCAGCTGCTGAAGGATGGATTGCCGCTGGAAGCGGCCTGAGCTTACAGCGAGCGCAGCGCGACGCGCGCTGCCAGTGCCTCTTCGTCCGCGTGCTGAACCGCGGCGCGCTTTCCGGCCGTGGACGATGTGCCGCCCGAAGCGTGCGAGCCCATGTTCGCCGCAGCGTGCATGCCAAACATCGACACCGGCGGCAGATTGCGTGCCACCGTGAACAGGCGCTCGTTCTCGACACCCCGGTCACGCATGCCGTCGAAGAAACGGGCGCTCATGCGATGCGGCAGATAGCGCATCTGCATCACATAGCCCCCGTTGCGACACAGATAGGTGAAGAAATCGGCAATGTCGTCGGAGTAGAACAGTCCCGCCGTGGGAATGAACGAAGCCAGCAGGATCCGCTTGTCACGCAGCGCCGGGAAGTGGTCGTACAGCTTCTCGATGCCGTCAGCGAACACCCGCGCCGTGGGGTGCTGCTGCTGGAAGCGGTGGGCAAACTCGTCCTCGATCTCGAAGAAGAGCGTCTCGGGCAGCAGCTGATGCACGCGCGAGGCGACCACACCACTGCCGATGCCGGCCAGGACCACCTGGTCATAGCTGCCAGCCAGACGCCGCACCTCGTGTGCGGCGCGCTGGCCAAAGATGGGGGAAGACGGGCACACGCTGCCCGTGACAGTAAACCGCGTCAGATAGCTCATGAGGACATCCGATGGAACAGGTCCGTCCCATCTGAATCGATTCAACAATGCCGGTGCAGCAACCGCAGCACCGGTACGACGGGCGGACCAACGCACGGACCGCAGCATGGCCCCCGCAGGACGCCATGCCCAGCCCCGGCCGATGAAACCCCTTTCGGCACCGACCCGTGTATCCGCCGCATGTGGCTTTTGTCACACAGCCACTGGTCAGGTCAAGGTTGCGATGGTAACGGATCATGCCGCTGTCCCCAAGAAAGCCCCGCCCCCACATTCAGCAGAAAACACCACGGCCCCCACGGCCGGCAATCGCGCCAGCCGGGGGTTTAATATTGGAAGGTGGAGCCCCATATACTTCGGAGACCCTGCATCAGGCAAGGCCCGGCCTCGCTGGCCGCCCGGCTCATGGGCAGGATGCAGGACCTGTCCAGGCCTTCCTCAGGAAGTTTCCTTCGACCCGGTGGAGTTCATGGAAAACCAACAGCCCAATCAAGAAGCGCCCGATCACGTCCTGGTAGTGGACGACGACGCAGAGATCCGCACGCTGCTGGCCGAATACCTCAGCCAGAACGGCATCCGTGTCACTGTGGCCCGCGACGCCACCGAAATGCGCCAGGTCTTCGACGAAGCCCGGCCCGACATCATCATCCTGGACCTGATGATGCCCGGCGAGGACGGCCTGACCGTCTGCCGTGAGCTGCGCTCGCGCTCCAACGTCCCGGTCATCATGCTCACCGCCCGGGCCGACGAAGTCGACCGCATCATCGGCATCGAGATGGGCGCCGACGACTACCTCGGCAAGCCCTTCAGCCCGCGTGAGCTGCTGGCCCGCATCAAGGGCGTGCTGCGCCGCACCCGCACCCTGCCTCCCAGCCTGGGCGACGCCCAGCAGGTGCGCTTTGCCGGCTGGACGCTCGACTCCGGCGCGCGCCACCTCATCTCGCCCGACAACGTCATCGTGCCGCTCTCGGGCGCCGAATACCGGCTGCTGTCCGTGCTCATCCAGCACCCCAACCGCGTGCTGGACCGCAACCAGCTCATGGACCTCACCCTGGGCCGTGAAGCCACCCCCTTCGACCGCAGCATCGACGTGCAGATCAGCCGGCTGCGCAACCGCCTCAACGATGACGCCCGCGAGCCGCGCATCATCAAGACCATCCGCAACGAAGGCTACATCCTGGCCGCCCATGTCGAGCGCGTGGGCTGACGCCGTCCTCCCGGGCGTGCGGGCCACACCAGGCCCTGCGCCCGGGTTCCGCCTCATGCCCGGAGCCCATCCATGAGGCTGCTGCCCGGCTCCCTCTACGGCCGCATGGTGCTGGTGCTGGCCGCCTCGCTGCTGCTCTCGCAGGGCGCCAGCCTGCTCGTCAACTTCTTCGACCGGGGCAGCTCCATCTACCGGCTCAACGCCGAACAGATGGTCAACCGCATCGCCCGCACAGCCAGCCTCATCAACCGGCTGCCGCAGAACGCCCGTCAGGCCGTGGTGGCCGAACTGGGCGCCAAGAGCGACTTCCGCGTCCAGCTCGTCAATCAGCCCATCGAGATCGAGAGCGGCTTTGCCGAACTGAACCAGTACGAGAAGAACTTCGCCGCCTCCATCCGCGATGCCATGCATCCACCGCTGCTCACCACGGTGGAGATCACACGCGCCTCCCGGGCCGAAAGCCCCGACGAAGTGGAGCCCCCCAACGCCACCGCCTTCGAGACCTGGCTGGCCCGGCGCTTCTACTTCATGCTGCCGGCCACCTTCTCGGTCGTCGCCCAGGTCGAGCTGGAAGACGGCACCTCGGCCGCCTTCTTCGTGCGCATGCCGCAAGAGCCCCTCAGCCAGCTGGAAGCCCTCGTGCCCCGCCTGCTGATGTGGGCCGCCATCATCCTGCTGATGTCACTGCTCATCGGCCGCGTCATCACCCGGTCGCTGCGCCAGCTCGACCGCGCCGTCCAGAACATCGGCAAGAACCCCGTCGGCGCCAGCGACAAGCCTGTCGTCATCCCCGACGAAGGCCCCATCGAACTGCGCCGCCTCATTGCCCGCTTCAACGAGACCCAGGAACGCATCCGCCGCTACATCATCGAGCGCTCCAGCCTGCTGGCCGCCATCTCGCACGACCTGCGCACCCCCATCACCCGCATGCGGCTGCGCGCCGAACTGCTGCCCGAGGCCCAGCGCGCCAAGTTCATCCATGACCTGAAGGAAATGGAAGACCTGGTGGGCTCATCGCTGGACCTCTTTGCCGATCTGGGCAAATCGCGCAAGCGCTACCCCGTCGACATCAATGCCCTGCTCGACGGCATCACCACCGACTGGACCGACACCGGCCACCAGGTGCTCCTCACCGGCCGCGCTCACAGTGCCTACCCCACCGAGCCCTCCATGCTGAAGCGCGCCATCAACAACCTGGTCTCCAACGGCATCCGCTACGGCAAGCAGGTCGAGATCAGCATCATCGACAGCCCGCGCCAGCTGCGCATCTTCATCCGTGACCACGGCCCCGGCATCCCCGAGGCTGACCGCGAACGCGTCTTCGAGCCCTTCGTGCGCCTGGAGCCCTCACGCAACCGCGACAGCGGCGGCTCCGGCATCGGCATGGCCATCTCGCGCAACATCGCCCGCTGGCACCAGGGCGACATCTACCTCGACAACGCCATAGACGGCGGCCTCATTGCCGAACTGCGCCTGCCGCGCCGCCCTGACACCAGCAGCTGAGCCCTCCCGGGCCCCACGCCCCCCTCAGATCCCTCAGACCCCTTGGCTCCCTCGGCTCCCATCCCGGGTCCCGCGCCCCGAGCCCGTCAACCCGAATCGCCCTGCCGCGTTCTTCCCGATCGAGGCCCTCGCATTCCGGATGGCCTCATCGCCCGGCGCAGGCATCCCCTGCCCGGCCCCTGCATATCCCTTCCCATACCGAAGGAAAGCCATCATGGCCCTGTCCAACGTCTTCCCCCTGAACATGGCGAACGCCGCATCCCGTCCCGCCAACCAGCCCCGCCAGGGCTCAGGCCTGCGAAACACCACCCGCCTGCTGGCCGGCCTGCTGACGGCCGGCAGCGCCAGCGCTTGGGCGGCCGGCCCCAGCGTCGACCTGGAAGCCAGCGTCAGCCAGCAGTTCCCCAACGACCAGATGCGCGTGCAGCTCGTGAAGGAAAGCCGGGGAAAATCCATCGAAACCCTCAACGCCCAGGTCATCGAGGCCATCAACCAGGCCCTGGAAAAAGCCCGGAAGGCCCCGACCGTCAAGGCCTATGCCAATGGCATCAACACCAGCAACGAATGGGACAGAGACGGCAAGCCTGATGGCTGGGAAGTCCGAGGCAGCCTCGTGCTGGAAGGCACCGACACCGCCGCCGTCGCCCGACTGGCCGGAGAGCTGGCCAGCACACTGCAGCTGGATGGCGTGACCTACCAGCTCAGCACCGCGCGCCGCCAGGCCGAAGAAAACAATCTGATCCAGCAGGCCGCAGATGCCTTCCGGGCACGCGCCCATGCCACGGCAACCGCCTTCGGCTACAAGGGCTATGAAATCAAGCAGTTTCGCCTGGACAGCAACCACCGTTCCGACAGTGACTCGATCGGCGCCTACGCCGTGCTGGCCTCACGCTCCATCGAATCCGACAGACAACGACCCAGCGTGCCCGGTGAAGGCGGCGACACTACCATCACCCTCACCGTTCGCGGCACCATCGAGCTGCGCTGAACCCGCGCCTGAACGGCACTGACACGGGCGGCAGCCCGGCCACACCGGCCCCTGCCGCCTCGCCTCCCGGCACATCCTGCCCGGGAAGGCTCTGTGCTGCACCGGACTCCGCGTCTCAGGCAACCCGCCCCAGGCAGTTCACCAGATGGGCGCTCGTCTCGCGCAGCCGGTCGGACAGCAGGCTCACCAGCTTCAGCAGCACCTTGTTGCCCAGCACCGGCTCGCGCGTCAGCAGCGCCAGCAGCGCCGCGCGGGTCAGCACCGCCACCCGGCATTCGGACTGCGCCACACAGGACGCAAAGCGCCGTTGCCCATCCACCATCGACATCTCGCCCAGCGTCTGGCCGGGTCGCGCCACGGCAATGCGCACGGGATAGTTGTGCTCGTCACGGCGCACCACATCCACCTGGCCTTCCATCACCAGCATCATGTAGTCGCCCGTATCACCCTCGGTGATCAGCGTCTGCCCGGCCTGTGCTGCATACACGTGCATCACCGCCCCCAGCAGGCGCGACTCGGTGTGGCCCAGTCCGGCAAACAGCGCATCAGGAGCCCATGCAGCTCCTCGGCAAAGCGCGCGCCCGAACCCAGCGACTGCAGGCGACGTTCCGCCAGTCCCTCGGCCACCGGGCAGCGTGCCGGCACATGGTCACCGGCCCCCTGTTCCGGCCGAACACCCTCGCCCGCCGGTTCCAACGTCACGACATCCTGAATCTGGTCCATTCGCCCTGCCTTTTCGCAGCACAAAAGGGCCATATTGCCGTGACATCACGCAGCGCCCACACCCCGAGGCGCCACGACCCGATAGCCGCCCCGGGGCCCGCGACCGAAGGCCGACCGTGTCGCGCCCGGGACGCACCCGAGTCGCCCCGTGTCGTTCCGCAGCCCCGCCCCGGTCACACATCAGGCGCCCCGGAACGCCCCCGGGACACCCACATGAGGCTCCCCGGGAGCGCACAGGATGCCTCGGCCTCGTCCTCAGCCCCGCCGCAGCGCCAGCCGCCGTTCGCTCACCCCTTCGGCCAGCGCCTCCAGCACCGTCACGCTGCTGTCCCAGTCCAGGCAGCCATCCGTGATGCTGCGGCCATAGGTCGGCGTGCGCCCGGCCACCAGATCCTCGCGGCCACCCGCGATGTTGCTCTCCACCATCACCCCGAAGATGCGCGACTCGCCATCGGCCAGCTGCTCGGCAATGTCCTTCGCCACCGGCACCTGATTCTCGGGCTTCTTCTGACTGTTGCCGTGAGAGCAGTCGATCATCAGCCGGCAGGCCAGCGCCGCATTGCCCGCCTCCACACAGGCGGCCTTCACACTGTCACGGTCATAGTTGGGCACCTTGCCGCCGCGCAGGATGATGTGGCAGTCCTCGTTGCCCGCCGTGGACACGATGGCCGTGTTGCCGCCCTTCGTCACCGACAGGAAATGGTGCGGCTGCGACGACGCCTTGATCGCGTCCAGCGCAATGCGCACGTTGCCGTCCGTCCCGTTCTTGAAGCCCACCGGGCACGACAGCCCCGAAGCCAGCTCGCGGTGCACCTGCGACTCCGTCGTGCGTGCCCCGATGGCCCCCCACGAAATCAGGTCCGCGATGTACTGCGGCGTGATCATGTCCAGGAACTCGGTGCCTGCCGGCATGCCCATCGCATTGATATCCAGCAGCAGCCCCCGTGCCAGCCGCAGCCCCTCGTTGATGTCGAAGCTGCCATCCAGCCGCGGATCATTGATCAGCCCCTTCCAGCCCACCGTCGTGCGCGGCTTCTCGAAATACACCCGCATCACGATCTCCAGCCGGTCGCCGAAGCGCTTGCGCTGCTCCATCAGCCGCGTTGCATAGTCACGCGCTGCGGCCGGATCGTGGATCGAACAGGGCCCGATCACCACCAGCAGCCGATCATCCATGCCGTGCAGGATGCGATGGATCGTCTGGCGCGCCTTCGACACCGTGCCGGCCACCGCCGAACTCACCGGAAACTCCTTGATCAGATGCGCCGGCGTGACCAGCTCGTCCAGGGCCAGAATGCGCAGATCATCGGTTGTCGTGGCGGTACTCATCAGCTTGAACTCCTTGGAAAG
>ERZ773070.1221-NODE-1221-length-16280-cov-2.713652_pt1 | contig 16280 bp, 15 predicted proteins | sample MGYA00580618_ERZ773070 | MGnify/ENA primary metagenome ERZ773070 (study PRJEB29015, sample SAMEA2738023) | human oral metagenome | biome: human oral; feature: human-associated habitat; material: dental | place: China | collected 2019 ... | reverse complement strand
TATCTTGAGCGCACCGACCTCGTGACGGGGGCGGAGATTGCCTATAGCAACAGTGATATCTACCCCAAGCGTGTAGGCTCGGTGACCTCGGTCAGAGAGGATAGTGCGGCCACGGACAAGAGGCACGCACTCTACTCTATTGTGGACAGTAGCATACCCGCCGCCCTTGACTACACTAAGTCCCTCATTGCTGGTCAGGACTTGGAGGTAGCCTTTCAGTCAGGTATGCTCGCGGGGCAGCGCTTTGGCGCTCGCTACGACCATGCGGCCAAGCGCTTTGCCCTTGTCGGACGCGAGGTAGACGGCGTGTGGATGCCCGAGGCTCCCTACCTCCCCAAGGCGGGGGATAAATACATCGTAATCGGTGTGGAGCTCCCCGAAGCATACATCAGAGATTACAGTGGGCGCACGGGGGCGGAGTGGGAGCTCCTCCGCGCTGCTCTCCGTTACTTGGACGAGCAGCATAGCGACCCATACACGTGGCGTGCTGACCTTGATGGCAAGTGGGCGAGTGAGGACTGGCTCAATAGGGGCGGTAGGATGCAGCTCGGTAGTTACGTCAAGCTGGTAGATAGGCACCTCGCCCCCCAAGGAGTCGCTCTGCGCATCATAGGTATCAAGGACTACCTCTACGACCCAACGGCGCCCGAGCTCGAGCTGGGGACCAAGGCTGCAGGGAGTAGCGTCATTACGCGGCTGGAGCAGGCGGCGAGTGCCGCGGAGCAGCGCCTCGAGGATACGGACGGCAAGCTGCGCGAGACGAGCCGAAGCCTAGCGCAGGGGCTTGAGACGTCCCGCCTACTAGCGCAGGAGGCTGGCGACCGCTTCACGCGCGAGATCTCCCCCGTGGCCGTGCAGACGATGCAGCTACTGCTCGGCGACCAGCGGACGCAACTACGATTTGTCTCGCCGAGCCCTTGGCAGCCCGTGTGGCTCAAGCAGCGCAGTGTCGTAGTCCTCCCCGAGGGCGTAATCGAGCACCAGACGCTGGGGCTACCCGCGACGATCAGCAACGCAGAGCCCACGCGCAAGCGCTGGACGCTGTCGCGGCTGGAGTCTCCGCACCTTGGAGAGGCGGGGAAGCCCTACTACGTCTACGCGCAAGTACCCAAGAGCGGCGACAGAGGGGCGTACCGGATAGAGGAGCAGCACCTTGCCTTTGAGACCTCGACGCACTATAATTTGCTCCTCGGGACGCTCTCCAGCGCAGACGCCTCGGGCTCGCGCTCCTTCGCTCGGCTCTATGGCTTCACTGAGGTCTTGCCCGGGCAGATGCGCACGGAGCGCATAGCCTCGCCCGATGGTACGTTCGTCCTCGACCTAGTGAGTAAGCAGATTATCACGCCCTCCCTGCGCTTTTCCAGCGGCGGCAAGACCGTGCAGGAGATCATCCGTGAGGGCGACAAGACGGCGCTGGAGGGTGCCAAGAACTACGCCGAGGGCAAGGCGCGCGAGGCCAAGGGTTATGCCGACGAGAAGGCAGAGGAGGCCAAGCGTTGGAACATCCATACCCATACATTTGACCTGACTCAGCTCGATCCTAATAAATATTACGCGGCGGTCATCCACTTGCCCAGCGTTGGAGCGATCGGCTACGAAAAGCCTGCGCGCTTTGACATCGCTCTGTTTGCTGGGCTCGACCGCAGCATCCCTGTACCGCCTTACGCGACGCATTCGATGGGATTTCACGCCGAATTGCGCTGGTCGGTGAGCTCCTCCAGCTGGGGCGTCAGACAGGAGAACCGTATCATTACGGGTTACACGACCAAGTTTGTCAAGCAGGGCGAGGAGGTGATGAGCATGCCTGCCCAGCGCACAGAGGTCAGTGCCGAGTACGTGTATCTGCGTGGGGGCGGTCGCTACATTGCCGAGGTCAAGTCAGACTATAAACCCACCTTTGCCCTCGCGACCTCCAACTGGTCAGCCGCTGGTGACGGCCGTCACCCCATACCCTCGCCCGTGGATAGAGTTACTCCGCCGAAGACGGACGTAGAGCGCCTAAGGGATGATATGCGTGAGGGTGACCGCGCGACGCTCGAAGGGGCGAAGAACGCCGCCAAGAACTACTTTGATAGCGGCAAGGCGGAGATACTGCGAGGGCTCGACGCCACCACTCGGGGGCTTGTCGAGCGTATCACGGGCGCGGACAACCGACTGACCGACGCCGAGCGTAAGCTGGGCGAGACGCAGCAGCAGCTCGCACAATCCAAGGAGCAGCTATCAGGACAGCTCACTGCCTCTATCGCCCAGCTGGAGGCGCGCAACGCCGAGCTGCAGCGGCAGGTAGACAAACAAGTGCAGAGCTTCTTCGGCGTCAACCCGCCGACGGGGCGCATCGACTGGCCTGCGGCGGACGACGCTAAGCACGAGGGGGACACCTATACTTGTGTGCCTCCCGAGGGTGTAACGATCACCAGCGCCAACGCCGCGCAGTATCCCAACGTGGGCAAGAGCTGGCGATTTGCCCGCGGCGGCTGGGTGCAGATAGCCGACACCGATACGACGAGAGCGCTTGCGCTGGCTGGGCAGGCTAAGGCCGCGGCTGACGGCAAGGTCACGCACTACCGCGGTAGCTCTGCTCCTACGGGCTACAAGGAGGGCGACCTGTGGACGCTGACGGCTGACTGGACGACCTACAAAAAGGGGGCTATCCTCACGGCCGTAAGGGACTACGTCGCGGGGCAGTACAACCCCTCCCACTGGCGCGAGGAGGTACGATACACGGACGATAGCGCGGTGCGTGACTTGCAGCTGGGCGGCGTGCAGCTGCTGCGCGCCCCGTGGTCAACGGAGGAGCGCGAGCAGGACGGCGGGCTCTACATTATTAAGCTAGCGGACAAGAGCGGTAAGGCCTTCGATCTGCCTGCGGGGACGTACACGATTAGCGGCGATATGGAGGTCAAGCGCAAAGGCAATGGCATGCGCGTTATCCCCACCCCATACAAGGAGTACTTCGAGGCGCACAAGGATGAGTGGTGCACGCTCCTAACTTCCCCAGAGGGCGGTCACTTCGCGATGACCTTTACTGTCAAGAGATCATTCGACGGCCTGTACCTATATCCCAATCAGTCTTGGTTGAGGCCAGGCGAGCCAGCGACAGGTCACGTCATCTTCCGCCGCCTCAAGCTCGAGCGGGGGAACAAGCCCTCCGACTGGACGCTTGCGCCCGAGGACGTGGACGCCAATATAGATAGCAAGACCAAGGAGGCCAAGGATCATGCGGACGCCAACCTGACCAAGGCCAACACCCACACGGATAACGCCGTCAGTGCCTTAGAGCGCAAGCAAGTCACGACGGCCGAGGAGGTAAGGCGCATTGGCGAGGCGCAGGCAGCAGATAGGGAGCGGCTCACCACCACCAGCGACACGGCGGCCAAGGCCAAGGAGATAGCCGAGGCGGCGAAGAACGGCCTCGGGTCGCTTGACTACATCGCCCGAGCTATTAAGGACGGGGAGACAACCGTATCAGGCGGGGTGGTGCTGGCCAATATCTTAGCGGCTAAGGAGCTGGGGACGGGCGCTGTCCGTAGCTTTATCGCGGGCGAGATCTACAACGAGCGCACCAAGCGTCTATACCCCGCCTTCGCCGCTGGGGTTACGGGCTTCGGCACTTCGCAGGAGCGACGCGTCGTGGAAATCAATCACGACGGCACTGGGCATTTTGGCTCGATGGCCGTGGAGCAGGGCGGGCAGATCATACGTTTCTACCCGACGCTAGGCTCGGGCGGGCAGGTGCTGCGCATCGGGGGCTACCAGCCCTCTCTAGACGAGATAATATCCAGCCGCCCCTACAGCGCGACCCTCAGCCACTCGGGAGGCTTCGCCCGCCGCGATGTGTTGCGTGATAACATCGACGACCTGTGGCGATCGCAGTCCTTCGATGCGCCCGCTGGCGCGGTCATCAGCTACCGCTTTAGCGTCCGCGACCTCAAGTGCTACTTCGAGCGCCGAGCGGAATCCCCCGAGCTCTTGGTGCAGGACGTGTGGACGCCCGAGCCCAACTGGGCAGGGTCGCTCAAGCTGCGCATCAGCATATACAAGGAGGGCGACGCTAGCCAAGTCCCCGTAGCACGCGAGGAGCAGCTAGTAGACGCTAATAAAAACATCCTTGATAGCAAGCAGGACGCCAACTTTATCCCCCTGAGCTTCCTCACGCCGAGCAGCGGGCGCTACTACGCCAAGCTAGATGTAGATCGAGGCCCCTATGGCGAGGTCGGCAGCACGCACTACGGAGTGCCACCTGAGGATATCCGCTGGCTCGTGGAGCTTAACGTCAATCCTGCTACTGGCTCTGTGTCCAAGACGGCTACGTCTATACAGGAGACGGTCATTAGCGACAAGGGGCTCACGATACTCAAGAGCGCTAGGCGCTTTGTCGTGATCAGCCCGTACGAGTCCGACGACAAGCCCGTACTATCTGTCCGCGGGAAGATAGATATCCCTGGGTTGCTGCTCTCCGCGCAGGTCAAGGTCAACGGGTATCGTGTGGAGCGCGTCGTGTCCAAGTGGGGCGCCCTAGCCGACGCGCTGCGCATAGAGCGGATAGGCGTCGGCCGCTGGCGTATCACGCACAACCTCGGCCACGCTGATTACTCCGTCCACCCCACCGCGCACTCCAATGGCTACGGAGGCATCTACGTGCAGGAGCAACGCACCCACTCCTTCGAGGTCGTGACCAGCGACCGCAGCGACCCAGCCGACGGGCTGAGCTTCTCCGTCCTAGTCTTCGGCGATCCAAAATAGTACGATATGTCAAAAAAGATAAAGATAGACGAGGAGCGCTACGCCCTCGATGTAGCTAAGCGCATAGGCGCGTCACAGCGCCGTGTGCTGAGCATCTTCCGCAGCGCAGTCCACGAGGCGGCGCTGATAGCAGAGCTCGCTCCTTTTGACCCCGACGAGCCCTTTAGGTTTGACCTTTACCCAGTAACTAAGCGGCGCTCTGATCTGCTGATAGACCAGCTGTACAGACGTGTCCTCGGCGAGGTGACGGCCTCTGTTAGCTATGCTTGGGGCAGGGCTCATGACAAGGACGACGAGCTGGAGCGCCTTGTCCGTGGCTCTGTGGCTACTGGGCTGCGGAGAGACGAGGCTTTGGCTGCCTTCATCGCTCGTCGGGATAGTGGGATGAGCCTCAGCGACCGCGTGTGGCGCAGCGCTAATCAGGCTCGGCAGGAGCTCGAAATGGCTATTGATCTAGGACTTAGGGAGGGGCAGGACGCCCACGCCCTGAGCCGATCAGTACGCGCATACCTCATCGAGCCAGAGCGCCTATTTAGGCGCGTGCGTGACGTACACGGAGAGCTACACCTATCCAAGAGCGCGGAGGCCTATCACCCTGGGCGTGGCGTGTACCGATCGTCGTACAAAAATGCTCTGCGCCTCACGGCCACCGAGACCAATATAGCCTACCGAACGGCCGACTACGAGCGTGTGCAGGAGCTAGACTTTGTGAGGGGGGTACGGGTCAATCTCTCCAAAAATCACACACTTAACGGCAAGCCATTCGTCTGCATCTGCGACGAGTTCGCGGGGGATTACCCCAAGGATTTTAAGTTCGTCGGCTGGCATCCGCTCTGCCGATGCTACACGACGACTATCCTAGCCGAGGACCCCGACGAACCCGAAAAGACGCCAGCCGTCAAGGTGGTGCCAGCTGGTATGCGCGAGTGGATCGCAACCAACAACGACAAGGTAAGGACCCTATTGGCGCAAGGCAAGCCTGCCTACTGGCTGAGGGACAACCCCCGATGGACGGGCATAGCCCTCAAGGGGAAGCTGTCAGCGCCAACCGCCGAGGAGCGGCGTGCCAAGACGCTAGAGAGAGCCAAGGCGCGCCATGAGGCACGACGCAGCTTTGACCGCAGACTAATACAGCATCAATGGGAGGAGCGTCAGATTGTGCGGCGCTATGCCGATGAGCTCCCTAGGTCTCTAGACGAGAAGACTCGCCTAGCTATCGCGCGCAATAGCCGTGAAATAGAAAGAGCCCTCGGTGTCACCAAGGGCGGGCTTATGAGTATTGATAAAGCGGACAAGCAGAGCGCCAATCCAAGATATACCCCCAGATATATACGAGACGAGAATGGCAGATACAAAGATAGATGGGGGCGCAAGCTGAGCTTGAACCCTGAATACAATGAGCGTAAGGCCAAGCCCTACTCTATCAACTGCGCGACTTGTACGCCAGCTTACTTGCTCAGGACAAGAGGGCTACCTGTTATCGCAAAGGGTAATACCCGCGGCTCTCTTGTGGAGGCTGTGATGAAAGGGGGTTGGCTGAAGCTCTTTACTAATATCGATGGCTCACCAATCGAAATGCAGTCTACCCAAAAATGGGCAGAGGGCAAGAACTACAAGGCTATGACCCCCCAAAGATACAAGGAGTTCTTCGAGGAGTCTTGCAAAGAGCCAGGCATATACTACCTCGGAATATCGTGGCGAAGAAGAGGGGCGCATGCTACAATACTCCAGCGCACAGAGGATGGTAGACTACTATACGTCGAACCTCAAGCAGACAATAGCGATAAAGACAGAACGTCCCTACTATCCCTACTCCAAGGCGGAACGACGAGACTTAGCCCCTATGATGGCATCTTTAGGATCGATGACAAGTTGTTTAATCTCGAATACGTCTCAATCTTCGCAAAGGAGACCGATTAAGTGCATCCCTTCGCTCGTCGGCAGCTCCGTTACAGATGTGCCGTCAAAGGCGTAGACTTCGGGAAAACCTGTTGGTCCGTCTTCGATGGAGGCTATATAGATTTCTTCGCCATTGTGTGTGCCGATGTACTCAACTGCACCCCCTTCGCAGGATAGGATAAAGGAGGCAGCCTCTTTGACCGCCTCGGGTATGATCCGCTTGCTCATATTTTTAATAGTGATAGCGTAGGGCGAGCGTCTAAGTATCGACGCTCGCCCTCGCTTGGTTTGCTTCTAGCAAAGGTAGCTAGATTTCTGTTGGCCGTAGCTCGTAGATACGGTCACGGATGGAGCGCATTGCATACTGTTGAAGGAAGTCCTCCAGCTTATCATAAGAGGGGGTGAACTCCTTCTCCATGACCTCCGTAGCTCGTGTCTCGCTTCCGTAGAAGTTCTCGAGGGCTTTGTGTACCTCACCCCAGAGGTCTTGAAGTAGGGTCATCGTGGCGAGTAGGAAGGCCGTGTCGGTCGAGAGGGGGAGTGCCTTCATCTGTTCTGTCGTCATCATAGCTGTGTCCTCCTTATGCTTTAGCGGTGAATAGGTCGTGTAGGAAGAGTCGTCCCGACTCCGTCCATACGGTGATGTTGTTCGTCCCTTGCGAGCCGTCGCTTCGGACGTAGGCGTGCGTTCGCGTCTTCGTGTAGCCGCGCTCGCTGTACTTAGCAGTGATGAGCCACTGGCCACTCTGACGGTACATCACCCCTCGGTCCTTCAGCAGTGCGTGAAGGTGCTCAGCGTGGCGAAGGTTCAGCTCCTTGGCTAGCTGGGTCGAGGTGTAGGTATTAGCCGACGCCAAAACGTTATCCACGTACTCCACCTTCGGAGCTTGCTCCTTCAGCTGCGCCGTCTGCTCCTCGATCGTCGCCTCCGCTAGCTCGAGCTGGCGCTGGTGCTTCTCAATGGTGGACTGCGCCACCTGCAAAGCACGCGCCATAATCACCTCGGGCGTGTCCTCCTGCTGTGTAGCGAGGTAGCCGCCCGTCTGACGGATCTCCTTCAGGATAGTTTTGACACCCTTCTTGAACTGCTTGGCGATAGGCTTGCGGCTCTGCATCAGCACCTCGTAGAGACCGTTCTCCGTGAGCATCCAAGTATCGCCTTGTGGGGGTAAGTTCAACTTACACCGTTCTTCTTCGTCAACGCGATTTACAAACTCCCGCTGGTTCGTGAGCCCTAGAAGCGTGGCGACATCTTTCGCTTTGAACAGTGGCTCTTGTGGTGTGCCGTACACTGCGAATTGTTGTCCAAGCAATTCTGTCTGTTTTAGGACACTCGGTATTCTTGACATATCCGTAAAATATAAGAGGTGTCCACCTTTCCCGTTGTCAAAAGTTACCGAGGTATACTTTGAGCGCCATTACAGCTAACTCACGGGGGTGTGGACACCAATATGTTTGCTCCTAACGACTATATAAATAGCCCTCAGCTTGTAGGCGAGAGCTTATTATAGTCGCTCTCAGTAACTTTTGACACTGCAAATGTACGCATTCTTTTGGGATTAGCAAGTGTTCGTTGTCTGTGGACTTAATCACCAGTCTTCTCCTTGCTTAGATGCAGTGGCGATGATCTTAGATATGAGTTGATTGAAGAAGTCTTCAACTATCTTTTTCTCCTTTTCGTTGGCCTTGTCTCCCTTCTTGTTGTAGATGGAGTTAACCGTAGTTTTCCCAAATCCGTAGTTGCTCCCCCCGCGAAGGACTAACTCGACTGTCTTATCTCCCATAGAGGTGTTTTTACAGATGAAGCTTGGAGCATCTACCCTGATTTTCCCATCTCTGAACTTGAAAGATATGGTGAAATTGACATCGTATGTCATTTTCAGACCTAGAGCTTTGGGAATAACGACACCATCCTCTGCGAATCCATTGATGGTTAGCATTTCTGGAGCAGATTCACTAAGCACGTCCTTGGGAGACCTGAACATAGACAATACGGCTCCTTTTACCTGTTTGTATAAATCAGCTTGTTCCCCCTTCATATCTACAACGATGTAGTTTTTGGTTGAATCTGCCGCGCTGATAAATCCATCTGGAGATAGAACGAGTTGCGCGTTAGCGTTCATGAACAGGCATACTAGGGCAATGCTGGTAAGTAGGAATTTCTTCATTGCTTCTCTGTTTTTAGTTGTTACTACCTGCAAAAGTAGGCAAAAGAATCCAGGTGCGCACCGCGCACAACAGCTCTTAAACCTCAATGCAATCCATGTGTGTGTGGCGCAAAACGCAGTTTTCGCCCTAACACACATCGAATACACGAACGATAGTGAGTGTATGAGAATGTGTGTATATATATCTTTTCTTTTCTTTTATATAGCATACCAAATGCAATGCAAATGCATAGCAAGTGTAATGCAATTGCATTAAGTATCTGATTATCAGTTGTGATTTTTGAGCGATTTTGACGATGTTCCAACTTCTTAGTTGGTGTTTTGGGGCAACTTTTGGGAATCTTTGGGGCAACTTTTGGCACCCAAAAACGCACCTGAATCACACTTGCAGTAATAGTGCAATGCAAATGCATACCAAATGCAATGCAAATGCATAGCAAGCTTGATACACACTTCTGATTGACAAGCGGTTGGATAAGTAAGTCATAACTAATAGGCTAAACGTTGGTGTATCACTATGAAATAGGCTACCTTTGCTTTGCATTACAAATTCAAAGCACCAAAAAATGAATTTTGAACAGATTGTCGCACTACTTGCAGCCAAGTTCCAAGGCGTGCGAAAAGATGGTTTGGCACAGCTGGCGCGCACTATTGCGCTACAGTGCACCAACGAAGATGAGGCGAAAGCCCTTGTGGAGAAAATCACTGAAGCGCAGGTGACGGACTTTGTCAAGGAGTATCGCAAGGTGGTAGACAAGGAAGTTTCAGACGCTGGTAAGACCCTCGAGGCTAAGCTCCGAAAGAAGTTCGATCAGGAGCATGAAGGGAACGAGCCCCCTGAGCATGGGGGGCAGCCTAAGGGCGAGGACGACCTAGCTGCGATTGTGGCTAAGGCCGTTGCTGGAGCGGTTAAGCCGCTGCAGGAGCGATTGGAAAAGTACGAACAAGGCGAAGTTGGCAAGTCAAGGCTTCAGGCGCTTAATGACATCTTGGCGAAGTGCAAGGACGAGACCTTCAAGGCTCAAACGCTGAAGGACTTTGGCCGCATGAGCTTCGAGAGCGACGAGGCGTTTCGCGAATACTTGACGGACAAGGAGGCCGACATCAAGACCACCAACCAAAGTGTGGCGGATGCAGCTATCGGCGGCGGGGCAGGTGCTCCGCAGTTTGGCCAGAAGACCGAAGACGGAGTGTCTAAAGCCGTTGCCGAATTTGTTGCTGCAAGCAAGTCCGGTTCCGACGCACTCACGGGCAAGGAGGTTTAACAAAAAAATGGAAGAACATGGGAATGACGATTAAGCGAAGTAGGGACAGCCGAGTCGCTAAGTGCATGCTCCATCGGGTGGCCGACATCCCAGGAGGTGTGGGCGTCTCTGTCGCAAATCTTGGTGGTACGGCTCTCTATGAGGGTACGCCCATCGGCAAGGGCGCTGGAGACCTCTACGAGGTGTGCAAGACGGCAAAGGTGTTGACTAAGGCTGAGGCGAATGCGACGACCTACGAAGTGGCCAAGGGGCATCACTTCAAGGTGGGCGACCGCTTCGCAACGAGCGACTGCAATGGACAAGAAATATCGGCTATCGACCGAACGAACTCCGCCAAGGATGTCATTACAGTCAAGGCAACGCTAGGCAAGGTCGTTGCTGCTGGCACTTGTGCCTATGAGAGCAAGGGGGCTGATACCAATCTGAAGGTTACGCCCATTGCTGTTGCTGGATCAAACGAAGACGTCAAAATAGGTGACAATCTGTTTGTGTCCGCTTGGGTCATCGGAGTAGTTCGAGAGGACAGCGCACCGGCAGTTAATAACGCTATCAAGTCCGCACTCAAGGGTGTGGTGTATGTGTAACACCCAAAATATTAGTAAATTATGCTAAAGTCACGAATGGCGGGGCTGGATGAGAAGAATATGGAGGCCGTAATTCACACTTACGACCTCAAGGATTACTACTATCCCACCCTATTCCCGCTGAAGGAGACGAACCGGCTTGACTGGAAGATGCTTGAAGCCCAGGCGGGCTTGAAGATCGCCGCAGACCTCGTTTCTCGAGGTGCGACGATCCCCAAGAAGATGCGAGAAGCGGTCAACCGAATCCAGGGGGACATCCCCAAGATTGCCATCTCGCGTCAGAAGGACGAAGATGAGCTCACGGAGTATGACATCATGGTTGCCATGGCTGGCACAAACCCCGACCTCAAGGCTCTTGTAGAGTTTTGGGCGGAAGATACGAAGTATTGTTGGGAGGGTGTTGCGGCTCGAGCGGAATGGATTGCGCTTCGTCAGATCTCACTCGGAAAGGTCAAGTTCACCAACTCAAACAACGCGGCCATCGCCACGGAGTACGACATTGACTACATGCTCCCTTCCGATCAGAAGATTGGCGTTGCGACCTCTTACACGTCTGGGACGTCTGGCAAGCCACTGAGCGTGGACATCCCCAAGGCGCTTAAGCTAGGCAAGAAAATTGGCGCGAACTATAAGTTCATGTTTATGAATGTGGACACATTCGCAAAGTTCGCGTCTCAGGAGGAGGTCGTAAAGAAGTGCTCCACGCTCATTGAGAGCCTCACGGGCTCAGCCGATGCACCTGACCTGCAGACGGTGAACTCCTATCTCACCAAGAAGAAGGAGATCTACAAGGGGCTTCAGATCATCGTCATCGACCAGGACATCACGATCGAGCAGGCGGATGGCTCGCGAGTCACAACGAACCCGTTCGAGGACGATGTTATCCTCTTCTCCGAGAGCAAGGTTCTTGGGAACACCTATTGGAAGCGTCCCATCGACGCCCAGAAGATTGCTGGGAGCGTTGCGGAGAAGGTTATGCATGGCCACACGCTTATCAAGAAGTATTCTACCGAGAGCCCCGTAACGGAGGTGACAGAGGGTATCAGCAACCTGTTCCCCGCTTGGAATCTTGCTGGTCGCTCTGTCCTCATGCAGGTGTCCGCAACGACCTGGAACAAGAACTAGAAAGAGAAGCGCTGATATGGGTGTTGGTCAAATGGTGATGCATCACTGACCTCTATGTGACACGAGTGGCAACCCTCCATGTTTGCAAGTATTGAGGGCAATGCGAACGAAAGACCCGATACCTCACGCTCGTAGGTAAGGCTCAACGCGGGAGCACCCACTATCACGCTATTAGCTGGCTATGACGAACAAGCAGTACTTAACAAAGGCTCTTTCAGGCTTAAACATGACGGAGGATGACATTGACATCATCCTTGTCAAGTCGGAGCTTGATGCAGATGCAGACGTAGATGTTCGAGGGTGCGACATGGCGACCTACAACCGAATGTCTGTACTCTTCAAGAGCGCGTTGCTGAATGTTTCAGAGGGTGGTTACTCCGTCTCTTGGAACATGGATGCGGTGAAGCTCTTCTACAGTGCTCTGTGTAACGAGCTTGGTCTAGATAATGTACTGTACGCTCGCCCCAAAGTGCGCAACCGCTCAAATCTATGGTAAGGCAATATCCTCACTACCTCTTTGCCGTCAAGACCTCTGAATCAAAGCAGGGGGACGATGGCTATTGGAGTGACGGGGAAGGCTCTATTGAGCTTCTTTCTATGTGTCGCGAGGAGACAGACGGCAGAGGGGCAGAAGTTCAGACCGCAGATGGCACATACCGCAAGTTTTCTTCACTTATCCAGATCCCCAAGGGGGCGTTGGTTGTATCCCCTGGGACGAACGTATTTGTGACAGAGGACGAAGCTGGTGAAGTGGTGCGCATCAAGGGTGTGGCGCTGAAGTTTGACAAAGGGCAGTTGCATTCACGACTATGGGTGTAGAGGTTCAGTTTACGAAAGAGGAAGTCCAGGAGCGTTTTAGCGCGTTCGTTGGGAAGATTCAGCAGCAGCAAATCAAGCGTTTGCAGATGCTTGGTGAGATGTGCGTAAATCACGCGCGCTCAGTACCCAAGGAAACGGGCTTTGAAGACCAAACGGGCAACCTGCGCTCTTCCATAGGTTATGCTGTCTTTGTTGATGGTGTTGCCGTGCACTCGTACTACGACGAGGTGAAAGGTGGTGTGGTCGGCGCAAAGGCCGGTGCAGACCTTTCGCAGAAGATTGGGGAGCGAACGCACGGTGTGTGCCTTGTCGTAACCGCAGGCATGAACTACGCCCTTTACGTTGAAGGGCGCGGGCGTGATGTCATTGCGTCCGCAGAGCAGCTTGCCGAGAGAGAGTTGCCGAGGATGTTAGACCGCTTGATTGATAATATCAGGAGTGCCGCTGAATGAAGACATCATTTGACATCGACAAGATTGTCTACAAGCTGTTGAGCGGGTCAAGCGAGCTTAAAAGTACCATCACTGGCGGTGTGTACTACTCAAATGACCGCCCCGATGGCTCAGTCAAGGAGGATGTTGTTATCAATACCATCGCGATGACGCAAGACTACTTGCCACAGCTGGCAACGAGCAATGTGAACATCTACGTGGCTGACATCACGCGCCGAATTGATGGAGTTGAGCAGTACAAGCCGAATCACAAGAGGCTGGCAGAGCTTACAGCCATAGTGCTGAAAGTGTTGCGTGAAGCAAGGATTGACGGCTTGAAGCTGATACCCGAAAGTCAATCAGTTTTGAACGATATGAGCGTCAAGCAGCACTTTTGCAACATACGCATTGCGTGGAACATTCAAACATTTTGAAGACAGAGATATGATTACACTTGGTTTATCTGAAATTTTGGTTGGCCAGGCCTCTTCAAATGGCACAATGCCTCAGGAGAGCGCTATGAAAAAGCTAGGGAAGACCTACAAGGACACCGCCAAGCTTAGCCAGGAGACGTCCGAAGTGACGGAGCACTACGAGGAAGGACGTGCCGCCCCCGAGGTGCGCAAGAAGTCGAAGAAGCTGCCGAAGCTCACTTTCAGCATCATGGACGCCGACATTGACGTGCTTGTCGCCTATGTAGGTGGCACTAAGGTCAACAAGAGCGGAAATAGCAAGACGAAGTGGGCTTTTGATGGCTCGGAGGACGTGGAGAATAGAGCGATCCTTGTAAAGTCGGAGCAGGGGCTGTTCTTCGAGATACCAAATGCCGACATCGAGGCCGTCATCAACGCGGATATGTCAGCAAAGGGCATCTTCCTGGTGGAGTTCACCGTAACACCCCTTGCTGTAAAGGACGGAAAGGCGCTTCGAGCGTACGACCCAAAGGAGGCATAGTTGTGCTTTTCATTGTTTAGTTGTTGTTTTGGAAGCCCTCAGACCCCGCGTTTGGGGGCTTCTTTCTTTCCACAGATATGAGTGAAGAAAAGAAAGCGTTGACGCAGGAGCGCTCAGAGCTAAATGCCCTAATTGGTAGGGGCGTATCATTTGAGGTCGAGGATGTACAGGTGCAGAGTTCACCGCGCTTTTTCGGGCTGTTTGAGAAGAAAAGCATTGTGCCTTTGACGCGCACATTTGTCATTGAAGAGCCAACCCTTGGCACGCTTGACCGCCTTTCCGCAGAGTGGATCGAGATGGCGATTGACGAGGAGGAGCTAAAGGGCGAAGATGCAATGTACCAAGCACGGATATTGGCAAAGAAGCACGCGTTGCGCTGTGCCAAGGTCATAGCCCTGGCGGTACTTGGCTCTGATTACCTTGTGCCAAGAACTGTAAGGGGAGGCGTTGCATACGACTACGACACAAAGCGCCTTGAAGAGCTGACCGCCCTGTTTGCCCGACGAATCAAGCCATCAGAGCTGTATCAGCTGTACACCTTGATTGGCGCAATGTGCAACTTTGGGGATTTTTTGAACTCTATCAGATTGATGTCCGCCGACCGAACAACAAGTCCAGTCGAGATAGAGGAAAGCAACGCGGGTTAAGGAGTCCACACGGTAGGAGAGGTGCTATTTGTGCCCATTTCGGTTGGACGTTGGACTACTTGACAAATGGGGTGCCGTGGCCTATGGTGCAGAAGATGATGCTCGATGCCCCAAGCTACGACCTTGACGACGAGGAAGAGGAGATTTTACTGACAGAGAGCAATAGAGACGACATTATTGACTACGTGAATAGTTTGATGTAGGCATGGCAAATGTAGATGGAGGTGCGTTGTCGTTCAAGTCCATTTTGGACAACGACCAGATGAACGCAGCAATCGAGGAGACGGTGCGCCGTGTAACTGGACTGTCTGATGCAACGGTAGCTGGTGGGAAGTCCATGGACAATGCGTTCTTTCATACAGCCGATGGCATAAGACAAGCCCTAGGCAAGATTGGGCAGGCGTGTGAGATGCACGAGGCTGCCTTGATGAGCCTGGAGGAACAATATGAGCGTCTTGGGAAGGAGGCCTCCGAAGCCCTCTCTTCTGGCGACGCAAGCGCCGTGCGTGCGATACAGGAGCGAAAGGAGGCGATCCGCGGGGAAATTGCCGTTCGTCAGAAGGCGCTCGCAGAAGCGCGAAATCTGTCCGATGAGCTGGAAAAGGAGGCGCAAAAGCGCGAGCAGTCCACCAAGCGGATTGAGGAAAACGCACAAGCTCATCAGTCGTTGCGCGGTCATATTCGCGCGCTAAAGGAGGAGATGGCGCAGCTTGTTGCTCAAGGTATCGACGAGCAGAGCGAGGCCTACAAGGCTCTAGTTAATGAGCTGGGGAGACTGCAGGATATTCAGGGGGATATTGCGCAGCAGGGGCGAATCCTCGCAAACGATGAAGCGAAGTTCCAAGGATTCATCCAGGGGCTCTCAGGCCTGTCAGGTGCTTTTTCGGCCGCCACGGGTGCTGTTTCCTTGTTTGCGGGGGAAAACGAGAACTTGCAACGTGTCATGACCAAGGTTCAGAGCGTCATGGCTATTGCTATGGGAATGCAGTCTGTGGCGCAAACACTCAACAAGGACAGTGCATTCCGACTTGTCACACTCAATGGCTTAAAGGAGTGGTGGGCAGGAATTGTAGCGAAGTCCACCGCGGCAGAGGTTGCAGAAACAGCCGCAACGGTCGCCAATACGGCGGCGCATCAGGCACAGACAGCCGCCACGGTGCAAGGAACGGTTGCGCAGGGCGCGAATGCCGTTGCCCAGGGGGCGCAGACTACGGCAGCGACAGCGGGGACGGTTGCCAATCTCACGCTTGCAGGGGCATTCAGGGCTGTTGGGCTTGCTATTAAGTCAATACCCGTCTTTGGGTGGTTGATTACAGGCTTGTCGGCAATCGTCGCCATAGCCACACACTTTGCCAACAAAGCCGATGAAGCTCGCAAGGCGCAAGAGGAGTTCACAAAGGCAATGATTGAGGAGCTTTCGGTGAAGTACACCGCGCTTGGCAACAACATCAAAGAAAAGGAGCAGTTCATTAAGGGTAACAAAAAGGCATTTGACGACCTTGGTGTGGCTGTAACCAGTGTTCGGGATGCTGAAAATCTGCTAATCAACAACAAGGAGGCATTCATATCCGCCCAGATTGCAAAGGCAAAGGCAGTGCTGTACACACAGCAGGCGACGGAGAAGATAAATAAGCAAAGGAAGTTG
>ERZ773070.1220-NODE-1220-length-16284-cov-4.219545_pt1 | contig 16284 bp, 8 predicted proteins | sample MGYA00580618_ERZ773070 | MGnify/ENA primary metagenome ERZ773070 (study PRJEB29015, sample SAMEA2738023) | human oral metagenome | biome: human oral; feature: human-associated habitat; material: dental | place: China | collected 2019 ... | reverse complement strand
CGAAATTCCCCGCCCGTCAAAGACGGGGTGTTCTCCCGCCACGGACCGCCCTTCGGGAAAGTTCATTTTGGGGTCACCAAAGAACGCGTTAAAAGCTACCTTGCTGCGTTGTTCATCTGTGAGCTGCCCATACACGTCCCCCATCACCTGCGCGCCCTGGGAGTAGCCGCCCAGAACGTACTGGCTGTTGGGGCACTGGCTCATACGCTGCTGCAGGTACCCCACCCCTTCACGCACGCCCTCGTTCGCGCTCTGCTCGTAGGAGAAGTACCGGCTACCCTCGGCCTTATCCCCCGCGTTCAGCAGGGAGGTGAATCCTTGAATCGGGTGTGCCGGGTAGCTGGCACCATTAATATGGCGTGTGCCCAGTTCGTAGAAGTTTTGGGTCAGACCCAGTGTCTGCGCATTGGATGCGGCAAGTTCTTTGACACGTTTCGCCTCTTTGACATGTTTCGCCTTGTCCGCTTTCTGCTCACCGGCCGCACCGGCCTCCACATCCGCTAGGAGAGGCTGCCCGGAGCCGCGCGCAAAAACAACCTCAACATCTTGGCAGGGTGCCTGCTGGTTTTCATCATCCGCCACGGCGGGAGCTGTGGTGATACACGAGGCCGCCACGATACTCACTGCTGAGAGGGCGGTGCCTAGCTTCCTCATCATTTTCATGTGGTTACACTCCTTAAACACGCCAAACGCGCAGGAAAATACAATATAAACCTTAGATTTATCATTAATGAGCGTTTAAGAAGAATTGTAACCTTAAAGGCACTGACATAGGCTTTTATAACCGTTGTGGGTTAAGATGAATATTTCACTTGAAGGTTTTTTCAACTAGTGGCATGTGGTACCCACACCACCCGCGCACGTGCCCATGCTGGCAACGGGCAGCAGAACACGGGTTTACAGGCAGACCGTCGTCACCGGAAGCGATGAATCCGCGGTAAACCCGACCCCCGAAGGCTCACGCCCAGCCGCCACCAGCTGCACCCCAAGGGCCGCAACCATCGCCCCGTTATCTGTGCACAGGGTGAACTTGGGAATAATCAGGCGCACCCCCGCAGAAGCGCACCGTGCCGCCAGCAGCTGCCGCAGCCGCGAATTCGCCGCCACACCCCCGCCCAGCAGCAGAGTATCCATCCCCTGCTCGGTGCAGGCAAGCGTCGCTTTTTTCGTAATAACATCCACCACAGCCTCTTGGAACGCATAAGCAATATCCGCTTTGCTTTGCTCGGTTAACTCCCCTTCTTCTTGCATCACTTGATGAAGCGTATTGGCGGCAAAGGTTTTTAAACCGGAAAAACTAAAATCCAAACCGGGACGATCGGTCATTGGGCGAGGGAATGCAAAACGGTTCGGCGTACCCTTTAACGCTAAACGTGCCAGTGCCGCGCCACCGGGATAATCCAAGCCGAGTAATTTTGCCGTTTTGTCAAATGCTTCCCCGGCGGCATCATCAATAGATTCGCCTAATAATTCGTAGCGTCCAACACCATCCACACGCACTAATTGAGTATGCCCGCCGGACACCAACAATGCCACAAAAGGAAAGTGCGGTGGATTTTCTTCCAGCATCGGCGCCAGTAAATGCCCTTCCATGTGATGTACCCCAATGGCGGGGACGTTCCACGCATAGGCTAAAGAACGCGCCACGGTAGAGCCCACTAACAATGCGCCGACTAAACCGGGGCCACTGGTATAAGCGATGCCGTCAATGTCTTTGGCGGTGAGATGGGCTTCTTGAAGTGCGGCTTGTAATAAGGGGGCGAGTTTGCGGATATGATCGCGCGAGGCGAGTTCCGGCACCACGCCACCGTAATCGGCGTGTAGCGCAATTTGGGTATGGAGCTGATTGGCGATCAAGCCTTTTTCTTCGTCATAAATGGCAACGCCTGTTTCATCACAGGACGTTTCGATGCCTAAAATTCGCATTTGTATTCTCTGTTTATCTTGGATTTATGCCACAAATTTTACCTTTTTTACTCAGGTTTAACCAGTTTATCAACACGGATTTCAGGAAAAGGCGAATCTTCCCTTTACTTTTCCTGTTAAGTTGGATTAAAATTGCGACCTTTATTGAATCTGCCACGACTTGTGGCAACAAATAAAATTTAAATTGCAATTAAATTAATTAAACTCATTGAGGTGATTGGCTTATGCCTGTAATTAAAGTTCGTGAAAATGAATCCTTTGACGTAGCATTACGTCGTTTCAAACGCTCTTGCGAAAAAGCTGGTATCTTAGCAGAAGTTCGTGCTCGTGAATTCTACGAAAAACCAACGACAATTCGTAAACGTGAAAATGCCACTCGCGCAAAACGTCACGCAAAACGCGTTGCTCGTGAAAACGCACGTAATACACGTTTATACTAATAACCGCATTTTAACTCGAGTTATAAAAACCGTGAATCTTCCAAGGCTCACGGTTTTATTTTCTCTTAATCTCATCAGTTAGGCTCATATTTCGTTCACAATAAGAGGCAGAATACTCGATGAAAGGTTCCATTCCCCGTACATTTATAGACGATATTTTAACCAAAATTAACATCGTCGATTTAATTAATTCCCGCGTAAAACTGAAAAAAGCCGGCCGCGATTATCAAGCCTGTTGCCCCTTTCACCATGAAAAAACGCCTTCTTTTACCGTCAGCGATAAAAAGCAGTTTTATCATTGTTTCGGTTGTGGTGCGCATGGCAACGCGATTTCCTTTTTGATGGAGTATGACAAGCTGGAATTTCTGGAAGCGGTGGAAGAACTGGCAGGGTTTCTTGGCTTGGAAATTCCCTACGAAAAACGACCGCACTTTAACGATAACGGCAAGCAGGTTAATTTCCAGACCAAGCGAAATCTGTATGAGTTAATGCAGGAAATTGCCAAGTTTTATCAGCAACAATTACCGTTAAATATTCCTGCACAAAGTTATCTGCAACAGCGTGGTTTATCACCGGAAATCATTGACCGTTTTCAAATCGGTTATGTGCCGAATGCCATGGATACCGTGTATCGTCAATTTGGCAAAACCCGTGAAGAGCAACAAAAACTGTTCGATTTAGGCATGCTGTCGCGCAATGATCGTGGCAACGTGTACGATAAATTCCGTAATCGGATTATGTTCCCCATTCGTGATCGTCGTGGGCGTACGGTCGCGTTTGGTGGGCGCGTGTTAACCGATGAAAAACCGAAATATTTAAACTCACCGGAAACCATTACCTACCACAAAGGCAGTGAACTCTACGGTTTATTTGAAGCCTTACAGGCGGAGGATTCGCCCCAAAAACTGCTGGTGGTTGAAGGTTATATGGATGTGGTGGCATTAGCCCAATTCGGCGTCAATTATGCCGTGGCGTCTCTCGGTACGTCCACTACCTCGGAACAAATTCAATTACTTTTTCGTTCCACCGAACAAGTGATTTGCTGTTATGACGGCGATCGCGCGGGACGTGATGCCGCATGGCGCGCCTTAGAAAATGCCTTGCCTTATTTAGAAGACGGACGGCAGCTAAAATTTATCTTTTTACCGGACGATGAAGACCCTGATAGCTTCATTCGTCAATACGGTAAACAAGGTTTCGAGGAATACATTGAGAACGCGCAATCCTTGAGCGAATTCTTGTTTGCGCACTTAACTCCGCAAGTGGATTTTTCTTCAAAAGAGGGCAAAGCGAAACTTGCCGCACTGGCGATTCCGTTAATTAAGCAAATTCCGGGTGATGTATTGCGGTTGGATTTGCGTAATACGCTTGCGAAAAAATTAGGCATTCTGGATCCGACACAGCTGGAAAGTCTGCTCCCGAATCCCGCAAAACCACACAATGAAACCACCGTGCCGACCATGCAATTTAAGCGCACGCCAATGCGGATTCTCATTGCGTTATTGTTACAAAATCCGGAATTGGTGAAATTCATACCGGATTTGGAACCGCTCAAAAACTTAGACGAGCCGGGCTACGATTTACTCGCAGAACTGACCGCACTTTGTCGTGAAAAAATTGGCATTAGTGCCGGTCAACTGCTGGAGCATTGGCGCGATACACCGCAACAAGGGACGCTTGAAAAATTGCTGGCGTGGAACCATTTGATTGAAGACGATAAGATCGAAGACACGTTCCGCGAAACATTGCGTTATTTTTATCTGCAACTGGTGGATAAGCGCATCCAATGGCTCATTGCAAAAGATCGTGCGGAAGGCTTGGATCTTAACGAAAAGCAAGAGCTTTCACATTTGTTAGTAAAAAAACAAGAAAAGAAATAGTTAAACCCTAGTAAGAATGCTAAAATCCCTAGCATTTTATCTTCACTAAATAAGTCAGCAAGGCGGATATTAAATATGGATCAAAATCCACAATCTCAATTGAAACTACTCATCGCACAAGGGAAAGAGCAAGGTTATTTAACTTATGCCGAGGTCAATGACAGCCTGCCTGAAGAATTAGTCGATGCGGATCAGATTGAAGATATTATTCAAATGATTAACGACATGGGCATTCAGGTGTTGGAAGCCGCACCGGATGCCGATGATCTGATGCTCAACGAAAATATCGCTGATGAAGATGTTGTCGAAGAAGCCACCCAAGTGTTATCCAGCGTAGAAGCAGAACTTGGTCGCACCACCGATCCTGTGCGGATGTATATGCGCGAAATGGGAAGCGTGGAATTGCTCACCCGCGAGGGCGAAATTGACATCGCCAAACGCATCGAAGAAGGCATCAACGAAGTGCAAAGCGCCGTTGCCGCCTATCCTGAAGCCATTACCCATCTCATTGACCAATATGACGCAGTGGAAAGAGGGGAAGCCCGCTTAGCGGATTTGATTACCGGTTTTGTTGATCCGAACGTCATCACCGAAGCCGAGAATGCCGAATTAGAAGAAACCTTTGCGTCAGATGAAGAAAGCGAAAGTGTGGATGCGACAGATGAATTAGAGGACGAAGAAGGCAACGAAGAAAATAGCGGCGATGAAAGTGATAGTGATAACAGCATTGATCCTGAAGTTGCGCGCGAAAAATTCACCGCACTTAAAGATCAACATCAAAAAACACTGGCAAGCATTGCAAAACACGGTCGCGCCTCAGCCAAAACCAAAGCGGAAATTCAAGTATTATCTGAGATTTTCACCACATTCCGCTTAGTGCCGAAACAGTTTGATGCCTTAGTGTTGCGTATGCGCGACATCATGAAGCAAGTGCGCGACCAAGAACGCACGATTCAAAGAATCGTGGTGGATAATGCCAAAATGCCAAAAGCGACTTTCCAAAAAAGCTTTATCGGACACGAAACCCAAGACGTTTGGCTGGTGAAAGCCTTAGCGGCAGGAAAGTCTTGGTCGGAAAAATTAGTGCAATATGAAGCGGATTTACGTCAGGCGATTGCCAACTTAGTTCAAATTGAACAAGACACCAACCTCACCATTCAGCAAATTCGAGACATTTGCGAACGCATTTCGCAAGGCGAACTCAAAGCGCGCCGTGCCAAAAAAGAAATGGTGGAAGCGAACCTGCGTTTGGTGATTTCCATTGCCAAAAAATACACCAACCGTGGCTTGCAGTTCCTTGATTTAATTCAAGAAGGCAATATCGGCTTAATGAAAGCCGTGGATAAATTTGAATACCGCCGTGGTTACAAATTCTCCACTTATGCCACATGGTGGATTCGTCAGGCGATTACGCGCTCTATCGCCGACCAAGCACGCACCATTCGCATTCCGGTGCATATGATTGAAACCATCAACAAACTCAATCGTATTTCTCGCCAAATGTTGCAAGAAATGGGACGTGAAGCCACACCGGAAGAACTGGCAGAGCGCATGGGAATGCCGGAAGACAAAATCCGCAAAGTGCTGAAAATCGCCAAAGAACCGATTTCCATGGAAACCCCAATCGGCGATGATGACGACTCCCATTTAGGCGATTTCATCGAAGATTCCACCTTGGAACTGCCATTGGATTCCGCCACCGCACAAAGCCTAAAAGCCGCCACACACGAAGTATTGGAAGGCTTAACGCCACGTGAAGCGAAAGTGCTTCGTATGCGTTTCGGCATCGACATGAACACCGACCACACATTAGAAGAAGTCGGCAAACAATTCGATGTAACCCGTGAACGTATCCGTCAAATCGAAGCCAAAGCACTACGCAAATTGCGCCACCCAAGCCGCTCCGAAACCTTACGCAGCTTCTTGGATGAATAGCGAACACATCAACGCACAACACCAAACAAAGAGAGGAAAGGAAACCTTCCTCTCTTTTTATTTACCCGTAGCGTGCAACTCGTTGCACGAAATCGTCAATCATGCACCGAGGTGGAATTTCCCCGTAGCGTGCAACTTGTTGCACGACATCGTGAATACCCGAAAGGGTTGAATAGCGTTCCGTGCGCGGTTCGCTCGTGCATCAAGATGCACTCTACCATGTGGAATAGGCGATGGTGGGAATGGATTAATGATCGATGCCACGAGGTAAAAAGGCGGCAATCATAATATACGAACCGACCACTAAAAATTTAACGGAATGCCCATTTTTTAGCGGAAAAACATGAAATCGCCCATCGGCGTACGCATCTGCAATAAAGCTGAGTTTTTCTGCTAAACGCACAATCTCATCAAGAAATTTATCTGCAATCTCATCGCTATTGGCTTGCGCGCGAATATATTCCGCTTTGTCCAATAGCTGAAAACGCGCCATTTCAGACCAACGAACGATATAATCCTGCTTCATCGTTTTAACGTCTCACGCAAGGTGGCGACAACTTCTTCGTGTGAAAATGTTTGTATTTCGCCGCGCAAAATACCTTGCAAGAAACGCTGTTCTTCGGTTAAGGACTGTTGAAATAGAGATGAGATTTTCTCCTGAAAAGGCGTCTGAGGTTTGGTTTCATTTAGCATATCATCTCCTGTGGTGTTCAATTTTGTCTTAGCATACAACGCCCCACGCAAAAATACCAATAGTCGCCGCATACAGAAATAATAAACGCTCCCGTCCCGTGCAACTTGTTGCACGAATAAAAACGCATAAAAATCACCGCACTTTATTCCGCACCGAGGTTGAATCATTCGTGCATCAAGATGCACGCTACGAGAAAGTCAGTGAATCGCGCACCGAGGTAAAATCATTCGTGCATCAAAATTCAGGCTACGGACTTAAGGTGAAAATGAGGGTTGGGGATAAAGTCGGCGGCTATGAACAACCGTTAGCCATAAACCGACTCATGTTGCTCATCCAACTGCGCGAGTTCAGCCGCTTTTTGTTGAATGGTTTGTTGCCATGTTGCGCGCGCCTCTTCTAACGAATGACAACGCCCCATCAGAATATCCTCATTGCCTCGCGCAATATTCTCAGCTAAAAATGCGTCATACCCTTTTTCAGTCAGCAACATTGTTTTCTCCTCAATAAATTGCGTTTTACTATAATCTTGAGCACCCACAAAATCAACTCCCGTAGCGTGCAACTCGTTGCACGAAAAAACACGCATAAAAACCACCGCACTTTATTCCGCACCGAGGGGAAATCATTCGTGCATCAAGATGCGTGCGACAATATGGGGAAAAACGCGCCGTTACGCAAATGTAAAACAATGTAAACTCAAGGCGTTGGGTGTTGCAGTGGTTGACCTGTGGTTATTTTTTGAATATCATGCCGAGGTTAAGGTATAAGTTGAAATAATACCCTTTAAAATGCCGCGGAGGTGATTTAAAGTGCGGTCGTTTTTCACGGAATTTTTCAGCCGATACTTTCAGAACTTTTAAGGAGGATTGTGGGCAACAAAAGCATTCACTTCTAAAAAGCAGAACGGTTAAAAGCAAAGCAAAAAAGTTTTACGGCTGGCGACAGCCTTCGTTTTCTTCATAAAAAAGGAAATCACTTATGAATCATATTTACAAAAGCATTTTTAATAAGGCGCTTGGTGTGTTCACCGCCGTCCCTGAATTTGCTTCTGCACATGGCAAGGGTTCCGAAAGAACTGTTGTCGGTCGTGTTGCGAAAGGCACCGCCGGCTTTGCTGCCAGTGCGCTTGCCATCTCCGTTGGGTTGGCGTTAACCTCCACAAATGCGGTGGCATCCGCAGGTATCTATGTGAATGATGGTACAGATGGTGGTTGTTTAGCTCTTCCTGACTCTCCGAGTCCAAATACCGGTATTTATGGTATTGTAGGCAACAACATTTCTGTACCTAACTCTATGGTCAAACCAGGACATACACTTCCTGCTAATTCTTATCTTGGCTTGGATCACATGAATCCTTGCAGACCTGTGGGCGATGCTGTTCATGCAGCTGCAACTCAAACTAACCGTACCTTGTTCTATGGTAATACTCATACAGTGGATACCACCAACAACGGCGCTAAAAACCTCACCCTTGGCGGTCGTTTAGACGTGAACTCCGGTATCATCGGTGTGGGCGATCGTGGTACTAACGGCGCAGGCGCAACCAACAGCATCCGTATGGGTACGGGTACGACGTTGGATGAGGCGAATAAGGTAGCGAATAGCATTTCGATTGGTGTGGATACGGGCGCATCAGCAGTTGGTTCTACTGCCATCGGTGCTAATGCGAAAGCGAGAGCAGATTATTCTGTCGCTTTAGGGGATTCTGCAGTTTCAGGTGATAATACTGTAGGTGCCGTAAATGGTGGTGGCGGTGCAATTGCTATTGGTCGTCAATCTATGGCAAATAACTACAATGCCATTGCTATTGGTATGAGTGCATCTGTTTCCCCGGCGGCAGGTGTGACAACTGCTTCAGACGGTATCGCTATCGGTTCTGAAACAGTCGTAGATAACTACAAAGGTATCGCGGTTGGTGCATATTCCCAAGCCAAAGGCAGACAAAGTACAGTTATTGCTAACAACGTCCAAGGTTCAAACTATTCCACCGCAAGCGGAACTCGTTCACAAGTGTATGGTGCTGAAACTAACGTTTCCGGCAACAACTCCGTCGCTATCGGTGACACAAACACCGTTGCAAGTGACCGCACTTATGTGATGGGTAACAATATCAATGCCCCAGCGGGTACGCAAAATTCTCTTGCATTTGGTACGAGAGCGTCTGTAGGTGGAGCAAGTTCTATTACTATGGGTCTTGATTCTAAAACCAATACCGATGGCTCTATCGCTATGGGTTTATACTCTGAAGCTGGTGGACCTATAACGAATGGTAAGCCAGGTATAAACGCAACTGCAATTGGTACTGAAGCAAAAGCCTTAGGCCTATCTGCGGTTGCAATGGGTTATCGTGCTACTGTGGAAAATGGTCATGACTCCATCGCAATCGGTGTGGCCGCAAAATCCACAAATAAAAAATCTACTGCTATTGGTACTCTTAGTGAAGCAAGTGGTGAACAAAGTACGGTAATTTCAAATAACTACGATGCCAAAGGCGGGCAAAGTATTTCTATTGCAAGTGGAAGACGTTCACAAATATACGGTTCTGAAACTACAGTTTCCGGTGAACAATCCGTTGCTATCGGTGACACAAACAATGTTGCAAGCGCCCGCACTTATGCGATGGGTAACAATATCAATGTAGCAGCAGGTGCAGATGATTCATTGGCGTTTGGTACTAAAGCGAACGTAGGTGGAGTGAGTTCTATTGCGATGGGTAACACTGCACAAGCCACTTCAAACTATGCAACAGCAATTGGTGGAGACGCATTGGCACATGGATCTGATGGTGCACTTGCTGTTGGTAGAAAAGCTACGGCAAATGCAGACTCCGGTGCTATGGCTATCGGTTATGATGCAATTGCAACAGGTAAATCCGGTATTGCACAAGGTTATCATGCTCACACTAATGCACAGTCCGGTTTGGCAATCGGTGATAACGCAAAAGCTTCCGGTATTGGTCAAGTAGCGATCGGTTATGCGTCAAATGCACAAAAAGCAGATATTGATAAAGATGCCACTGCAGCAACGAATAAAGCGGATTATTCTGTAACTGTTGGTCACTATGCCGGTGCAGATTACACAGGCACGAACAATATTCGTTCCACTTTAGTGGGTGATAGCGCAGGTCGTTACGGTGAAGAAGGCAACCAAAATACAGCTATCGGTTCACTTGCAGGTATGTATGTGAAAGGTTCGAATAACGTTGCATTGGGTATTGGAGCTGGTTCTGGTGCTGCTGCAGCGAAGTTGGAAGCAAGTGAAACTGTCGCCATCGGTCACGATTCCAGAGCTTTTTCTGACTACTCAACAGCAATCGGTTCAAAAGCAAAAGCCAGAGGCGTCAATTCTATCGCAATGGGTTCTACTGCAAATTCATCAGCTGAAAACGCTATTGCTGTAGGTAATGGTGCAGCTGCTGCTAATGCGAACTCTGTGGCGTTAGGTGCAGGTTCTGCAACCTCTGCTGCTCACGCAACAGGTCCTTATACCCTTAACGGTTCCTACACTGCCGCAGGCTTGCCTGTTGCCGCGAACGGCACCGTGTCTGTGGGTGCGGCTGGCAAGGAACGCCAAATCCAAAACGTGGCTGCAGGCGTGATTAGCGCAACCAGCACCGATGCGATTAACGGTAGCCAACTTTATGCAACCAATAACTACATGAACAATTTCGCAGGCGATGTGAAAACCAAATTAGGTGGCAATGCGGCATTGGCTAATGACGGTCATTTAACCATGACTAACATTGGTGGCACAGGCAAAGATAACATCAACGATGCTATCGCTGCAGCAAACACCAAAGTGGCGGCAGGTAAGAATATCACTGTAACCCCAACCACCAACGCTGACGGCAGCAAAACCTACACCGTGGCAACCACAAAAGACTTGATTGTGGATTCTGTGAAAGCAGGCGACAGCACATTAAACACCGATGGCTTAACCATCGCAGGCGGTCCTTCTGTGAAGAAAGACGGCATCAATGCAGGTGATAAGAAAATTACCGGCGTGGCTGACGGCAACGTTGCTGCAGGCAGCAAGGAAGCGGTGAACGGCGGTCAATTAGCGGAAGTGAAAGCCAAAGCGGATAGCGCAGTACAAAACGTTGTGTCTACAAATCCAACCGCACTTACTGCAACCAAAGCGGGCGACACTGTGACGTTAACACCGAACTTTATCGCAGGCGATTTAGTGAATCCGGCAACCGGCGCGGTGAATACACCGGCAGCGGGTGATGCAGGCAAACTTGTTACGGCAGGCACAGTCGCCAACGCCTTGGCGAACACCCACTTTGTGGTGGATACCGCGAAGACAGATGGTGAATTAGATGCTGCTTCTAAACACGATCAAAAAATCAAATCCGGCAACAAAGTTACTCTTCAAGCAGGCAAAAACTTGAAAGCGAAACAAACCAACGCAGCCGATGGCGCGACAGTGGAATTCTCGCTTAAAGATAGCATCAGCTTGACTCAAGTCACTGCAGGCACCGGTGCAAACCAAGTTGTATTAGGCAACGACGGCGTTCAAGTAGGTGGCAACACTTACATCAACAAAGACGGCTTAAATGCGAACAACAAACCTATCAGCAATGTCGCTGACGGTGTTAAACCGAAAGATGCAGTGAACAAAGGTCAGTTGGATGCAGTTGCGCAAGAAGCTGCGAAACACACAACTGTGAAAGCTGGTCAAAATGTTGAAGTGACTGAAGCCAACAATGCAGCCGGCGGTAAAGAATACACCGTTAAAACGGCGGATAACCTTAATGTGACTTCTGTGAAAGCAGGTGACAGCACATTGAATACTGATGGTTTAACCATCGCAGGTGGTCCTTCTGTGAAGAAAGACGGTATTAACGCAGGTGATAAGAAAATCACTAACGTTGCACCAGGCACAGTAGCAGCAGGCAGCAAAGACGCGGTGAACGGCGGTCAATTAGCGGAAGTGAAAGCCAAAGCGGATAGCGCAGTACAAAACGTTGTGTCTACAAATCCGACCGCACTTACTGCAAACAAAGTGGGCGACACAGTAACATTAACTCCGAACTTTATCGCAGGCGATTTAGTGAATGCTGACGGTACAGTCAAGGACCCTGCAGCCGCGGACGAAGGCAAATTGGTGAGCGCGAAAACTGTTGCTGACGCATTAAAAGCAAACCACTTCGTGGTGGATACCAAAGCCAACGGCGGTACAGTTGATGCGGCTTCTGAAGAAAATGCGAAAGTGGGTTCAGGCAACAAAGTGACCTTTGAAGCAGGTAAAAACTTAGTTGCACAACAAACCAACACCGCTAACGGTGGCGCGACAGTGAACTACAAACTGAGCGATACGCTAGAAAATCTTGTCAGCGTGAAATCGGCTGAAATTGAAGCAGGTATTGGCCCGAACAAAGTGGTTTTAAATAACAATGGCGTGAAAGTGGGCGATAGCACATTGAACGACAAAGGCTTAACCATCAATAACGGTCCAAGCGTAACGGATGCAGGCATTGACGCAGGTAATAAGAAAATTACCGGTGTGGCTGACGGCAACGTTGCTGCAGGCAGCACAGATGCTGTGAACGGCGGTCAATTAGCGGAAGTGAAAGCCAAAGCGGATAGCGCCGTACAAGATGTGAAATCCGGTGATGAAAATGCATTAACGGCAGTGAAAGATCCGAACACCAACATCGTAACCGTAACGCCTAAACTTAGCGGTGATTTAGTGGATGCCAATGGTAACATCACAGCACCAACAACACCGGCAGATAAAGGTAAGTTAGTGACTGCAGGCACCGTTGCTGAAGCACTTGCAAACACCCATTTCGTGGTGGATACCAAAGCGACTGACGGCGAATTGGATGCAGCTTCTCAAGCTGACCAAAAAATCAAAGCCGGCAACAAAGTCACGCTTCAAGCAGGCAAAAACTTGAAAGCGAAACAAACTAACGGTGCAAATGGCGCTCAAGTGGAATTCTCGCTTAAAGATAGCATTAGCTTGAAAGAAGTGACTGCAGGCGAAGGTGCAAACCAAGTCGTATTAGGCAACGATGGCGTGAAAGTAGGTGGCAACACTTACATCAACAACGCTGGCTTAAATGCAAATGGTAACAAGATTACCAACGTTGCTGACGGCGTTGATCCAACAGATGCGGTGAACAAAAGTCAGTTAGACGCTGTGAAAGGCGTGGCTGACAGCGCAGTGAAATCTGTGGATGTTGCAAACGGTGAACAAAACTTAGTGGTTGACAACTCCGATCCGAAAAATCCGAAATTAAGCTTGAAGAAAGACTTAACCGTGGATTCTGTGAAAGCGGGTGACAGCACATTGAACAACGATGGCTTAACCATCGCAGGCGGTCCTTCTGTGAAGAAAGACGGTATTAACGCAGGTGATAAAACAATCACTAACGTTGCACCGGGCGCAGTGACCCCAACCAGCAAAGATGCGGTTAACGGCGGTCAGTTGTACAACGTAGCGAATAACGTGAAAGACTTAATCGGTCCGGATGCCACTATCGATCCTGCGACAGGTAAAGTGACTGTAGCTGATCCTGCGAAAGGTATCGGTGAAACCGGTAAAGGTAACATTGGTGATGCAATCAAACACGTTAACGATGCAGCGAAAGCTGCAGCAGAAACTGCAGCGAAACACACCACTGTTGTTGAAGGCAAAAACGTGAAAGTAACGAAAGGCAAAAATGCCGCCGGCGGTGATGAATACACTGTGGCGACAAAAGATGACCTTGATGTCACTTCCGTCACTGCGGGTAATACCACAGTGAACACCAACGGTTTAACCATCACAGGCGGCCCAAGCGTAACACGTGGCGGTATTGATGCCGGTAATAGAGTTATCTCCGGTGTGAAAGCGGGTGATGTTTCTGCAACCAGCCAAGAAGCCGTGAACGGTTCACAACTTCATGCAACCAACACTAAATTGGATGGCGTGAAAGCGAAAGCCGACACCGCAGTACAAGATGTGAAATCCGGTGATGAAAATGCATTAACTGCAGTGAAAGATCCGAACACCAACATCGTAACTGTAACGCCTAAACTCAGCGGTGATTTAGTGGATGCCAATGGCAACATCACAGCACCAACAACACCGGCAGATAAAGGCAAGTTAGTGACTGCAGGCACTGTTGCTGATGCGCTTGCAAACACCCATTTCGTGGTGGATACCAAAGCGACTGACGGCGAATTGGATGCAGCTTCTCAAGCTGACCAAAAAATCAAAGCCGGCAACAAAGTCACGCTTCAAGCAGGCAAAAACTTGAAAGCGAAACAAACTAACGGTGCAAATGGCGCTCAAGTGGAATTCTCGCTTAAAGATAGCATTAGCTTGAAAGAAGTGACTGCAGGCGAAGGTGCAAACCAAGTCGTATTAGGCAACGATGGCGTGAAAGTAGGTGGCAACACTTACATCAACAACGCTGGCTTAAATGCAAATGGTAACAAGATTACCAACGTTGCTGACGGCGTTGATCCAACAGATGCGGTGAACAAAAGTCAGTTAGACGCTGTGAAAGGCGTGGCTGACAGCGCAGTGAAATCTGTGGATGTTGCAAACGGTGAACAAAACTTAGTGGTTGACAACTCCGATCCGAAAAATCCGAAATTAAGCTTGAAGAAAGACTTAACCGTGGATTCTGTGAAAGCGGGTGACAGCACATTGAACAACGATGGCTTAACCATCGCAGGCGGTCCTTCTGTGAAGAAAGACGGTATTAACGCAGGTGATAAAACAATCACTAACGTTGCACCGGGCGCAGTGACCCCAACCAGCAAAGATGCGGTTAACGGCGGTCAGTTGTACAACGTAGCGAATAACGTGAAAGACTTAATCGGTCCGGATGCCACTATCGATCCTGCGACAGGTAAAGTGACTGTAGCTGATCCTGCGAAAGGTATCGGTGAAACCGGTAAAGGTAACATTGGTGATGCGATCAAACACGTTAACGATGCAGCGAAAGCCGCAGCAGACACTGCGAAGAAACACACCACTGTAGAACAAGGCGACAACATTCTTGTGGAAGAATCCCTCAATGCTGACGGCGGTAAACACTACAAAGTGTCCACTGCGAGAGACTTGAACGTGGATTCTGTGAAAGCAGGCGATACTACCGTGAATAACGATGGTGTAACCATTAATAACGGTCCAAGCATGACCAAAGATGGCATTAATGCGAACAATACTAAGGTAACTAACGTTGCTGATGGTGTGGATGCAGCAGATGCAGTCAATAAAGGTCAGTTAGACAAAGTGGATACAAAAGTATCTAACGTGGCTCAAAACGTTGTTAATGTGTTAGGCGGCGACGCGACAGTGAATGGCAATGGCGACATTACCATGAGCAACATCGGTGAAACCGGTAAAGGCAACATTAACGATGCAATTAAATCGGTAAACGACCTTGCGAAGAAAGCTGCGGCTGAGAAAACCAGCGTGAAAGCTAAAGAAGGCCGTTCTAACGTGACAGTGACTGAAGGCGTTAACGCAGCAGGCGGTCATGAATATACCGTTGATGTTGAACGTTCTGTGACTAACGCAGGCAGCGACTATGTCACCGTGACTAACAACCACGATGCCGACACCAACACAACCACTTACACTGTGGATGTGTCTGCGAAGACAAAAGCAAGTCTTGCTAAAGCTGACAGTGCGGTACAAGGTTTAACCTCTAAAGATGGTAACCTAAACTTCACTAAAGGCGCGAACGGTAACGTGGAAGTGAGCTTCAACGATAACCTTAACGTGAAGAACGTAACGACAGATCGTGTTCAAGTTGCAAACGGTCCGAGCATGAGCAAAGACGGCATCAATGCTGCGGGTAAAGCCATCAGCAACGTTGCTAACGGCAATGTCGCGGCTGACAGCAAAGATGCGGTCAACGGCGGTCAATTACATGAAACTGCGAAGAGCGTAGCTGATGTGATTGGCGGCGGCGCAACCGTGAAAGACGGCAAAGTGGTTGCAGGCCAAAACGGTATCGGTAACACCGGACAAAATACCGTTCATGGTGCGATTGCGGCAATTAACCAAAATACCGCAAACAACTTCAACCAAATCCGTGGCGATCTACGTAAAATGGATCGTGACTTACGCGGCGGTATCGCGGGCGCATTGGCAACAGCCGGTCTTCCGCAAGCCTTCCGTCCGGGTAAGAGCATGGTTGCAGCAGCAGCAAGTACCTATCGCGGTCAAAGCGGCTTAGCGATTGGTGTATCCCGTATTTCTGATAACGGTAAAGTTATCTTGAAAGTCACCGGTAACACCAACTCCCGCGGCGACTTCGGCGGTACAATCGGCGCCGGTTACCAATGGTAATCACTCCGCAGCTCACCTAATCGGTGAACTCGCTTAACAAAAAAGCACGACATGAAAATGCCGTGCTTTTTTTATTCGTAACGGTAATGCGTTATACGATGCCCCGTAG
>ERZ773070.1216-NODE-1216-length-16300-cov-7.977655_pt1 | contig 16300 bp, 25 predicted proteins | sample MGYA00580618_ERZ773070 | MGnify/ENA primary metagenome ERZ773070 (study PRJEB29015, sample SAMEA2738023) | human oral metagenome | biome: human oral; feature: human-associated habitat; material: dental | place: China | collected 2019 ... | reverse complement strand
GTATAGAATCAGAAGATGAAAGAAAAGAATTTTTAGAAATGATGGGACTTGATAAATCAGGATTAGATAGGCTTATAATTGCAAGTTATGATATTTTAGGACTTATGTCATATCTAACAGTTCGGAGAAATAGAAGCAAGAGCATGGACTATAAAAAAAGGGACAAAAGCACCAAAAGCGGCATCAAAGATACATTCAGATATAGAAAGAGGGTTTATAAAAGCAGAAATTGTATCATATGAAGATTTAGTTGAATGTGGAAGTATGGCAAAAGCAAGAGAAAAAGGTCTTATAAGAATGGAAGGAAAAGACTATGTAATGCAAGAGGGAGATATTGTAGACTTTAAGTTTAATGTATAAAAGGCAGGAGATAATAGGAGTTAAAATATGCTAGAATTAATAATAATAAGTACAGTAGCACTTATACTATTTTATATACACTTAAAAAAGGTTATAGAAAATTATGATGAAATAAATTTAGTACTTCTTGCTGTTAATGCATTGCGGAGTATTAATGTATCCAGTATATTATGCATTAAATAAGAATACAGAACATATGCCATTTGGATTTAAGATAATGAGTATTGTAATAGCAATAGTTATGCCAATAGTAATAATTATAATAGAATATATAAGTAAAAATCTCATAAGTGAACTTATGATAATAATTATAAAAAAGATGCTAGATTTGTTTCGGAAAAGAACAAGAAGGTAAAAAATTAATATTACGTAGTTTAAAACGTAATTCTAAATCAAATATATTAAGAAAAGAGCTTGCAGAAAATTACGAAAATGAAAAAGAATATGAAAAGGCTATACAGATATATTTTACAATATTTGAGGACATAGTTGAAAGTAAAAAACAAAATGTTCTTGAAAGTTATGTCGAAAATAAGATTATAAATATTATAAGAAAAATTAGAAATAGGGAAGATAAAAGATATTATATTGAAAAGTTTTTAAGGATTAAAAAGGGAAATATTAAATTAATAGAGATTTTAATAGAAATTCTTATAGAAAATAAGGAATATAAAGAGGCAGAAAAGTATTATCAAGAACTAATAAAAAAAGATGAGAATATATCACAAGACACATTATATACATATGTATATGTATTAATACTTTTAAATAATTATATAGAAGCAAGAAAAATATTAGAAAAACTTATAACAAAAAAAGAACAATCTTATCTTCTTATAAACATTCGGACAAATAAGTATAATAGAAAGAGAACTTGAAAAAGCTAAAGAATATTTAACAAAAGCTATTACATATAAAGATGTAGAAGATATAGCATATTATGAACTTGCTAAAATAGATATATTAGAAGAAAATGATCTTTTAGCAATAGAAAAATTAAACAAGGCTCTTTCAATAAATTCGGGAATGTTAGAGATTATAAATGAAAATCCATTATTTGATAAAGTAAGGACACATACAACCGTAAAAGTAGAGCTTGTAAAAAGAGAAAGAAAGCCTTTAGAACAAAAAAAAGTAGAATGTATTAATATATTAGAAGATATCATATCACTTACTATAACACTTGATTTAAATGAAAAGAAAAATAAAATGAATGATACAATTGATAATATTATAAAAGAAAAACAAGAGAATAAGACATTAGATGAAATAGCAGAAGAAAAATTTAAACAAAAAGAGTTTATAGAAAATAATATAAAAAATGCAGAATTAGATTAAAAGATATAGGAGAAGAAATGGAAAAAAAAGTAATAACATTTGATATATGGGACACGATAATAAAAAGAACATGTCACCCAGAGGAAATAAAAGTACATACATTAAGATATTATTATTATAAGGAATATAATAAGATAAAAGAAGAATATAGAAATGAACTAACATTATATAGATTAAGAGATAGTATAGAAGTTGAAGAATATGAAAAAGCAAGAGAAAAAGGTGTAGATGGAGAATGTAACTTCAGAAAAGTACTTGCAACATTAATAGAAAGAACACATTTAGGAACGGAAAAAGAAAAAGAAGCATTAAAAAAAGAACTTCCAGAATATGAGATTGAAAGAGAAATAGAAAAAACATATATAAATCCATTAATAACAGATATATTTAAAAAATATGATAAGAATAAAAAATATTGTATATCAGATTTCTATATGCCAAAAGAAGATTTAATAAAAATATTAAATGCACATGGACTTGATAAAAAGTTTGAAAAAGTATATGTTTCAGCAGATATAATGAAAACAAAAAGAGATGAAGGACACCTATTTGAATATTTCTCAGAAAAAGAAAATATAAAATATGAAAATATGATACATGTAGGAGATAATCAACATTCAGATATAGATATGGCTGGGAGATATGGAATAGAAACAATAAAGATTCCAAATCCTAAAAAATATAATTTTGATATAAACAATTTAGGGAATATAGACTTAAAATTAGAAAATATAAAGAAAGATGCTAAAACAGAAAACTTAGCAAAACTTACTAGAGAAAATTTAAAAGAATATAAAAATAGCCTATACAATCAAGGGATAGAGTTTTCAGCAATAGCATATTACTATATATATGACATAATAGTAGATGCAGTACGTAAAGGATATGACAAAATATATTACCAAACACGTGAAGGTGAAACATTTATAAAATTCCATGAAATTATAGAAAAAAATAATCTATTCCCATTTAAAGTGCCAAAAGCAGAACTAATAGAAGTAAGTAGAGTTGCAACATTTGCAGCATCACTTGATGAATTTAATGTACAAAACTTACTTAGAATATGGTCACAATATAGAGCACAAAGTATGAAAGCATTATTTAAATCTTTAGATATTGATATAGAAAAATATAATGAATACTTTAAAAAATATGATATTGATAAAGAAATGACAATATATGAACCATGGTTTAATTTTAAAGTAACAACATTATTACAAGATAAAGAATTTAAAAAAGAAATAGAAAAAGAATTAAAAGAAAAAAGAGAAAGACTTTTAGAATACTTAAAAGGAAAAGGAATTGAAAACAAAGAAGGTAATAAGATATATCTAGTAGATATTGGATGGAGAGGAACAATCCAAGATAATTTAGCATTTGTACTTGATAAAGTATATATTGAAGGAGGATATATAGCACTTTTTGATTACTATAATCCACAAAGAGAAAATGTAGCAAAAAGAGCATTTATTCGTGATAGTAAGGTTACATGGGAATATGTAGCACTTACACTTACAATATATGAAATGATGTTTAGTTCAGATACTAAGAGTGTAGCAGGATATGAAAATGGAAAAGCTATAAGAAAAGGGAAGAAAGAAGAAGTAGACTTTGTAAAAAATATAATCCTACCTATAAGAGAAGGGATGATAGATGGAGCAAAATATATTGCAAAATTCATGAAAGAAAGAGATATCATGGAAGATATGTATTTAGGATATATATATAATGTTGCAAGAGAAATAAAAGAAAATCCATCTAAGATTTTAGTAGAAGCATATTATAGTTTAGTATATAACGAAACATTTGGAACAGGTGAATATCTAAATGGAAGACAAAAAGTTACAGGATTAAAAAGATTTAATATAATATATGTAAGAAATTTAATGAGAAAAGAACCTTGGAAAGAAAGCTTAATAGTAGGAAATGACTTAGGATTTTATGTATGGCTTCTTAACCACAAACACATAGTTCCAGATACATTAAGAAAAGGTAAAAATGGAATAAGAAAAGTATTATCACTAGGTAAAAGAGGTGTTAAAAAAGCTTGTAGAGGAGCAAAAAAAGTAGTTAAATTTACTATAAGAAAAATAAAAGGACAAAAATAGGATATTATTAGGTTATAATATAATAAGATAAAGGCAGAATATGGGAAATATAGATATATATATTGATGATATTGAAAAAGAATATAATATAGAAGAAGAAAAAATTAAAAAGATAATAGAAATAACATTAGAAAAGTGTATAGAAATTGAAAACTTAAGAAAAGATATAATTATTAATGTAGAAATAGTAGGAGACGATAGGATAAAAGAAATTAATAACTCTACAAGAAATATTGATAAAGTTACAGATGTATTATCTTTTCCTATGTATGAAAAAAGAAATTTTGAAGAAAAATTAGAAGAAATATATGTAGAAAACAATATACCAACTATTTTAGGAGATATTGTTATAGATATATTACAAGTAGAAAGACAAGCAGAAGAATATAATACAGGGATTATAAGGGAGCTGTCATATATGACGGTACACTCATTTTATCACTTGATGGGAGAAGACCATATGGAAGAAGAAGATAAAAAAGTGATGAGACAAAAAGAAGAAAATGTATTAAAAGAACTAGGTGAATTATGCAAGTAAAGAAAAATAAGAATGTAGAACAAGCATTAAAAAATGCTACAAATGGTATAATGTTAGCAGCAAAAGGCGAAAAAAGTATACACAGAGAATTTGGAATAACAGTTGTAGTACTTATACTAGCAGCAATATTTAAAATATCTAAAATAGAGTTAATTCTTGTAATATTTGCAATTGCACTAGTTATAGTAACAGAAATGATAAATACCGCAATAGAACTTTGTATAGATATATATACAGATAAGTTTAATATGTATGCAAAAAAAGCTAAAGATATAGCGGCAGGAGCAGTTGTTATAAGTATACTCTTTGCTGGGTTTATAGGTACATTTGTATTTTATGATAAGGTTATGGAAGTTTTAGATAAGATATTATCTGGAGGAGCATTAAGAGATGACTATATAAAAATGGTATTATTAGTAATACCAGTAATATATATGGCATTTGAACTTTTAAGAAAAATGATAAAAGAAGTAAAAATAGCATTACCTGCATTGACATTATTAATAATTCCAGTACTTAGTGTATTAAAATTAAATACTAAACTTTTAATAGTTGTTGCAGTTCGGCCAATTAGCATTCCTATATATGTATAGTCTTATTGTAGATAAAACAAATGTAGTAGTTGTTGCAAATAAGAAAGAAGATAAGTATAAGGAAAGCTAAGGTAAAAGAGTGGATAATAATATATTTAATAATATATATTTAGGAGAAAAATATTCATATTTAAGACCATATATATCAAAAAGGAATCCATATGATTCTAGAGTATTTTTAGTTGGAATAAATCCAGCAACTCCTATAACCCCAATTCAGCTAAATATTGATGAATATATAGGATTATTGAAAAATTATGAAAAATTTATGGAATTTTATTCTAAGAGTAGAGAAAGTCAAAATAAAAGTAAAATATCAAGGACAAGAATGGGGATAAATTCTTTGGTTAATTGGATAGAACAAGAATTTAATACAGGAGTTATTGAAACAGATATATTTACATATCCAACGAGAAATATAAAAGAATTAAATAATATAGATAAAAATATACTTAATAAAAGTATAGAAAAATTTTGGGAAGTATTATTAGAGTTTCAGCCAGATATTGTAATCTTATATGGTTCATTAGCATTAAATAAATTTAAAAAATTAGTAATATCTAAAAATAGGGAAATTAAATATTACTCAGAAGAAGATAGAATAGAATATATAGAAGAAAAATGCCCATATGCTAAATTGAATATAGGAACAAAGAATGTAAATATTATTGCATGTAGACACTTAATGTATTATGGCAATAATGGTAATAGTTTTAAAAAATTAAGAGAAAATATTAAAAAAATAATAGAAGAACATGTCTAATAAAATGACATGTTTTTTTAAACAAAAGTATTTAAATTTTATTTGATTAGTATATAATAAAAATGAAATATTAGATAAAAAATATTGGACATATTAGTATTAAAAGTATACACTATATGTATTAAAATATAGTATGTATAAGTGGTGTATTTTAACTTATGGAGGAATAATGAGTAGATATAGTGAAAATGATAAAAAAAATGATAATAAAAAGTTTAAATATATAGTGGCAGGAGTTTTAGGTATTACTATAATAGGAGGGGCAAGTTTTGCATATTTAAATAGAGATATGTTAAAAAATATGTTTTTTGGTAAAAAAGAACAACAAGCAGTTACACAAGAAGAAAAGAAACCTGAAAAAAGAATTAAAATATATGATGAATATTCAAAAACAAGACCAATAGCAGTAATGCTTGATAATAATAAGTTTGCATGGCCACATTCAGGGATAAATAGTGCATATATGATATATGAAATGGAAGTAGAAGGTCGGAGAAAGTAGGCTTATGGCATTATTTAAGGATAAAAAAGATTTAGATAAGGTAGGACCAATTCGTAGTGCAAGACCCTATTTTATAAACTATGTGTTGGAACATGATGCAATATATGCACATATAGGACAAAGTCCACAAGCAGAATATGATATAAAAGCTTTAAAAATAGCAGATATAAATGGACAGATTTATGATTCACAAAGATCAAGAAATACACAAAATGATCATGAATACTGGAGAGATAGAAAGAAAAAGGCACCACATAATGCATATACATCAATTACTAATTTAACAAATATAGCTAAAAATTTAGGATATCCTATAGAAAAAACATTTAAAAGAGTGCTTAATTTATCTGTTGATGAAATAAATTTAGAAAAACTTTCAAGTATTGATGATGTTCAAGATGCAATTAAAATAAGAGCAGGATATCATAGTCAAAATATGAATGAATTTAAATATAATGAAACAGAAAAAGTATATACAAAACAAGCAAAAGGAATTGATGCAAAAGAAGAAATAACAGGAGAAGAATACAAAATTAAAAACCTTATAATACTTCAAACAACATCAACAGAAATAAGAGATGGTGAGAACAAGGGAAGACTTGATATAAAGACAGTTGGAGCATTAAAAGGATATTATATAACAAATGGAAAGGCAAAACAAATTATAGCTAGAAAGGCAACAAGAGAAGATATAACTAAATATTATGATCTAGAAGGAAATGAAATTAAGTTAAATGATGGAAATACATATGTAATGATAATACCAGAAAAAGAAAAAATAACAATAAAGGGAAATTCTGAAGAATCAAATACTGTAGAAAAAACAGAAACTAATAAAAAAGAAACAAATAACAAGAAAACAACAGCTAAGAAGACAGGAAGATAAGAGGGAGAAAATTTTTGAAAGAATTTAAATCAGGATATGTAAGTATTGTAGGAGAAACAAATGCAGGTAAATCAACATTATTAAATGGATTGATGGGAGAAAAACTTGCAATTGTATCACCTAAAGTACAAACAACAAGAAATAATATAAAAGGGATATATACAGACAAAAACAAACAAATCATATTTATAGACACACCAGGGATACATAAGGTAAATAGTAAGCTTTCAAGTGTAATGATAGATAGTGCAATAACAAGTATAAAAGATGCAAATATAGTACTTTTTGTTGTTGCAGGAAATAAGAAAAGCTTAAGTGTATTTGATTATAATGTCTTAAAGAAACTTAAAGAAGCAAAAGAAAAAAATAAGAACTTACATATAATAGGGATTATAAATAAAATAGATAGAATAAAAAAAGAATTAATTATAGAAAAGATAAAAGAATTAAATGATGAATTAGAATTTGACTATATAATACCAGTATCTGCAATGTTAAGAGAAGGCATTTCAGATATATTAAAAAGAATAGAAGAATTATTACCAAATGGTCCTAAATATTATTCAGAAGATGAATATACAGACCAAACGGTAAGAGAAATGTGTGAAGAAATTATAAGAGGAAAAGCATTAAAATTATTAAATCAAGAAATACCACATGGACTATATGTAGAAATAGAAAGCTTTAAAGAAGCAAAAACTAAAAAAGGTGAAGATATAGTTAATATAGAAACAGTAATATATACAAAAAAATCCACACATAAGGGAATAATTGTGGGTAAAAATGGAGAAATGCTTAAAAGGATAGGAAGCTATGCAAGAGCAGATATAGAAAGAATGCTAGATAAAAAAGTTAACCTTCAAATATGGGTTAAGGTAAGAAAAAACTGGCTTGATAATGATTTGTTCTTAAATAGATTTAAAAAGAAATGAGTGAAAAAATAGTTAAAACATTAGGAATAATTATAACAGAAACAAGATTTGGGGATAAGGATAAGATTTTAACAGTACTTACCCCCAATTTAGGTAAAATAACAGTATTTGCAAAAGGTGCATATAGGGGGAATAAGGGATTCTTAGCAGGAACAGAACTTATGTGTATGTCAAATATGATATTATATAAGGGAAATAAAAGTTATCATTTAAATGAATTATCAGTAAAAGAAAACTTTTATGATATAAGACTTAATTTTAATAAGCTAGATTTAGCAGTAGAAGTATTAAAAGATATAAACAAATATGTAGATGAAAAATATACAATAGATCAAAGATATAATAAAACAGAGGAAAAAGAAGTATATAATATATTTAAACTTTTAGTTGCAACACTATACTATATTTTAGAAGTAGATGAAGAAATAGAAGAAAAAGAATTGATAGAACTTAAAAGAATAAAATCTGTATTTCTACTTAAAACATATCAAATATTTGGTAATACAATAAATAGTGAGGAATACAAGAAAAATGTTGTAAATGAAGATATATTAGATATTATAGAATATATTCAAAAAGAAGATATTCCTAAATGTTTTAAATTTAAAGCAAGTAAAGAAAAAATATTACATCTAGAAGATGAGATATTAAACTATATTAGTAGGATATAAGTTATAAATAGGAGAAAAAATGGACTATATTAAAATAGATGATACAGATCCTAAAACATCATGTTATCATTTTTCTAAAATAGCAAATAGAGAAAGTATAAAAAGATTAGGCCTAAAATCAGTAGCAGGACGGAGAAAATGCTACAATGGAAGATCATGAAAATCCGGCAATATATTTTATGTATGGAATGGATGCAATTTTAGAAAATTTTGATGCTTGGATTAGATGGGAATATAATAGAGACCTATGGAAAGAAGAACATAGGGAACAAATGGATGAAAATATAGATGAAGAAATAATGAAAAAAACTTATGAAAGAGTATATGAAGATTTTAAAAATAGAAATTATTATAAGGTTGATTTAATAGAAGGAGAAAATCCAGAAACAAGTGACTATTCTTTAAATGCAGAAGATATAAAGAAAAGATTAATGTATGAAGATTATAAAAAAGCATTAAAATTATATGAACAAAAAAAGATAGATTTTAAACCAGAATATCCTATTAAACAAATAAAATTTATGGGTGGTCCATATACTGATACTAAAAGTTTAAAACAAGATAATTGGAATAGAAACACACATATTGGTAATAAAACTATACCAGTAGATAGAATAAAACTTATAGAAACAGCTGATGGTCGAAGTGATGGGCTTTCTATAATAATTGATAGATATGATAAACTTAAAGAAAATTTAGATGAAAATAGCTTTAAAATACTAGAAAATTTTATGAAATATGCTAAAAAAAGATATCTTGAAGATCCAGACTTTAAAGATGAAAAGGGAGATTTTCGGAAGGAGAGAAGTAACTCCTGAAGAAGAAGCAAAATATGCCAAAATAAATAAAATTGATGGAATTAATGAACTATATGAAGAGTATAATATAACAAAAGAAGATATAGAAGATGCAAAACAGGAATTAGAAAATAATGTTTTAGAAAAAGGACAAAATATAAATATAGAAAAAGACAAAGATATAAAAGAAGAATTTGAAATATAATAAGGAGAAAATATGAATGATTTCATACTAGTTGCGGTAAAACTTTTAATAGGATTTGTTACATTAATAATGGTAATAAACTTTACAGGAAAAGGGAATTTAGCGCCAACATCTGCAAGTGACCAAGTTCAGAATTATGTACTTCGGAGGAATAATAGGTGGTATTATACATAATAAGGATATTGATATATTAGAATGTATCGCAATATTATTTATATGGTTTATACTTGTAATAATATTTAGAATAATTAAAGAACGTAGTATTAAAGCAAGACAAATTATAGATGGTAAAGCTCGTATAATTATAGAACATGGTAAAGTTAATGTAGAAAATTGTAAAAAATCAGGACTTTGTGCACATGATGTGGCATTTAAACTTCGTACTAATAATATATATTCAACACATAAGGTAAAAAGAGCAGTTGTTGAACAAAATGGCCAACTTATAGTTATACTAGCAGGAGAAGAAAATCCTAAATTCCCAATTATAACAGATGGCAGTTTGCAAACAGATATCTTAGAAATAACAGGTAAGAGTGAAGAATGGCTTTTAGAACAAATGAAAAAACAAGGATTTGAAAAATATAGTGAAATATTCTTAGGAGAATATGTAGACGGAGAATTAATATTTACAGGATATAATTAGATAATTTATGAAAACATGTTGCAATAATTAGTGTGTTTAAATTATAATGGTATATGGAAGAAAAGTAAAAAAATAAGGAGAAAATAAAATGTCATTAATAGATAAAGAAGTAAGTGATTTTAAAGTAAAAGCATATCACAATGAAGAAATAATAGATGTAGAATTAAAAGATGTAAAAGGAAAATGGTCAATATTTTTCTTCTATCCAGCAGATTTTACATTTGTATGTCCAACAGAATTAGAAGATTTAGCAGATAATTATGAAGCATTCAAAAAATTAAATGCAGAAATATACAGTGTGTCATGTGATACAGAATTTGTACACAAAGCATGGCATGATGCATCACCTGCAATTAAGAAAATAGACTATATAATGCTTGCAGATCCAACAGCAGCTTTAGCAAAAGATTTTGAGGTATATATAGAAAATAAGGGACAAGCAGAAAGAGGAACTTTCATAGTAAACCCAGATGGAAAAATAGCATCATATGAAGTTGTATCAGGAAGTATTGGAAGAAATGCAGAAGAATTATTAAGAAAATTATCAGCATGTAAATTTGTATATGAACATGATGGAGAAGTTTGCCCTGCTAAATGGAAAGAAGGAGAAGAAACATTAAAACCAAGCTTAGATTTAGTTGGAAAAATATAATAGATAAAAATCTAAAGTAGAAGGAGATATGTTTTTAGCATATACCCTTCTTATTTTAGTAACAGTAAATAATTTAAGAAAAGGAGAGAATATGGAAGTAAATGATAGATTATATGATTTAATTATAATAGGTGGAGGACCAGCACGGACTTTCTGCAGGTATATATATGGCAAGAGCAAAATACAAAACATTAATACTTGAAAAAGAAAAAATTGGTGGTCAAATAACACTTACAAATGAAGTTGTAAACTATCCAGGAGTATTTAAAACAACAGGTGAAGAATTAACAAAGGAAATGGCAAAACAAGCAGTAGACTTTGGAGCAGAAATAAAAATGGAAAATGTAATATCACTTGATTTAGAAGGAGATATTAAAAAGGTTAAAACTACAAGTGCAGAATACCAAGCCCTATCAGTTTTTATAGCAACAGGAGCACACCCAAGAAAACTTAACTTTAAAGGTGAAAAAGAATATATGGGAAAAGGTATTGCATATTGTGCTACATGTGATGGAGAATTCTTTACAGGAAAAGATATATTTGTAATAGGTGGAGGATTTGCAGCAGCAGAAGAAGCAATGTTTTTAACTAGATTTTCAGAAAATGTTACTATGATTGTAAGAGAAGAAGAAATGACATGTGCAGAAACAATTATAGACAAGGTTAAAAATCATACACCAAAGATTAAAATACATTATAATACAGAAATAAAAGAGATAACAGGGGATAATCTACCAAAGAGAATAGAATTTGTAAACAATGTTACTAATGAAACATGGGAATACAAAAATGATAAAGATATTTTCGGAATATTTATCTTTGCAGGATATATACCAAATACAGAATTGTTAAAACAATCAAATATAGATATAACTATGAATAATCAAGGATATATTATAGTAGATAATAATAAGAGAACAAATATACCTGGAGTATATGCAATAGGAGATATTTGTGAAAAAGAATTAAGACAGGTAGTAACAGCAGTATCTGATGGAGCGACAGCAGCAACAAATGCAGAACAATATATAAGCGGGATTCATAAAAAACATGAAATACCAACATTATTTAAAGAAAAAGAAAATAATACTAAAAAAGAAGAAACACCAAAACAAACAAATACAAATGTTAATGATGGTAAATATATAACAGAAGATATGAAAGGACAACTTAAAAATCTTTTCGATTCATTAACTAAAAAAATAGTTATAACAGGAAATATATATGATGATAATACATCTAAAGAACTTAAAACAATGTTACTTGAAATGGATAATATATCTAAAAATATAGAAATTATAATTGAAGAAAAACAAAAACAAGAAAATGTAAATAATACATGTTATATAACATTAGGTGAAAGACTACAAGATGGAACTATTAAAAATGTAGGTTATAAGTTCTATGGAATACCAGGAGGACATGAATTTACAGCATTTGTAGTAACAATGTATAAAGTGTTTGGAGAAAAAGTAGAATTAAATGATGAATTAATATCTAGAATAACAAACTTAAAAGGGAAAATAACAGCAGATATAGTTATTTCTTTAACATGTACTAAATGTCCAGACCTAATAATGGAATTTGCTAAAGTATTAAAAGAAGCTACAAACAATGATATAGACATAGATTTAAATATATATGATATAGCATTTGCAGAAGAAAAAAGAGAAAAATACAGTATCCTAAGTGTACCATGTATTATAATAAATGATGACATAGTAGACTTTGGTAAGAAGGATGCAAGTGAGATAGTAACATTATTAGAAAAGGCTAAATAAAAATAAAAAAGTTCCTTGACAAATACAATATATATATATAATAGATTTAGAGTTTATAAGGTAACAATAAGATAAACTAATTTTATTGAGAGGAAGTGATTTCGATGTTATTCAAAAACAAAGAAATTTTATGCAAGGAAAATGATGGAAGTACTCCATCTACAGAACAAGATTGGACAACAGAGCCAGATTGGGATACAGCAAGAGAACAAGGTAATGTTGACTTTTAGGTAAAATGGAAAGAGGGTAGAGCTAGTAAATAAAGCTCTATCCTTTTTGGGAGGAAGAAATGAAAATTTTAAATACAGAAATATTATCAAAAATGAAAGTTGATTTAAATAGAATATATTCAGGATTTGATAAAGTAAATGAGGATATATTAAAAATAGAAGAAATAGTATCAAAAGTATTAGAAGGTAATATTGTAGAAGAAGATATATGTAATATGTATAGAATTTTAACAGATATAGAAATGTATATATTTCTTAAGGAAGATATAGAAAATGTAAGTAAAGAAGAAATATATCATAATATTAAAATAGATATTATAGAAAAATATATGTATGATTTTTATGTATATATAGAAAGCATAAAAAAAGATTTTAAAGAAAATACTTTTGTACATAATTTTGTAAGAAGTAGTATATATTATTTCTATGGGTATAAGTATTATATAAAAGTGAAGGATTCTGATAGTCAAACAAATTTAAAATTAGAAAAAGCTAGGATAAAGTTTTTAAAATATATTGAAAAACTAGAAAAAGAGAATAAAGATTATGAGTATAATGAAGACGAAGAAAAACTATATTTTAAGCTTTTTAGAGAATGGTATACAATTAATTTAAATAATATAGGAAGAGATATTGTAGAAGAAGGAAGTTTTAAAATTATTGAAGAAATATTAAAAAATAGCAGTATATATACTGAGAAATATTTAGAAAACAAGAAATTTTTTGAAGATAAAGAAAAAAATAATATCACTTTTGATTATAATTTTGACTATATTGAAGTATTAAATAGGATGTATAAGAATTTAGAAGAGAAAGAAAAAGAAGAACATTTTAAAATACTTGAAGATATGATTAATGAAAAAAGAATAAATGTAAAAAATGAAATTGGTAAAAGAGGTTATGTTATATATAGGAATAAAAATTATATGATGCTTAACAGGAAAGACAATGAATATAGGAATGTAATAACATTTATGCATGAACTTCGGACATGCAATGGAAAATGAATTTTTAGCTAGAAAGTATGGTATTACAAGAAAAAGTGATAATTTCTTCAAAAAAGAAACAATAGCAGTATTTCATGAACTTTTAGCTTTTGAAAAGATAGCAGAAATATTAAAAGAAGAGAAAAAGACAAAGGAATTAAAACAACATATACAAGATATGAAAATGAAAATATATTGGCAACTTTTTGACTTTCCATCAATAATAATCTTTCAAACAAAATATATTAACATATTAGAAAATATAGGCAAGAAGAAAAAGAATATTACTAATAAGCAGATAATATTAATGACAGAAAAAATAACAAAAGAATATGAGAAAATGGTTAAACAAAATTATCAAAAAGGAAAATTAACTAATGCAGAAAAGTTTAAGTATATAATAGAAACAAAAAACTATATATCTAGAGGATATCCATATACATATACAGTGGCTGTATGTAGAGCAATAGGACTATTGAATAAGTTTAGAAACAAGAAAAATTGTAGTTTTAAAGATATATATTTTATGCATGATAAGTTAAATAATCAGGTTATAACTAAAGAAGAGTTTGATAAAGCATTAGAATATGTTGAAAAGTTATAAAAAATACTTGTGAAATAGAAAAAAAATTAGGGCTACGAAAGTGGCTCTATTTTTAGTATAATAAATATATGAGGTGTGTATGGAAGAATTAAGATTAAATAGTGAAATATTATCAAAGATGAAATTAGATTTAAGTAGAATATTTAAAGATGATGAATATGCAAATAAAGAAATTTTAATACAAAAAGAAAGGACAGATAGGGTTATATCAAATATTTTAAAAGGAAATGTTGAAGATAAATATATTAAGGATGATATTATTAAAATAATACATACTATTATGGATTTGTTTGTATATGAATTATTATCTTCAGAACTGGATAATAGAAAGATAGAGATAAATAAAGAGCTTTTAAGAGAATGTATGTATAATTTTTTTGAAGTTTTAGAGGAAAATTTAGAAAAACTTTCTAAAGATTCATATACATATATGATAACAGAAGGTGAGGATTATGAAATAGTTAAAAGTATGTATTACAAGAAAGAAGAAGATAGGTTTATTGAAGAAACAGAAAATTTAAAAAAAATAAGAAAACAGTTTGCTGGATTTTTGAAAAAACTACATGATGAAAATACTGATTACTCATATGAAATAGATAAAGATAAGCTATATTTTAAAACTTTTAAATTATGGTATGATGCAATACTTAAAGTGAACAATAGGAAAAATAATATTGAGGGGATAGTTGAGTATCTAGTATCTAAGAAACAATATTTAAGAGAAAAAAGAAATATTAATCAAAATATTGCTAAAGAGATAATAGAGAATAAGGAATATGTAGATTACAAGTTTGACTATATTAAGATAATGAAGAGGGGATTTGAAAACTTAGATACAGAAAGTAATATGATTATAGAAAAAGCTATTAAAACATTAATCGAGAATAAAAGGATAGATAGCAGTAAAGCAGAGCCAGGAGATATTAGGTCAAGAGCAATAAATTTAAATAATTCATATATGATTTTTAAAGTTCAAAATAATGATTTTAATAACATATTTGTATTTTTTCATGAACTTCGGACATATAGTGGAAAGAGAAATCATAAATAGGGTATATGGATTAACATATAGAAGTAAAAATGTAATTAGTAATGAAACAATATCTAACCTATTTGAGCTTTTAATTGTAGATGGTGCAATTAAATGTCATAAGGAAGATAATAGTGTAAATATTAGATATATTGTAGGAAACAGGATTAATAGGAATATTATGCAAATGCTTTTTACGGGAGCATTAAAATTTCAAAAAGAATATGTAAGAATACTAGAAGATAATAAAGATAAAGAACTTACAGAAGAAAGAATAAAAGATCTAACAGAGAAAATAACTGAAGTATATGAAGAAATACAAAAAGATTATTATAATTGCAAAAGTTTAAATTCTAGAGAAAAGATAGGATATATTACAAGAGATGGATATGATATAACAGAAAAGGGAAATCCATCACAATATGTATATGGAGTAATAAGGGCAGTTAAATACTATTATGATATTAAAGAAGGAAAGATTAATAGTTTAGAAGAAATAGTAATAGATTTAACACAGAATAAGTATGAAGTAACTAAAGAAGATGTAGATAGAGTTTTAAGATATATTGAAGAATTAGAGCAAACAGCAAATTGACCAAATATGCTTTGGTTGACAATTCTAGCTATAAATAATATAATATATTTGTTTATATCAAACACATATATATAGAAAGAGGA
>ERZ773070.1213-NODE-1213-length-16344-cov-5.991589_pt1 | contig 16344 bp, 15 predicted proteins | sample MGYA00580618_ERZ773070 | MGnify/ENA primary metagenome ERZ773070 (study PRJEB29015, sample SAMEA2738023) | human oral metagenome | biome: human oral; feature: human-associated habitat; material: dental | place: China | collected 2019 ... | reverse complement strand
AGGTTTTTTGATTGATTAATTTTAGGAAAGGAAATATATGATACCAGATAAATTAAGACCAGGCGATGAAGTCAGGGTGATTGCGCCGGCACGCTCAGCGAGTGATATTGACGAAAGAGTTTTAGATCGGGCGAAAGCGGCGTTAGAGTCACCGGGGCTAAAGGTTACGTTTAGCAAAAATGCTTTTTCTCGTAATCAGCGAGGCTGTCCGACGGACGACGAGAAGGTTGAAGATTTGCACGCAGCATTTATGGACGAAAATGTGAAGTGTATTCTGGCGGCGATTGGCGGATTTAATTCTAACCAGTTGCTTTGTAAAATTGATTGGCAAATTATTAAAGACAATCCGAAGATCTTTGGTGGCTTTTCTGATATCACCGTTCTCAATCATGCGATTTTGGCAAAAACTGGTCTGGTGACTTATGCGATGCCAAATTTCTATTGTTTTGGTTTGCCGCCAGAAGCTAATTATTCGTTGGAGTATTTTCGGCGGTGTTTGTTTGCAGATCAGCCAGCAGAATTGGTCGTTCAGCAATCGGAGACATTTTACGATCTTCCGTGGAATTATGACGAAGTTTCGCTGCGCCAGGCTTTGAAAAATAATGGGCCGCGAGTTGTGCAGAGCGGGTTGGCTGAAGGGGTGATAATTGGCGGTAATTTGTGTAGCCTGAACCTGTTGAACGGTACGGAATATTTTCCGAAAATTGAAGGCGATATTATTTTGTGTATTGAAGACGACAGCTATGATTCAATTCCTGAAACGTTTGAGCGCCACGTGCAGGCGTTGATGCAACAGCCGTTCTTTCGTCAAGTAAAAGCAATTTTAGTTGGGCGTTTTCAGGGCGAATCTAGGGCGACTGACGACATGATTAGCGATATCATTCTTTCAAAGAATATCGATTCAAAAATTCCAGTGGTGGTCAATCTTGATTTTGGTCACACTGACCCGAAGTTCACGTATCCGGTTGGCGGTAAATGTGAGGTTGTAGCGGGAGATGGTACTAGAATTGCCATTCGTTGCGGCGACTAAGCGACTTTTGAACGGTGAGCTTTAAGCAATTTTTCAGATGCCTGTGCTAAAGTTGAAAAAGAGGATAATTAGCTAATGAGAATTTTACTAGTAGAAGATGACACGGCGATTGCTCAGTCACTGAAAGAAGGCTTGGAAGATGAAGCCTATGCGGTCGATGTGGTGCATGACGGCGACGAGGGGTATCGGACGGCGACGGCGGACGAGTACGATGTGATTATTCTTGATGTGATGCTGCCAGAAATGAATGGCTATGAAGTGTGTCGGGCGCTACGCAAAGACGGTAATCAGATACCAATTTTGATGTTGACAGCGCGTGATGCCGAGCGGGATATTGTCGAAGGTCTGGACATGGGCGCTGATGATTATTTGGCGAAGCCGTTTAGTTTTGAGGTGTTATTGGCTCGTCTTCGCGCGTTGCTGCGCCGTCCAAACGAGAAGTTGGAAGAAATTTTGCGGGTTGGTGATTTGACGCTTGATCCGAGTTTAAAAAAGGTGATGCGTGCCTCGCAAGAGATTAACCTGACTGCCAAAGAATATGCTGTCTTGGAATATCTGATGCGTAACGCCGGCAAGGTCCTGTCCAAAGAGCAGATTATCTCGCACGTGTGGGATTTTGATGCCGATGTCTTGCCTAACAATGTTGAATTATTCGTTATGTTTTTGCGCCGAAAAATCGATAAACCATTCGGCTCAAAATTGATCCACACCGTCCCAGGCTTTGGCTACAAGCTGGAGGATAAATCATGAAACAGCAGCGCGTCAGGCGGTTGGCACTGAGCTATTTATCGGTAATCATGACGCTGTCACTGGTCTTTAGTGTGATTATTTATGCTATCACTTCCGTACAATTAGATCGTCCGTTGCCGCCAGGTGAAAATAATCAGCAGTCGTTGATACTTTTTGAGGATCAGTTTACCCATCGTTTAGAGCGACGCAATAGTGAAACGCGCGGGTCGGTCATCGCGTCACTTGTAACACTAAATCTTGCGTTATTACTGATCGGTTATTGGTTGAGTCTGCTATTGGCGCGGAAAACTCTAGCGCCGATCGAGCGGTCAATCGAGCAGCAAGCACAATTTGTGTCTGACGCTAGTCATGAATTGAGAACTCCGCTATCGGCTCTACTGCTCAATAACGAAATAGCGCTTAGAAAGCCAACCCTAACTGACAAAAAAGCTCGTCAGGTTTTGGGACAAAACGTTGCAGAAATAAAGAAGTTGACCGAGCTCAGTAATTCACTGCTTGATTTGGCAAAGTCGGAGAGTGTCACGACAGACCTAGAGTTTTCCAGTCCCTCCGTACTTGTGGAGGAAGTGATTGCTCGGTTTGCGCCTGTTGCACAGGCAAAAAAAGTGAAATTAATATACGACGAACAGCGATCCAGTCAGGAGATTGCGCTTCAGATAGATGCGGTTCGCCAAATTCTAGCGATCTTAGTAGACAATGCTGTAAAGTATGTACCATCAAAGGTTGGTAAAATTAATCTCTGCGTGAGGTCTCGCAAAAATACGCTTGAATTCATCGTTAAAGATAACGGTCCAGGTATCGCGTCGGCTGATCAAAAGCATATTTTTGAGCGATTTTACCAGGCAGACATGGCGCGGACGCGGACTGACGTGTCGGGTCACGGTTTGGGGTTGGCGATTGCTAAGTCGTTAGCGGATCGCTGCGGCTACACGATTCACGTCAAAAGTCGCCTATCGGCTGGTGCGGAGTTTGTGTTGATTGTCCCATTTACTGAAAGTCGCTCATCATAGAGCTGGTAATAAATATTCTGTAACAAATAGCTGATTAGCCTTGGAGTGCTTAAATGTGGTGTCGTAGGGCCCTTATTATTCTAAATCTTGTGTATAATAATCCTATCTTTATTTTTTGATTCTGGGCACTGTCCTTTTGGTATACTTTGATCATGAGGTTGTCTGACCGCCATCCTAACGACCGTCCCCGCGAGAAACTAGCGCGCTATGGCGCGGCGCGGCTGAGCGACTTGGAGCTGCTGATGGCGGTGATTGGTAGCGGTAATGCTCGGGCCGATGTTGGTAAAATTGCACGCGAGGTGCTGAAGATTTTGCGTCAAAAAGGCGGTGATGTTTCGTATGATGATCTGAGCAGTGTGGTTGGTTTGGGTGAAGCGAAAATCCCGGTGATTGTGGCGAGTTTGGAACTGGCGCGGCGGTACTTGCTGGATAGTGACCAACCAATTATCGACAGCCCAGAAAAGGCGGTCGAGCTACTGGCCGACATTCGCGACAAAAAGCAGGAATATTTTGTCTGCCTGACGCTGGACGGTGCGAATCGTTTGATTGCCAAGCGGGTGGTGACTATAGGCACGTTGACCGCCAGCCTGGTGCATCCGCGCGAGGTCTTCGCCGACGCCATCGTCGATCGTGCCGCCTCAATTATCGTGGCGCATAATCATCCGAGCGGGAGCTTAAGACCAAGTCAAGTTGATATAGCAATGACTGAATGCCTTAAGCACGCTGGTGAATTACTTGGCATAACACTAGTTTATCACCTGTTAATTACCAAGCAATCCTTCCGAACCATCGATTAGAAAATGTTATAATAACTCTAATGATTACCTCTGATTATCAGGCGAAGTATATTGCCCATGAGCTTGAGCGTGTCTATGCTAACGATGACGTTGCTAAGTTGTCGGGTCTAATGTTTGATGCTCAGATTATTCCGACACCGCACCAAATCGACGCGGCATTGTTTGCATTAAACTCGCCAACGGCTCGCGGTATTATCTTGGCGGATGAAGTCGGCCTCGGTAAAACTATTGAGGCAGGTATCGTTATCATGCAATACTACTCGGAGCGCAAACGAAAGATCCTGATTATTGCGCTGTCGAGCTTGCGCCAGCAATGGGCGCAGGAATTGCAAGAAAAGTTCAATTTACCAGCAACCGTTGTCGATGCTAAATGGGTGAAGTCGAAAAGAACTATTGAGAAAGATGGTATTTATATCTGTTCTTACGAATTTGCAAATCGCCATTCAGAAAAGCTATCGAATGGTTGGGATTTATTGGTTCTTGATGAGGCGCATAAGTTAAGAAATTTTTATAACAACTAAAAGGGTATTGCTAGTGCGGTCTCTGATATCGCTAAAGGTTCTGAAAAATCGCTGCTCCTCACAGCCACACCTCTGCAGAATAGACTCGAAGAATTATACGGTTTAGTCTCGGTCGTCGACCCTAAGTATTTTTATAAGCTTGACGTTTTTCGCCAGCGCTATATAAAGTCAAATCATCCGTTTGCGCTTGATGAGCTTCGTTCGCGCATGAGTAAAATCGCCAAGCGTACCTTACGTTCGGAAGTCAAGAAATATATTAAATACACTGATCGTATTGCTAAGACTGTTTGTTTCGAGCCATCAGGTGATGAGCGGAAGCTATATGAATTAGTGGACAATTACCTGCATCGTGACAAGCTGTATGCTTTTGCGTCGTCTCAGCGTTATTTGTCGGCTTTGATTCTTCGCAAACGCCTCGGTTCATCTACGTTCGCAGTTGCCAGTACGCTCCGGAATATTGTACGGCGCATGGAGGAAGAGTACGCTGCGGGTAAGGTTCGCGATAACCGCGGTGGCTTGATTGATGAACTGGGTGACTTGAACGATGAAGAGATTGAGGCATTTGAGGAGACTGGCGCTTACGATGACTATATAATCAAATCAGCCAAAGAGCGCGCCGAGTTTCAAGCTGAAATTGACGAACTAAAATCATACGCGGATTTTGCTGATTCTATCAAAGAAAACGTCAAGGCTGAAAAATTGGTCGAAGCGATTAACATTGGCTTTAATGCACTAGAGTCAAAAGCTGCTCGTAAAGCAATTATTTTCACTGAGTCAACCTTGACACAAAACTACATCGCTAAAACGCTAAAGAAGCAGGGCTATAATGGCAAGATTATCCTATTCAATGGACAAAATAACTCGCCGGAAAGTACCGAGATTTACCGCCAGTGGCTGATGGACAATGAAGATTCTGATGTTATTACTGGTATAGAATCGGCTGATCGGCGTAAAGCACTAATTGATAAATTCAAAGAACCTGAAATGCAAATTATGATAGCAACCGAAGCAGCGAGTGAGGGTATCAACCTGCAGTTTTGCTCCATGCTAATAAACTATGATCTGCCATGGAATCCGCAGCGCGTTGAGCAGCGTATCGGGCGCGTCCATCGTATGGGGCAAAAATACGATGTCGTGGTGGTGAATTTTAGTAATCAAGGTAATGTTGCTGAACAGCGAATTCTTGAATTATTGACTGATAAATTTAGTTTATTTAAAAGCACGTTTGGTGCTAGTAATGACGTGCTTGGTGTGATTGAAAGCGGACTCGACTTTGAGAATAAAATTAGCGACATCTTGAATACGTGTCGCACCGACGACGAAATTAGTCGGCGGCTTGAAAAGCTGCAAGAAGAATTTAAGTCAGAAATTGACACTGAGCAACAAGCGGCGCGTACGCGGATTTTTGAAGGGCTTGATCCTCATGTACAAGATCGTTTTCGTCGTTATGACGAACAAGCTGAAGAAGCTTTTACACGATTCGAACGATTATTCATGGGCTTAACACGGTATATATTGCGCGACAAGGCGTCATTTGAAAACGAACATGTTTTTGATCTAAAAACTGCACCAGAAAAAGATATCGAATGCGGAACATATTTCTATAAAACCGAACGTTTGCCGCATGCCCGGCAGTATAAATATGCTGATGATTTAGCTGAATATGTACGTCACAGTGCAAAGACTGCGCAAACACCTCCAGCAGAACTTATATTTGATATCAGTCAATCTGATAGAGTTGCCTCTGAGGTTAAAAAGCTAGTTGGCGCACGGGGTATTATGATTGTCGAGCAGGCAACCTTTCCGATGAAAATAGATTCGTCGGACATGAGTGAAAGTTACATTTTGGTATCGGCACAGACAGATGACGGTGTGTTGCTTGACACCGAAACTTGCCGTAAGATACTTGATTTATGTGTTGTTGGTGTTAATTATAAGGAAGCTATCCCAGATGAAGTGTTGCAAATCAGCTTACTCAGCAGATTACTGAACGCCAAGAAGAAGTCAAGGGCCGCAACACCGAAGCTTATCTCGACAAAAAAGATCTGCTAGAACGTCAATACAAAGACAAAATTGTCGAATACGAGATGAAAGTCGATAAAATTGAAGGTAAGATCCGAGATCTGCAAAAACAAGAGCGTCAGGCAGGCGATGCCGCTTCTCGTCTAAAAATTGCTAGCGAAGTCCAAATTTTGCGCAAAAAAGTCCGCACTCTCAACCGCGAGAAATACGACCTCGAGGACAGTATGGACGAGCAAATATCCGATAAAATAGCTCTAGCACGGCAAGCTTCTGAGGGCGGGGTGATTACCGAGAGACTATTTACCATAGAATTTGCCATACAATAAGCAACTTACCGTGAAAAATGGTAGAAAGTTGGTAATTTTCACGGTAAATATGCTATAATAAATGTATGATTAACCAAACGACAAAAGATAAAATTGCATCATTGCGTAAACAATACGATAGGCTGTCAAAAGGTAAAGAAAAAGCCCTCTACGAAATATCTATGAGCGAGCTATCTGAGATGGTTTACAACTCCAATGCTATTGAAAACTCCACGTTGACCCTGCAGGATACTGAGGCTATCATTGTCCACGATAAGATTATCAAGGATCATGAAATAAGAGAGATATACGAGGTAAAAAACCTAGCTAGGATAGCGACTGAGTTATTGAAAAATCCCAAAGAGCGCCTATCAACTGGTCTGATATTATCAATTCATTCACTGTTAATGTCTGGCATCAGAGACGATATAGCTGGTAGGTTTCGATCAGGTAAAGAGTGGGTGCGTGTTGGTAGCCATTTGGGTGCGAATCCAGCGTTCGTAACAGGACTTGTATCTGAGTTGGTCGATAGTTATTACCAGAATGAAACAGATTACTTTCTTGACAAAATTGCATATTTTCACGCAGAGTTTGAATCTATCCATCCGTTCACGGACGGGAATGGTAGGATGGGGCGAGTATTGATCAATCAACAGCTTGCGCTGGCTGGCTATCCGCCAATTATTATCCAAAGTAAGAGTAAAAACACCGATTACTATCCGCTATTTGATGAGTATATAAAAACTAATCGCTACGATGGATTTACCGAGCTGTTTGCGCTGCTGCTTATAGAGTCACTTCACAAACGAATAACACTGCTATCTTCGTCAAAAATTATTAAGCTCTCCGAATGGGCGAGGCGGAACGGTGTTGCTGGAAATATAGCCGCTAATAAAGCTGCTCGACAAACCATACCAGCGTTTAGGGTTGGTGGAGTTTGGATGATAAGCTGTAATTTTAAACAGGAAAATAATTAGATATGGCGGCCCTTCAGATAAGACTATATAAGCTGGATAAGGATAAAATTGATTCGGTTACGTCTTCCGATCTTAATGAACATTCTGACGAGAATAAGCCCTTAATTGAATATGTAAAAGCTATTGTGAATAAGCACAATGGAGACATAGAAAAGGAGGAGTCGTACGCTAGAAAATATACCCCAACAACATATGGTCACCATCAGACTATGGGTGGAGTAGAGTTTATCACCTACCATACTCAGTTAGACAATAGCTCACATTCTTGGAATAGGGCCTTTCCTGAGCCATTGGGGCTTAATGGAACCATATATGAAAATGTTGCTTCTTTTTTTGAGGTTGATGGGCAGATATTTGCTATTGGCGCAGGCCATGGTGTTGGGCTTTTTGCGCGATATATAGACGGAGATTTTCCAATTCAAGTTGCTCAAAGGATTATGCACCCCAATCCAACAAGCGCAAACGAACGTATTGTTGTTGGCAACGTGTTTGGTCGTACACAAAGTTTTCGTAGGCAACAAGCTATATCGGCGTCTCGCAATATTAGTAGTGTATGGCAATCTCTTGGCGGTAAACTAATTGAATCTGTGATTAAAGAGTCGGCTTTTAAAGATATGTTCAACAGAGAAACTAAAGTGGTAAATGCTGATTTTTCAGGGTATATTCTCATTAAAAAGTCCATTGATATCCAGAGACTGCCTCAATTAGCAAAATGGTTACTTAAAAAGTTTTCGACACCTCTAACTGATGAGCAGAACAAAGGCTTTGATTATTTAAATTGCCTGGAAAAAATTAGTAGATTCAAAGACAAAGATCTTATAAGTAGGCTCAATTGTGAGTATGCAGGGTATCTTTTGAAAGAGCAGCTAGAAAAACATGTGACTGAAGTTGATTTTGCGCATAATCGATACAATGACTTCTTGCTTGCAACATCATTTAAAATATTTGGACATGGTGGCGAGCCTGTTGAGTTTGCCGCCGAATGCGTTTACGACTCGGAACCTGCTCCTTTTGTATTATCCAAACTACGTGCATATGTTAACGAAGTTAAAGGTGATGAGGAGTCTGATAATGAAGGAATTTATGAGTTGTTTAAAGGTATAAAAATGGAAGTACAAACGGGTGATATTTCGAGTAGCTTTTCTAGCTCTATTATGAGTTATTTTCAAGGAGAATTTACGCTTGATGGTGTTACGTATTTCCGAATTGACAATGACTGGTATCGAGCATCTGGCAGTTTCATTGAGGTGGTGAATCGAGAATTCAGTCAGCTTCTTAATGAAGATTTCTTTCAGATTGGCGGAGACGTTAAAATACTACCAAGTGAAACGGGAGTTACTAACGAAGGTAAATACAATAGAAGCTATGACCAACTTGATGACTGTATTGTTACCGATAAGTTATTGGCTGACGGAATTGAGATTGCTGATATCATACGTATTACCAATGAAGGTAAAATCCATATCTATCATAATAAATATGGATTTGGAGCAAGTATGCGCGATGTCTGCTCTCAACTTTCATTAAGCATGAGCATAATAAGTCGAATATTAGACTCGCAAGATTCTGGTAGAGAAATTTTGGATAAGTATTATGAGACTATCAAGAAAAAATATACGACTGGTGAGTACAAGAATGACGGTATGACGCTTAAGTTTTCTAAAGAAGATTTTACAGAGGCGATATTGTCTGCCAGGAAGGAAGATTTTATATTTATTTTGGGATGCATAGACGATATTCCAATATCAGTAGACCGAGGGTCAAATATTGCAAAATTTGAATCAATTGGTATCACGAAGGTAGAGGCGCCCGAGTATGGATTTAAGCTAAAAATCGTTAGAATAAGCAATGAAGGAGAGTTATGAGCGAGACGCGCACAGATCAAGGTATTAACGAGATATCTTCAAAATCCCCCAACTTCCGCACCGACCTAGCCAAAAAGCTGGAGGAGTTAGTGCCGGAGGCGATTGCGGATGGCAAGGTGGATGTAGTTAAGTTGAAGGAGTTGTTGGCGGAGGATGCTGGCGAGCCGAATGAGCGGTTTGGGCTGTTTTGGCCGGGCAAGAAGCAGGCGTTGCGGGCAGCCCAGGACCCCGACGACTGCGACGCTCAAGCCCGCCAAAGATGAAAGTAAAGATTGGGATACAACCAATAATATTTTCATCGAGGGTGATAACCTCGAGGTGCTGAAAGTCTTGCAAAAGCAGTACCACAACAGTATCAAGATGATTTACATTGATCCGCCGTATAACACTGGTAAAGATTTTGTCTATCCGGACAACTTCAAGGAAGGTCTGCAAAACTACCTGGAGTTTAGTCAGCAGGTGGACGAAGGCAACAAAAAGATCAGTACCAATACCGAAACCGCCGGTCGTTATCACAGCAACTGGCTGAATATGATGTATCCGCGTTTGAAGCTGGCACGTAATTTGTTGACCGATGACGGGGTGATGTTTATTTCGATTGATGACGCTGAGCAAGCGAATTTGAAAAAGATTTGTGATGAGATTTTTGGGGAAGATAATGTTGAAATTATGGTATGGAATAAGGAGTCCGAAGGGTCGTCTGGAACATTAAAGGCTACGCAGAGGTTTCGTAGTATTCATGAATACATCATTGTTGCATATAGAAACAAAAACCTTACAAACTTTATTAAGGTCAATGAACCGCTCAAAGGCAAAGAGAATGAATTGCAGACAGCAAATCTTGCAGTAAACTCGGACAACGAAAGATGTGATCATAAAAACTATTTCACTATAACAAACCCATCAGGCGATAAATTTACTCGACAATGGAAATGGAGTAAGGATGAAATAGAGAGGTTGATTCAAGAGGATCTAATATTCTGGGGGTCTGATGGACATAAGCAGCCGCGTTTAATAATTCCAACCGACGAGCGTCGAACTACATTTCTCTTATCTATACTTTTGTATGGAGGTACAACAGTTGGCAGAAAATATTTTGAAGAGCTTATGGGAAAAACTGTCGAATTTTCATATCCAAAACCAATAATTTTGATGAAGAAGATACTAGGAACGGCAACATACAGAAACTCGATCATTCTCGACTTCTTCGCTGGTTCAGCCACCACTGCTCACGCCATTATGCAACTCAATGCCGAAGATGGTGGTAATCGCAAGCATATCATGGTGCAGTTGCCTGAGCCGACCGACGAAAAGAGCGAGGCCTTTAAGGCTGGCTATAAAAAGATTAGCGATATCGCCCGTGAGCGGATCAATCGGGCGGGCGAAAAGATTAAGGCTGACTTTGCTGACAAGCTGGCTGAGCGTGAGACTCCGCTGGATGTTGGATATCGTACTTACAAACTAGCCGACACCAATTTCACCAAGTGGCAAAGTGCGCCGACAGGCGATTTGACCGAACTGCAGGCGCGCCTAGACCTGATGCGTGAAAGTAGCAATGATGATGCTAGCGAGGAAGATTTGCTAGTTGAAGTGCTTTTGAAAATGGGCTTGCCGTTGACCACGCGGACTAAGACTGTCGATGTCGATGGACTGCACTTGCATCAAGTTGTGGCCGAGGGCGATTCGTCAGAAGGTCAACCAGTGCTGTATCTCAACGAACACGTTAAACCGACATTAGAGCAATTACGCGCTATTATCACTGACCTGACTCCGAGTAAGTTTGTCATCCTCGACGACGCGTTCCAGGGCGACAACCAGCTCAAAACTAATCTGGTTCAAACCTGTAAAAGCTATGATGTAGAATTGTGGACGGTGTAGAATATGGATATTTGGAAGTTAATAATTGATATGTCGCAGGTTGCTACTGCAATCGCTGCATTTGTCGCTGTTTTTATGACTTGGCGAGGCTGGAAGGAAGCCAGTAAGACTGCAAGAGATCAAGTCATCCAGGAATCAATAATGTCGACCAATTATGACATTTATAAAGATATTCTAAACCAGGTGAATAGCATCATTAAGAAGAACTCTAGTTACACTACTGGCTTAAGATTTCATATTGATCGTACTGCAGAATTGCTGAATGAGTGGCATGGTTTAGGTGGTTTCCAGGGCGAAGCTGCTTCAGATGAACGAAAACGTCAACTAGCCAAAGAATGGGCTGAATCTACTAAGAGTATCCTAGATAACTCACATAAACTCTTAGCTAACGCGCTTGACCTAACTAGGATGTTAGATATGAGCGGAGCTGATTTTGGCAGCAATTCCAAGGCTTATAACGCACTATGGCTTGTGTATCATGATTTAAATAATTCAATGCAAAAGATACAAAATAAATGGACGAAGATCGAGATAGAGGATATAACCATTCTACAATATGATTGGCTTAAGGATGACACGTATGATAATATCGAGCGTGCTGAAGAATTTGGAGAGTGTGTAGATGATGTGCTGAAGCTTGTGTATAACAATCTAATCGCTAAGCCGATGAAGAAAACTCTTAAGGAACTTGATTCAAGAGATAGGCGTCGTATGATAACACTTGATGGGTTAAAAGATAATAGACTGGATAATGCCTCATGAAAATTAAATACGATTCCAATCAATCGTTCCAGTTACAAGCTATCAGTGCTATCACTAGTGTTTTTGAAGGACAGCCTGACAGTGCCGACGCATTTGATGCAGTTTTGCGGTCGCGATCGGTGTATGGCGACCAGATCGGACTTTTCAATGAAATTGGTGCAATTGGTAATAATTTACTGCTTGATGATGATGCGATATTAGAAAATGTGAAGTCCATACAAAACGACAACGGTATCGCTCCGGTTGAAAAGCTGAATGGTATGCATTTTAGTGTTGAGATGGAAACAGGTACTGGTAAGACCTATGTATATCTACGCACAGCACTGGAAATGGCGAAATTGTATGGTTTTTCGAAGTTTATTATCATCGTTCCGAGTATTGCTATCAAAGAGGGCGTGAAAAGTAGCCTTGATGGCATGCGTGAACACTTTACGCGTGAGATGGGGTATAGCCCGTACGAAGCATCGGTGTATGATGGTAAAAATCCAGAGGTGGTACAGAGTTATGCTACTAGCACTATGACGCAGTTTATGGTTATGACAATTGATGCAATTCGCGGCAATAAGAATACGCGAGTGATTCATCAAGAGCGCGATAAGCTAAATGGTATTGCCCCAATTGAATATCTGGCTGCCGTCAATCCGATTGTCATCATGGACGAGCCGCAAAATATGGAGAGTGAATTGTCGACGAGTGCGATTAATGATTTGAACCCGATGTGCACGTTGCGTTATAGCGCCACGCATACTCACGAATACAACATGATGTATCGTCTCGATCCAGTTGATGCTCATCGAGAGAAGTTGGTAAAAAGTATCGTGGTGGCGAATGCTCAACAAGAGGGTAGTGATGCTAAGCCGTATATCAAACTCATTGATGTGCGTAATGCGCCGAAGCTTCAAGCTTATGTCGAAGTGTTGGTCCGCGACACAAAAGGCAAAGTTGGGCGAAAATCACTATGGGCTAATCATCACGACAAATTGGATATTCGCACTGGTAATAGTATTTACGAAGGTTATACTATCAATGAAATTTCGACTGTTCCAGCGAGTGTGGAAGTTGGATCGCAAGGAGTCCTGATGCTTGGTGAAAATTGGGGCGGCAATGAAGATCAGGTTATGCGCGAGATGATTCGTGTGACTATCGCCGAGCATATTAAGCGAGAATATTTACTGCGTGGTCAAGGTATTAAAGTGCTGAGTCTATTTTTTGTTGATAAAGTGGCGAGCTATTTGGAGTATGACACTGACGGCAATATGGTTGACGGAAAATTTGCCCGTTGGTTTGATGAATTGTACCAGGAAGAGCGAAGAAAGAGCCGTTTTTACGAAGATATCATGCCTGAAGATCCAGGTGAAGTTCGAAAAGCATACTTTGCTGAGATGCGTAAGGGCGGTAAAACGAGCTTCGTCGATAGTAAAGAAGGTAAGAGCAATGCACAGGATGAGTCGGCTTATGACCTAATCATGAAAGGTAAAGAAAAACTGCTCGACCAGGCAAATCCGGTGCGGTTTATTTTTAGCCACTCAGCGCTGAAAGAGGGCTGGGATAATCCGAACGTGTTTCAGATTTGTATGATGCGCGAGAGTGGCAGTGAAAATGATCGCCGACAGACGATTGGACGGGGTCTGCGTTTACCAGTACGTCAGGATGGTACACGAGTGTTTGACGAGCAGATCAATCAGCTGATGGTGGTCGCCAATGAATCGTATCGTGATTTTGCTAATAATTTACAAAAAGAATATAAGAAAGCTGGTGTTAAGATTGGTTTTGTGCGGCGTAGTGAGTTTGCACGAATAGTGCTACACGATGATCCAAGTAGCACGCTGGGACATCAGAGTTCAAATGAGATTTGGGAATGTTTGCGGCGTCGCAGCATGATTGATGACGAGGGTCGAGTACTGGCGAATTTCGCACCGAATAATATTGGCTTTACGCTTGATCTGCCTGGAGATCTGCAAAAATATCATGCCGAGGTAGTCGATATTATCGAGGGCTGTAAGATTGATAAATTTGTTAAGGATGCGCGTAAAAAAGAGAAGATTCGTCCCAATAAAGAGGTTTTGTATAGTCCACTACTTGAGGAATTGTGGAGGCGAATTTCACACAAGACAACGTACCGTGTGGTATTTGATAACGGCCAGATTATTATGGCGGCTATCAACGCCATTAAAACTAAGCCTGAGCTTAAGCCATTGAGAATTGAAGTGAAAAGACATAGGGTACTTTTGAAGCGCGGCGGCGTTCATAATGACGGTATGGTCGGCGAAGCAACACATGACTTGGCGGGAACGTTTGAGCTGCCGGATATCATCTCTGAACTACAGGATAGTACTGGCCTCACTCGACAAACAATTGTTGACATTTTGATTGGTAGCTATCGGTTGCATGAGTTCTTAAAAAACCCGTACGACTATGTGCAAATGGTGAAAAGCGCAATTAAGTCAGTGCTGGCGCAGGTCGTGGTGGACGGTGTTGAGTATGAAAAGATGGGCGAGCGTAATTATGAACTCCGTAATTTCCAAAAAGATAGCGATGAAGAAGTCGAACGATTTATTGATCGGTTGTATCAAGTTAAGAATCAACGAAAAACAGTGACAGATAGATTAGTGCTGGATTCGGCGACCGAACAAAAGTTTGCTGAATATTTGGATAGTCGTGAAGATATTAAATTATTCCTCAAGTTACCGTCGAAATTTACTATACCGACGCCAGTTGGTGACTACAATCCAGACTGGGCAATTGTCAAAGAAGTCAATGGTGTAGAAAAAATATATATGGTGCGTGAGACAAAAAACGGTGGTGAACGCGAAGACGAGTTGCATAAAATTGCTTGTGCCAAGAAGCATTTTGAGACAATTGGTATGCGTAATTACGCTAAATCAACGCCTGATGATTGGCGGGTGTAAATATGTTGATAAAGAGCTGTGAAATAGCTTCAGGAGAATGTATGAACAAGCCAAATAAAACCATCACCATCGCTCGCGCCATCATCCGCATCGGTGATGCCGCCAGAAATGCTAATGATTATAGTTTGCTGGGCGCGCTGCATGAAATGGTGGAGCAATTGTCGCAAAACGGCGTTAAGGATGCTGACGTCGATATGGATTTGCTGCTGGAATATGTCGAGGCAGCGGATGGTTACGATTATTGTCGAGCGGGCGACGGTAAGCCAAGTGTTGACGAATTGACAACAAAAATCAATCAGCAGCTAGCACGTCGCTGCCAGGCGCAGGTGGAAGCGAGCGATCAGTCAGTTCTGAAATTTGAGCCGCTGGTTCATCTGGTAACGGCGGCGTATGCCAAGAATGAAGATGGTGTGACGTCGGGCTTGTCGATAGCGCTGGTCGTCAATCAGGATGGTTCAGTGGATATGCCGCGCGATCATTTTTTGAATACAGAGCTGCTCGATTATTTCGATGAAAATCGCCCAGTTAATTGGCGTTCAGCCGAGCGTGACTTGCCGTCAAAGCTGCATGGTTATCATTTGGTAGCAGGTTCGGTAGAAGTACAGGAGATTTTGCCGCGGGAGTTGGAGGCGATGTCGTTCTAGAGTAATAAGTTATTAAATTATGAAACTCTCCATCCATCTCAAGCCCAACTCCCGTCACCGCCAAGAAATCGTGGTTAGTGACGATGGCGTGCTGACGGTTTATACCAAGGCACCGGCCATTGAAGGGCGAGCGAACACGGCGTCAATGAAACTGTTGGCGAAATATTTTAGTGTGGTACCATCAAAGGTAAAATTGGTACGCGGCGCAGGTGATCGAAGAGTTGATTGCTATCGGATAGCAAGTTCGCCAGACTGTTGAGAACGGAGCGGTTGATGGTCTAAGTGAGGATGAGATCATCTTTTATGATGCATTGGTTGAAAATGTTAGTGCCCGCGAAGTGCTGGGTGACGCGCAACTACGTGATATCGCAAAAGTGTTGCTAGAGCAAGTTCGTCGTGATGCCACGATTGACTGGGCAGAGCGCAGGAATGTTCAGGCAAAACTGAAAGTTAATGTCAAAAAGACGTTGGCAAAATATGGCTACCCGCCAGATCAGCAGGCGTTGGCAACTGACATGGTGTTAGAGCAAGCCAAGCGCTATGGTAATGAGTGGAGCCAAAAACGCGCCGTATATGACGCTGGCGGAGCGAGTTTGCTGGATTAATTTACTACTTTCTCTTTGGGTCTATAACAAACCCGCTTCGCCGATACATATAATCACCAACCGTCAATCCTTTGCGAGGGAAGGCCTCGGCTAGTTCACGTCGTTCAATGTATGTCTTTGTAACTTCGACGATCCATGAGCGACCAGATTTTTCAACCAGATAATAGCGTCTATCGCCTTTAAGTTGTCCAATGGCTTCGCCGGAAAAAGCCATATCAAGCGTTCCAGCTCCTACGAAAAAGTCGATGATTTTTTGCCACCACGTTAGT
>ERZ773070.1211-NODE-1211-length-16351-cov-7.151141_pt1 | contig 16351 bp, 11 predicted proteins | sample MGYA00580618_ERZ773070 | MGnify/ENA primary metagenome ERZ773070 (study PRJEB29015, sample SAMEA2738023) | human oral metagenome | biome: human oral; feature: human-associated habitat; material: dental | place: China | collected 2019 ... | reverse complement strand
CTACCGCTGGGAGACCCGACCAAACCGGAAACCCTGACCTACCGGCGCAACCTCTAAGCGTCATGAGTCAGGTCGGGAGGCCTGGGCGGGGCTCACGGGCTCCGCCTCCCCAGCATCCCCGCCAGCGCCCCTCTTGACACCCCCTGTGGCGGGCACAACAATGACTCCACCTAAATCGAATTAGGCAGGAGGTCAACGATGACTCAGCTCTCCCGACGCGGACTGCTGACAGGCGCTGTGGGGGTCGGCTCGGCGGCCCTGCTCGGCAGTCAGTGGTCACGTCTGATCGGGGCGGACATCCCCGGGCGGTACGACAACTCGCTCACGATCGCGATCCTGGGGACCAACCAGGACGCCGCCGCGCGCGCGTCGCTCGTCGAGGCGTTCGCCGCCCAGCATCCCGATATCCCCGTCCGGCTCCAGGCGGTCCAAGGGGCCGACTGGGCGGATTTCTTCGCCAAGATCCTCACCATGGTGGCTGCCGGCACGCCCCCGGACGTGTGCGTCGTGGCCACCGAGGGCGCCCAGCTCTTCGCCGAGAGGCTCGCCGAGCCCCTCGATCCCTACGTCATGCGCGATGCCGCCGAGGTCAAGAACTACTTCGACGATGTCCACCCCAGTCTCATCGAGGCGTTCATGTACAAGGGCTCGCTCTACCAGATGCCCATCGACTTCAACGCCGCGAACGTCTACCTCAACACGACCGCGATGGAGCGCGCTGGCGTGACGTACCCGGCCTCGGACTGGACCCACGAGGACTTCCTGGCGATGGCCCGCACGATGAAGGCCAGCTCCGGCACGGGATTCATCCCGTTCTACTGGACCAACCGGCTCTGGGGCGGGGTGGTTCCCTGGCTCTACGCCAACGACACCAGCTTCCTCACCGAGAAGAAGGCCGACGGTGGCCAGTGGCTCTGGCAGCAGTTCTACCCGGGGCAGGAGGCCTCCTACTCGGGCGGCTACCTCTGGGAGGGCTCGAACGCCACCGACCCCCGCGTCGCCGAGTCCTTCGAGTTCCTCCGGGCGATCGTCGAGGAAGGGCTGGGGACCAGCCCGGCCCAGGGCGGCGGCAATGAGCTCGTCGGGCAGTTCTCAGGCGGATCGATCGGGATGACCCCAGCGGGCGGCTACTGGGTCGAGGGCCTGTCCGCGGCCGGCCTCGCGTCTCAGGACTACGACGTCGCCTATTTCCCGAAGTGGCGGTCCCAGCGCCACCAGTTCGGCGCCGCCGGCTACGCCATCCTCAGGACCTCCAAGCGCAAGGACGAGGCCTGGGAATGGGTCAAGTTCTGCACATCCGAGGAGGGCATGCGCCTGGCATTCACGAAGCCGGACACCACTCCGACACGGCGCTCGATGTGCGACGAGGCCTTCTACGCGGCCAAGGGCCCCGCCCACTGGAAGGTCTTCTACGACACCCTCGACCAGCACCCCTATCCCCGCGCCACCGCAGCAGGCCGCCGTCGAGACAGCGCTCATCAAGAACGTCCTGGGCGCGGTGACCGGCCCGGCCGACGCCCTCCCCGGCGCCCTGGAGCGACTCGACGCCGACCTCACCCGAGCCCTGGAGGCATGACATGCAACGGAAACTCCTCATCTGGCTGTTTCTCGCGCCCACAGTGATCGGGCTGGGAGTGTTCAGCTTCCTGCCGATCCTCGCCTCGATCGGCCTCGCCTTCTTCTCCTGGGACATCATCACGCCCCCGAAGTTCGTCGGCCTGGACAACTTCACCAGCATCGCGGCCGACCCGACGATCCGGGTCTCCTTCCTCAACACCATTGGCTTCGTCGTCGTGGCGGTGACCCTGCAGCTCGCGCTCTCCCTCGGCCTCGCGGTCCTCGTCAACAGCAAGATGCCGAGCATGGCCAGGTCGTTCTTCCGCTCGGTGCTCTTCTTCCCCCTCATCCTGTCGGCGGCCTCGGTCTCCATCATCATGACCTACCTGTTCAACGAGAACTTCGGCCTGGTCAACCATTTTCTGGCCATGCTCGGCATCGGCAATGTCCCGTGGCTGACCTCCACTCATGGGGCGATGGTGGTCGTCGTCCTGGTCTACGTGTGGCAGAACTTCGGGTTCTCGTTCCTCCTGTTCCTCGGAGGACTCGCCTCCATCCCCAAGGAGGTCTACGAGGCGGCCCAGGTCGACGGCGCCACGGGCTGGAGGCAGTTCTGGAGGATCACCTTCCCCCTGGTCAGTCCCACGACCCTGGTCGCCTCCGTCATGGCGATCATCTCCGCCCTGCAGATCTTCGACCAGCCCTACGTGCTCACGCGCGGGGGCCCGGGCGACTCCACCCGCACCGCGGTCATGGTGATCTACGAGTCGGCGTTCAAGCAGCTCCAGTTCGGGAGGGCCTCCGCGATCGGGATCATCCTGACCATCGTCATCATGCTCGTGACGGCGCTGCAATTCCGCCTGTCCCGACGTTTCGTGTTCTACGGCTGAGGAGCCCGACCCATGAAGAAACTCGCCACCTACGCAGTCCTCGCCGTCGCCAGCCTCATCACCCTCGCCCCGGTGATCTGGACGATCCTGGCCTCGATGCGGCCACCCGCCGAAGCCCTGTCCGCCGACAGCTCCATCATCCCCAGCACATTCGACTTCTCGTCCTACTCGGCGGTGTTCAAGCAAGTCGATATGTGGCTGCTCATCCTCAACTCGGTGCTCGTCACGGGCGCGATCGCCATCGGCCAGATGGTCTCGGCCGCGATGGCGGGGTACGTCTTCGCCCGCTTCGAGTTCCGGGGCAAGAAGATGCTCTTCGCCCTCATCCTCGCCACGATGATGGTGCCCATGCAGGTGACCATCGTGCCGGTGTTCATGCTCATCCGCGGGATGCACCTCGCCGACACCCTCATCGCCCTCATCCTGCCCGCCATCCCCACCGCCTTCGGGACCTTCCTCATGCGCCAGTACTTCATGGGACTCCCCGCGGAGCTGGGCGAGGCGGCCGAGCTCGACGGCGCCGGGGCGTGGCGCACCTTCCGGGCCATCTACGCGCCCCTGGCGATGCCGGGGATGGCGATCGTCGGGATCCTCGCCTTCAACTTCCACTGGAACGAGTTCTTCCGGCCCCTCATCCTCGAGATCAGCGAGAAGAACTTCACCCTTCCGCTCGGACTGGTCTCCCTCCAGGGCAATATGGGCACTGGATCCGTGGCCACGGTCCTGGCGGGCGTCGTGATCTCGATGATCCCCGCCTTCCTCGTCTTCGCCTTCGGGCAGCGCACGCTGCGCGAGGGCCTGACGGCGGGATCGCACCGATAAGGAGGAACGGGACGATGAGCGCCCCCACAACGAGCTACCACCTGCGCCCAGCCAGGGGGTGGCTCAACGACCCCAACGGGATCACCCTCGTCGACGGCGTCTGGCACGTGTTCTACCAGCACAACCCGCAAGGGCCTGTCCACGGCCACATCGCCTGGGGCCATGCCACGAGCAGGGACCTGGCCAACTGGGATGCCGAGCCCGTCGCCTTCTCGCCGACCCCCGGTGGTCCCGACTCCTTCGGGTGCTGGTCGGGGGTGTTCGTGCCCGGGCACGACCGGCCCGCCGTCGCGTACTCGGGCGTCGTGGACGCCTCGGTCCAGTCGACGATCTGCCTGCGCTGGGGGAGCCCCGACCTGCGCGACTGGGAGGCGCCGATCGTCGTCGGGCAGACCCCGAGGGCCGACGGCATCGCCATCATGCGCGACCCGTACGTGTTCGAGCACCAGGGCCGCCGGCTGGCGGTGCTCGGCGCGGGCCTGGACGACGGCGGTCCCGCCATCGCGCTGTTCGACCGCGAGCGCGAGACCGACTGGCAATACCTCGGCCTGCTCGTCGACGACGATCCCGTGCTCAGGCGGATCGGGAGCGCCGACGTCTGGGAGTGCCCCCAGCTGTTCCCGCTCGGCGGGCGGTGGGTCCTCATCGTCTCCCTCCATGACCGCGGACGGCTCAGCGAGGTCGTCGCCGCCGTCGGCGATCTCACGGAGGAGGACGGGCGCCTCCGCTTCGTCGCGGAGAGCGCTCATGTTCTCGACGATGGCGCTGACCTCTACGCCCCGCAGGTCGTGGTCACTGACTCCGATCCTCTCCTCATCGGCTGGGTGCGCCAGGAGGGGCAGAACCCGGCGGTGCGCGACCATGCGGGATGCCTGAGCCTTCCCCGCCGCCTGTCGCTGGTCGGCGGCGAGGTCCGCTCCAGGATCGACCTGGGCGCGGCCACCACCCTCATCGGCGCCGTGAGGGCGCTGCCCACCGGACGGACGAGCCTGGCCGACCGGCGCTGGGCGATCGACGTCCTCGGGGACGGCGTGACGCTCACCCATCCCGTCCTGGGGACAGTCGACCTGTCCCAGGGGGACCAGGCCTGGGTCGATGGCGCGGTGCTAGAGCTCTACCGCTCCTCGGGGATCCCCGCCACATGGCGGCATGACGAGGCGTGGCAGGTGGACTGCGCCACCGAGGGGACGGCCAGGGCCGCGGAGATCATTCCCCGGGTGCCCTGAGGCGCCGTGCGGGCGTCATGCGGGCGCCGCTGTGGTGCTCAGCGGGCTCTGTCGGGCTCGACGGCGACTCGCCCCGACCGGGGCGGCGCCGTCGAGCCGCGGAGCACGACGGGGCACTCCAGGACGCGATGGGCCGGGTCGGGCGAGTCATTCCGGGCGGCCGCCATCGCCATCGCGACCGCGGTGGAGCCCATGAGCGCGTGGGGGAGGGCGACAGTGGTCAGCGCTGGGACAAGGCTCTCCGCCAGCGCCTCCTGATCGTCGAAGCCGATGATCGACAGGTCCTCGGGAACGGGGATCCCCAGGCGCGCGGCCGCCAGTAGCGCCCCGGCCGCGACTCGGTCGCAGACGGCGAAGAGCGCCGTCGGCCGCCGCGCGCCCGGGAGGCTGAGCGCCTCCATCGCGGCGGCATAGCCGTCGTCGATCGCCCATCCTCGGCCGATGAGCCTGGCATCCATCCCTTTGACATCAGCTGCCTGCTTGAATGCCCGCCAGCGGATCGGGCCCGAGACGTTCCCGACCTCGTCGCCCCGCGCGCCAGGCGAGAAATGCCCTCCCAGCATCGCCACGCGCGTGTGCCCCAGGCCGGCCAGATGCTCCAGGGCTGCTCTGGCTCCTCCGGCGTCGTCGGGACTGACCGAGGGCCTGCCCGGGCGGCGCGTGACGCAGTTGGCGAGCACAAGGGGGATGCGGGATACCGGGGGCTCGTCGAGCTCGGTGAAGCCCATGGTCGCGTAGATGATGGCGTCGACCTGGCGGCTCTCCAGCGCCTCGATCGCCTCGGCGGCGCGCTCCACGCGGCCTCCGAGATCCATCATGAGCAGGGCGTTGCCAGCGGAATTGGCCGCCTCAGTGGCCGCGGCGAGGAGCCTGCCCCCGAAGGGCGAGGAGGCGAATGCGTCCGTGACCAGCCCGATGGAGCTGGTCGAGTTCCTCCGCAGGCTCCTCGCAACATGGTTGGGGCGGTACCCGAGCTCCTGCGCGGCCCGCAGGATGCGCTCGCGAGTCGCGGGCGAGATGTTCCCCTCATCGCGGCTGTTGAGGACGAAGGAGACGGCGGTCGTCGACACTCCGGCCGCGGCCGCCACATCCGCGGCGCGAACACGCGGCTGCCGCTCATTGCCTGTCATGCCCCATATGGCACCAGGGCCCTCTCACCCTGTCAATCCGCCTGGAGGAACGGCGCGCCGCGATGATGCTGAAGAGGGACGTGCTCAGAACCACGTCCGGCACTGGGCCTTCGGACCCTGACTCGTCACAGTGGGTCGGGCACGATGATCCGCGTGAATGAATCGCTCCCTCCACACGACCCGGATGCCCCCCGCTCCGGCCTCGACGCAGACAGGCTGATGCAGCAGTCCGAGGTGGTCCTCCACCTCGGCAAGCTCATGCTCGCCGCTGGAGCGGGCTCCTACCGGGTGAAGTCATCCATGGCCAGGGCCGCCTCCGCCGTCGGCATCGACCGCCATCAGGCCACTGTCACCATGACGGAACTCGTCACCTCCTCCTACGAGGGGGAGCGCTTCCGCACTGAGACCGCCGAGGTCCGGCGCGTCGGTGTCAACGTCGACCGCCTCGAGGCGCTGCGCCGCATCGTCCACGACCTGCGCGCGCACGAGCGCGTCGAGGTGCTCGAGGCCAAGCTCGTCAAGGTCGAGCAGATGCACGGGCTCTACGGCCCCGTCTCCAACGCGCTCGCCTCCGGTATCGCCTGCGCCGGGTTCTGCTTCCTCAACAAGGGCGGATGGGCCGAGTGCCTCGCGGTCCTCTTCGCCGCCGCCCTCGGCCAGGCGGTGCGGCGGGCCATGCTCGTGCGCCACATGCAGCACTTCTACACATGGCTCGTCAGCGGTGTCGTCGCCTCGACCCTGTACATGATGGTCATCGCGGGTTTGAGCACGGCGGGCCTCATCTCGGCGGGCCACCAGGGCGGGATCATCTCCGCGATCCTCTTCCTCATCCCCGGCTTCCCCATGGTCACCGCCATGCTCGACCTCGTCCGGCAGGACTTCTCCTCAGCTGTGTCCCGCATGTCCTACGTCATGATGGTCATGATGGCGGCCGGCGTCGCCGTGTGGACCGTCACCTCCATCGCCGACTGGGATGTCACCGGCACCGCCGCTACCACGCCCGAGGGCCCGATCCTCCACGGCCTCCGCCTCCTGTGCTCCTTCATCGCCGCCTACGGCTTCGCCGTCCTGTTCAACGCCAGGGCTCGCGCCTGCCTCATCTCGGCGGTCATCGGCGCCGTGGCGAACACGGGCAGGCTCGTCCTCATCGACGTCTACCACGTCCCGTGGCAGATGGCCGTGGGCCTGGCCGCCGTCGTCATCGGCCTGCTCGCCCAAGCCTTCGTCTCACGGGCCTCCCTGTCCCGCGTGGCGCTGTCCGTGCCAGCGGTCGTCATCATGATCCCGGGCGTGCCCTTCTACCGGGCCATCTCCGCGCTCAACGACCACACGGTCGACACGCGGGTGGCCGTCGGCGAGGCCGCCGCCAGCATCGCGGAGGTCCTCTTCGTCATCACCGCTATCGGCGTGGGCCTCGCCCTGGCCCGCATCATGACCGACCGTAACTGGCGCCACGACATGCCCACCTCCGGGATGATCGAGCTGCCCGAGCCCGAGACCGCCTGAGAGGGTCCTGCTCAGCGGCGTCGTGGCGTGGCAAGGGGCCTGGCTCATCCATGGTGAGCCAGGCCCCTTGCCGTGGGCGGTCCGTGGGCGGCCGGGGATCCGGGGAGCGGGACGCCCACGCGCGGACTACAGCCCTCCGAGGATCTGGGCGATGAGGATCTTCACGATCATGGCCACCGGGTAGACCATCGCGTAGCCCAGGGCCACCCGGGGGTCGGCGCCGGTGCGCTCGTTGGCGAAGGCCAGCACCGCCGGCTGCGTCTGCGCGCCGCCGAGGAGCCCGGACAGGCGCGTCCCGCCCATCTTCACCACCCAGCGCATCGAGGCGTACAGCCCAAAGCCCACGATCGTCGTGATGACAAAGCCGGTCAGCAGGATCTTCCACCAGTCGCCGCCGGTGAAGGCATCGGCGATCTGGCCACCCGCCTTCGTGCCCGCCTGCGCGAGGAAGACCAGGAGCCCGAACTCCGCGAGCACAGCCGTGGCCGTGAAGGGGATGGCGGTCACGAAGTTCTTGATGCGCCCGATCCGGCCGAACACGAGCCCGACGAGCAGCGTGCCGGCCGCCGAGCCGATAGAGAAGGTGGCGCCGGTGGGCGTGAGGATCTCCCATTCGCCGATGACGATGCCCAGGGCCATGCCCAGGCCGAGCGCGATGGGGTTGATCGAGGACAGGCCGTGGGCCGAGTCCCCGAAGAACTTCGACACCTCGGCCATCCTCCCGGTCGGGGCGACGACGCGCACGCGGTCGCCCTGCTGGAGGACCAGGTCCGGGGTCCCGACCATGTCGACGTCGCCGCGCCGCACACGCGAGATCGTCGCGCCGAAACGGTGGTCGATATCGAGATCGGCGAGGGTGTGGCCGGCGAGCTTCGGGTCCGAGACGGTGATACGGCGGAAGTCGAGGTACTTGCGGTCCTCGATGAGGGAGTGCGACGAGCCGTGTCCCAGCTCCTTGATGACCTGGTTGACGGCGTCTTGGGTGCCGACGACGGTCACCAGGTCGTCCTTGAAGACGCGGTCCTCGCCCGAGGGACGGATGATCGGACCGGTCTCGCCGCGCCGCAGGCGCGAGAACTTGAGCTCTCCGGAGATCCTGGCGGCGATGTCGGCGATCACCGGGCCGTCGGAGCGCTCCACGCGGATCGTGCGATTGGCCAGGGGGGAGGGCTTGTCACGATCCGAGCTGCGGTAGCGCAGGGCCAGGAGGCTGAAGAACAGCATCCCGATGACGCCGTACAGGTAGGCGACGGCGTAGCCGACCGTGGCGATGGCGGCGCCGTCGGGATTCCCCGAGAGCGTGGCGGCGTTGCCTGCGGCGGCCAGCGCCGGGGTGTTGGTGAGCGCGCCGGCGAAGGTGCCGGCGATCTGGGCGGAGTCCATGCCCAGGGCGTGGCCCAGCCCCAGGCCCGCGCTGGCGGCCAGGACGAAGAAGAGCAGCATGAGCGCCAGGGGGCCGGCGGCGGTGCGCAGGACGTGGAAGAAGTTGGGACCCGATTGGATGCCGATGGCGAAGGTGAAGATCGCTAGTCCGAGCGTCCCCAGGGGGCCAGGGATCGTGATCTCGACGTGCTGCGAGATCCCCCAAGCAGCCAGGGCGATGCCCGCGAAGAGGACGGCGGCGGCGCCCAGGCTGACGCCTCGGACCTTGATATGGCCGACGAGTATGCCCATACCGATGAGCAAGAAGAGGACGAGAACGGGGTTCTCGGCCAGATGCGTGAGTAGTCCGTGGGTCACGATGATCGTAGCCTTCCGGTCCTGCCCGGCCTCGGCGCGCAGGATCGTCGTTGAGATGCGGTCATGTCCAGGGAGCGGCGATGCCCCCCCCCCGCCGGTGCGGCCCGGCGGTTGCCCTGACATTCTCTCATCATGGGGCCTATGTCTGATGACGGATCAAAGGCACAGCGCACCCCGCAATCGGCGCGACCAGGCGCATAGCCTTCATCGAGAGTTCGTGATTCCACGATATGGGACGATCGGTCTCTGATATGACTCGCCTCATGGACTGCCATACGGTGGTCCCAGCCGGCGCAGCGCCGGGCGGACCGACCGATAGGAGGGCGATGATGGCGCGCCAGGACACCCCGACTGCCGCTGTCCCCGAGGTGATGACGGGCGCCGAGGCGCTCGTCCGCTCTCTGGAGGAGCTCGGAGTCACCGACATCTTCGGCATGCCGGGTGGAGCGATCCTCCCCTTCTACGATCCGTTGCTGTCCAGCACCAAGATCCGCCACATCCTCGTGCGCCACGAGCAGGGCGCCGGGCATGCCGCCGAGGGCTACGCCCTGGCCACCGGCAGGCCCGGTGTGTGCGTGGCCACCTCCGGCCCCGGGGCGACCAACCTCATCACCCCCATCGGCGACGCCCATATGGACTCCGTCCCCATGGTCGCGATCACGGGGCAGGTGGGCGCCTCGGCCATCGGGACCGACGCCTTCCAGGAGGCCGACGTCATCGGTTCGACGATGCCCTTCGTCAAGCACTCCTTCCTGGTGTCCGACCCGGCCGAGATCCCCGAGCGCGTCGCGGAGGCCTTCCACCTGGCCTCCACTGGCCGCCCGGGCCCCGTCGTCGTCGACGTCACCAAGGACGCCCAGGTGGGGATTGCCGAGTTCCACTGGCCGCCCCAACTGCGCCTTCCCGGTTACAGCCTCCCCGGGCGCCCCAACCAGCGGCGCATCGAGCAGGCCGCCGAGGTCCTCGCCCACGCCCAGCGCCCCGTCCTCTACCTCGGCGGCGGACTGGCCCGGGCCGGCATCAGCACGGAGGCGCTCACCGAGCTCATCGACACCCTTGGCGCCCCCTTCGTCACCACGCTCACCGCGCTCGACATCATGCCGACCGACCACCCCCTCCACCTGGGGATGCCGGGCATGCACGGCACCGTGCCCGCCGTCGGAGCCCTCCAGAGGGCGGATGTCGTCGTCAGCCTCGGCGCGCGCTTCGACGACCGCGTCACCGGCAAGCCCGACACCTTCGCCCAGCGCGCCACCGTCATCCACGTCGACGTCGACCCCGCCGAGATCTCCAAGATCCGCACCGCCGACGTGCCCATCGTCGGCGACGTCGGCGACGTCGTCCCCGCGCTCACCGCGGCGATCGCCGCCCTGGGCGAGGAGCGCGTGAGCCTGGAGCCGTGGGTGGCGGAGGTTGCCGACGTGCGCCGCCGCTACCCCGTCGCCTGGACCGACACCGATGATGGCATCCTCCAGCCCCAGGAGGTCATCACCCACCTGGCCGCGGGCGCGCCCGAGGACACGATCTGGGCCACCGGCGTCGGGCAGCACCAGATGTGGGCCGCGCACTTCCTGGGCTTCAACCAGCCGCGCTCCTGGCTCACCTCGGCGGGCGCCGGCACGATGGGCTACGGCGTGCCCGCCGCGATGGGGGCCAAGGTCGGCCGGCCCGACAGGCCGGTGTGGCTCATCGACGGCGACGGCTGCTTCCAGATGACCAACCAGGAGCTCGCCACCTGCGCCCTCAACGAGATCCCGATCAAGGTCGCGATCATCAACAATTCCTCGCTCGGCATGGTGCGCCAGTGGCAGACCCTGTTCTACGGGCAGCGCTACTCCAACACGGACCTGCACACCGGCGCCGGCACCCGGCGCATCCCCGACTTCGTCGCGCTGGCGGAGGCCTACGGCGCCGTCGGCCTGCGCTGCGAGCGCCTGGAGGACCTCGATGCGGTCATCGAGAAGGCCAATGCCATCAACGACCGCCCCGTCGTCGTCGATTTCATCTGCTCGGCGGATGCCCAGGTCTGGCCGATGGTCGCCGCGGGCGTGTCCAATGACGAGATCCAGCACGCCCTGGGCATGAGCCCGGCGTGGGAGGAGGAGTGAGCCCCATGAGCGCAGCGAGCACTGCTGGCGCAGCGAGCCCAGCGAGCACGATGCACACGCTGTCCGTGCTGGTCGAGGACACCCCGGGCGTCCTGACCCGCGTGTCCGCGCTGTTCACCCGTCGCGGCTTCAACATCCACTCCCTGGCCGTGGGCCCCACCGACACCGACGGCGTCTCGCGCATCACCGTGATCGCCAACGCCGAGGGCCGCGCCATGGAGCAGGTGACGAAGCAGCTCAACAAGCTCGTCAACGTCCTCAAGATCGTCGAGCTCGATCCGGCCACCTCCGTGGAGCGCGAGCTCTACCTCATCAAGGTCCACGCCGACGATGCCAACCGCACCGCCGTCCTGCAGATCGTCGACCTGTTCCGCGCGCATGTCGTCGATGTCTCCCCGAGTTCCGTGGTCATCGAGACCGTCGGCTCGGAGTCGAAGGTCCGCGCGCTGCTGACCTCCCTGGAGCCCTACGGGGTCAAGGAGATCGTGCAGTCCGGGACCGTCGCCATCACACGCGGTCCGAGATCCATCACCGATCAACTCAAGGAGAAGTGACCCACCATGGCAGCAGAGAAGTTCTACGACGACGACGCGGACCTGTCCGTCATCGCCTCCAAGAAGGTCGCCGTCATCGGCTACGGCTCCCAGGGCCACGCCCACGCGCTCAGCCTGCGCGACTCCGGGGTCGAGGTCGTCGTGGGCCTGCGCGAGGGCTCGAAGTCCGTCGCCAAGGCCGAGGAGGCCGGGCTGACCGTCAAGCCCATCGCCGAGGCCGTCGCCTGGGCGGACGTCGTCGTCGTCCTGGCCCCCGACCAGGTCCAGGCGACCCTCTACTCCCAGGAGATCGAGCCGAACATCAAGCCCGGCTCCGCTCTCCTGTTCTCCCACGGCTTCAACATCCACTACGGCTACATCAAGCCCGCCGCGGACATCGACGTCATCATGGTCGCCCCCAAGGGCCCCGGCCACACGGTGCGCCGCGAGTTCGAGGCCGGACGCGGCGTGCCCGTGCTCGTGTGCGTCGAGCAGGACGCCACCGGCCAGGCGTGGCCCCTCGTCCTGTCCTACGCCAAGGCCATCGGCGGCACCCGCGCCGGCGCCATCAAGACCACCTTCCGCGAGGAGACCGAGACCGACCTCTTCGGCGAGCAGTCGGTCCTGTGCGGCGGCGTCTCCAAGCTCATCCAGTACGGCTTCGAGACCCTGGTCGAGGCCGGCTACCAGCCCGAGATGGCCTACTTCGAGGTCTGCCACGAGATGAAGCTCATCGTCGACCTCATCAACGAGGGCGGTATCTCCAAGCAGCGCTGGTCCTGCTCCGACACCGCTGAGTACGGCGACTACGTCTCCGGCCCGCGCGTCATCAACGAGTCCTCCAAGGAGGCCATGAAGGCTGTTCTGGCCGACATTCAGGACGGCACCTTCGCTCGCAAGTTCATTGCCGATCAGGATAACGGTGCCCTCGAGTTCAAGGCGCTGCGCGCCGAGGAAGAGGCCCACCCGATCGAGAAGACCGGCCAGAAGCTGCGCAAGGCCTTCGGCTGGACCGACTCCGACGAGGACTACACCGAGGGCAGCGCCGCGCGCTGATCTCGAGCTAGGTTCCGGCACGTCTCAAGCCCCGGCCTCGTTCCTCTTATGGACGAGGCCGGGGCTGGTCTATGCGTTCGTCTGCCGCGAGCCAGAGGCGGCGCTCGGGTTTGGCCTCTGTGGATGCGCCAAGACGGACCGAGGGCCTCTCAGTGCTGACGGCAATGCGTGCGCCGCTCGTCGTGAGCTCGAGCGAGGCAACAATTTGGAGCTTGTAGCGTCGTGGTGTCGTGCTCGCGATCGCGCGCGGTCCCATCGTTGTCCCAAGCCAATCTTCTCTTCGCGCTGGAAACGTGTGTCGGGTGTACGTTCGAGCTCTGTCACTCGGTCAAGAGAGATGGGGTTTGACCGATTGGGAGCTGGCTTGTTGGCGGGAAGCGCGCCGCTATCATGCCTTAGGCACAGAGTGTGACACCTGAAGCTGTCCGTGTGCGTTGGGATGGTGCTATTGGCTCCTTCTGAGCGAAGCTGGCGAGCAAGTGGGGTGTGACAGTTGTTCGCGTCCTTATGGTTTTGCATTATCCATGGGGTCTGATGGGGCGCATACATGTCGTATAACTGGTTGGTCAGCATCTAAATTTGTATGATGAATCTTGTGGAGAGTGAGATATGACTTGCTCGCCTCAGAATGACCACCCACATCGGAAGGACCAACGATGACCCTCCGCCACTACGGGCGTGCCCTCGCGGCCCTCTCGGGAGCAGCGCTGCTATGCGCGACGCTCTCAGTTCCCGCGTTTGCAACGCCCACCAGTGACACTGACGCCGCCGCTCCCACGGTGGTCGCGGCAACCGATGAAGAATCGGCCCCGATCACCGTCACCGCCACTCGCACCGACTCCCACGGAGACAAGGTGTACGAGGGCGACCTCATCACCGTCACCTTCACCTACACCAACAACACCGACAATGCGCTCACCGTCTTCCCGGTGGACTCCAACCTATCCGGCGTTCTCACCACCGGTGCCCCCAACTGCCGCTGGCACAACCTGGCCGCGCACACGACCAAGCAGTGCACGACCGCGACCCACACCGTGACGGCAGCAGACGTAGCAGCCGGTAGCTTCACCCCCACCTCAACGTGGGCAGCCACCCGTGACCGCAACGGCACCGACGTCATCGCCGGTGGCATTACTGCCAACGCAGACCCGGTGACCGTCGCCCAGGGCGATCGTCCCCCGGCCCCGGATCCGCTGGAGACCCCGCAGGACTACGCGATTGGCGACAAGGTCCGCCTCGCTTCCCCCGGCCTCGCCGGCTTCACCTGCCACCGAATTCCCGCGCTGACCACCGCCACCAACGGCTGGATCCTGGCCGCATGGGATGGGCGCCCCGACAACTGCCAGGACGCCCCCCAGGCAAACTCGATCATCTACCGCATCTCGAAGGATGGCGGCAAGTCCTGGACCCCCGTGAGGACCGCAATCGCCGGTACCCCCGGTGCGGACAAGGTCGGATACTCCGATCCCTCCTTTGTTGTCGACCGCACGAGCGGAACGATCTTCCTCTTCTCCGTCAAGTCCTACGACGCGGGCCTCTTCAAGTCCCAGCTCGGAACCGACCCGAGCGCACGCAACATCCTGCACGCCCACGTCATCGAATCCCACGACAACGGTGAGACCTGGGTGAACCCGCGCACCATCACCGACCAGGTGACCGCCGGATACGAGGACAAGTGGTTCACCCGCTTTGCTTCCTCCGGTGAAGGCATCCAGCTGCGCTACGGCGCCCACGCCGGTCGCCTCATTCAGCAGTACGCCGTTGCCAACACCGGAACGACCTCGCTCATGGCCGTCTCCGTCTACTCCGACGACCACGGGCAGACCTGGAAGCCCGGCGCACCCACCGAGGGCAGCGCCGACGAGAACAAGGTCGTCGAGCTCTCCGACGGTCGCCTGCTCCTCAACTCGCGCACGCAGGGCACCGCCGGCCAGCGCCTCGAAGCCATCTCCTACGACGGCGGCGAGACCTGGGGCCCCTTCCGCCACAACTGGGACCTGACAGATCCGCGTAACAACGCCTCCATCGTGCGCGCCTACCCGGATGCCCCCGAGGGCTCCGCGCGCGCCCGCGTCCTGCTCTTCTCCAACGCCGACTCCTCCAGCGCCCGCGCCAACGGTACGATTCGCATCTCCTACGATGACGGCTTCACCTGGAACGACGGCAAGGTCTTCGAGAGCGGCGAGATGGCCTACTCGACGCTGCACCCCCTCGCCGACGGAACCTGGGGCCTGCTGTATGAGTCCGGCGGCTACAAGAACATCGAGTTCATGCGACTGGACGCCACCTACCTCGGCCTGACCGACCCCGGCGAAGAGGACGCCCCCGAGCCCGAGCCCACGCCGGACCCGCAGCCGCAGCCCGCCCCGGAACCGAACCCGACGGCCACTCCCGCCCACTGGGTCAACACCGGTTCGGGTTGGAAGTGGCAGCTGGAAGACTCCAGCTACGCGATGAACCAGACGATCGTCATTGGCGAGGCCACCTACCGCTTCGGCGCAGATGGCATGATGGTCACCGGCTGGGATAACCAGGGCGGCGTGTGGAGCTACTACAACGCCTACGGTGCCCGCGCGAGCGGATGGCTCACGGACGCCGGTAGCTGGTACTACCTCGATCCTGCGACCGGTGCGATGGCCACCGGCTGGACCCAGATCGACGGCACCTGGTACCTCTTCTCCGCCTCCGGCGCGATGCTCACCGGCTGGCAGCACGCCGGTAGCTGGTACTACCTGGCCCCCTCGGGTGCCATGCTCACCGGTTGGCAGCAGCTCGGCTCCGCCTGGTACTACTTCGCCGGCGACGGCCACATGGTCACCGGCTGGCAGATGATCGACGGCCGCTGGTACTACTTCGCATCTTCGGGTGCGTGGATCTGATCCATATCTATCGCGGCCGGGGCCGGGGGAGCGTGAGGCCCCTCCCGGCCCCGGCCTCGTCTATGGGGGACGTCACGGCCCAAAGAGACCACGGGTTGGACCCGTGCGGACGCGCGGCACAGACGCGGGGGAAGATGGAGTCATGACACTGAACATCGCAGTAATCCCCGGAGACGGCATCGGCAAGGAAATCGTCCCCGAAGGCCTGAAGGTCCTGGACCGCGTCCTGGCGGACAAGGGCATCGACTACTCCACCACCCACTTCAACCTGGGTGCCGAGCGCTGGCACGCCACCGGCGACACCCTGACCGACGAGGACCTTGAAGCGATCAAGCACCACGACGTCATCCTTCTGGGTGCGGTCGGCGATCCCTCCGTGCCCTCCGGCGTCCTTGAGCGCGGTCTGCTCCTCAAGCTGCGCTTCGCTCTCGATCACTACGTGAACCTGCGCCCCTCGAAGTATTACGAGGGCGTGCCCAGCCCGCTGGCCAACCCCGGCGACATCGACTTCGTCGTCGTTCGCGAAGGCACCGAGGGCCTCTACTGCGGCAACGGTGGCGCCGTGCGCGTGGGCACCCCGCATGAGATCGCGACCGAGGTCAGCGTCAACACCGCCTACGGCGTCGAGCGTGTCGTGCGCTACGCCTTTGAGGCGGCCGCCTCGCGCAAGAAGCACCTCACCCTCGTCCACAAGCACAACGTCCTGGTCAACGCCGGACACATGTGGCGCCGCATCGTCGACGAGGTCGGGGAGGAGTATCCCGATGTGAGCATCGACTACTGCCACATCGATGCCGCCACCATCTACATGGTCACCGACCCGGGCCGCTTCGACGTCATCGTCACCGATAACCTTTTTGGCGATATCCTCACCGACGAGGCCGGGGCAGTCACCGGCGGCATT
>ERZ773070.1206-NODE-1206-length-16412-cov-25.824540_pt1 | contig 16412 bp, 6 predicted proteins | sample MGYA00580618_ERZ773070 | MGnify/ENA primary metagenome ERZ773070 (study PRJEB29015, sample SAMEA2738023) | human oral metagenome | biome: human oral; feature: human-associated habitat; material: dental | place: China | collected 2019 ... | reverse complement strand
CGCCGTCGTCGAGACCGGTCTGCTGGAGCGCTCGGACTGGACCGCGCGCCCCATCACCGCCCCCGGCAACGCGCGCACCGACGCCGCCCCCGTCCTCGTGCGCCGCCTGAGCGTCCCGGCCGGCACCACCGCCGCCCGCCTGCACCTGACCGCGGCCGGCGTCTACGAGGCCTTCATCGACGGCGTCAAGATCGGCGACCATGAGCTCGCGCCGGGCTGGACCGAGTACCGCGACCGCCTCCTCGTCCAGACCCACGACGTCACCGCCGCCCTGGCCCCCGGCGAGCACGAGGTCGCCGTCGTCCTGGGCAACGGCTGGTACCGCGGGCACCTGACCTGGGACATGCGCGAGTGCGTCTACGGGCGGGCCCTGTGGCTCCTGGCCCAGGTCGAGCTGAGCGGACCCGACGGTGCGCGCACGACCGTCGGCACGGACGCGCAGTGGTCCTGGCGCCCCTCCAGCACCACCGCCAACGACCTCTACAACGGCCAGTGCGTCGACCTGCGCCTGCCCGCCCTGGGCGCGCGCGGTGCCGAGGCGCCGGTGGAGGTCCTGGCCTGGCAGGACGCCCTGGGCGCCGCCGCGCTGGAGCCCACCACTCTGCCGCTTCCCACCGTCGTCGGCGAGGTCGCGCCCGTCGAGGTCATCACCACGCCGTCGGGCAGGCGGGTGATCGACTTCGGCCAGAACCTCACCGGCCACGTGCGCCTGGCCGTGCGGGGGGAGGCGGGCGCCGTCGTCACGCTGCGCCACGCCGAGGTCCTGGAGGCCGGCGAGCTCGGCACCCGCCCCCTGCGCAACGCCGAGTGCACCGACCGCGCCACCCTGTCCGGGGGCGAGGACGTGTTCGCCCCCACCCTCACCCAGCACGGGTTCCGCTACGTCGAGGTGGACGGCTTCGACGGCGACGACGACGCCCTCCTCGCCGCGGCGACCGCGCGCGTCGTCTCGGCGGGCATGGAGCGCGCCGCCTGGTTCGAGTCGGACCAGCCGCTGATCGACAGGCTGGTGGAGAACACGCGCTGGTCCACCATCGACAACTTCATCACCGTGCCCACCGACTGCCCGCAGCGCGACGAGCGGCTGGGCTGGACCGGCGACATCGGAGCCTTCGCCCCCACCGCCCTGTCCCTGTACGACGCCGCCGCCTTCCTCGCCTCCTGGACGAGGGACCTGGCCGCCGCGCAGTCCCCCGACGGCGCCCTGCCGGTCGTCTCCCCCGACGTGCTGGGCGGGACGAAGCTCACCTGCGCGTGGGGCGACGCGATCACGCTCGTGCCGTGGGCCGTCTACGAGGCCACCGGCGACACCTCCGTCCTGGCCGGCGCGGTGGAGGCCATGGCGCGCTTCGTCGACGGCGTGGACGCCGCGGCCGGGCCCTCGCACCTGTGGCGCGGCGGCTTCCAGTTCGGCGACTGGCTCGACCCCGACGCCCCGCCGGAGAACCCGGGCGCCGCCAAGGCGGACCCCGACGTCGTCGCCACCGCCTACTTCGCCCGCAGCGCCGACATCACCGCCCGCGCCTGGGCGGTCCTGGGCGAGGCCGGGCGCGCGGCACGCTATGAGGCCCTGGCCGCGAGCGTGCGCGCCGCCTACCTGGACGCCTACGTCACGGCCGACGGCCTCATCCTGTCCGACTGCGCGACCGTCTACGCCCAGGCGCTGGCCTGGGACCTGCTGGACACGCCCCGGCGGGTGGCCGGCGCGGGTCGGCGGCTCGCGGACCTGGTGCGCCTGCGCGCCTTCCGCATCTCGACGGGCTTCGTGGGCACCCCGCTCGTGCCGGAGGCCCTGGTCAGGGGCGGGCAGGCGGCCACGGCCGCGCGTCTGGTGCTGGAGCGGAGCTGCCCGAGCTGGCTGTACCCGGTGACCATGGGGGCGACGACGATCTGGGAGCGCTGGGACTCCATGCTGCCGGACGGCTCCATCAACCCCGGCGAGATGACGTCCTTCAACCACTACGCCCTCGGGGCGGTCACGCAGTGGCTGCTGACCGACGTCGGCGGGCTCGCCCTCATGGGCGCCGGGGGCCGGGCGCTGCACGTGGCCCCGCAGGTGGGCCGCGGGTTCGCCTCGGCGGGCGTCGTGCGGCGCCTGCCGCTGGGGGTGGCGCGCGCCTCCTGGCGGCTCGACGGCGACCTGCTGACGGCGAGCGTCGAGGTGCCCGTGGGGGCGACGGCGGAGCTCGTGCTGCCCGGGGCCGAGCCGGAGGTGGTGGGCCACGGCCTGCACGAGCGGACGGCGAGGGTGCCCGCGGAGGTTCTCGGGACCGATCGGCGCGAGGTCCTCACCGTGCGCGACCTCATTGACGACGCGCCCTCCTGGGAGCGCGTCGTCGAGGCGGTCAGCGCCTGCGGCCACCCGGTCTACGGGGACGACCCGGCCGGCGCCCTGGCGAGGAGCCTGGCCCACGACCTCGACTCGACGGCCCGGCTCGTCCCGGGCGCGGCGACGACGTACGGCTTCATCCCGGGACTGGAGGACCTGCGCGACCGGCTCACCGAGATCGTCGCCGAGGCCGCCCCGCGCGCCGCCGAGGTCCCCGCCCACCTCAGGAGCTGAGCGGGCCGGCCCCGCAGCTCCCTTCGCCGAGATCGGTCGTTTTCCGCATCGAGATCGGTTCACCTCCGCGCCGAGATCGGTCGAGTTCCGCATCGAGATCGGTTCACCTCCGCGTCAGGACCGCGGCTGCGCGCTTGCCGAGGCCCCGGACCCACCCGGCCGGGGCGCGCAGCGGGGCACGGCCCCTCGCCGCTGCACGCGGCCGTAAGACCTGCTCCGATCCGTCGCCGCCCCCTTCACGGACGGGGCAAGGGGCGGCTGGCTGTCGACACGGCCTCGTCAAGGTCGGCAGAATCGACTGCATGAGTGCGTCCTCTGCCGATGGTGACGAAGCCGCGACCGGATCTGCCGATGCGCAGCAGCCGCCATGAGGAGGCGGCGCGCAGCTCCGCACCGTCGGGCGAGCAGGAGGCTCCCGCCCCGGCCCGGAGGACGACCGTCCTGCGGGCCTTCCGCGTGGGCTCGCTGCTGGGGATCGTGCTCACGGGGATCGCCGCATGGTTCTTCATGTCCCCCCTCGAAGCGGGCACGGACTTCCAGTCGGACGTCCTCTTCCCGATGAGGGGGGAGAACCGCGGGCTGCCCGTCGTGCTGCCCGTCGTCCTCACCGGTGTCGACCTGTGGCTGCTCGGGACGCGCGAGAGCAGAAGGCCGGCGGCTCGCATGCTCGGGCGGCTGGTCACATTAGTCACCGCGATCGCCGACGCCGCGGTCGTGGTCCTGCTGGTCGGCAACTGGTGAACCACCTACCTGAAGTGGGGAGCCAATGCCGACAAGCCGTTGTACCTGGCCGCCGACATCGCGTTCCTGATCTGCTTCAACTGCGTTCAGCACCTTCTCCGATCTCAGCGCTCGCAGCCCCGGCCCGTTCTCGCCGCCTGCAGGAACCCGCTCCGCCGGTTCGTCGCCCGCCTCACCCGGACGGCCCTCGGCACGACGCCGGTTCCCCGCAGCCAGCGGCGACCCGCGATGATCGCGTTCCTGCTGCCGGCCCTGATCCTTCCGAGCGCGGCCCTGGCGCCTCCGGTACTGACATGGCCGGACTCCCGGCTGGCGGCCGCCCCCGCGCCCGGCAGTCCGGAGCCGGCTCTTCCCACGACCATCGGCACCGGCACCGCATGGACGAGGGACGTCGGCTCCGGGATGCTCGATATCGTCGCCGGAGCCCGCGGGCCGGTCATCCTCACCGAGGACGGCGTGGAGGGCCTCGACCCCGACGACGGCAGCATCCTGTGGAGCTATCACAGGCGGTACACCTCGTACAGGGAGATACACTCCCCCCTCACACGTGGCGGCATACTCGAGCGCAATAGCATGCGCTACCTTCTTGCCAGCCCGGATCGCCGGCATGTGGCGCTCCGCGCAATCACATCCACGACGGACATCACCATCATCCTGGACACCAGCACGGGGAAGGCAACGGCCGAGGAGCCCTGCGACCACGACGACGCGCTGCAGCTCACAGACTCCGCCGCCCTCATAGAAGACAAGGCCATCTCGCTGGCCGACGGCAAGACGCTCTGGACCCTCCCAGACGGCAGAGGCTCTACTCATGGGATCTACAACGGCACCGCGGGCCACTCCACCTTCATCGTCGACAGCAGCTCCCGCGATGCTCACTGGCGCACTCAGGCCTTCACTCTGGCGCAGGGCACCGACCCCACAAGGACCACCAGCCTTCCGGGAGTCACGCAGCACTCATGGCTGGAGGAGTCCAGCAGCGCGGGCATGGACTACCGGCCTCACGGTGATCGACGGATGGGTGGGCGTCATCGCGCCCGGGACCACGGACGAGTTCCCCAACCACATAGAGCTCGACGCCATCAACATCGACGACGTCGCCGCATCCGGGTCGCCCGAGGACGCCAGAAGGATCCCCTTGGGACTGACCTCAGGAATCAACCGCACAGCATCGCTCGCGTCCGGGATGCTCGTCACATGCCCCGCAGATCCCGAGCCGGACGCCGACCCCGGGCACGACGGAGAAGTCTCCAACCATCCCCAGATCGGCTCGATCCTGGAAGACCCCGACAGCGGCACCGTCGTCCCCGTCGACCAATCCGCCTCACTCGCCGGAGCAGACATCGGCTACACCAGCACGATCAACAAGGCGGGCGAGCTGGAGTCCTCGATCGTCATCAGGCCCGGCGACGGGTCCTCAACAGCCTCTATTCAGGTTCCGCCCACCTCGGTCAACCTCAACCCGCCCGAGCAGGACACCGACCACCAGACGCAGAAGCTGCATTTCCTGAATGATGACTCTGAGTTTCTGAACGTCCTCGCCGCTCCTGGCGTCATCGTGGTGGTACTGGATGCGGAAGGATCTGCGCTGCACCCGGACTTCAACATCTACGACTCTCCGCGGCACGCGACTCGCTTATACGGCATGAAATGAGGAAACCTTGAGCACCCTTCCAGTCGCGAAAAGGCTCTCCGCACGCGCACGCCTGCTGATCACAATCACCGTGATCGCACTCGCACTCGCAGGGACAGCGACCTGGCGCCTCTTCAGGGAAGCGGGCCACCCGGCCCCTGCCTTGGACCTGGGCGCCACCGGCACGGCCGCCGATGCCCAGGAGGCAGGTCTCACCGCCACTGCCGACACGGGCTCCGGCGATATCTCCTGGGAGGTCTCAAGCGCATGGGGCATATACTCGTTCACCCTCGGCACCGCTTCAGGACCTGTGGTCATGCTCGACGACGTGTCGGGCTCAGACCCCGCAACCCGACACGTAAGCATAAGCAGAAGGGGGATCGCCCTGGTGGGTCTGAACGCGGAAGACGGGTCGGTGCGGTGGTACCGTCACATTAAAGCCTTACCGGACAACCGCCCTGACCCCGCAGACTCCGCCCCGGAGTCTCAACACTCTAAGGACTTCGTCTTGCGCTTCATCCAGACGAGCCCGGACGGCCGCTACGTCTCCTTGGCGCTGGCGCCCGTGATCTCCTCCAGCTCGCCCCGGCGCTATATTCCTCAGCGCGGCCACTCGAGCTCCGACCAGGAGTGGAGCCAGACTGTTGCCGTGTTCTCCGCCGACACCGGGGAGCTGGTGCGCCGAGTCGACACCGACCAGAACCTTCTCGGTCACGCCCTGACGAACAGCGCGCTGATCGTGGAGACCTCTCCCACCTATTACCCCGACGGCGGAACAGTGACCTCCTATCCCCTGAACGACCCCGAGTCCGCCCCCTCGCCCTGGCCCGCCACCGGGTGGCTCGTCGGAACCACGGAGGACGACGTACTGCTGTCCCCGCGCAAGGGCACGTGGTACTGCAGAGAGAGGGACTGCCCCACAGTGACGCTGAATATCGTAGATGCCACCACCGGCCAGGGCCTGCGCACGGTGGATCGCGTCTACCGCGTCGACCCGGGCGGATGGGTGGAGCGCTTCGCAGACACGAGCAGCGTCACGGTCACTCCAAACACCCCCGACTGGTACCAGACCCCCCGCGACCTGGAGAACCTCGACTCGGGCGCCCACGCAGACATCACCGAGCGATCGGTGACGGTGGCGGACTGCCCAACCCCTACAGGCAGGACTCTGATACTCAACTCCTTGACCTGGGAGCAGACGGAGAAACAGCTCATCGCGCATCTCACCCCCGCCTCCTGGCTGCCCCCCACCGGCGAGGGCGACCAGGAGATCGTGCCGAGCAGCGAACCACTCGAGACCTTCTCCGCCTACATGGCCGACGGCAAACGCGGCAATGTCATCGGCCGCTCCACACTCACCATGGGGGATTCCTGACCCACCCAGAACGACCGTGCTCTCGCAGACGACCCGGTCTCGCAACGCTCTTGCCGATCCTCCCTGCCGGAGAAGGCGCCGCCCCCCTCGCCCGTCACCTATCATGTCGTCTCCGGCCGACGGCGGCCTCCCGCATCGACAGTCACATCGCCACATTTTGTCGATCCTGTCGATATGACTGTCGATCTTACTAGTACTATGTCGATATGGATGTCGTCGATGTCGATCTGTCCGCGCTCATCGACGCTCTCCGCCGCCGTGGCGGAGACTCCGCGGCCGTTGAGGTGAAGTCCGCTCGCAGCGGCGTGCCCGCGCTCGGAAAGACCCTGAGCGCCTTCGGGAACATGCCGAACGGCGGGCTCATCCTGCTCGGTCTCGACGAGCGACGGGGCTTCGAGCCCGTCGGCCTGACCGAGATCGCGGCCCTGGAGCAGGGAGTTGCGGCCCAGGCGCGCGAGGCGGTAACACCTCCAGTCACGTGCAGGTTTCAGACGGTGACCGTTGACGGCGCCGACGTCCTCGCCGTCGAGGTCGACAGCGTCCCCGTGCACCAGCGCCCCGTCGTCTACCGCGGCGGCGCCTACCTGCGTCAGGCCGACGGCGACTACCGCATGAGCGCCCAGGAGCTCGCCCAGCTCGAGCTCCTCAAGACCCAGCAGATCCGACCCACGCACCCGGACCGCCGTCCCGTCCCCGGCACCGATGCGAGCGACCTCGACCAGAGCCTTCTCGACGCCTTCGAAACCTCCGTCCGCCGGACCTCTCGTCGCCTGGCGGAGGCGGAGCGCGCTGAGGTCCTCCGCTGGATGGGCGTGCTCACGAAGTCGGGCGAAGCCACTCTCGCCGGGATGTACGCCATGGGCCGGTTCCCCCAGGGCTGGCGGCCGAGCCTCGGGATCACGGCGGCGGTCCGGCTTCCCGCCGGAGGCGAGAGACGGACTCATGACCTCGTGCACCTCACCGGCCCGCTCCCAGAGCTCCTGGAGCAGGCCACGGCCTGGGCGGCGCGGAACATCCCGACGGATATGGGCTACGACGCCGCGGGGAACGGGATCGACCTGCCGGCGCTGCCGCCCCGGGCGATCCGAGAGGTGATCGCGAACGCCCTCGTCCACCGCAACCTCGATGCGGTGACCGAGAGCAAGCGGGTCGAGATCAGAATCGTCCGGAACAGGTTCATTGTGACCAGCCCCGGCGGACTGGTCGGCGTCTCGCTGCGTCAGCTTGGCGATCCCGACGGCAAGAGCGCGGTCAATGCCACGCTCTACGAGATCTGCAAGCACCTGCGGACCGAGGACGGCCAACGCGTGATCGAGGGCGAGGGCGGAGAGATCCGGGAGGCTCAGCACGCCATGGCCGCGGCCGGGCTCCCCGCTCCGGTCTTCCGCGACGTCGGGCTGCGGTTCACCGCCATTCTGCAGTGGGGGCGGGAGCCGGCGGAGGAGCTCGAACGGGGGCGTGTCGAGGCGCTTGGGCGGAGGACCACCGCGGCGGGCTCGGCAGATCCTGCCCGCCCCGCCGTCGCCGGCGCGGAGGGCCGGACGACGGCGCAGCCGCGGGCGGCGGGAGTCTCCCGGAATGCCGGGGCCGTGTGGGAGGCCCTCACCACCGCCATGAGCCGCCCCGAGCTCGCGGAGCGCACGGGGCTGACCTCGCGCCAGGTGGCCTGGGCCCTGTCCCGCCTCGCCGGGGAGGGGCTGGTCGAGATGGTCGGCGGCCGCGGGCAGCGCGGCACGACATACCGGCGTCGGACCGACGCGCAGCCCGCCCGCTGACGCCTCCGGGGCGCGCGGCGCCTTGGGACCTCCGCCGCCGGCCACTGGTTCTCCCGCGCAGCCCCGAAAACCGCAACAAGTGCGTAACATATATTATTGATACCTTGTGAATGCGCGATACGCGGTGCGAGACTGCGTGGCGAGCGGGCGCCATCCCCGCGCCCCGCCAGCTCCCAGTTCTTTTGGAGGACCCCATGCGTCTTGGACGCTCCCTCGCTGCCGCCGTCGGCACCGCCGCTCTCGTGGTCGCCGGCGCCCTCGCCGGCCCCGCCGCCGCCGACGACCCAGGATTCAAGGCAAATCCGATCGGCTACCGCCACACGCCCAATGAGCCCCTGACCGTCTCCGGCGTCGGCTGCACCCCCGCCAAGGAGGGCAAGCCCTCCTCAGTCTCCTGGAGCTTGACCACATCAGAGGAAACCCCGATCGAGCTCGCCCACGGCGCCGAGAAGGCCGGTGCCGACGGCACCTGGACCTTCACCATTGATGTCCCCGCTATCGCAAAAGCTGCTGGCCTGAAGGACCCCGCCCTGGTCGACCTGGCCCTTGCGTGCACCGACTACAACGGCCATGAGATAGGCCGGGACAGTAAGTTCATGACCTTCGACTCAACCGAGGTGGACGGCACTGTCAAGATTATCTCCACGGATACCGACAGCGACGGCAAGTATGACACCCAGACCTTCGATGTCGACCTCACCGGTTTCACCCCGGGCGAGACAGTATTACTTTACGTGGAGGACGAGAGCATTAACTATGCAAGTCTCGGCGCAGTCACTGCTGACGCCAGCGGACGCGTCACCTACCGAGGCCCCGTACCCACTGATCTGCCCGACGGCAAGTACCGTTTCCACGCCTGGAACATCACTTACGGCGAGGAGTTCATCAGCAAGCCGGTCCAGGTGAAGGACGGCTGGTGGCAGGTCGATGGCGAGAACATTCCGGTCGACCCGGACAAGCCGGCCCCCACCGCCGCTCCGTCGGCCCCCACCGACCCGAACGGCACCGCGACCGCCGACCCGAACGGCACCGGCACCGCGACCGCCGACCCGGCGGGCGCCCCGAAGTCCGGCCTGGCCAAGACCGGCGCGAGCCTCGGCCTCGCCATCGTCGCCGCCGGCCTGCTCGCCGCGGGCGGCATCGTCCTGGTCCACCGCCGCCGGGTCTGACCGGCCCCCTCCCGAGGTGATGGCGCGGGCGCTCCCGCCCGCCCCAATGCCCACCGGTCCCGATCGTCGCCCGGGTGCGCACACGAGGTGCGCACCCGGGCGGCCGCATTCCGCCGTCACCGCCCAAGACCGCGGTACGGCTCTGCCCCAGCACCCGGCGCCCCGCCCCCAACGGCTGACGGCCAGCGGCAAGACACCGAGGGAGACGCTCTCGCGATCGACCCCGACCATGACGTGGCAGACTTGCCATACCCTCCCTTCCCCTCGGAGCTGAAAGAGGCCCTCATGCCCGGCAGTCAACGGCTCATCTCCCAGGTCGTCCTTGAGACGCTGCCGGTGCACCTCGGACGGTACGTGCGCGCACGCCTGCGCAATGAGCGCCCCGAGCATGAGCAGCCCCTTTCAGCAGGGGACGGGGAAGCCCCCGGGCAGCTCGACCTGGACGACCTCTCGTCCCAGATCTACGTGCTCACCGGACGCGGACGCGACGGCCGGCCCATTGTCAAGGCCGATCCCGGCCTGTGCAGCAGGCTGACCGACATCCGAGTCGTGCGCGACAGACTCGTCCGCGGCTCGCGCTTCGAACCGTCAGAGGTGCCCCTCGTCCTCAGCGAGGTCGCCGAGGTCCTCTGGCTGATCGGCGCCGCACAGGCCGCCGCCGAGGTCACCGCGCGCCTCACCGCCGGTGCAGGACCAGCTCCGCGCTCCCCGGAGCCCGCCGGGAACCCTGTGCAGCCCGACGACGACGCCGTTGAGAGCATCAAGGGCGCAGTCGCGGAGACGGCAGCAAGTCCCGCCGCCGCACCGCCGTCCGCACCGGCCCCGGCGGCGGCATCCGCCCTGGACGCGGTGGAGCTCGAGCTCGACGTACCACCCATCATCTCCTACGCCCATGCCGTGGCGGGGCTGGTCCTTCCGCTCCGCCTGCGCCTGTCCATCGCGGCCCCGCGCCCGTCGGGCGATCCTGTCGACGGCGAGGGGGAGGCCGGCGAAGAGGTCCACCCGCAGCGAACCCGTCCCGTTCCCGCCCTCAGCCCGTCATCGGGCTCCCGGTGCCTGACGGATGTGGGGGTGACCGCCGTCGTCGAGAGCGACGGCGAGGCGCTCACCCGGCCCGTCGTGCTCGGCTTTGCCCGCCTCACCCCGGACGGCGCAAAGGCGTCCGCGGCACTCGAGCCCGACCGCTCCGCTCTTCTTCAGATCGAGACCCAGACGACCTCCAGCCTGCGCCTGACGCTGAGGTGCGGAGACGAGAGCCGGGAGATGCTGGTCGAGGGGCCCACCGTCCTCTCGCCGAGGCAGTGGATCCTCAGCGGCCGGTACAGCGACGACGCCGCCACCCTTGCGGCCTTCGTCCAGCCGCAGCAGCCGGTCCTGGCCGCGCTCAGCCGCATCGCCGCCACGATTCTGGGAAGGCGCACAGGATCCAGCTCGCTGGAGGGATACCAGGGCTCTCCCGAACGGATCCCGCAGATCGTCGAGGCGCTGTGCGACGCCATCCACGACGACGACATCGCTTACGCGGTGCCTCCCACCAGCTGGGGAGAGCACGGACAGCGAGTGCGCACTGCCGAGGACGTCCTCGAAGGACGTCTGGGCACCTGCCTGGACACGACGATCCTCATGGCGAGCGTGCTGGAGTATCTCAGCATCGAGCCGCTCATTGTGGTCCTGCCCGGGCACGCGCTCGTCGGCTACTGGAGGGCCGAGCAGCACATGTCCGAGGACCTGGCGATGCCCGGCCGGGACCTGGTCAACCAGATCGACCGCGGCGAGATCGGTCTCATTGAGACCACAATGCTGACAGAACGGCGTCGACCCTCCCTCGCGCAGATGCACTCAGCGGCCCGGCATAGGATCGGGGCGGACGCATCGGCCGTCGATGTCATCATCCCGGTCCGCGAGGCGCGCAACCGCGGCATTATCCCCATGCCCCTGCGCAGACGCTCCGAGGACGGCGACGTCACCGAGATCGAGTACGTCGCGGCGCCGCGGCCCAGCGTTCTCATCGTTCCCGACCAGGCGCCGGCTCGGGCCCGGCGCAGACCGGCACGCCGGAAGGCCCCCGACCGGGTCGAGGAGTGGAAGGCCCGGCTGCTGGACCTCAGCCTTCGCAACCGCCTCATCAACTGCTCCGACTCCGCCATCAGGAGCCACAAGATCGTCGAGCTGGCCGTGCCGGAGGCGGTCATCGGCGACTTCGAGGACCTCGTCAACGCCGACCGGGTCATCACTCTGCGGCAGGCGGGCGAGAGGGCGGCGCTCGTGCGCAGCGCCGGAGGACTGTTCCGCGATGAGCTCGACCCGCCCCAGCTCGCCCCGAGACTCGGCGATCACAGGGAGGTCGAGGTCGATCTCTCCGAGGACGTCTACGACACGACACTGCGGCGTCTGCGCTCCACGGCGCGGACCCTGGCCGAGGAGACCGGCGCCAACAATCTCTATCTCGCCCTCGGCTCGCTCGTCTGGGAGAGTAAGGGGCGGCGGGTGCGCTCCCCGCTCGTCCTCATCCCCGTGGATCTTGAAAGGCGCTCGGCCCGCAGTCCTTTCCGCCTGAGAATCGACCCGTCCGGGTCCACGGTGCCGAACTACTCCCTCATCGAGAGGCTGCGCGCCGACCTCGGTCTGGACCTGACCGAGCTCAGCGAGCCGGAGGAGGACGGGGCCGGGATTGACCTCAAGGGGCTGTTCGACGTCGTCCGGCGGGTTCTGGCGGAGAACAGGCTGCCCTTCCATGTCGAGGCCACGACCTATCTCGGAATCTTCCAGTTCGGCACCTTCCGGCTGTGGAAGGACCTCGAGGAGTCCTGGGAGCCCATCGCCCGGAACCCCCTGGTCAACCATCTCATTAATTCTCCGAACGCGGAGTTCCACGACCCCGCGGCGAATACGCCCGTCCCGGGCCTCGAGGAGCTGGTCCCCAGGCTCCCGGTTCCCGCCGACGCGTCTCAGACGGAGGTTGTCGCCAGGGCCCTGGCGGGGAGGACCCTTGTCGTCGAAGGGCCTCCCGGCACGGGCAAGTCGCAGACGATCACCAACGTCATCGTCAGTGCGGTCGCGCAGGGGCGCCGCGTCCTGTTCGTCGCAGAGAAGCGGGCCGCCCTCGACGTCGTCTCCAGGCGGCTCCGGCAGGCCGGCATCGGCGATCTCGTCCTCGACCTCCACAGCCGCCGTCAGGCCCCCGACGCCGTGCGCCGAAAGATCCTGCGGGCAATGGACATGGAGGCCCATCCCGACCGGATCAGCCTCACGGCGAAGTCCGGTGTCGCCGACAGCTACCGCCGTCGGCTCTCCGGCTACTGGGAGGCCCTTCACCGCCGCAGCCCGGCCGGCCTCTCGTACTACGACGCCCACACATCCGAGCTCGCCTACGGTCGGGGACGCACGGCCCTGGCCGTCGAGCCCACAGTGCTCGCCAGGCTGCTGCCCGACGACGTCGCCTCCCTGCGCAATTCCGTACCGCGCCTCATGGAGTGTCTCCAGGACTACGGCGATGTCCTGGGTCCCGAGCCCTTTCCGCTCAGCAATCCGGTTCCCGATGCCGCGCTTGGGGACATTCTCGGACGCGTCGAGGCACTCATGGGAGTGATTGAGCAGGATGACGGGAAGCTGCTCGCCGCGGTCCGGACTCTTCCGGACAGCCACTGGGACAAGGCAGCCGCCGCTCTGGAGGACCCGTCGCTCAATACCGTTCGGCTCAACATGGTCGCCCAGCCGGACTGGCAGAGGGCGGCACGGTGGCTCATGGGAGAGCTGACGGCGGAGCTGTCCGCCGCGCACCCGGCGCTCCGGTACTACCTGCCCAGCGTCCTGAATGAAGATCTTCAGTCTGTGCGCAGCTCGCTCGTTGACGCGAAGAACTCGTTCTTCGGCAAGACGAGGAAGTCCGAGAGGGCGCTCGGCGCGCTCGCCGCTCACCGAACCGCCGTCCCGATGCCGCAGAACGGAGCAGAGCTGCTCGCCGTCGTCGATGAGCTCATCCGTTTGGCAACCCGCAGGGACGCGCTGAGCCGGTGCCGCACCAGCCTTCTTCCGGAGGAGGCCGCGTGGAGCGGGCAGTGGACACCATTCGACCGGTCCGCGTGCCAGAGCGCCATCGGCGCCCTCGATCGACTTCTGGGAACGTCCGATCTCGGGACGCCGCCGGGGTGGCGGGCGGGGCCCGCCCAGGAGACGGTCGCCTCGCTGCTCGCAGTCCCCGACAGGCGCGCAGCGGCGGCGTGGCTGCGCGGCTATGCCGCCGCCTTCCGTGCGCTTGCGCGGGACTCTCAAGCGCTCGAGGCGTCGCCGGCCGTGCTCGACTCGCTGCACAGCCTCGGCTCGGCCCCTGCGCGTGAGCGCCGACTGCGCGGATGCAACGTTTTTCTCACGGCCGGAGCGGAGTTCCGGCGCGTCGGCCTGGAGGGATGCCTGGATCAGTTACTGCGCGGGCAGGTCGATGCGAACGAGCTCCCCAGCGCGCTCGACCTGGGGCTCGTGCACGCGTCTCTCGAGCTGCAGGGCGCCAGGGGCGCCTTCAGCTCCTTCTCCTCCGACCACCAGTACGGATACGTCCGCAGCTACGCCAGAACGCTCGACGAGATCCGCTCCCTGCTCCCCCCGGTCCTCGTCTCCGACGCGCTGGCGGCGCGTGCTCGCATCGCGCCCGTGGAAAGAGTCCGAATGGCCGCGCTGCGTCGCGCGCTCGAGCGCAAGCGGGGAAAGCGCAGGATCCGCGACCTGGTCGGGGAGTTCGGCGACCTCATCACTGCGCTCACGCCCTGCGTTCTCATGTCGCCCGATTCCGTCGCGAGATTCTTCCCGGCCGACAGGCAGGACTTCGATCTCGTCGTCTTCGACGAGGCCTCCCAGATCACGGTCGCAGCCGCCGTCGGAGCGATGGGCCGCGGACGCTCCGTCGTCGTCTGCGGTGACTCGCGGCAGATGCCGCCCACCTCGTTCGCCGAGCTCTCCCGCGACGAGGACCCCGACGACGCGCCACTGGACGAGGAATCCATACTCAGCGAGTGCGTGGCCGCTCATGTCCCGCGGCTATGGCTCTCCTGGCACTACCGCAGTCAGGTCGAGGGTCTGATCGCCTTCTCCAACAAGTCCTACTACCAGGGCAGGCTCTCCTCCTTCCCGAGTCCGGTCACCGCCGAGAGGGATCCCGGACCGACAGGCTTTGGAATCAGCCTGCGCCGCGTCAGTGGGCAGTTCATCCGCTCGGTTCCGAGAGGGCAGTCCAGGCGATTCTTCCGGACTAACTCCGCCGAGGCGGAGGCGATCGTCGACGAGATCCGACGGCGTTTCGCGCAGGCGGGCGGATCGGCCCCCTCGCTGGGTGTGATCACATTCAATACTCAGCAGCGCGATCTCATCGAGACCCGCCTGCGCGACCTCGACGACCAGAAGATCACGGCATCCTTGGACGCCGACGAGGGCATCTTCGTCAAGAACCTCGAGAATGTTCAGGGAGACGAGCGGGACACGATCCTCTTCTCCGTCGCATTCTCGGCCAATGAGCGCGGCGATATTCCACTGAATTTCGGACCGCTCAATCGTCAGGGCGGCGAGCGCCGCCTCAATGTGGCGATCACACGGGCCAGGAGGCAGGTCATCGTCTTCTGCTCCTTCGCGCCCGCACAGCTCCAGGCGGAGCGAAGCGAGTCCAGGGGCCTCCAGGACCTCAAGAGGTATCTCGTCCTCGCCGAGCAGGGCACTCGGACCCTGGTGGGGAAGACCTTCGGTGCAGGTGTACCCGACCGTCATCGCGAAGACGTGGCTCAGGCGCTGCGCGAGGCGGGGATGACGGTCACCACCGACGTGGGCCTGTCCGACTTCCGGATCGATCTCGTCCTGGCCCGGGCGGAGGAGCCGCATGTGCCGCTGGTCGCCGTCCTTCTCGACGGCCTCGGCTGGAGCGAGCGCCGTACGGTGTACGACCGCGACGTTCTGCCGGTCAGGGTGCTCAGCCAGATGCTCGATTGGCCGTGCGTCGAACGGCTGTGGCTTCCGCAGTGGCTGCAGGACCGCGACGGTGTCATCGCGCATCTGTGCCAGGTGGTCGACAAGGCGGCGAAGAAGGTCGCGGGCCGGCGTCGGTCGGAGGAGATCGCGCCGGATAAGGACGTCGAGGGCCCGAAGGCGGAAAACTCGTCTCCGGCGGCGGGAGGAGACGACGGAGCAGTCGAGGAGAGCCGTGGCGGCGATATCGCCGCGCTCCGGCCCGCCATGGCTGCGCCGCTGCAGTCGGCCCCACCGGCGAGGGGAGCCGCGAACCCCGACACCACGAGCCCAGGCGCCATAAGCCCGGGCACCACGAGCCCAGGCACCGGCGGGTCCCGGCGAACCGGCCCGGCCTGTTCTCCCGATCCAGACGTCCGAACCGGGCGGGACCTCACCGCGGTCACCGACTTCGTCCCCGCTTCGCCGACTCCGCGGGGCCCGCGCGAGGTTCTCGACGCGGCGAGCACGGACAGGGAGTCCGTGGAGCTCCTTCACGCCGCTGCGCGCGAGATATGCGAAGCCGAGTTCCCGATCGAGCAGCGCCGGTTCCTGTCCCTCGTGTGCGCCGCCTTCGGGCTGAGGAGGATGACGGCGTCGCGCGAGAAGAAGGTTCGCGCCCTTCTGCGAGGATCGGGCTGCTCCGTGGACGACTACGGATTCGTCTGGCCCGAGGGCGCGGATCAGTCCCTGCTGACCGGCTACCGACGTGACGCGTTCGACTACCTGTCTCTTAAGGAGATCCACCCGCACGAGCTCGAGAACTACATTCGCAGCGTCCTCTTGCGAACGCCGCCGGACGCAGACGAGGAGACGGTTCTTCGTGCCGTCTTCGACGGCCTCGGAGTGCGGGCGCATCGCCTGACCGCGCCGGTGCGCCAGACGCTCGAAGGCGCGATCCTCAGGGTCAGGAGACGCCAGACCGCCGGCTGACGACGCTGAAAGCCCGGGTCGTGACCCGCCCCCTCCGGTGGGCCGTTGGCGCTTACTACGCTTCTTTGTCCCTTACTACGCTCCTTCTCCTCGTACAGTAAGGGACAAAGGAGCGTAGTAAGCACTGAGGACCCGGGGCGGCGGGGGCTGCGAGCGGTGGCGGTATCCGGGCGCCCGCCCGGAGGGCGGAACGTGAACGTACCTTCCCAACGTCAACGTACCTTTCTCCCATCCTTCT
>ERZ773070.1198-NODE-1198-length-16457-cov-30.866175_pt1 | contig 16457 bp, 13 predicted proteins | sample MGYA00580618_ERZ773070 | MGnify/ENA primary metagenome ERZ773070 (study PRJEB29015, sample SAMEA2738023) | human oral metagenome | biome: human oral; feature: human-associated habitat; material: dental | place: China | collected 2019 ... | reverse complement strand
TGCAGCGCGAGGTCCACCACGGGCTGGGGATCCGGGTGCCGATCCTCGTGTGCTGTTCAACGAGCAGCAACGGCGTCAGGGCGAGTCTGGAGGAGGCCCAGCACTCCGACGTGGTGCTCGACGTGGAGCAGATCATCGACCGCTCGCAGTACCTGGGCGATGACGTCACCGTCCGTCAGATCCCCAACGGTGTCCACGACCTGGCCCTGTCCGGGCCGCCGGCGCGCACCGAGTACCTCCAGGCCGTCACGCACTGGCTGGACAACCGCCTGCGCTGAGCCCACCGGCTCAGGGCTCAGCCGAGCAGCGTGGAGAGCTCGTCAACGAGCCCGTCACTGACCCGCTCGACCACCTCAAGGGTGTCGACGAAGTCGGCCATGGTGCCGTACCAGGGGTCGGGGACGTTGAGGACGCTGCGGGAGGCCTGGCCCACAGCGACGGCCTCGGCCTGCCGGGCGGCCGCCGGGTCGAGTTCGCGGTACATGCGGATCCGGGACGGCTCCGCCTCAAGCCCGGCGGCGCGGCGCTGGAGGACGTTCCAGTGGGAGTCGGTCATGGCCAGCAGGAGGTCGGCCTCGGTGATCTCGGCGTCAGTGACGCGGTGGGCAGTGTGGGAGGCGATGGCGATGCCCGTGGCGCGCGAGACGTCGTCGGCGCCGACGCCGTAGCCGGCCTCGGTCAGGACGCGGCGGGCCCGGGAGTCGATGGGGTTGCCGCGTTCCTCGTCGGAGACGCCGGCGGAGGTGACGGTCACGCCGCCCGGCCCGGAGTCGGGGATGCCGGCGGCGGCGAGGCGGTCGCGCAGGACGACCTCGGCCATGGCGGAGCGGCAGATGTTGCCGGTGCACACCATGATGACGCGGTACGGGTCGGCGCCGCGGCGGCCGGGCAGCACGGCGGACGCAGTGGAGGAGGCGGAAGAGGAGGAGGCAGCGGCGGTCGTCTCGGTGCTGGCGTCGGAGGAGCTCACATCCCGAGCCTTACGCACGCCGCGGTCGGCTGTCCACTGACCTGTCCACTGACGCAGTCTCCCTGCGTCAGGAACGGGCGCTCGCCGACGGGGACATCTCACGCGGCCGGGGACTTTTGCTCGCGGCCGGGGACAACCTGCGCGTGCGGGGACGGGATTGCCGTCCCCGACGGCGTCGAATGCCCCCGCCCGGAAGGACACGCACCCGGCCGCGCAGATTGTCCCCGCCGGCACGAGGTGAAGCGTCCGCGCGGTCGTAGGGTAGGTCGCGCAGTCGTGCCTTTAACCCTCGACTGCGCCGCATACGGTACGACCGCGACGGCGGCAAGAGGCCGCTGCGGCTAGGTGACTGCGCGGCCCGGCGACTGCTCGGGCGCCAGCTAGAGCGCGCGGCCGTCGAGGACGTCGGCGACCCAGGAGCGGGCCACGACGAAGTCCTTGTCGCTGGTGCCGGCCAAGACCGCCGTCGGGCGGGCGTCCAGCCGCGGGTAGGAGCCCAGGAACCGCACCACCGGGCAGGTGCGGTGCAGCCCGATGAGGGCGGCCTGGACCCGTTCCTCGCGCACGTGCCCCTCGATATCGATGGAGAAGCGGTAGCGCCCCAGAGAGTCGCCCACGGGCCGGGACTCGATGCGCGAGAGGTTGACGCCGCGGGCGCTGAACTGCTCGAGCATGTCCAGCAGGGCACCGGAGCGGTCGTGCGGGAGGTGGACGAGCAGGGTGGTCTTGTCGGCGCCGGTGGGCTCACCCACGCGGCCCGGCCGAGTCACCTTGACGAAGCGGGTGACGGCGTCGGGGTTGTCCGCCACGCCCCCGGCGATGACCTCCAGCCCGTACTGCTTGGCGGCCAGCGGGTTACACAGGACGGCCTGGAAGCCGGTGTCCCCCTCGGTGGTGGCCAGCGCGCGGGCGGGCGCTGAGGTGGAGGTTCCGGCGACGTACACGGCCTCGGGGAGGTTCTGGTGGACCCAGCCGCGGCACTGGGCCCAGGCGTGCGGGTGGGTGGAGATGGCGCGCACGTCCTCCAGGCGGGTGCCGGGGCGGCCGGCCAGGACGAAGGTGATCGGCACGGCCATCTCGGCGGCGATGACCAGGGGCGTGGAGGCCACGAGGTTGTCCAGCGTGGCGTTGACCCCGCCCTCGACGGAGTTCTCAATGGGCACGACGGCCGCCTCCACCGTGCGCTCGCGCAGGTGGTCCAGGGCGGTGGGCACGTCCGGGCAGGGGTCGAGCTCGACGTCGACGGGGGCGACCTGGCGCAGCGCCATCTCGGTGAAGGTGCCGGCCGGCCCGAGGAAGGACCAGAGCGGAGCGGGAGCAGTCATGGGCACAGGGTAGCCAGTCCCGGCGGCCGGGCCGGCGACGGCTTGCTCCGTGGAACGCAGGTGCCCTCACCGGCGGGTCCGGTCCCGCCGCCGGGCCTGGTCAGAAGGGAACATCCCAGGAGCGTCTGAGCGTCTGCCCCAGGCCCCATGACTGCATCCTCATGGCCCACAACGGCTAGATCAGCACCAGCCCCCCGGCGGGCCGCCCACCGGAGCCTTGTCGGGACACCTGGCGCCCTCCCACAGACTCCCCCACCGCGGCCGTCGCAGGACGCCTCGCCCTCCCGCGACGGCGCCAGGCCTGGCAGGCTGGAGCCATGAGTGTCTTCCGCAAGCACGACGACGGCCCGGTCTCCACCACCCTGGAGGCGCAGGGCCTGACCTGGCTCGCCGAGGCGATGGCCGACGGTGGAGCGCACGTGGTGCCGGTGACCAGCGGCCCGGGCTGGCTGGAGGAGCCGCGGCTGACGACGACCAGCGTGACGCCGGCCGGGGCGGAAGCCTTCGGCCGGGCGCTGGCCGTCACCCACGCGGCGGGCGCCCCGGCCTTCGGGGCGGCGCCTCCCGACTGGGACGGCCGCGCGCAGATGGGCCGCTCGGACATCCGGTTGCGGCCGCACGCCGCCGAGGAGGGCGAGCCGCGCCGCTGGGGCGAGTTCTACGCCGAGGACCGGATCCTGCCCTACCTACAGCCCAGTCGGGACAATGGCTCGATCAGCGCCGGCGGGGCCCGCGCCGTGGAGCGGCTGTGCGAGCGCCTGCGCGACGGCGACTTCGACACCGACCAGCCGGCCCTGGTGCGCGCCGGTGCCCGCGAGCGCGGCGCCCGGGTCGCGGTGGCCCGCACGCACGGGGACCTGTGGTGCGGCAATGTCCTGTGGACCCCGGCCGATGAGGCCGCCCAGTGGGCGCCGCCGCGAGCCGGGCTCGGACCGCAGGAGCCCGACCCCGGACAGGCACCCGCGGGCGGGGCGGCCGGCGGGCCGACGGTGGTCGGCGTGCTCATTGACCCGATGGCGCAGGGCGCGCACGCCGAGACCGACCTGGCGGCCCTGGGAGTGTTCGGGCAGCGCTACCTGGATCGCATCTACGCGGCCTACCACGAGGTCTCGCCGCTGGCGGAGGGCTGGCGCGAGCGAGTGGGCCTGCACTCCTGGCACATCATTATGATTCACGCCTTCCTCTTCGGCGGAGGCTATGGCGGGGAGGCGGTCGCCGTGGCCCGCCAGTACCTGTGAGCCGATGCCAGCCAGGACATCGCACCCATTTTGTCCGCCTGGGACGGCTTTGAAACCGGCTAGAAGAAGAGCCGTCCGCGTTTGTGCTGGTCAAAGCAATTTGCCTGCGCGTCGACCAGCAGAGACGACGTCAAAGTCGTCCCATCTGGACACTTTTCGGGCTACGCGGCCCCGTAGGCTGGTCGGGTGAGACCTCGACGACGTCAACAGCGCCTGGTGCGCGGGGTCGTGTACGCCCTCGTGCTGCTGGTGGTCATCGGCATGATCCTGGCGGTGGTGGGTCCGGCCCTCGCCAGCGCGGCCCCGACGGCGCCGGAATCCGGGGCGGCGCCGGCGTCCGATGCCGCCTCGACCTCGCGGCCGGCGCCGGTGGTCGTCCTGGCGACGAGCAATCTCACCTGGGCGGACCTGCGGGAGCAGGCCTCCCGCGGGGGCGCCGGTGAGGACTCCAGTTCCTCCGGCACCGGCTCGGCGGCCGCCCACCTGCTGGCCTTCGCCTGGCGGGGCGAGCCGATGAACCTGTCCGTGCGCACCCCGGCAGACCGCACCTGCCCGGCCGACGCCTGGCTCACCCTGGGCAGGGGCAAGCGCGCGCGCGCCATCGAACCGGCCGCTTCCTGCGCCGGCCCCACCACCGCGATCCCCCGCGACACCCCTCTGGCTGGGGCGCTCGGGCGCGACGTCTCGATCCGGGCCGTCGGCCCCGGCACGCAGCTGGCCACGGGGGTACCGGGGGGCTCGCAGAACATGCCCGCCCCCTTGGTGCCGTCGGTGGCTGAGGCCCTGGCCGCTGACGCTGACCTCACGATCGTCGACACCGCCCGAGCCGCCTCCACCGATGCCAAGCGGATCGCCACCCTCGACGACGCCCTGCGCACGGTCCAGGAGCGGGCGCGCCCCGGCACCCGCATCATCATCGCCTCCCTGGCCGACGACGAGGCCCCCGGGCCCCAGATGGCGGTCCTGCCCGCGGGCACGAGGAGCGCGCGCGGCACCTCCGAGGGTCTTGTCGTTGGCGACTCCACGCACCAGCCGGGCCTGGTCCAGCTGACCGACCTCACCCCGACTCTCGTGTCCGCCCTGGCCGGCCGCCGTGACCCGGCCTTCGACGGCCAGGCGCTCGTGCTGCCCCAGACCGGCCGCGCAGGCGTGGCAACGGCCGGGGCCACCAGGGACGCCCGCATCTCGCGGCTGGCCGACGACGCCCTGCACGCCCGTGCCTCTCAGGCCACGGTTATGCGGGCCAGCGCCCTGCTCATGGGGCTGGCCGTGACGCTCCTGGTCTGGGCGGCCGTCGCGCTGCGCGCCCCGAAGGCGAGCCGGCGCACGGTTCTCCGCCGCCTGGTCACGTGGGTGGCCGTCTACCTCAGCGGTCTACCGACGGCGTTGCTGCTGGTCAATGCCGCCCCGTGGTGGCGTGTGGGGGCTCGGGCCGGTTCCCCCTCGGGATGGGCCTCGCTCGTCGCCGTGGCCGCAGCCGCGCTGGTCGCGGCCGGGATCGTGGGACTGGCCGCCGGGATCGTGGCGCTGGCGCGGCGGCGCCGGCGACCCCATCTTGCCGCCTCACCGCTTCCTTCGCCTTCAGCGCTCGGCGCCACGGGAGCCGCCGAGCCGGCCGGTTCAGCCGACGCCCTCTGCGCCCGTGAGGAGGCCACGGCCGAGCCGCAACCGGACGGGGCCGAGAGCCCCAGGCCCTCTGCGTCGTTGTCTCCGTCCCCCAGCGGAGCGAGCCTGACAGCACTGCTGGTGGCGGCAGCGATCCCGCTGACCTGGCTGGTCGACGCCGCTGCGGGTGCGCCCCTGGCCTTCAACAACCCACTGGGTATGAACGCCGTGGTGGCGGGTCGTTTCTACGGAGTGTCAAATACGGCTTTCGCACTGGTGGCCGGTGCGCTCATCGTCGTCATCGCCGGTGTCTGGGTGGCGCTGGGCGGTGGGAGGCGGACCGCGCTGGTGGTGACGTCCCTGCTGGGCGGGGCGGCGCTGCTCGTTGATGGCGCCCCGCAGCTGGGCGCGGACGTGGGCGGCGCTCTGACGCTGGTGCCGACGCTGGCCTTCCTCGGGGCGGGCCTGGCGGGTCTGCGCCTGAGCTGGCGGCGCTGGCTGGCCATCGGGGCCGTAACGGTCCTGATGGTGGGCGGGTTCGCCGTCATTGACCTCATCCGCCCCGGTGGGCCCACGCACCTGGGGCGCTTCGCCCGTCAGGTGGCCGACGGCTCGGCCGCCGGCGTGCTGGGGCGCAAGGCCTACGCGCTGGTCGGTCCCTTCGTCACGAAGCCGATCACAGCGGCAGCCCTGGCCTGCGCCGTGGTCATCGTGGCCGCGGCCCTGTGGTGGGGACGCCGGCAGGTGCGGGCCTGGCGCAATGGCACGAGCCCCTACGCCTGGCTCGCCCCCACCGCCCACGGGGACAATCCACGCGTGGGGGGACAGGAATCCGGTTCCCCAACGCGTGGAATGTCCCCCTCCGCGCGATGGGTGACAACGGCGCTCAAGTCCCTGGGGGTACTGACGCTCGTGGCCGTCCTGGTCAACGACTCCGGCGTCACGATGGCCGGCTTCATCCTGGCAGCCGCCGCCCCCGCCCTGCTGGCGCTGACGCTGGCCGGCAGTGAGTCGGCGCGCTAGCGCTCGGCCGTCTCCGAGGTGGCCTGCGAGTCCTCACCGTGGCGCGGCTTCTCGGCGGGCTCGACGTCGTCGTCGGCCTTGGGGGGCTGCGGCACGGCGCGGTAGGCGAAGAAGTGGTCCTGCTCGGCGGCCGCCCTGTCGAAGGAGGCGCGCGGCACACGGTGGCGACGCAGCTTACGCCGGGTCACGGCCCTCAGGACGTCCTTGTACTGGGAGGCGCGGTGCATCGTGCCGGCCCGGTCGTTACCGGTGACGCGGTGGGTGATGTCGCAGGGGACCTCGATGACGGCGAGCCCGGCCACGAGGACGTCGATGGTCAGGCCGACCTCCACCCCCCAGCCGTCAGCCAGGGGCACCGCCTTCTCATAGGCCTCACGGCTCAGACATCGCTGACCGGACAGCGGCGCCACGGGCAGCCACCCGGTGGACAGCGAGATGGCCCGCCTGGCGGCACGTACCACCCGGCCGCGGCCGCCGGCCCCGGACTGCTTGGGGGGAACCGCGATGGACATGTCGGCCACGCCGTCGATGACCGGAGGCACCAGCTCGGCACAGGAGGCGGCCGAGTCCCCCAGGTCGGCGTCGATGAACAGCAGCAGCCGAGCGGGACCGTCGGAGTAGTCACGCATGGCGACGACGGAGGCCCCGGTCTCCATGGCGGAGGCCTTCCCACGCGAGACGGAGTGGCGGACCGTCACGGCCCCGGCGGCGCGGGCGTGGTCCTGGGTTCCGTCAGTCGAGCCGTCGTCGACGACGATGACAAGGTCCACTCGCGGGATGGAGCGGCAGGCCCGGACGGTGGTGGCGATGCGCTCAGCCTCATCCTTGGCAGGGATGACCACGGCAACGCGCTGGTCGGGCCGCTTGGTGGAACTCACTCCCCCAGGGTATCCAGAGTCTTGGCTTCCAGCCGATACCTGAGCGCCCCGTTATCGCGCCCCTTTTTTGTGAGGCCCGTCAAGTTCTTCGATCTCGTGCGACACGGTGCGGAATCCTCAGGCTCCGCGAGCGGCGGACGCACGCCGGCCTGACCCCGCGGGCGTCGTGCCAGTCATTGCGACACGCCGGTGTGCCGCAAGAAGGACAACCACCCCACTCAGGCCTTCCTGAGCAATTTTGTGTCAAACCTTCAGCATGGGACCACGGTCCCCGGAGAAACTGAGAAATCTTGCAGCAATGAATCAGATTCCCTCATTCTGGCGCTAGAGTTGCCTGTTTCGGCATGTCACACCCGGTTCTCGTGGCACAGTGGAGACAAGGAGCCCGTCAACGGAGCCGGGTTCCGCCGGCGCATTTCGCGTCCTTCCGTGTGCCGGGGCGACTCCCCTGCCGCCCCGGCACGCCTTGGTCCTCACCGCAGGCCGCCCAACCCGCAGCATTCACCGCCCCCACTCATCAGCGCAGGCAGCGGGGCATTCACTAGGGCACCCACCCCACGCCGCCCTGCCTTCCGCCGACCTCTGGCGGGCGGGGCGGACCAGAGCGCCGTCCACAAGTGCCCCGGGGCCCGACCGACGGCAGGGCCGGCCCCGGCAGCACCACCCCTGCACCCTTTGTGCAGGTCAGTGCAAGGCGCTTGCGAGCAGATCGAGCCCCACGCTGCCCAGGTCGATGCCCCGGTTGTGGAAGGCGCGCAGGTCCAGCTCGCCGCCCTCGGTGCGGGCCTGCGCCTGGGCGCGGCGCCGACCGGCCTGCCAGACCCGTTCCCCCACCGCGTAGGCCAGCGGCTGGGCCGGCCACCCCAGGTGCCGGGAGACCTCGAAACGCAGACGCCCCTCGGAGATCACGGTGTGGTGGCGCAGAACCGCGGTGACGGTCGCCCGGTTCCACTCGTGGCAGGCCCCCGGGAGGGCTGCGACGTCGTCGGGCACGGGGAGCCGGGAGTGGACTCCCAGGTCCACGAGGACGCGGGCCAGGCGCCAACGGCGTGCCGCCAGGCAGCCGAAGCGGTCCTCGGGCGTGGGCATGAGCCCGAACTCGTCGGCAAGGGACTCGGCGTACAGGCCCCAGCCCTCGTCGCACCCGGGCACGGAGCCCAGGTAGCGCTGCCAGGCGGTCAAGCGCGTGCTGGTGGCGTGCGCACCGACGTGGACGTGGTGCCCCGGGACCGACTCGTGCAGGATCGTGGTCCGCTCCTTCCACGGCCACACCAGCTGCTCGCCGTCGGCCAGGGAGCGCATGACGATGCCGGGCCGGCGCTCCCCGCCGGTACCGCGCGGCTCCTCGTAGTGGACCGCGCCGTCGCCGGGCTCCCCGAGGCGCACTCGGGGACGGCCCAGGCCGTCGGGCGGGTCGAGGATCCGGCCGACGACGGCGTCCCAGGCCTCGTCAGCCACCTCCTGCGCCCAGGTCGTGTAGTCCTCCGGGCGCAGGGCGCGGGTCGGGTCGGCGCGCAGGTGCCGGTTGAGGCTGCCGGCATTGGCGCCGGGTCCCAGGACGTCGACGGCGATGGCGTCCTGCTCGGCGATGACCCGCCCCAGCTCCTCGGTGGCCCAGGCATAGGTCTCCTCGGGGTCGACCCGCGTGCCCAGGACGCGGCGCATCCACAGGGCGTGGCGCTGCGGGCCGACCCCCTCGGCCTGGGGGGCGCGAGGCGAGAGCGTCGTGCGCAGGTGCGAGGCGAAGTCCAACGCGGCGCGGCGGGCGACGATGTCGGCCTCCTGGAGCTGGACGTGCAGGGTGGCCGGCAGGTCCTCGGGCAGCGCCTGAGTGCGGCGTCGAGCGAGGTCGCGCGCCTGCCCGGCGACGACGTCGACCTGACTGAGCGGGGCGATCACACCGGCCTCGGCGGAGGCGGCCAGGGAGGCGGCCAGTCCCTCCAGGGCGGTGGGCAGCGCCTCCAGGCGGGTGCGGTGCAGGTTCCAGGCGTCCTCCCACTTGGCCTCGGCCTCGGCGAGGTCCGCCTCGTCGGAGCCGGCACGGTCGGGCGCCTCAGGGGGCCGCTGCAGCTGACGGGCGATCTGCTGGAACGGCGAAGAGAGGAAACCGAGGTTGCCGCCCTCCTCCCCGGCGGAGATGAACTGGATGGAAGTCTCCAGACGCTCCAGGAGGTGGCGGCGTAGGAGCTCGCCGGAGCCGGTCGAGCGGTCGACGGCGGCCACGCGGTGACGCAGGGAGCGCTCGGCACTGAGACGCTCGGCCAGTCCCGCGGGCGAGTAGTCGGGCAGGATGGTCCCGCCGGGCAGTCCGGTGCGGGCGGCCGCCTCGGGATCGTGGGCACACAGGAGCTGGGCGTACTCGTCGGCAAGGTCGCGCAGGACGACGCCGGCGGCCGCGGTCTCCGAGGGGGAGCGGACCGAGGAGCGGGTGGCGGCCTGGGCGGAGGTGTGAGCGGCGGGCGCCGCGGAGGATGCCGCCTCGACCTCGCGCACGCTCAAGGGGGCGCCGGCCGTGCGGACGGCCCGCCAGGTCCCTGAGCTCGGATGCTGCGGGTGGACCGGTGGCCGCTCGGGCGGACCGGTACTCACCGGGCTGGTGGCGGGGGCGGGGGCGACGTCCGCCGTGTCGGCGGGGGCGTCCTGCGCATGGGAGCCGGTCGCGGATGCAGCGGGTCCGACTGGAGAGTGCTTCGAGGAGTGATCGGACATAACAAGCAGGCCTTTCGCTTCACTCGCCGCATGGCGTGCGGGCCCGGCGGCGACATTGCCGTTTCACCAGGGTGCCAGGAAGCGGAACAAAGGTCCATAGGCATCGTAGATCTGACGGCGAAGAAAGTTGGATGAATTGGCGGGCGCCCCACCCTGCTCGCGGGCGACGGGCGCGAGTGGGGACTGACGGTGAACGACGTGGGAACTGGTACGGGTGCTGATCCAGCCCCGGGGCAGGTGACTCAACGATGAGCCCCGGCCGGGACCTCGGCGGTGGACGCGGGGAGCCAGGACTCCCTCCTACCCCGGCCGACACGGGCACCCAAGGGTGCGGCCGGCGATCAGCAGGGGCTATCGGATAGCGGTCGAGGGGCATCGATGGCGGCCGGCCGATGAGCAGGAGCCCAGCAGGCTGACACGCATAGCCGTCGACCGCGGCGCGCAGCCGCAAACAGTACGGGTCATCAGTGCTCCTCTCATCCTGGACGGGCCGGGACGCCCCGGTGCGGGGCGCTCGTCGAGCCGTTGTTGTGCTGTGATGGACGTGACACGATTCAAGGACGCTGGGCCGGCAGTGTCAAGGATCTGCGGCCACGGTTCACCCATACCGATATTCGCGCAGGTCAGGGGTATCTTGGCGATCTGGGCGCATCGCTGCGCTGCCGCCATTGGGAGCGCTCACAGGCGAGCGGCCCCCACCTCCGAGTCGCACCCACCGGATCCGGCCTGACCACATCGTGGTCACTCATGATTGACAGAGAGGACCGGGCGAGCACAGCCCCACCCACCTCCTTGACAGGTGGGTGAACTTGATTAACCTATCTAGTGTGAAGATAGACCGGCGCAGTACGGACACCCGTCAGCGGCTCATCGACACCACCCTGGACCTCATTGACTCCAACGGGTGGCATGCGGTGACACTGAGCGGGGTGGCCCGCGCCTGCGGAGTGACCACGCCCGCGTGCTACAAGCACTTCCCGTCCAAGACGAGCCTTTTCGAGGCCGCGGCGCGCCGGCTGTCGGCCTCACTGGGCGAGCGCGCGGACGCCCTCATCCAGGACGATCCGCTCGAGTCACTCGTCGGCATCGGGACTCTTCTGGTCGACTTGGCCGCAGAGCACCCGCATCTCTTCAAGTTCAATCAGATCAGCCCCGCGGCCATCGCGGCACTCGACCGCCTCGACGACCACCCACTGCTGGCACTGACCCGCGGCGAGGTGGAGCGTCTGGCTGCACAGCAGGGAACCGATCCGACGGCGCTTCACCTCCTGGTGTGGTCCTGCCTGCAGGGCTACACCCAGCTCATCGCCGTCGGCGCCGCCACCGCCGACATCACCTTCATCCGCGCCGCCCTGCGCGCCATCATCACGATCGGAGACAACTGATGACCAGCAACAGCACACCCTCCAAGGCAACCGGACGCACCCTCATCGTCTACGCCCACCCCTACGACGGCTCCTTCAACCATGCCGTGCTCGAGACAGTCACCTCGGCCCTGGACAGGGCGGGCCGGCCCTACGACGTCGTCAACCTCTACGCCGACGGCTTCGACCCCCGCTACACCACCGAGGAGCTCGCCCTGTTCAGCGAGGGCGGCACGCTGGACCCGCTGGTCAGCCACTACCAGGGACTCATCGAGAAGGCCACGCGCATCATCTTCATCTGCCCGATCTGGTGGGACGCCCTGCCCGCCATCGTCAAGGGATTCATTGACAAGGTGATGAAGCAGAACTGGGCCTACCAACTGACCTCGGCCGGGGTGAAGGGGCTCCTCACCCACGTCCAGCAGGTGCTGGTGCTCACCACGTCAACCTCCCCGACCTGGTACCTGCGCGCATTCTGCGGCAACTACGTCGGCTCGGCGTTCCTGGGCGCAGCCATCAAGCAGATGGGCATGCGCGGACGGAGCTGGGTCAACTTCGGAGGCGTGAGCAAGGCCGGCCGGGAGCAGCGAGCCAAGCACCTCAACCGCGTCACCCAGCTCGTGCTAAAGTGACGTGTGAGTCCCACCACGAGTATCACCGCAGAGCGCCGAGCCGACCTGAACTCGGGACAAGTCGAGTCCCGCACACTGGCAGAGATCCTGGTCATCACCCACTCCACACTTCTGACGCAGGTGGTGCCCGATGCACCGGGGGATCTGGTTGACGCGGCCAGGCATGCCGACTCGCTCGGCATCCTGGCCCGTATGCAGACCATGGGAGAGGCGCTGTATACACACCTTGGTCGCTCCGCCTGTCTGGCTCTCGCCGACCACCCGGCCGACACAGTCCGGGGCTGGGCAGTTTTCGCCCTGGTCTCTCAGGAGAAGGACGCCGACGTCGAAACGCTGCTGGCCCTGGCACGACCGGCCGCGGATGACCCTCACTTCGGAGTACGCGAGTGGTCATGGATGGCAGTGCGCCCGCATATGGTTCCCCAACTCGACGAGGCGATCCGCGCGCTGCGGCAATGGACTTCAGAGCCCTCGGAGCGCATTCGGCGCTTCGCCGGCGAGGCGTTGCGTCCGCGCGGTGTGTGGGCACGGCACATCCCTGTGCTCAAGAAGGAGCCCGAGCGAGGCCTTCCACTGCTCGAGCCGCTGCGCGCCGACTCCTCCCGCTATGTGCAGGACTCGGTGGCGAACTGGGTCAACGACGCCTCCAAGACACAGCCCACCTGGGCCATCGAGCTCTGCGAGCGGTGGCGGGAGGAGTCGCCCGGTCCAGCCACTGAACGGATTACCAAGCGAGCACTGCGCTCGATCGGGCGGTGACATCGGCCAGGTGGTCGTTGAGCCGGGCATTCTTCGCGGTGCCCGACAGAGATCCTGCTGGTCTCGGCGAAGAGTGCCCGGCTCGATGAAAGAGAAGGGAGAGACGGGCTCAGAGATTGACCTGACGGGAGATGATGCCGGCCCTGGCGCGGCGGACCTCGGGGCTCAGCGGGCTCTCATCCGCCAGCGCGGCGTCGAGGCGCCCACCCATGGCCTGAAGCGGCTCGGTGAGCTCCTCGGCCTCGGTTCCGGGCACGAGCTCCCACACGGGGATGGCCAGGCCGTTGGCCCTGAAGGCGCCGACGAAGCGAGCCCCCTCCTCCAGGTCGGACTCGCGCGCGGCATGGATGCGGGCGAAGGCGTTGAAGAACTCGTCCTCATCCTCCCCGCGAACCCAGCGCACGAACTCCTTGGTGCCCAGGCGGCACCAGTAGGCGTGCTCAACGCCCGGCACGGGCCGGGTCGGGGTGATCTCGTCCTTGGCATGCTCGATGGCGTCCTCAATGGCCTGGCGGGTCTTCGCATCACCGACCCCACCCCGAGGATCGACCCAGAAGTCGAAGGTCTCGCGCACCGAGACGACCGGCAGCTCGCTGGTGTCGAGAATGTCCTGGAGGCGCGGACCGGGTTCGGGCAGCCCTTCGGCGCGCAGCGCCTGACCCTCGGACAGGTCGATGGTGGCCAGGACGGCGGCGGCGACGTCCCGGGAGGCGTCCCCGGAGTGCATGGAGGTCTGCATGGCCACCAGGACCTCGCCGTCGGCGCGCTTGATCCCCTGGACGTACTCGGGCAGGAGCGTGACGAGCTGGACCCGCCCGCCGCCGTACTCCTCGGTCAGGCACACCGTGGCCGTGGCTGCCGGGATGATCTGGGCCATCGCCACCAGGTCCTCCTCGGCCGGGAGGCCGGCGAAGGGACGGGCGACGAACTCGATGCTCTGCTTGCGGGGCTTGGTGGACGTGGCAGTACCGACCGGACGACGCCCGCGGCGCTTCTTCTTCGACATGGTCGCCAGCCTACCGGGCGCCCCACGCCCCCTCCCAGGCCGACGACGGCCCGTCGGCGCCCCATGACGCGGTTCACGGCTGCAGTCCTCACCGCACCGGAACCGAAGACCGACGGACGCGCCCAGATCAGAGACTCAAGAACGAGCCAGCCCCGGCTCAGGACCGGACGGCGATGGCCTCGATCTCGACGCCTGCGCCCAGCGGCAGGGCGGCAACACCGAAGGCGGCCCGAGCCGGGAGGGGGTCGGCTGTGAAGTAGCGGGCGTAAACCTCGTTGACGGCGGCGAAGTCAGCGATGTCGGCGAGCAGGACCGTGGTCTTGACGACGTCGTCGTACCCGAGCCCGGCCTCGGCCAGGATGGCACCCACGTTCTTGAGGACCTGCTCAGCCTGGGCCTGGATATCGCCGTCGACGAGCGCTCCAGTGGCCGGGTCGAGCGGCACCTGTCCGGAGACGAGGACGAGTGAGCCGGTCTCCTGACCGGTCGAGACCCCCTGGGAGTAGGGTCCGACGGCGGCGGGGGCGCTGGTGGTGGCGATACGGCTGATGGTCATGGTTCCTCCTGAGTGCTCGGGCGCGTTCGTGTTCCCGATGGGCCGCACGGGCGCCCGGGCCAGACTACCCATGCCCTCCGGTCCGCCCGGCTTCTAGACTCGGGACGGCCGACCGTCTCCGAGCCGGCCCACCCCGCCCACCTCCAGTCTTGCCCGAGGACCGCCGTGAAACTAAAAGCGTCTTATACCCCCTTTGCCCGAACAATCATCACGGCCCTCGCCTCACGCCCCCACCCTCGCGACGCCGGGAGCTACTTTCTGGGCACCAGCATCCTGCGTACCGGTTTGCGCTTCGGTGGCCGCGAACGCAAGCAGATCAAGAACAGGGGGTTCACACCGGAGGTGATCGGCGCTTCGGGACTACCCGAGCTCGATGTCGCCGAACTCGTCCATATCCACGGCCGCCGCATTCCCAACATCATCAAGAACGCAGGCTCCATATTCGCCAGCGGCGACACACGCAGCATCACTGACGTCGGCTCGGCCGTCGGCTCACTGCACTGGACCGACGTCTCGGCGCAGGAGCAGGCCCAGGGCGCCGTGGGATGGACCCGCCTGTGCGTGGACACCGACCAGAAGGATTTCGGATTCTCCCTCTACGACAACCACCTCGACGTCGTCATCGCCTCGCTGGGCCGGGAGCCCAACGAGTACGCCGCCGACATGGCCCGTCTCCTGCCACAGGGAATACCTCCCCAGGCCTGGCAGGCGCTGACCGCCGATCCCACCCGTCCGACGGCGCGCCTGCACCTGCTGGGCGCGAAGAACATCGGGGTCGACCTCGGCAAGGACACCTACACGCTGTTCGAAGACGTCCGTCACCCGTACCGCGGCTCACTCCTCGTCATGAGCGGCAGGGTCATGAGGGCGGAACTGTGGCTGCGATACCGGGTCAACAACCACAGGCTGGTGAATGACTACTAGGCGATTACCTATCACCGTCGTGCGACGACAGCGCGCCTCCTCGTCGAGTCCGGCACGGACGCCCGGGCCGGACTGCCCCTGCCCTCCGGCCCGCCCGGCTTCTAGACTCGGAGCGGCCGGATGCCTCCGGCCGGTTCACTCCCGTTCATCCCCACCTCAAGGACTGCCGTGAAGCTGCCCAGTATCCCGTCGCGCGGCGACCTGGCCGCCCAGGCCCGCAACCTCGCCGGAAAGGCGACCTCCGGCGCCGCAAGGGCGGCCGACTCGGCATCCCGGACCGCAGCGGACGCAGGCCGGGCCGCCGCCAGCACGGCCGCCCAGGCCTCTCAGCGACTCAGCGTCAACCGCCTTCCAGGCATGTCCGGGCTCACCCGGACGGACGGCGCCGATGCCGGGCCACGGATAACGGGCACCCCCTTCGCCCGGACCATCGCCACGGCCTTCGCCTCGCGACCCCATCGGCGCAGTCCCGCAAGCGTCCTCATGGGCACCGACGTCCTGCGCACGGGGTTTCACACCGGGCTCCGCGAGCGCAAGCAGCTCAAGAACGCCGGATTCGCGCCCGAGGCCGTCAACGCCTCAGGACTGCCCGAGCTCGATGTCACCGAACTCATCCATATCCACGGTCGGCGCCTCCCCAACATCATGCTGAACGCCTCCTCCCGGCTCATCAAGCGCGACACCCGGGCAGTCATCGAACTCGGAAAGGCCACCGGTTCGCTGCACTGGATCACCGTCTCGGAGCAGGAACAGGCCCGGGGGGCCATGGGGTGGACCCGTCTGTGCGTGGACACCGACCAGACGGAACGGGTAGTCACCATCTTCGACGACCGCCACCTCGACGTCGTCATCGCCCCGGTGGGCCAGGAGCCCGGCGAGTACGCCACCGACATGGCCGGCATTCTGCCGCAGGGGATACCCCCCGAGGCATGGCAGGCGCTGACCGCCGATCCCACCCGTCCGACGACGCGCCTGCACCTGCTGGGCCAGGATCGTATCGGGGTCGACGCCGGCGGAGACGGCTACACGCTGTTCAGGAGTGTCCCGCACGCGGTACGCGGCTCGCTCCTCGTCATGAGGGGCCGGGTCAGGCGGGCCGAGCTGTGGCTGGCGGACCGCGTCAACATCAACATCCTGGGCATCCTCCCCGACTCCGATTAGCCCGGGCCCTCGTCATCGGCGCCGGCCGACGACGGAGTCGCGCACGACGGCGCGTCATCTCACCGAGGCCGGCCCGGTTCGCCACCCGGGACCTACGGCACTTCCCCATGGGTCTTCGCGGAGGACTCTCCCGCAACGCCGTCGTCGTCGAGCACCCCGGTCCCCTCCGACGCCGCGTCCGACCCCGACAGCGTCCAGTGTTTCGCACAGCGAAACAGGCTGATTCAAGCAGTGGTACGTGACACACTGTGCCCCATGCACGCACGCGCAGGACAGCCAGCACAGCCCGAAGACCTCATCGACGTCG
>ERZ773070.1195-NODE-1195-length-16485-cov-8.006269_pt1 | contig 16485 bp, 15 predicted proteins | sample MGYA00580618_ERZ773070 | MGnify/ENA primary metagenome ERZ773070 (study PRJEB29015, sample SAMEA2738023) | human oral metagenome | biome: human oral; feature: human-associated habitat; material: dental | place: China | collected 2019 ... | reverse complement strand
AGAATTTCGTATTTAGCCATTGATATGTTCCTCCTTTTGGTCTAATGACCCCAAGACTTTGCAAGGGGTAAGTGAGGTTTGCTCACAATTAACTATTATACTAGAAAAGCTAGTAGATGGCAAGAGAAAAAAGATAAAAGTGAAAAATAACTCTATTGCTTAGAAATAACATTCTCTTTCAGTTCTAAAGCTCTGGCCATCTCTTTCAAAATGAAAAATAGTGAAAAGCCGACTATTACTAAAAAGAATCCTAAGTAAATAAAGGCTTCTACAAAACCTAGAGCATCAATCAGCCATCCCGTCAGAGGAAAAATAACAATCATACTCAGGCTGAACATCATGGAGTAGACACTGAGCATAGTCGCCCGTACCTCACTTGGGAGTCGTTTTTGTAAATCGTTGTCAAAAATCGGTTGAAAGAGAGCATATAAGGCGTTACTAATCAAATAAATCAAAATATAAATCAGTGGCGTACCAAAGTAGGAAAGTAAGTAGGTCACTCCCGTCAAGAGTACAAGAATGGGAAAGAGCTTTAAGGCTGCATACTTCTTTCCAATCTTACTCGCTAGATAAACTGCCCAGATATTCAAAACACTGCCGATTAACATGACCATCGAAATCTGCCATCCTTCTAGGTCAGGCAGTTGATTTTGATAGTAAAAATAAAACATACACATCAGTGTCCCGATGATTTGGGAAAGAATCATCCAACTAAAAAGACTGGGGTTTCTCCGCAACTCCTCTTTGACAGTCCAGATTATTTTTTTCATTGTCAGACGCTCAGATTTTTGTGCTTTAACACTAGGCTCTTTTAGCATCCAAGTTAGGAAAAGAACGATTATCGAAGTAACAATCATGATATAGTAGGTCAAGTGCAATTGACCATGGACAAAAAATCCCGCTAAAACGGTCCCCAAAGACCGAGTTCCTTCTGCTACTCCTGACATAAAACTTGAGATAGACAAATAGCACTCTTTTAATTCAGCCTCCACAGCCGAATCATAAACCTTGGCTGCACTCGTCCCCGAATCAAAATTATAAGACAAGGCACTCACCACCATAGCGAGTGCATAAATCCAAAAATTACCTTGCCCTACTAACATGAGAATAGAAGATACGATCCCAGCAATCCGACTGAGATAAAGATTGGTTTTATATGAATAGCGGTCAGCTAACATTCCAGAGGGAATTTCACAAATGACACTAGTAGCATGAAAAATACTTTCCAACAAGCCAATCTGCCAAAGTGACATTCCATTTTGACTGAGAAATAAAATCCAAAAGCTAGTAATGCCCAAAAAGGCAAAAAATTCTACCCCAGCCATGAGACCGATATTCTTCCGATAATTTGGTTTAAACATCATTTCTCCTTTAACAAGTGTATATATCCTTGTGTCTGTCACTTGTTAATCCAAACTTTACATATTCCTCACCTCTTCCTTCAAGTATTATGGTGTTTTGAAAAAACGCCCCTAGGGCGTTTTGATTTATTTTACGGTTTGATACGGTGCAACATACGTGGGAATGGAATGGCTTCACGGATGTGTTTTGTACCTGCTGCGAAAGTTACCATACGCTCAATACCAATACCAAATCCACCGTGTGGTACAGTACCGTATTTACGAAGGTCAAGATAGAATTCGTATTCTGTACGATCCATACCAAGTTCTTCCATCTTAGCGACAAGGGCATCATAGTCTTCCTCACGCATAGAACCACCGATGATTTCTCCATAGCCTTCTGGTGCAAGCAAGTCTGCACAAAGCACGCGCTCTGGATTGCCAGGAACTGGTTTCATGTAGAAGGCCTTGATAGCTGCTGGGTAGTTCATAACAAAGGTTGGTACACCAAAGTGGTTTGAAATCCAAGTTTCATGTGGTGAACCAAAGTCATCTCCATGCTCCAAATGCTCGTAGTCTGCATCTGCATCATTCTCATGCTCTTGCAAGAGATCAATCGCTTCATCATAAGTGATGCGTTTGAATGGCTCTGCAATATAGCGTTTCAAAAGTTCTGTATCACGTTCCAAGGTTTCCAAGGCTTGAGGAGCACGGTCTAGAACACCTTGAAGAAGGGCTTTAACATAAGCTTCTTGCAAGTCAAGTGACTCATCATGTGTCAAGTAAGAATACTCCGCATCCATCATCCAGAACTCAGTCAAGTGACGGCGTGTTTTTGATTTCTCCGCACGGAATACGGGACCAAAGTCAAATACGCGACCAAGAGCCATAGCACCCGCTTCAAGATAAAGCTGACCTGATTGGCTCAAGTAGGCTGGGGTTCCGAAGTAGTCTGTTTCAAAAAGTTCAGTTGAATCTTCTGCAGCATTTCCTGAAAGAATTGGGCTATCAAATTTCATGAAGCCATTCTTGTCAAAGAACTCATAGGTTGCATAGATGATAGCGTTACGAATTTGCATCACTGCTACTTGCTTACGAGAGCGCAACCACAAATGACGGTTGTCCATCAAGAAGTCTGTTCCGTGTTCTTTTGGAGTGATTGGGTAATCTTGAGATTCACCGATCACTTCGATGTCTGTAATATCGAGCTCATAGCCAAACTTAGAACGCTCATCTTCTTTGACAATCCCTGTCACATAGACTGAAGTTTCTTGGCTCAAGTGTTTGATCGTTTCAAATTTTTCAAGACCAACTTCTTCGCCGAATTTTTCAATAAAGTTTGGTTTGAAGGCAACTCCTTGGAAAAAAGCTGTTCCATCACGCAATTGCAAGAAGGCAATTTTTCCTTTTCCTGATTTGTTGGCAACCCAGGCCCCGATGGTCACTTCTTGACCAACGTAGTCTTTTACTTCGATAATTGTTACACGTTTTGTCATAATCTATCTTCCTTTTTTCGTTTAACTTGTCCGAAGACATCATTACCCACTATTTTACCATAAATAGACTGCGATAGCTAGGTTCTACTAGAGAAAAATCGCGAGATTTTCAATACAAAAAATCTCCGCTAAAAAGGCGAAGATTCTAAGTTTTATTTTTCCATAAATTGATGCAAACGGCGAATCGCTTCTTTTAATGTATCTAAGTCTGTTGCATAACTGAGACGGACATTTTCTGGCGCCCCAAATCCTGCTCCTGTAATCAAGGCCAGACCGACTTTCTCAAGAATAGCCGTTGTAAAGTCCGTCACATCGGTATAGCCCTTCATCTCCATCGCTTTTTTAACATTTGGGAAAAGATAGAAGGCTCCTTGGGGTTTGACAACTTCAAATCCTGGTACTTGGCACAAAAGAGGATAAATAGTATTCAAACGTTCCTCAAATGCTTGGCGCATGGTTTCGACAGAGTCTTGTGGCCCAGTTAGGGCTTCAATGGTAGCATATTGTGATACAGCAGTAAGGTTGGAGGTTGTTTGACCTGTTAGCTTGCTCATGGCAGCAATAATCTCAGGATTTCCTACTGCATAACCTACTCGCCAACCAGTCATGGCATAAGCCTTAGATACACCGTTAATAACAATGGTTTGCTTACGAATCGCTTCTGACAGACTAGAGATTGGAACAAATTCATTTCCATTATAAACTAGGCGACCATAAATATCATCTGCTAGGATGAGGACATCATGTTCCACAGCCCAATTTCCGATAGCCAGCAATTCCTCACGAGTGTAGATCATACCAGTCGGATTCGATGGCGAATTGAGGACCAAGACCTTGGTCTTATCTGTTCGAGCTGCTTCTAGCTGGTCGACTGTTACTTTAAAGTGATTGTCTTCCTTGGCTTGGACAAAGACCGGCACACCTTCTGCCATCTTAACCTGGTCTCCATAACTGACCCAGTATGGCGTAGGGATGATGACCTCATCACCTGGATTGACCACGGCCATAAAAAAGGTGTAGAGAGAGAATTTAGCACCAGTGGCAAATGTAACCTCGTTAGCTGCTACGGAATACCCATAGTAGCGTTCAAAGTAGCTATTAACCGCAGCCTTTAAGTCTGGTAGACCTGAAGCAACTGTATAAAAGGAAGCTCGTCCATCTCGAATCGCTTCCACCGCCGCATCCTGAATATTTTCAGGAGTATGAAAATCTGGCTGTCCCAAGGTTAAGAAAAGAACATCCTTTCCTTGAGCTTTTAATGCTTTGGCTCTTGCATCACTGGCTAGAGTGACGCTTTCTTCCATTTCTAGTACACGTTTGGATAGTTTCATATGCCCTCCTTATTGGATCACTGCTCCTGTTTCAAAGTCCACCAGATAGTACTGGTTTCCAGACTTAACTTCCCAAATTGGCTTGTCCTGATAGCGACCAAAGGTGACTTTGTCAATATCGCTAGCTCCTTTTTCCCTCGAAATCGTCGCCGCCTTGTCTTGAGAAATCCCCTTATCAAGCTGATAAACGTAAATCTTGTGGTCATTCTTTTCAATTAGCACGGCAATGGCCTCTTGTTTTTTATTATGCCCCAGAACGCTGTAATAAGCTTCCGAACCATTAAAAAAATCAACCTGATCTGCCTTTTCCAATTCTGCATACTGCTTGGCCAGTTTTTCTCCCTTAACCCTCGCATCTTGATAAGGTTTCATGCTGAGCGATATCAGATAAAGAAAGGAAGTGGTCATGACTAGCAATACCAGAGCAATGCCGATTCCGTATTGTATAAGTAGTTTGTTTTTTGCTTTTTTCTGTCTTAGTTTCACTCGTCTATTTTACCATCTCTCTTCCTTTATTACAAGTGAAGACAGGAACATTCTGAGATAATATTCCTATGAAATATATGCTTCTTGTATTTCTATTTATTTATTGATAGAATACCCTTATGAAACAATATTTGAAAGAAAAAATTTCCCAAAATCAATTAGACTTGAAGACGGCTATCGTTCTCAATAAGGCTATACGAAGTTTTAAACCTTATGAAACCAAGGCTGCCAAAGAACACGGACTAACCCCTACTCAATTTTCCGTTCTGGAAACTCTCTATAGCAAGGGAGAACTGCGTATTCAGGATTTGATTGAAAAAATGCTAGCCACTTCTGGAAACATGACTGTTGTCATTCGAAATATGGTTCGAGATGGGTGGATTTCTAGAACCTGTGATCCCAAGGATCGCCGATCATTTTTCTTGAAATTAACACCTGCAGGACGCAGAAAAATTGAAGAGGTTCTTCCTGACCATATTAACTCTATTGTAGATGCTTTTAGTATCTTGGAAGATGGCGAAAAGGAAGATTTGATTCGGATTTTAAAAAAATTTAAAGATTTGTGAGCAAAATTATTGCTAATTAGTATCATTTGTTGTAACATAGCTGGTAACAAAAGAGTTCGCTCTTTAAATTTTAACTACAGGAGACACATCATGTCTAAAAAAGTATTATTTATCGTCGGATCACTACGCCAAGGTTCTTTCAACCACCAAATGGCCCTCGAAGCTGAAAAAGCACTTGCTGGAAAAGCGGAAGTTGACTATCTTGATTATTCAGCTGTACCTCTCTTCAGCCAAGACCTTGAAATTCCAACTCATCCAGCTGTAACCGCTGTTCGTGAAGCTGTCCTTGATGCCGATGCCATTTGGATTTTCTCTCCAGTCTACAACTTCTCTATCCCTGGAACAGTGAAGAACTTGCTTGACTGGCTCTCGCGCGCCCTTGACTTATCTGATACACGTGGTACTTCTGCCCTCCAAGACAAGCTTGTTACCGTCTCATCTATAGCCAATGCAGGCCACGAACAACTCTTTGCTATTTACAAAGATCTCTTGCCATTTATCCGTACACAAGTCGTTGGTGACTTTACTGCCGCTCATGTCAATGACTCTGCTTGGACAGACGGAAAATTGGTGTTAGAAGAAGCAACTGCCTCATCACTTGCCAAACAAGCTGACGACCTTCTTGCAGCTATCAATTAAAAAGAAAAGCTGATTTGAATGAAAATCATTCCAAATAAACCTCAATTAAATACATAATAAAAAACTCCTAGAAAGATGGATATTCCAATCGTTCTAGGAGTTTTACTGTAATTGACTATGAAGAAAAGAGGAAATCAATTCACTAATCGAGACCTTTTCTTTAGTCTGACCTTCATTTTAAAAGTTGGGCAGATAAGCTCGCTCAAACTTGTCTGGTCTTTTTTATAAATTATCCTTGCCAATTTTCTTGGTCTTCTTTAAAGCGTTTTAGGAGAGCGAGTCCTTCTGGTGTGATATAGCCTTCTTCTTGAGCTAGGTGGATGAGTTCGCTGTAGTTAGAAAGCGTGACTAGCTTGACACCTGCATCTGAGAAGTTCTTATCTGCTTTTGGCAATTGGTAGCTGAAAATCGCTACAACTCCAAGCACATCTGCGCCTTCACGCTTGGCAGCTGCTACGGCTTCGAGAACAGAACCGCCAGTTGAAATAAGGTCTTCAACCACCACCATTTTTTGACCTTGAGCTATCCGCCCTTCGATTTGGTTGCCTGCACCGTGGTCTTTTGGTTTGCTACGAATGTAGGCAAAAGGCAAGTTCATCTTGTCAGCAATGATAGCTCCGTGAGGAATCCCCGCTGTTGCTGTTCCCGCAATCACCTCGACTTCTGGAAAGGCTTCTTTGATAGCATCCACAAAGCCATTTTCAATTAAGGTACGAGTTTCTGGATAGGCTAATGTCACACGATTATCAGTGTAAATCGGTGACTTGATACCAGATGCCCAAGTAAAAGGCTCTTCTGGTTTGAGGTAAACTGCCTGAATTTTCAATAGGTGGCTAGCAATGTCTTTAGCAAGTGTCATGGTTTTCTCCTTCTTATCCTTACATCTCTTAGCGAATACGCTTTAGGCCCAGTCGCGTGTCCATTCTTCCTTGATAGCATGGTAGGCTGCTACAGGGTCTTCTGCCTGTGTGATTGGACGGCCTACTACAATGTAGTCACTACCGATTTGATAGGCATCAGCAGGTGTCATCACACGTTTTTGGTCTCCAACTGCAGCTCCCGCTGGACGAATTCCCGGTGTCAGACAGATAAAATCTGGATTGGTGGCCTGTTTGATGAGTTGTACTTCCTGGGCTGAACAAACCACTCCATCCAACCCCGCTTCAGCTGTCTTCTTGGCATAGTGCAGCACAGACTCTTGCAGACTGGTTTGAATATTTTGGCAGTCTTGCATCTGTTCTTCGGATGTTGATGTAAGCTGCGTTACAGCGATCAATTTGGCCTGTGTCCCAAGACCTTCACGCGCAGCCTTCATCATCTCCACACCACCAGCAGCATGAACATTGGTCATATCCACACCAAGCTGAGACAAGACCTTCATAGCTGACTTGACTGTATTGGGAATGTCATGAAGCTTGAGATCCAGAAAGACACTATGACCCAGGCCTTTCAAGTAAGACACGATCTCAGGACCCGTTGCATAATAGAGCTCCATCCCTACCTTTAGATAAAGGTTTTCTTCTGCTGGAAAAAGGGCTAAGAATTCCTTCGCTTCTTCAAAACTTGGAAAATCTAGGGCAATGACTGGACGACTCTCACGCATATATTTCTCCTTTTGATTCTTCTTACAGTCCACCAAACTCCTTAAAATGACTATGAAAAAGGAACCTGCTAGCAGCAAGGTTCCACGAAAAATGGGTAGTCTCCTCCCTTTCACCGTCTAACCTTAGCTGCCTCTCTGGACTACTTTAAAGGTTTTTTACTATTCTATTATTTATATAGGAACTTGTCAAGTAAAAACTGGGCTTTATTGTTGTTGCTGTTGTTTCTTTTCTTCTGCTTCTTTTTCTTCCTGTTTTTTCTTCTCAGCTTCCTGTGCCTCTTTTTTAGCTTTTTCCTCAGCTTCTTGCAAAAGTTTATCCGCTAGGCTAGTACTATAGATTCCAGCTTCCATATCAATAAAGCTCGGTTCTGCTAGTTGTGGCTTGATTTTGCTGTAATAAGGCAATTTCTTGCTCAATTCTGATAGGGGAACCAAAATCTCATCTGTATCCAGCATGGTAATTTTTAAAAGATCTGCTGTTGCCTTGCTCGGCGCTAATTCGATTTTCTGGATTTGACTCTTGATATCCTCACTGATAGTAGACAATCCCGTTATAAGTTCTTTCACCTGTTGCTCATCGTTAAAGGTAACTGTCAGATAAGTCTCAGGCAAGTTTAAGCGATCAACAGGAGTTGACTCTACTGTACCACTAGACAGAATAGGATAATGTTCTTCACCAGACACATAATAACCGACAATATCGAATTCCTTGACCTCGATCGTAAAGTTAGTCGGAAATTGATAGTCAATCTTCGCTGATTCTATCCAATGATTGGACTTGATTCGCTCAGCGTATGTTTCCTTATCCAACAATAGAGCTAAAGTATAGTCGCTATCTTGAATCCCAGAAGCCTGTTTGATGTCATCCGCCTGCGTGTTACTATTTCCCTTAACCTCGATATTTTTGATGGTCGAAAGTGGAGTCAACAAATAGACTGAAAGAAGGAGGACCAGGACACTGGGTACCAAGATACTCACAGCTCGCCAAATATGAACAGGAGCAATTTTAGGCTTGGCAGGTTTTTCTGGTTTCTCTGGTTTTTCTTTTTTCTTCTTCTCTTTTTCCTCTTTGACTTTCCGGTCATCCTTTTGAGATTTTTCTTCTTTTTCGGATGGTTCCTTGCTTGGACTTGAGGCTTCCTCATCTAACTCACTCGATGATTTCTTGGATTCCTCCAATAGTTTCGAGTTGGCTTCCTTACGAGCTTGTTTTTCCTTTTCTTTCTCTTCAGCTAGGGCAGCTTCTTCCTCAGCCTTCTTCTTCAGGTATTCCTGGTTTCGTTTCTGCCATTCAGACAATTCTTGCTTCTGGTTTGATTCTTTTTTCTTATCCTTTGACATTGATATTCCTTATGCTAGGTCTTTTCTTAGTAGATCGTAAAAATCTGCAAGAGATTTCAATTCAGTCGAAGCTTTCATGCTAGCTTGGTATTGGTCCTTGTGACTAAGCAAGTGACTGAGTTTCGCCTCCAAGCTTTCCAAGGTCAAGTCACTTTCTTGAAGTTCTTCTGCATAGCCTTTCTTAACAAAATAAGCTGCATTTTCAATCTGGTCTCCTCGACTTGCTTCACGACCCAATGGTACGATGAGATGGAGTTTCGCCATGGCCAAGAGCTCAAAAATCGTATTGGCACCGCCACGCGTTACCACCACATCTGCCATCTCCATCAAGGGTTGATAGAGATCCGTCACATAGTCAACACGAAAGAGATTTTGACTCAACTCATTGAGACTTGAATCTCCAGTGAGATTGATAATATTGTAGCGTTCGGTCAGTTCTTGCTTATGATCAGTCACCAATTGGTTAAATACACGAGCTCCTGCAGAACCACCAACAAACAATACCGTTGGCAATTTAGGATTAAAGTGGGTTTGGATATCCACCAACTCGTCTGGTTCTGGCGTCTCTTGACCTGTTACCTTTGTCACTGCTCCCACATGCTCGACTTTTGCGAGACCAGCAGCTTGCTCAAAGGTTGAATACATCTTAGTCGCAAATTTATAGGCGATTTTATTGGCCAAGCCCATAGACAGGTCCGATTCGTGAATAAAGACAGGCACTCCTGACACTCGCGCTGCGATAACCGGCGGTACAGAGACAAATCCTCCCTTAGAAAAAAGAGCCTGTGGACGCAGTCGTAACATGATAAAGAGGGATTGAACAATTCCCCAACCAACTTTGAAGACATCCAGCATATTTTGCCAAGAGAAATAGCGACGCAACTTCCCAGTCGCAATGGAATGGAAGGTTACATTCAAGCCTGACTTGAGGATTTCTTGGTGTTCGATCCCGTGTTTATCACCAATATAGTGAACTTCCCAGCCGTCTTCGATGAACTTGGGCATTAACAAAAGATTGAGGGTGACATGTCCAACCGTTCCCCCACCTGTAAAGACAATTTTTTTCATATTATTCCTTTAACTCCGCTACTGTGTCGATGAAAAGATCTCCACGTACTTCAAAGTTAGCATACATATCCCAGCTAGCATTGGCAGGACTGAGGAGAACCACATCTCCTTGTGTCGCAAGCTCATAAGCCTTGCGGGTCGCATCAGCAATATCTGTCGCATCTACATAAGCCACATCAGCCTTATCCGCTGCCCGTTTGACACGTTCTGCAGATTGACCGAGGATAACCATCTTCTTGAGCCCAGTAATATCTGGCACTAATTCGTCAAACTCATTGCCGCGGTCCAAACCACCTGCGATTAAGATAACCTTACTATTGTCAAATCCTGACAAGGCTTTTTGAGTCGCTAAGATATTGGTTGACTTGCTATCGTTATAGAATTTAACACCCTGAATTTCATCCACAAATTGGAGACGGTGTTTAACACCACCAAAGGCTGAAAGAGTTTCCTTAATCGTTTGGTTGTCTACACCTCGGAGCTTGGCTACAGCAATAGTCGCAAGGGCATTCTCCACATTGTGGCTACCTGGAACTCCGATTTCATCAGCTGCCATGACCACTTCGCCACGGAAATAGAGTTGACCATCTGCAAGATAGGCTCCATCAACCTTTTCCTTTGTTGAAAATGGAACAACAGTGGCTTGTGTTTTAGTAGCCAATTCTTTTGCCAAGTCTTGGTTAAAGTTCAAGACAAGGAAATCAGCTGCTGTCATATTATTTTGGATATTACACTTAGCTGCCACATAGGCCTCAAAAGAACCATGATAGTCGATATGAGTGGGCATAAGGTTGGTAATAACCGCAATCTCAGGATGGAATTCTTGAACACCCATCAGTTGGAAAGAAGAAAGTTCCATGACAAGCGTGTCCTTAGCCGTTGCAGTTTGAGCCACTTGACTGGCAGGATAGCCGATGTTCCCTGACAAGAGACCCTGTTGACCAGCAGCAGTTAAAACTTCCCCAATCATCGTCGTTGTGGTTGTTTTCCCATTTGAACCCGTGATACCGATAATTGGCGCTTCTGAGATTAAATAAGCCAATTCCACCTCAGTCAGGACTGGAATTCCCTTTGCCAATGCCTTTTCAATCATGGGATTGCTATACGGGATACCTGGATTTTTCACCATCAGAGCAAAATCTTCATCCAATAATTCCAAAGGATGCCCACCAGTGACAACCTTGATTCCCTCTTCTAGCAAGCTTTGAGCAGCAGGATTTTCCTCAAAAGGCTTGCCGTCATTTACTGTCACAATAGCACCTAGCTTGTCCAACAAACGGGCCGCAGACTCACCAGACTTAGCCAAACCTAAAACAAGTACTTTCTTATTTTTAAACTGATCGATTACTTTCATGTCTCAAACTCCATTTCTACTCCTACTATTTTACCATTTTTATGGAAATAAAAAAGCCACAAAGTGTGTTTGTGACTCTTTCTTCTAACAGAATCTTGCCTTATCATCTATGAGATAAATCGGTAACTCGAATTACTTGGTCCACTTGCTCCCAGATAAGGGGATTGTGGGTCGCAATAATAATCGTTCGATTCGGATTTTTTAAAGATTCTAGGATAGAAAGTAATTCCTCAGAGTTTTTGGGGTCTAAGGAAGCGGTTGGTTCATCTGCGAGAATCAAAGGTGGATCCTTTAAAATTATCTTCGCTAGTGCAACACGTTGTGCTTCTCCTCCTGATAATTCAAAGATAGGTTGCTTTAAATCTAAATAAGAGAGGCTAACACGGTTTAGAGCTTGTTTCATCAAAGAGATTTTCTCTTTTTCTTTCAACTTATTACCAACTAAACCCAGATTGAGATTCTCTTTGACGGTTTGACTTTCAATTAAGCCAAAATCTTGAAATAAGTATCCTAAGTAATCTCTAAAGAAAACAGAAGGCTTGATGTCCTTAAGAGAAGTACCATCATAGATGATTTGTCCTTTGTCATATGGCTCTAATCGTCCAATCATATTCAAGAGGGTTGTCTTACCACAGCCACTTGTACCGATTAAGGCATAAATTTTCCCACCTTCAAATTGAAGATTAGTATCTGAAAATAGCTGACGGCTTCCAAATTTTTTAGATATATTCTTTAGTTCAATCATCCTATTTTCCTTTCATAATGGTCATAGAAACACGAGATTCTTTCTGTGCTTGACGGTAGAGAGTCAGTATAGCACTAACGAGGAAGATCGATAAAGTTACCAATCCAATCACCACATCCCGACTACGCCAAATAAAGAGACTCGCACCGAATACAAAACTAGCAAATTGACTAATCATATACTGAGCGTGCGTTTCAAAAAATCGCAAACCAGAAATTCGTTTAATCAAAATCTCACGACGGAATTGCTCGAAATATAGAAGATTGACAGAATAAAAGAGAAGCAAAGAACTCGCGATTCCAATAATGGCTCCTAAAATAAGGGTTAGAGTTTGTGTTTGAACCTCATAGTAACGTGCGAGGTAAACACTTCGTCCCTCCTTGAGGTAGGATACTTGATCATAAATTCCTGCATTTTTCAAGAGTTTAATCCCATCTTCATATCCTTTGACAAAGATATTCTTACCAGCATTGATAGACCAACTAGATAAGGATGTAAAACTATCACCTGTAGAAGTCGGCGTGAATACCACTAAAATCGGATCCGTCAAATACTGAGTGGATACGGGGTTCTCACCATTATTATAAACAAACCGCTTTTCTCCCATTGACAGATAGCTAACGTGCGCTTTCATCTCATAATCCAAAGGAGCACTTGCCTCCTCACCAGATTTTCCATAATAACTCATGCTTTCTTCAAAGATTTTTTTTAGTTCTGCTTCTTGAGAGCGCAAATGTTCTGGGAGCAAGAGGACAAACTCACCTTTTTGGAGATGGGCTAACTTCTGTTTGGTCTCAGCATCTACCACGACCTTTTCCTTCTCCAAATAACTAGGACTAACATAGAGCGTATTAGCATCTGGACTATAGGTATCCAGTGTCTCTCCCTGTTCATTTTTTTCTTGTGGATTGGCAAAATGGAACAGATTATCCTTTACATAAAGGGCTTGTTCTTCTTCGATTGCTTCCTTGGCAAAGGCATACCAATTGCTCTGATTTTCCGCATTTTTTACTCTATCACCGAGCCCAAAGGAAATCTGGTAATAATCTGCTCGGTCTTCCCAAGCTTGCTTGGATAGTTGGAGTTCCTGTAAACGCTGGTAAGAAGTCAAGCCAGTCTTGACTGCATAACCTACTGTAAAGACAGCAACCAACTGACATAGTAAGGTCAAGGTCATCAAACGTTTGAGGGGCAAACGTCCTTTTAACACAGGAACCAAAGCCTTGTAGCTCAAGCTCATCAAGTAGAGCAGGCTCAGTACTAGCGAAATTCCCAATAAAAAGAGAAGATAAAGCCCCACTCCGATACTAAAGGCTGCTAAAAGAACGGGATAAAAGAGCCCTTGGCCGAGGAGGACAGCACCTCCCACTATAAGGGATCCCCCCCCAGCTAAGCAAAGCCACTTGACGTCATCGTATAAGGCGCTTCCTATGATGGACAAGAGGGTCTGTCCTGAAAAGAGCTGAATCCCTGCAGCCCGCATCTCCTTAATTCGGGTGATAATCACCATAGCAAAGAAAGCTAATCCAAATATAGCTAAACTAATCAATAACAACGGATTTAAAGCAATCCAAAAAGCTAAAAGATACGGAGGAGTTTTGCGGTCTGCAATCGCTTTATAACCTAAATCATCTAATTTTGCAGCTAATTTTTCCTTGGTCAATGAACCAGACAAGAGAAGGTAACTATTGAGAGGATCGCTCCGTTCTCGGCTTTCTTGGCTAGCCGCTTGAAACTCTTTTGGCAAGCCTCCCTGACCATAAGTCGCATAGGTGAAGTTGGTCCTTCCATCCTTACTCGGCTCTACTATCCGTCTGGCAATCAAACTTTGCTCCGAGCTTGCAAACTTCTCCAACTCTCGCTCAAACTCCTCACGAGTCGGCTCTTGCGCCTCATTTTTAACACGTAGCAAGGTAACGGAGTCATAACTAGTATAGAGATACTGAGGGGCACGTAAGATAATAATCCAAATGAAGAAGCAACTGAGAAAAATAGTAGACAAGCAAATAAATAGTTTCTTCATAGTAGACTCCTTATAAAAAAATGATTCCCCTTGTACGAGCTACAAGGGGAACGATTTAAATCAATGAACGATTACTTATAATCATAGTAAAATGCTACTTGTTCTCCCCATTCGGTCCAGATCCATGCGTAGGAGGTTTTTCCAGCAGGAGCTTCTCCTTTATCAGAATGACTATCCCATCTGCTCACGATGGATGAATAATGGTATTTTTTACCATGGTAGTAATTTGAAAAAGCCCATCCTCCTCCAGAACCCTCACCATAGGTCCAAACACCACCATCAGGATACTGCACTGCGGCAGATACAGCCCCCATCAGTGCAAAACTTGAAACAAGAATGAGAGTAAGTAATTTGTGTTTTTTCGTTTCTAATTTTTATTTCCTCTCGATTCAAGCACACCCAGAGTGACAAGACGATAATTTAAAATCTGCTCCTATCTGAATTTTGAAAACGTTTTCTTTTGTGTTTATGGTATCATTTTTATCATAGTTTGTCAATAAATTTTACAAAAATATTTTAACAATTTTATCTGTCTAAGTCTAAAAAAGAGAGCCGAAGCTCTCTTTCTATTTATCTTCTTTTGCTCTTTTTTTCAGACATGAGCGTAATGTCTCTCAAGCTAAAGTAGGCGAGGGCCAGCATGGCGATTGTGACAAAGAATTCTGTCGGTAATTGGAAGATTTGCAAGATGGACAACATCAGCAAAATCAAGAGTGCAACAACTACAAAGACCAAGATAACGATGTTGACTGTTCCTTTGATACTTTGGGGTGTCGCAAATACATAGAGTAGTAATAAGAGTATCCCTATGATTAAATAGACCATCTTTATCTCTTTCTAGCTCTTATTCAGCTGATTTTTTCTTTTTGTTGGCTTTCTCGCGCTCTGCCTTGTTAAGGATTTGTTTACGCAAACGGATAGACTCAGGCGTTACTTCCATGTACTCATCGTCGTTCAAGAACTCAAGTGATTCTTCAAGTGTTAAAATACGCGGCGTCTTAATAACTGCTGTCTGATCCTTAGTTGCAGAGCGCACATTAGTCATTTGCTTAGCCTTTGTAATGTTGACTGTCAAATCATTCTCGCGTGCATTTTCTCCAATAATCATTCCTTCATACACTTCTGTACCTGGGTTAACGAAGATTGTTCCATGTTCTTCAATAGACATAATAGAATAAGTAGTTGCCTTACCTGTATCAATTGAAACGAGGGCACCACGATGACGACCACCGATTTCAGCATTGATAACTGGCATATATTTGTCAAAAGTGTGGTTCATGATACCATAACCTCGTGTCATGGATAAGAATTCTGTTGGGTAGCCGATAAGTCCTCGAGCTGGTGCTAAAAATATAAGGCGCGTTTGACCATTACCAGTTGCTTGCATATCAAGCATTTCACCTTTACGTTCTGAAAGGGACTGGATAACAGCACCTTGGTATTCTTCCGGTGTGTCAATTTGCACGCGTTCAAATGGCTCACATTTGATGCCATCAATTTCTTTGATAATAACTTCTGGACGCGATACTTGCAGCTCATATCCTTCACGGCGCATGGTTTCAATAAGGATTGACAGATGTAACTCCCCACGGCCTGAAACCGTCCATTTATCTGGTGAGTCAGTGGCTTCTACACGAAGGGAAAAATCTGTTTGCAATTCTGCCAACAAACGCTCTTCTACCTTACGCGAGGTTACAAATTTACCTTCACGACCTGCAAAAGGGGAATTGTTAGCTAAAAAGGTCATTTGCAGAGTTGGCTCATCAATGTGAAGAATAGGAAGTGGTTCTACAGCATCAGTTGGTGTAATCGTTTCACCAACAAAGATATCTTCCATACCTGAAACAGCAATCAAATCACCAGCCTTAGCTTCCTTAATTTCACGACGTTCCAAGCCGAAGAAACCGAAAAGTTTTGTAACACGAAAATTCTTTGTTGTACCATCAAGTTTAGAAAGTGTCACTTGATCCCCGACTTTAACAGAACCACGGAAGACTCGCCCAATACCGATACGTCCAACAAAGTCGTTATAATCAAGGAGAGACACTTGAAATTGAAGTGGCTGATCTGAATTATCGATCGGTGCTGGAATATGCTCAATAATAGTATCAAAAACGGGTGCCATTGTATGTTCTTGATCCGCTGGTTCATCTGATAATGAAGAAGTTCCATTAATCGCCGAAGCGTAAACGACTGGAAACTCTAACTGGTCATCATCTGCTCCAAGTTCAATGAAAAGTTCAAGAACTTCATCAACAACTTCTGCCGGACGAGCTGATGGCTTGTCAATCTTATTCACCACCACGATTGGAACCAAGTTTTGTTCCAAAGCTTTTTTCAAAACAAAACGTGTTTGCGGCATGGTACCTTCATAAGCATCAACAACAAGAACAACCCCGTCAACCATTTTCATGATACGCTCTACTTCTCCACCAAAATCCGCATGTCCTGGTGTGTCCATAATGTTAATACGTACACCATTGTAGGCAACAG
>ERZ773070.1188-NODE-1188-length-16555-cov-27.485091_pt1 | contig 16555 bp, 24 predicted proteins | sample MGYA00580618_ERZ773070 | MGnify/ENA primary metagenome ERZ773070 (study PRJEB29015, sample SAMEA2738023) | human oral metagenome | biome: human oral; feature: human-associated habitat; material: dental | place: China | collected 2019 ... | reverse complement strand
TGGGTGTGTGCCGCCCTCAGACTTGACGCCTACGACCTGGCCGCTGAGTGGACCCGCCACCATCACGGCATCACCGCCAAGGAAGTCGCCGCCCTGATTGAGGCGGGAGACTACGATCCCCGCACAGCCACCTACTGACACCGGTTACACCCCCCGCGGGGTCGGGACAACAATTTGTGTCCTAGTATCAAATACTGTATACTAGTATCAACACGGTGGGGGTTGGGCAAACAACTCCCACACCACACCACAACACTCAGATAGGAACACGTCATGACCGCGAGCCCGTTCACCAACACCTATAGCCCTACCTTCACCCGCACTTACCTGGTGGAGGGGGATCTAGGGGATCTCGTTTCGGGGAATGCTTGTGAGGCGTGGCGAGCCAACAGGCTCGTTGAGGATCGCGACCCGGTGTTGGTTGCCAAGTGGGTGAGCCTCCGGGTCGAGTACCCCGTTGTGGAGGGCAACCCAGACATCTGCTTTGACTGGGAACTCCGCCTAGAGGACCTGAGTGGGCGGCAGCTCGCCCAGGTCGAGGCCGAGGAGTATCTCAACCCTCGCCTCGACACAGGCGACTATGTTCTCGGAGGCCCCAAAGATAACGGTTCTGTCAACGGTCGCGTGAAGACCTTCGTCGCCGTGTGGAACGAGTTGCGGCGGTGGCTTCCCGCCAGCATCGCTCAACAACTGGCGGGGATCAATGATCTCGGCCCTTGGGTAGCCGAATCCCTGGCCCGTACCTGGGCTCGACTCGAAGGTCATGCGTTCGATGCCCCAGCCGAGATCCTTGCTCCCGCATGGGAGCAAGCCGTCGAGGAGGTACAGCCTCCTGTCGAGCCGTCGCCATCGGTGGAGGATTCCTACGGCTGGATCACCCAGTCCCAGCAGTGCTGGGAGGGTTTCCTGACCGACCGCATCACCGCGGCTGGCCTGGAGGACGGGGCTGTGCCCCTGGATCTCGCCCGCCAACCGCTACTGCGACTCCTGGCTCCCCTCGCCGAACCCTACGGCGTCACCCTCGGAGAGGACGGCGAGTTCACCATCCGCGACGACGCGGATGAGGACGCGGCCAGAGAAGTGTGCCGTCGGGCTCTCACCGAAGAGGTGGTGGCCGAAGCTCTGCGCAACGCTCCCATCCAGCCCGCGAGGCCTGTGTGCTGCATTCTCCATGCCTGGGTGCCGGGTGCATGCAGTACCCATACCACTCAGGAGCTCGGTGGTGCGGTCCTGCCGCCGGTGAGAGTGGCCGAGCATCACCCGGAAGTCCGGGATGTCCTGGACGGCCTGGACTTGCTGCCCGGCGAGGGCCGCCGGTTCGCGGCGGCGTGGCGGTCGGTCACCGCCCGTCACGCTGAGAATGTTTCCTGTCAGGGCGTCACCTCGGTGCCAGACAGCAACGATTGGGTGGTGTGGTGGGCATCGCAGGGAGGCTACTCTTCCCGCCGCCAGTGGGTGGTCGAGTTTCTCCTCACGCCCGTCCGCTATGACGGCGAAGGACCCCTCGACGTCGCAGCGATGAGCATCCGGACTTCTAGTCGGGATGGTTCGGGCCGGTACCTCCTGCCCGAAATCAAGAGCAGGGATACCCGCCTCGTCGAGGAGGCGTTCCGGCGACGCCTGATCGCCGAAGGCGCATACCAACTCGCCCTCGACGCCATCGATCAGGGCCGCGAAGACGAGGTGTGGCGCGGTATAGGCGGGGAACCGTACGTCGACTGCACCTACGAAGAAGCCCTGGCCCGGGGCCTGGAACTCCTCCACAAAGGAGGATTCCCAACCCCACCAGCAGACCCCGCCAACTGACACCCCCTCAACCAGCCCGCTAACAGCGGGCTGGTTGAGGGGTAGATGGCCGCGGCCCGGGAAGAAAAGCATGAGTGGGGAAACTCTGGTCTACCCTCTTCTTCTGCAATGGAGCCCGGGCCTCGATGGTGGTGAGTGTAGTAGGCGAGACCCCCGCAGCGCCAGAGTCGCTGCGGGGGTTCCGGGTGTGGGAAGAAGCCTGGTCTAGCAGGTCCCGCCCGGGCGGGGAAGCCCACACCCACCATCCGTCTAGACCCGGACGGCGTGCTCCCGGGAGCAACCTCAATCGTATCAAGCAAAGAGAACGCCGCGGGACCACCACCCCCCAAATTCCCCTGCAAACACGAGAAATGGGGGATGGAATTAGCAACCGGACAAAACTCTGGTTTGTACCAGCTCTACCGCAATGAAGCCCGCGACGTCATCGCACATGATACCTGCGTCCCGCGGGCAGGCGCTACAACCCGGGACGAAACAGCACTGGAGGAACTCCGGTTTCCTGTACCCAGCCTTCTGCAATGAAGCCCGGGCCGTAGCAACCACAGATTGTAGCCGCTGCTGACGACCTGCTGGGGCCTCCGGGTCGGGAGCATCAACCCGGGCCGAAGGGGTTGGCGGGGGTTAGGGGGTGCCGGTGGTGATCTGCGCGACTCCGCTGGTGATTCCGCCGGCGATCGCGGCCACGATGGGAGAGTTCAACCACGCATCAAAATGACTGAAGATACGTTTGATCCGGTTACGAATATTCCCCTGATCTTTTTGATCGGGGTCGAGGAGGAACAAACGAGTCAAAGACCCGATGAGTTGGTCAACCAGTACAGGAACATCAGCGGCGCCGGTGACCGCGACCTCAGCAAGGGCTTCCTCAACCCGGGCGAGGAGGTGAAACACATACTCCCTCTCCCGGTCGGGCAGACCAATGATGAGGGGATCCTGCCGAAGCCCCAACAAGTCATCCCGCAACGCCTGGAACTCAGGCCCTACACCCAAAACTGATTTCTTGGTTTCCATGGCGATGGCGATACCTTGAAGCCCCGGTATGATCCCCGGGTTGAGGTCGAATCCGTGTTGTGGGTTCATGTTGTTGGGGTCAAGAGCATCTAGCCCGAACCGGAAGATACTGCCCCACAAGTAGGGTGCGACACCATCCCACGCAGCCCGCAGCTCGGAGTTTTTCTCAGCGGCGAGCTGGTCAGCGACCGCCACCGCCAACTCAACAGCCGTCAAACAAGCCTCAAAACGAACCCGAGCTTCCGCTAAGCCGAAAAACTCACCGACATCTGGTGACCAGCGCTTCAGGTGCTCGATCAATCTCGTGATCGATGTGCCACCTACTCCCACGGATTCTTTTGTCATAGCTGCTGATTCTCCCACCAAAGTTAGGTGAGACAGAAGCCGACCAGCCCCAAGGAGAACATCATGGACTGGGGCACCTGAGTGATACCAACGTTGTGTGTGGGGGTTCCCGCCCATGGGCGGGAACCCCCACACAACGAAACCATCAGATATCAGCCCTCGGACGTGTTCTCCTCTGGGGCTGCTGCTGCCTCAAGGGCGGCAATCGCTGCATCGAGTTCCGCGATACGGGCCTGGAGACGGTCTCGTTCGGCCCGCAACTCAACCAGTTGTGCCGTGTTCTCGGTCACCACCTGGTGGGGGACCTCGATACGTTGGATCGCCTCGACGGGGAAGTCCCGCAATTCCACCACGACATCATCCACATCCCCCAAGGCAGGGTTCTTGTGTGAGCCGCCCATGCCACCGAAGCGGCCCTCAACGACCACCACCCCAGTACCGAGCTGCACCCGGCTATCGCGACTCGGACGTCGAGCAACCAACCGACCCGCAACGTGCAGTTCCTGCTCATACTCACACTTAGCTCCCTCGAGGGGGATCCGGATGGTCACGGTCTCACCCGAAGGCTCCGCAACCCACCCGAAAAACTTGCTCAACAGCTCTTCCACCCGCGGTTTGTCCCGCGAATCGAACCGCCAGGCCTTGCCGTCCCAGCGGCCACCCAGCTGTTTCGCTCGATCCGGCCAACCCTTCACATACGGAGTCCGGACACTAACTTCGTTTCCCAGCTCGGTCACAACAATATCCACGGTGTTCTCCTATCTGTCAGGGAGTTAGTTACCCCAACCCCTCTATCTGTTTACTAGTATACAGTATTTGATACTAGTATACAAGTGGGGCAGAGGACTTGCTTTACTGCATTGAGTATGGTAAAGTATAGGTATCCGGACACGGGAAGGACAAACCCCCCGGACACCACAAACAGATAGGAGACATCATGGCCACGAACCTCACCCCCACCGCCCGCGGCCTCATCGCCGAGGTCGCAGCCGCCAATCAGCGGGGCGAGTACCCCGCCAAGATCCAGATCGTCGGCTGCGACGGGCGAAACAACGCCCGCACGCGGGCCGATCGATACAAGCTGATCGACCGCCTTCTTGCAGGCGGCTACCTCCGCGACGTCCGCACCGACAGGAGGGCCTACGCCCTTCAAGTGACGGACCTCGGGCGATCCGTCATCTAACCCTCACTCCCCCCGCGGGGTCGGGACAACAATTTGTATACTAGTATCAAATACTGTATACTAGTACCAACATGGTGGGGGTTGGGCAAACAACCCCCACCATGGGGCCACAACACTCAGATAGGAACACGCCATGACCAATCTCACTCCCCACATTGCCTCAGCCCCCACCGGGGATGTTCCCCTCAGCCGCAAGGACACGATCGCGGCCGTCGTGATCGACGGCCAGCGATACGAAATCGACTGGCCGCGAGATGATGAGGACCCAGACCAGCGCAACCCCTTCCTCGCGGCCATCTACTTCCCCGATGGGGAGCTCGTGAACTACATCAAGCCGGGCGAGCCGGACGAGTTCCGGCGCGAGACCGACGTCATCACGGCGGCGATGGAGTGGTTCACCCACGCCTGCCTGCTGGCCTCCGGGCTACTTATCCCCGCCGAGGCTCGCCAACCCATCAGGGCCGTCCAGGTCCGGCCCCACCACAGACAAGACTTCGCGGCCCTCCTTGGCCGGCCAGAAGCCAAAGGCTTCCAGATATCCCCCACCATCGCCATGCTCACGGGTCCTGACGGGGACAAGCGTTTCAATATGCTCGCGTCCATGCTCCGCCCCCGCGGCCCCATCACCGGCGACGTTCTCTTGCTCGGCCTCGAGGGGACCCCCCTGACGTCCCTCAGCGAGCAAGCCATGGCCGAGCTCGCTGAGATTGGGATCGAGCCGGGGCGCTGCGCGCGTGATGTAGCCTCCGCGCTGCTCCCCGACGCCGATACCGGTGAGGTATGAGTACCGCTGACTGACGCGCTGCGGCGTATCCGCGCCGCACGGCCCTAGAGACCTGACTGCCCTATGCCCATGCCCGGCCCCATGCAGGGCCGGGCCCCTAAACCAACAACCGGCCCGCCCCGTCAGGGCGGGCTACACGAAAGGGAAATGAAATGGACACAACCATCGTCGCCATGGATTACTTCACCCGTGACACCCACCACGTTCCTTGGGAGCGGCCCGGGCCGCTCCCCGAAAAGGCTCTCCTCTGCGCGTACAGCTGGATAGAGGACCTGGCAGCAGAGGAGTACGCCGCCGAGCATGGAGCCGCTGTCTGCGCCCGACTGGCGCGTCAGCGCGTCGACGACAAGGGGGTACTGATCGCACTACTGCCTGCCTCCTCGCCTATCACGGCCATCCCCCAGGAGGTGCGCGCCGTGATCCGGGAAAAGGCTTTGCGTCGTGGGGGGTGGAGCCCCCCGCCCGGGGCGGACTCCTGGGGATTTTACGTCCCATGCGACTACTCGCCTGCCGCCGATGTGTGCGGCGGCGACAAAGTGTGCGTGAGTGTCTCCGACGACGTCCTCAGCGTCGAGACGCAGCTCGCTGTCCACGAGGAGTGGGCGGTCAGTGGGCCGGGCGACTGCCAGGAGTATGGTCCCGATTACGGCAGTTACCACGACCCTGTTGTCCACGTCTGCCAGACGGCGGATGAGGCAGCTGACCTACTCGGTCAGCTGCTGGAGGGGGATGATGCGCAGAGACGCGCCATCGTGCGGTCCTGGCGTGACCAGGCGCTCGACCACGACCGGACCGCCGGAGGTAGTGGGGAAACGCTCACACTAAAGGAAAACCCATGAACTCAAACGTAATTTGTGAAGCAGCAAGGGATTTGTGGCTTCCCTTCCATCTGTTTGCCTCATTGGCAGTCGTATATGTCACGATCCAGAAGATCAGGTGCTACGGGGAGCTCGCGTGGAATCTCATAGGGGCAGGTATAGCACTAGTAGTGCTGGCCTTCGCCAATCCTTCCTATTGGATTTGCCGGGAGTCTGGCGAGTCCCCTGCCCCGGTGGGTTCTTCATCACCTGCGCCAACTCCCGAGCCCACGCCGACAGCGCAACCTACCCCTACACCTACGCCTGCTCCGAAGCCACCGGCAGAGCCTCCGAGATTGCCTGATTGGCTGCCTATCGCAGGTTTCGTACTGGCTGGGGTTCTCGCTGCTGCGCTGATCGCGCTGGCTGTCTGGTGGTTGACGCGACACGTCATCTCATGGATCCGGAAGCGGCGCGAACAGCGCGCGGAACGCAAAGCCAGTGAAGCCCAAGCCCTGCGGTGGCGGGCCCAGGCCAGAGACGTTGTTGAGGCGATTCAGCAGCAGATTGGCGAAGACCGTTGCGATCCGTTGTTCGTGTTGGAGAACGGCGCGTTCTTCGACATCAAAGTGCACCCGAGCAGAATGTTTTTCGCCGCCCTCACAGCATGGGAAGACAATCAGGCCTCCTACACTCCCGACGAGGCAGCAAAAGCCGCTGCCGAACTGAAAGTCCTGTATGACGCCGCCAAGTTGAATGCTGAACGCATCGGGTTGGCGCATCTCCCCGGCAACCGACTCAACGAGGGGAAAAAGGCCCAGCACCTGCTCAACCTCGCTCGAACCACCACCTCGGCCGGGGAACGCGAAGCGGCCTGGGCCGCAGCCGCGAAGATCCTGCTCGGCCTCAACCTGGCCTACATGCCCCGCCAAGCCGTCGAGGCGCTCACCGCGCCCCAACGCCCCCAGATCGCAGCCGAATCCCACTGAGGATGAGACCGAAGGTCTTCTCCGTGATCGCAGTCGACTGACCTGCGATCACGGAGAAGACCAGGGTCGCCATCCCTGCCGCCCCAGCAACCCTCGACCACACCTTGGCCCGAGAAGAGGAGACATGAAGCCTCCCATGAGTTATGCCGGCGGGAAGCAGTTGATCGCTCACCGGGTGATCGAGCTGCTCCAGCCGCATGATCACTACGTCGAGCCGTTCTTCGGTAGCGGTGCGGTGCTGTTCGCGAAGTCTCCTTCCCGGTTGGAGACCGTCAATGATCTCGATGATCGCCTGGTCAACTTCTGGCGGGTTCTTCGTGACCGCCCCGAGGAGCTCGCGTGGGCGTGTGCGATGACTCCTCATTCCCGGCAGGAGTTCCTCCTGGCTCACCAGCCCTCCCCTGATGCCCTTGAACAGGCTCGTCGTACGTGGACGCTCATCACCCAGGGGCGGGGTGGTCGTGCGACCCGTGCTGGTTGGCGTCACATAGTCACCCGCTCGGCCCGCCAGAGTCTTCCCAGCAAGCTCGACGGCTACATCACCCGACTCCTCGATGTCGCTGAACGTCTTCGCGGTATCTCCATCGAGCAGCGCGACGCCCTCGAACTCCTTGTCGCTTACGACGCCCCCGGGACCTGTTTCTACCTCGACCCACCCTACCTTCCAGCGACCCGCCGGGACGGTCTCTACCGGATGGAGGCAACCACCGGCTATCACGAGGATCTCCTCGCCGCCCTCCAGAAGGTCACAGCGCAGGTGATTCTTTCTGCTTACCCTCATCCCCTCTACAGCGAAGCCCTCACCGGCTGGGTCCAGTACACAATCCCGGCCAGGACCGGCAACGGCACCCTGCGCCAAGAAACCATCTGGACGAACCGCACCCCCAGCACCCTCGTTTGAAGAGCTCGCTCGCCGGCGAGTGGTTCATCGCGTCGTTGCTTGAGCTCGCGCGAGGTAGGTCAGGCCGGCGCGGTGCAGCGCGTCGGCGGGGGTGCCGTTGGTCCAGTCGGGGGCGGTCCCGGTCATGGGCAGCGGCGCGTTCTTGCGCGCGTACTCGTGCAGTTCGTCGATGAGCGGGTCCCACTCCCACTCGCCGCGGGCCTCGACGACCTCGACCTCGACCATGAGGCCTCGGTCGGTGAGGGCTTGGCGGATCGCGGCCGTGTATGCCTCGCGGTAGGCGGCCTGGTCCTGCTCCCACAGCTCGAAGGGCGCTGACATGGCGTTCTCGGCAGCCGTCAGCGCGGCCGCCAGAGGGTCGTCAGCTGCCGCGGCGCGCTGAATGATCGCCTTGGCGATCGCCCGCATCTCCTCTTCGAGCGACTCCGATCGCACGACCCGGGCAACAACGTCGGGGTCGACGCCGTCCGTTCTCGCAGCACAAATCTTCTCGACCCGAGCTCGCTCCATCTTCTTGATCCGGGTTCGTTCTTCGGCCGTCGCGTACACCTCGGCCAGGGCATCGTCGTTGATTCCGCTGCCGTCCGGCATCGCAGCGCGAATCTTCTCGATCCGGGTTCGTTCCTCAGCTGTCGCGTACGCCTCGAACAGGGCATCGTCGGCTGCCTTCCAGCGGTTGTCCAGCTCGTTGACGTCGCGGTCGTACAGGTCAGTCAGACCGAAGTCGTAGAACACGGCCTCGACGTCGACCTCGATCCGCACCGGTTCGGTGCGGTAGCGCATCAGTTCGGTGTCGTCGTCCCCGGCGGTGCTCTGCACGATCTGTCGCACGTAGTCGGCCTCCCAGGATCCGGGGCGGCCCGCCAGCAGGGCCTCGACGCCTCCAACGTTCGCCGCCACCGCGGTGATGACGTGGCAGGCGATCTCCCCGAAGTCGACGGGTTCAGTGTGTTCGTTCGGCGTGCCGGCGCCGATGGTCCGCTCACGGCGCGCAGCCGCAGTCAGGGCAGCAATCGCGTCAGCGATCGGATCAGGCTCGGATCCGGCCGTCATGATCGGTCCTCTCGGATGGTCGGGTCACTTCCCATCGGGCGGCCCTGGGGCAGTTCGCGGGCTCCTACGGACGGGAACGGCTGTCCGTCGTTGTACTTGTGCTCTAGCCGCGCGACCTCGGCCATGACGGCCTGGTGGATGAACTGCGACAGCGAGCGTGGTCCCTCGGTGGTCATCGTGTGCAGGATCGCCCCGCGGACGCGGTCGGTGTCAGCGGGATCCTGGTAGAACGACACCTTGGCCGGATATTTCCTCTTGGGCTTCGGCCGCTGGGCGGCCTGCTCGGCCTCCTCGTACTGCCTCTCCATCGTCCAGCTCCTTCGATCTCTAACCCTTTCACCCCCAATAGTACCGTTACCGTTGTAGTGAGTCGAGACGGACGGCATTCCCCCTTGGCCAGTATGCAGTTCGCGGGTGAGGGGCTGGTGGCCGCGATCGCGCGAGCGGTTTTTCGTTGTTGCGTTGGGGTACACCCGGACGCAACACACACCCGCCCCGGTGATGTGTTGCAGAAAATCCCCTCTATCGGGTTTCTGCCACAGATGTGTGTCATGATCTTAGACATGACGCAACAAAATGGGCAGGTAGTGGGGTATGTGCGGGTCTCCACCAGGGATCAGAACCCCGCCCGCCAAGTCGAAGCCCTCGGGGTGGTCGACAAGCTGTTTCAGGATCAGGTCACCGGCTCCACCAGGGATCGTCCGGGCCTTACCCAGCTTCTGGACTACGTCCGGGAGGGAGACACCCTCCGGGTCACCTCGATGGACCGGCTGGCCCGGGACCTGCGAGATCTCCAACACCTCGTCGACCACCTAGTTCGGGGCGGGGTGAGTGTCGAGTTCCTCACCGAGGGCCTGACCTACCGGCCCGGCAAGGCTGATCCCCTCAGCCACCTCATGCTTCATCTTCTGGGAGCGCTCGCCGAGTTCGAGCGTGCCTTGATCCGTGAACGCCAGGCCGAGGGAATCGCGGCAGCGAAGAAACGGGGCGCCTACCAGGGCCGGCGGGGGCGTGGCCGCAAGCTGACCCCCCAACAACTCCACGAGGCCCGGCAGCGTATCGCTGCCGGGGTACCCAAAGCCAAGATCGCCCGTGACCTCGGCATCAACCGCTCCACCCTCTACCGCGCTCTGAAGCACGCGACGAAATTGTCAGGGTCGGCAGAAACAATGAAATCACTAGAGAAGGAGGAACCATGAAAAATCTTAGTAGAGCGGGCGGGGAGGTGTTGTCACTGGTTTTCTTGTCAGCGCTGATACTGGCTGTGTTGCCGCTGATGAATTCTCAGCGGTTCGTTGACTGGCTGGCTGCAACCGGTGCGGTGGTGTTCCTTTCGGTTGAGATGGTTGTGTTGGTTGTCTGGTTCGTGCTGCGGCGTGTCCTTGCATGGCTTCGGTTGCGGCGTGAGCAGCGGCAGCGAAAATCCTGGCCGCAGTGACGAGGAACACAACCCCGAGATGATCCTCACAGCACAAGTGATCCTCTCCGCCTACCCCCATCCCCTCTACAGCGAAGCCCTCACGGGCTGGGTCCAGTACACAATCCCGGCCAGGACCGGCAGCGGCACCCCGCGCCACGAAACCATCTGGACAAACCGCACCCCCGGCACCCTCATCTGAAGAGCTTCAACTACCCAACTCCCGACGGAAAACCCCAGCGGTGTATCTGGGTGGCCGCGGCGTAGCTCATCGATCTGCCGGGGTCACTGCCTCGATTCGGTTTCCCCTTCCCCTGGCTCAGCGTCATGTAAGGCTTTCTGCTGCCTGCGAGCAGCAAGTGCTGTGAGGATCAAAGGGATGCGGCGCTTTAGTTCAAGGGCAACGATTCCGGGGGGAACCACTCGCCCCGGGGAAAAGGAATGGTCATCAAACAGCACCATTCCGAGCCACACGGCGACGCTGAAGGCCCCGACCGCGACAAATGTTACTGTGCTAGCAAGTACCAGAACCTCCATGAAACTCATCGCCCAAGGTAGCCGCCATGGTTCCCTTCTGCCCGGGATCAGAATCCGACTCCTCCGGGAGAAGGTAGGCTCGCTCAGGAACCAGAACAGCGCAGTCAGGCCCGTGACGATCACGGTGCTGACGATGGCGGGAGCAAAATACATGATGATCATCAAAAGCTCCTTACAGGATCAACCCCGCCGACATTTGCCCCTCCGACGAGGCGGCTACTCCACCCCAGTCCGCTTGGATGGATGTTATCGCTCGATGCCGTGATCAGGGGTTTCGTGCTGAGACTGGAAGCCTTGCTGCTTCGGGGTTGCTGCGCGAACCGCAGCCCAGTGGCTGCGCTGCAACTCGTCGACCTTCCGCTGCTGCTTGGCCGGCTCGTCGGGCCACGCCTGGGCAGCGATCGCCGTCGCATCAGCTCCGGTCAGACGGGCCGAGACCTGGAGAAGGTCCTGGTCGACGGGCACGCGCTGGAGTGCGTTGATGGTGGACTCCGCAGCCCGGTACCAGGTTTGGGCTTGCCCGGAGGTCATGGACGTGACGTCCCGGGCCTGGTCGACAACGTCCCGAACCTTTGCGGCAAGCTCCGGACCGCCCCGAGACACCTCGGCGTCGAGGAAGACACGACCGTCGCGGTCCTGAACCACAACCCGGTCCACGAGCCCGGACGCCACGAGGGTCTCCACGGTGCCCGGAACCGCGGCGGTGGGAATGTCGTGACCCTCGGCCGTGACAGCCCTGCCGGCACCGATATCACGAACCTGCTCGACATAGCGAGTGAGAGTGCCGAGTCGGGACACCTCAGGTGGCACGGCCACGACCCGCAGTTCCGTGCCGTACCCGGCCTGCTTGAAGGCCTCGAACTCCCGCAGCAGCACAGCAGGTTGACGCAGCGTGGTCTCCACCACAGCACTGATCTTGTTGTCCCGCAGCCACTGGTTCGACATTCCTATCCATTGCCCGGAGGCTTGGGCGGTGGCCTCGGGCATCGACAAGGGGTCGGTTGCCATGAGCCGCGGATAGTCGGGGTGGAAGGTTCTCAGGTCGTCGCCATTGACGATCACCGACCCGGGATGGGCCCGGCCAGCGGCTTCGATCACCCTGCCCTTCCCGGCGCCTGGTTGTCCGCCCACGGAGATGAACCACGGCTGCTGTCCCGGGGTGGGGTGTTCTGGGTTCTGGTTGTCGTGAAGGTGTGGGATGATCCGGGTTTCGAAGAGTTTCTGCAACTCCCCCGGTGGGAGATCGTTCATGCCGCGACGGCAGGTGCCTCGGTCGGCAGGGAACGGAACAACTCTCTCAACTCGGTACGCTTCGCCATGATTGCTTCCTCGTCGTAAGGATCAACCTGGCGAACCTCCCGGGTGACCTGGCTAGCTTGCTCCAGCCAGTACTGCTCCGTCTCGGAGTCATCGGCGTCATTGGCCCACGCGATGTAGCGGCCGCGGATCTGGTTGGCAGTCTCCCGCATGACGTCGTAGCTCATCGAGTAGTAGTCCATGCTTCTCCTCCTGCTCCTGAGGGTCACTCCCCCGAGTCTACTTCCCCGGTCTCAGCGTCGCGTTTGCGGACAGCAAGCTTCTTAAGGACCGAGGGGATGAGGAGCTTCAACGCGGCAAGGGATACCAAAGCTGGGGCAAATCGCCATGGTGAGGGCTCGAACAGCCAGAATCCGAGTTCTATGGCGAGGATCAGGGTTCCGGTTATGGCGATCCCTAGGATGTTGATGAACTTCAGGGCTTCGTGGAGGGTCATTGGCCAGGGCAGCCGGTACGTTTTCCCGCTCCCTGGAAATACGATGCGGGTCCGGCGCATAGTGGAAGGAGCAGAAGCGTTGAACCACTCCAGCAGCACGATTCCATTGGACACACCTACTATGGCGACTGCGAGAAGAAAGATGAAAAACATTATCGGGGACTCCTTACGGGAGACGGGGCGGCGTCAGGGCGGCCGCCCGGTCCGGGGTTGATGGCTGGATGGTTCGTGAGTGGTTCGGTTGTTGCTGGTCACGTTATCGGGGCGTGTTGCTCAGGTGCTTAAGAGTTCGGCCGCCCCAAGATTGGCCTGTTACCCGTCGTTCCAGCCCTGGCCGGTAGCGAAACTGACGGCCACTTGACTGGGCCGCTCGGCCCGCCACGGCCCTTCAGTTCGGGTTACGTAGTCCTCCAGCCGGCGCCGACGGGACACCTCAGGTGGCACGGCCACAACCCGCAACTCCGTGCCGTACCCGGCTTGCGTGAAGGCCTCGAACTCCCGCATCAGCACAGCGGGTTAGAGCGCAATTTTGTGTGCTTTAGAAGTGCAGCGTGTCGACATTTTTAGCAAATCGCAGAACGAAGCTGCTTAGCAAAAGCATGACCAGCCCGAGCAGGTTGAGGAAAACATAAATCCACATCAATCGAGCCATTTCTTTCCTCCGCGCTTTCTTTGGTTCGTCTCTTTTGAAATACCTAATAAATGGGAGGGAAAGCAGTTCCAAGATGATCAGGATAATCAATGCATAGCGCATCTCGTTGGCCTTTCTTAGGGGTTCAGTTTGTTTCTTTCTGCTGCTTGGAGCAGGGTCGATGGCTGGGTGGTCCGGTTGTTGCTGGTTACTGGTCGAGTTCTCGGCGGAAAGCGATGTTGTGGATGCGGGTGGCCGCGGTGTCGAGTTGCTGGGGTGTCCATTCCTTGTGGTGGTCGTTCCAGTCGGTGAGGGCCTCCCAGAGCTGATCGGGGATCGTCTCGGAATCGTGCTCTTCCAGGGTTTCGCCGATGAACTCACGCACCTGGTTCACGCGATCGTGAGCCGACTGTGCGGCTTCGATTTGGCTGGCCGGTCGCTGGCAGGCAGGGAAACGTGGCTCCAAGTCGGTGATGCGATCGATCAGCTCGTCGGCCTGGCCGCCCCAATAGCGACGCTGCTCCGAGGTCTCGGCCGCCTCCAAGTGCTTGAGTGCCGCGATCGCACGGGCCTGGAGTTGCTCAACCTTGAACTTGATGGCGGCAGCCTTGGCGGCGGCTTCGGAGCGGGAGGTTTGCATTGCCCTGACGGTTTCGAGGAGGGGTGAGGGCCCGGCGAGGGCTCTGTGAAACTTGCGGTAGAAGCGAGCATGCCTGTCCGCTCCGGGAGTCATCCATGCTTCTTCAGCCGCAGCGAGACGGCCATCGGTGAACGCTGAAAGGTTCTCCAGAACGAACAGGGGGTCGGTTTTGAGGACTTGATATTGCTGCCATAGCTCTGCGGCGGCTTCGTCGCGGTCGGCGGGCAGGGGCCGCAGCCCCAAGCGGTCCCGGGCGATTTGGAGGGATTGCTGGACCTCAATCCAGCGCAAACCCCACCACACGACCTCGATAAATCCGAGTACCGCCAATGGCAGAAGCAGGCTCAGTATGGTCATCGCGGAGCCTTTCGCGGGAGCCGTCCGGGAAGACGAGTTGGTGGCGCGGGGAGGGGGCCGCGGGTACGGGCGTGCTGGGTTGCTGTGGTAATGGCGGTGGCGGCCCAGGCAGAGATGCTGGTCCAGTAGCCGGCGGTGAAGTCGTCTGTGATGGCAGTGTCGATGAGGTCGCGGGTGTGTTCGGTGATGCGGAAGCTGCGTGTGCTGCCGGATGCGGTGATGGCGAGAGCAGCACGGTCGCTGCTGGTACGGACTGCGTGGGTACGAAGAGCGGTCTCGATCCAGGCGGTGAAGGTATCTGGGCCACCGTGTTCCCAGTCGGCGAGGAAAGCGGCCTGGGCGTCGCGATACTGCTGGGTGGTGAGACTGACCGAGATGGTTCCCCCTCGACTGGCTGCACTGGCTACGCCGGAAGCATTTGTTGCATCGGGTGAACCGGTTGCAGTGGTTGCACTAGACGGATCGGGTGCGCTGGTTGTGCTTGGAGCAGTGGCTGTGCTGGGTGTGGATGGTGCGGTTTCTGGGCCTGCCGCGAGGGCGTCCCGGGCTGCGCGTTTCCGATCGGCAAGGGTGGGACGTTTCGGCATCATGCTTCCTCGAGGATGGTGGTGATGGCGGTGTGGTAGTCGCTGGCGACCGGGTGGTGGGGGGCGTAGTGGCTGACGGGGAGTCCTGCGAGGTAGGACTCCCGGACGGCGACGGCTTCCCGCACGGGCGGGGTGACCCGTCCGGGATAGTGTTCGTGGAGTTCCTTGAGGACGTCGGCGTCGAGGCACCGGCCGGTGCGCTGCTGGGTGGGGATGATCCAGCCGATGCGACATTCGGGATTGAGGCGAGGGGCGATCCGGGTGGTGATGAGTTGCTGAAGTTCTTCGACCTGGTCGAAGGCTTCCCCGGCCGCTACGACGGGAACGATTACCCGGTCGGCGGCTGCGAGGGCCGCCAGGGTTGCCAGATCAATGGCTGGTGGGGTGTCGATGACGACATCACTCCAAGTGGTGAGGGCGGGAAGGATGTCGCGGAATGCGGTGAGGACTTCGGGGTGATGATGCAGGTTGGCGAGGTCGCGGGTGCCTGCCAGCACGTCGACGCCGGCAACCGCGGGTGATGGGATGGCCGCATCCTCGACGGTGGCGGCGCCGAGCAGGACATCAGCAGTGACGGCCGTCACGGGTGTGTCCTCAAGGAGACCGAGGCGGGTACCGAGGTCACCTTGCTGGCAAGCATCAATCGCCAGGACCCGCCGGCCCAAGCCTGCGAGGTGGGCGGCAAGCTCAGCCGCTGTGGTCGTTTTCGCACTCCCGCCCTTGGGAAGAGCAACAGTCCAGATACTCACGTTTAGTTCTCCTAGTTCAATTAGTTCTTTTAGTTTGATTAGCGCAGTCGGTGCACATAGCGCGTGCGAAACAACTGAATGATTCAGCTGTCAAAACGGGAAGCATTCCGCATATCGAATAGCTTGGGCGGTTTCGCACGGCCACGAGACTTGGCAGGTGGGACAAACCAGGCGGCCATCGTTCACCTGGGAGTCATGAAGCCGCCACACGATCTCGAGGACCTCGAGAGCCATCTGTCCACGGCGTGCATGAGTGAGAGTGGTTTCGAGGTCGTCGTGGAGGTCTTCGACCATGTCTTTTGCTTCGTCGACGGCTCCCAGTACATCGGTAAGAGCAGTAGTGATCTCGGTAGCAGTGGTCATGACTGATTCCTTGTTTCTCCTAGTCCAACTGGTGCGGCTAGTTCTGTTAGCCCAGTTGATGCGCCTAGCCCAGTTGATGCGGCTAGTGCAGCTAGCTCGGTTGGTGTGGTTAGTTGTGGTTGGGCGGCCAGCGGGCGCCGGCCACGGTGGAGGGGTGGTTAGAGGCCCCTGGCCACGGCTGCTGCGGCGGCGAGCCAGGCGCGTTGGGTGGCTGGCCGGAGAGCCGAGTACAAGAGTCGGCCGCCGACCATGGCGGGGTCGTGGGGGATGGCGACGACTTCGCGGGCGAGGCCGCGGTAGCCGTCGATGATGCGTCGGAGGTCAGCAGGCTTCGCGCCGGGATCGGCGCGGCTGACGATCACGACCGCTTGGCCTGCGAGGGCGGCCGATGCCGGGTTACGCCGTTCGAGGGCCTCCAGCAGCAGGGCTCCTGCTTCGGCGTGGTCGTCGCGGGTGGTGGTGGCGACCACGACTTGGGTGGTGTGGTCGATCATGCGTTGCCAGACCGCATCCGATTCGTCGTTGCCGGAGTCGATGAGGATCAGTCTGTAGTACTTGGATGCGACGGCATGAAGAGCATCGACATCGTCGGTGGTGAGGCGCTGCGAGGCAGCGAGCTCGAGGGGCTGTGACCGGAGCACGTCGTAGCGAT
>ERZ773070.1184-NODE-1184-length-16597-cov-12.222464_pt1 | contig 16597 bp, 10 predicted proteins | sample MGYA00580618_ERZ773070 | MGnify/ENA primary metagenome ERZ773070 (study PRJEB29015, sample SAMEA2738023) | human oral metagenome | biome: human oral; feature: human-associated habitat; material: dental | place: China | collected 2019 ... | reverse complement strand
CATCCTCCAACGCATGCCACATCTCCTGCAACAACAACCGCTGCCGCGGATCCATCGCCTCCGCCTCACGCGGCGAAATCTCAAAGAACAACGGATCAAACTCCCCAGGCCCCTCGATGGCGGCAAGCGACCTGATGGATTCCTCGCCGTCACGCCACCAGCCAGCTCGATCACGTGGCGGCTCGGCGACCATGCAGCGGCCATCCGACAGGATCTCCCACAACCCATCGACGTCGCGGGCACCCGGGAATCGTCCCGCACGCCCGATGAGCGCCAACGGCTCGGTCACCCAGGCGGCAGCAGAACTCTTGGCAATCGTCGCCACGTTGTCTGTCGACGAAGCTTCGACGACCGGACCATCCTTGGGGACCAAGCGCTGGCCCGACGAACGGGTCCGGCGAGTCAGGGAGCCGCGGGTTGGGTTCGTCGCTGCGTTTCGGCGTGCACCGTAGCGTGTTTCGAGTCGGTCTGCGTGCTGCTCCAGCAAGTGTGTTCCGAGGCGCGCCACTGTGTTGTGCGAGAAGAACACATCGGGCGTCAGGGCCAGGTCGAACCGGCAGTTGAGCATGCCCGCCAACTCGACTAGAGCGACGGAATCGAATCCGAGATCCCGCAGAGGTTCCTGTGAATCGATGTCTGATGGGGCGACGGCGAGGATTTCCTCGATCACTTCCTTGATCTCCCACTCCACCTGAGCATTGATGGGAAGCGACGATGTAGGGGCTGGCCGAGACTCGGCGGTCCCAGCCTCGGAAGCCGTCTTTGTTACCACAACACTCGGCCGCGAGCTCTGCTGCCCGACCGTGACAGAGTACTGATGTCCAGGCTGCTCGAGGAGCCGGTCCAGCACAGCCAGCCCCTCCGCAGGTTGGAGCAGACGCTGTCCATTCATGCTGACGGACAGCGCCGAAGAAGCCTCGTCCGCCTCTCCCATACCGAGACTGCCCCACATCGGCCAGTTGACGGCAAGACGATGCGTGCGACCCGAGGCAGGCGCGGTCGCCCACGCCATCTGGAACCGATTGGCCACGGAGTAGTCGCAGCCCCCGAAGTCACCGACGATGGCGGCGCTCGACGAGAACAGCACGACGAAGTCGAGATCGAGCTGCTCGGCCAGCCGTTGGAGCACAAGGGTTCCGTCGGTCTTGGCGGCGACAGCTGCCTGGAACTGCTCGTCGGTCTTCTCCGCCAGAGTGCTGTCTGGACGCACCCCGCCGGCGTGGAAGATACCGTGAAGGTCGCCGAAGCGAGCCAGCACATCCGCTACGACCGCGTCCATAGCCGCCGAATCAGAAACGTCAGCTCGACACACCAGGATCCGATCCGGGCATCCCAACCCGGACAGAACTCGCTTTACCTCGGGTCGGGGTGCGCCACGGCCGACGAGTACGACGTTGGCCGACCAATCCGTCAGCAGGTGCTCGGCCAAGGCCATTCCGATGCCCCCGAGCCCACCGACGACGAGGTAGGTGCCTCCACGACGCATCCGCGAGGCGCCGGTCAGGCCGATCTCAGCATCACGCTGTTGGGAGATGAGCCGGCTCCCCTGCACGTAGAAGGCGCTGGACGGTTCGGTCGTTGCCCATTCCGACGCCACCACAGCCGCGACATCGGTGCATTCTGCATCTAGACCAAGTATCTGGAGGCGCGTCTCGGGAAGGATGCACTTAAGGGAGCGCTCAAAACCGATCCACGAGTCGACGTGAATGCGCGCCAAATCATTCTCCATCCGGGAGGCGATCATGATGCGTTCGGGGGACAGCCCTACCCGGAGACATGATCTGAGGAGTCGGAGGGGAAGTTGGTGAGAACCCGTCATGCCGGGGCGTTCAAGGGCATGCAGATGCAGGACGTTCACGGCACCACCGCGACGCGCCAGGTCGGCCAGCTCGGCATCCGACATCTGCCCGGTTAGGCCGTCGCTCATGTCGGAAGCCCACATCAACTCACCATCAATTCCGAGGGTTCGGAACTGCGTTGCCAGGGCGCTGCGGAGCTGATCATCGTCCAGGAAGACGAGGGTGGCGCCCCGAGGACCCTGTCCGGCAGCCGGATGGGGTGCGGGGAGCCACTGCTCGGTCCCCAGGGTCATGTCTTCGGGAAGCGGTGGCCTCGGGACGAAGCCGCCGCGGCGGCTGTAGAGCGTAGGAAGAGTCCCCTCAAGGTACTGGAGGCCAAGCTCTCGCCGACGAAGCTTGGCCGATGCGGCGAACGCCTCACTCGGTACTACTACGACGTCATGGACTGATAGCCCGTGGGTCATCGAGAGTGCGGATACGATGCGCTCGCAAAAGTCCTGCATGTCCTCAACCGGGAGGGTCTCAACCGCCTCCTGAAGAGCGACTAACCGTTCTGCCTGCTCATCGTCCACGGCGACCAGGACAGTGCGCCCCGGAAGGCCGGGAACGCCTCGGCGTACGGTCTCCTCGAGGTCGGCGAGGTGGTGGTTCTTCCCGCCAGCGATCAGGATGTCCCTGATGCGTCCGACGATGAACAGCTCCCCGTCAACGATCACGCCAAGGTCACCGGTTCGGTAGAAGCCCGTCTGGCCGTCGACACCCATGTCGAAAACCTGGGATGTGAGTTCCGGGTCCGACAGGTAGCCTGTGGCGACGTCACGGGTTTTTACGTATATCTCCCCGACTTTGCGGCTGGGCAGGACCCTTCCAGCCTCGTCGACGATGAGAACGGTGGTGTGTGACCCCGGCCTGCCACACGATACGAGAGCGCGGCCGCCTTGGTCTACGGGCTGATCGATGGCGGAGCCGCCGAGCAGAGCCTGGGGGTCGACGTGCAGTTCACGGACGGCTTCACCGGCACGGGCACCGGTGATCGCCTGGGTCTCGGTCGCCGCGTAGTAAGGGCAGAAGGCATGCTCGTTGAACCCGCGAGAGCCCAAGGTTCGAGAAAACTCGGCAACGGTCGCCGACCGGATCGGCTCGCCCGCGCACACGGCAGCCTTCAGCGAGGAGAGGTCGAGATCGGGGGCTTGGTCGGCAACGCAGCGTGCGGCAAGTTCGAACGCAAAGTTCGGAGCACCTGTGTGCGTGGCCTGTTCGGCCTGCAGCGCCCGCAGCCACTCGACCGGGTCGTCGAGGAAGAGGTCGCTTCGAAGCTGGATACTGCGACAGCCAGCGGCCAGCGGAACGAGCAGGTTGAGATGGAGTCCGAAGATGTGGGCGTTGGAGAGCCAGGTCGACACCGTGTCCGACGACTGCACGCGCCACCAGTCGGCATGCACGCAGGCGCCGTCCCACAACGCTTGCTGAGTCAGGCACACACCTTTGGGATTGGATGTGGAACCTGAGGTGTAGAGCACGAGTGCGACGTCTTCGTCGTCAACGGGCCGCTGGTCGCGCAGCTCACCCTCATACTTCAGGGCATCGTCGAACTCCAAGATGTCGAGCCTGTCAAGGAACCTGGAGGCGTTGAGGAGCCGCCCCGTGCTTTCGTCAGCGAGAACGGCCGTAACGGAGGCATCCTCAACGAGTAGGCCGATGCGGTGTTCCCAGTCGTCCGCCGTGAAGTTGCTGGTGGCGGTGACGACGGCGGTGACGTTCGCGTGAAGACAGCCGAGAAAGGCCTGCGAGAAGTCGAGACCATCATCAATGGCTATAAGGATCCGCTGCTGTGGCTCAAGGAAGTTCTCCAAAAAGGAGCCGATGCGCGCGGTGGCCCCCACAAGGTTCGTCCCTGAGAGCAGCCGGGTGTTTCCATTCGCGTCGCGCATGCCGAGGAACTCATCATTCGGGCGCTGCCAACAGTGCGTCAGAAACGCACCCGTGTGCGGCGCGGAAGCCACCGACTCGAAGGCGACGTTCTTCTGGGCAAGCGGTGTAGATCCCTGAATTTTCATCATCGTTGTACCTGTCCGATCTCGGTGAACCTGACATCAGTCAGAGTCGCCAGAATCTGTTCCTCATTGCGGATCGTGATGTCGCAGCCGCTCGACCCGACCCGCACGTCGATGTCGGCTTCAAGTCCCATGGCTTGATGAACAGCCATCTCGCCCAGATACGAGGGCTCTGTGGTGTTACTCGCCAGCCCTTCCCGTCTCATTGCGAGCCAGGCCAACTCGAGCGCCCGTGCCAGCAGCATCGGCTGGATCGTGTACGGCTGTTCAAGGGCGGCCAAGGTCTCCGGCAACCGGATCCGGGCTGAGGCCATCCGCTCACCCAGCGAGAGGGCAACGATGCAGCCATAAGCTGGGCCGTGCCGTAGTCCAGCGGTCGCGAACTCTTCAGCTATGCCAGCTGGGTCGACAATCTCCAGCCCCCAATTTGCCGCGCTGCGCGTTGCCGGCGTCCCGGCGCGGATCGTTCCTTGGCACACCACTGCGCCGTCGGAGTCGAGGAAATCGAAGTCGGCGCCATCACCGGAGGGAACCAGAACTATGTCAAGGAGTCCTGCCGTCGGCTGTTCGGGAGCCCAGAGGAGATCGGATAGGACCACAGGACCGGATGCACCGCATGCGACTTCGTAACAGAAGCGCGCGGCCTCCAGCAGTGCGGAACTGGGCATCGACGCAACCCCGTCCACCTGGTGGTGCCGGGCGAGAACATCAGCCGGGTCTAGGGCGATCCGGAACCGTTGCTCCGCAAAGGTGGAGGTGTTGTAGGCGACCAGCGGGTGGAGCCGTCTATCCAGGCTGGGGCACTCAGGGTTAGGCGCGTCGTCGTACCAGAACGAGGTCTTGGCGAAGACGTGTCCCGGCAGACCAGCGGCCTCCGGCATGAACCCCAGTCCGTCCCACGGCACATGGTGACCCGCGAGCCAGCTCTCCTGGGCACTTTCGAGGTTGCCTGAGGTGAGCCAATCACTCACGGCGTCAGCGGAGGTGCCCGGCGTGGGCGACGCCAGAACATGGCTCGTGGGAACTCGCCCGCAACGGATCCTCAAAGCGGTTCCGGTGTCGGCAAACTCTGCGAGCTGCGCGATGGCCTCGTCCCGGTCGCTGGCGATCAATGCCAACCGCTCTTCAAGAGGCTGGCGGGCCATCAATCCGAGCGCGGTGGTTCGCAGATCCCGTTCCGGGTGGCTCGCCAGGTGCGCCGCCAAAGCGCCGGCCTCGGCGCGCAGGCCATCCGCGGTACACGACGACAGCACGAGGAGCACGGGGAGAATGGCATCCCGGGTAACGGGCACGGCGTCGAACCCGCCTTCTAGGATCACGTGGGCGTTGGCACCGCCGAAACCAAACGAACTGATCCCACAGCGAAGCGGCGTCGCATCGCCGTCCGGCTGCCAGGGCTCGTTGGCGGTGGCGATCCGGAACGGGGAGCCGACCGTATCGAGGTTGGGGTTCAACCGCTCGAAATGGCCGAGCCCTGGGAGCTCACGCCGCGTGAAACAAGCCAGCGCCTTCGCAACACCAGCTAGTCCTGCCGCCGCCTCCAGGTGTCCGAGGTTCGTCTTGACCGACCCGAGGACGCATGAGCCCTCCGGCATGCCTGGGGAAAGTCGCTGGAAGGCGGCGCTGAGGCCCTCAAACTCGATGGGGTCACCGAGAGCCGTCCCGGTACCGTGGGCTTCCAGGTAACTAATGGTTTCCGCGGGGACATCGGCGTCCCGGATCGCGGCCATCACGAGGTCGCACTGTGCGGCCGGGTTGGGGGCACGCAAGGAATCGGTTCGCCCGTCATGCCCTATCGCGGTACCAAGAATGGCGGCTAGAACGCGGTCCCCATCCTTCAACGCACGTTCCAAGGGCTTGAGCAGTACCGCGACGAATCCCTCGGCGCGGACGAATCCGTTGCCCCGGTGATCGAAGGCGGCGCAGCGCCCGTCTGGCGACAGCATTCCAGCACGGTTCATCTGGTGGAAGCCGCGAGCGCTGAGAAGGGCGTTGACGCCCGCCGCTATCGCAAGCTCACACGAGCCGTCACGTAGAGCCCGCACCGCGTGATGCAGGGCGACCAAGGAGCTCGAGCAGGCCGTGTTGTAGGTCTCGCTGGGACCGGAAAAGCCGAACCAGCGGGACACACGGTTGGCGATCATCGATGGATGTACCCCAGGGTCGGCGAAAGGACCAAGAGATTCCAAGATCTGGGGCTCCTGGATCAGGAGCTCGCCGTAGTCGACGGCATTGACAGCACAGTGCACTCCCACCGGGGCACCGGCCAGGGACGCGGGCCGGTAACCGGCGTCCTCAAGCACGTGCCAGGTGAGCTCCAACATTTTGCGTTGCTGAGGATCCATGGCGCGAGCCTCGGCAGGTGAGATTCCGAAGAAGGCTGCGTCGAAGGCCCGGATGCCAGATGTGAACGCAGCGTATTCAGGGAACCCTAGGAGGGAGCTGTGGTTCCGGAGATGATCCCTCAGAATCTCGGGACGAGAGTCAGCGATCGGAGTCACGGCGTCTCCTTGTCGTGCGCTATGTCTCCATAGAGCGTCGAGATCCCTGATGTCCCCGGGAAGATTCATGGCTACGCCGATGATCGCCACCTGACGCGTCCCCAGTTCTTTCCCCGCACGACTCTGCACCGGGGCGCCGGTAAACTGCTGCGGCACCGATTTGGTCGCCTCTTGCCCCGTCCCGCCGTCCAAACGATTCACCAGGTAACCCGCCAGTTCATTGATGTTGTGATGCATGAACAGCTTCGACGCAGGGATGGCGACCCCGAGGTGATGTCGGATGAGTCGGATGATCTCGACGTAGTCGACGGAACCCAGCCCGATACAGCGGATGGAGCCGGCTCGGTCCACGACCTCCGGTGCTAGACCCGTAGCAGGGGCCAGGATCTCCCTCACGAGTCGGTTGCGGAGCGCGGCGACACGGGCCGTCTCAGCGATCTGGGTAGTCACGAAACTGTCCTTCCCAGGCCTGCCCTCACACCAGCGAACTCCCGCTCCCAAGGCATGAGCCCGAGGGTGGTGAAGTCGCTTATCCGGCGAAGGTTGTCGGAATTGAGGAACATTTCGCGGTTCGCTCGAACGGCACGTGCTTCATGTTCGCAGATGGGGCCCGTCACTCCATTGAGGTAGTCCTTGTACGTTTGAATTGCCTCGCTGGGAACCCGGGTCAGCCGCGACAGACACCGGCCCAGCGCCCGCCTCGTGTCGGGGGTGGCTTCGTCCACCAGGCCCCATTGTTCGGCCCGCTGGGCGCCGATCGGCTGAGTGGTGCAGGTTAGGTAGTGGGCGTGCTGCCGGCCGATGCGCCTAATCAGAAATGGGAGGACCATCGCGGGGTAGAGCCCGAACAAGAGCTCCGAGAGAGCAAAGGTCGCTTCGACACTGCAGATGGCGATGTCGGAGGCTGCAACGAATCCGACTCCCCCGGCCATCACGCGTCCGCGGATATGCGCAACAGTGAGCAAGGGACCGGTTGCCATCCGGGCCCACAAGCGGTACAGCGAGCCCGGATCGTCTGGGGCATCCTCCGAGCTGGAGTACTCGGACAAGTCAGCTCCGACGCAGAAGACCTCGTGTCCTCCCTCAAGCACCAGAACGCTGCACTTCGCCTCAGCTTCAACAAACATTTCCCACAGTTCGGCGACCATGCGAGCACTGATGCTGTTACCTGACTCCGAGCGGTTAAGCCTGAGCAGAGCCACACGCCCATCGATGCTCAACTCAACGCAGGCCGGGGAGCTGTGTCCCCGCAAACCGGCATCGCCGTTCCCGGACCGTGTCATCGCGATCACCTACCGTCGACAGCCTGGAGTTGTGCAGCGCGGGCAGCCAGCAGTTCGGCGGCGCCATCCATGAGACGGCAGTTGATGTCGTCGACGTGCCTCTGATGCCAGTCCTCCAGTTCGCTGCCCTTGACCCACTGGTTAAAGGCGCCCAGGGCGGGACCGCAGGGGATCTGGAAATCAACCTGTTCCGATGACTCGCCTGCAAGAGCTAATTCGGTAGCACGATCGAAATACCACTGGAAGATGCGCTTCATGCTCTGCCTGGGGTCCTTGCGCACCGCAGCGGCTTCATCTGCGGGGAGCTGGGCCAGACACTGCTCGAGGACCTCGGCCAACGGGCGGCGGAAGTACCGCGACTCCAGCTGCTCAGAGGTGCGGGGGTCGATCTCGTCGATCGCAGAGTGCCGCCGGTACAGGTCGTGGAGCTTGCGCGCGCGGGCGGGGAAGAGCACACCCCGGCGCACAACCTGCATCTCCGAACCGAAGTCCAGGAGGTCACCGGCAGGTGCGTAAGAGGTGTCTTGAACGTTTAGCGACTGAAGTATCGACTTGACGATGTCGCTGGTTCCGGCCTCCACCGTGCACTGGTTGATCGAGCCCGTCAAGACGTAGTCAGCGCCCATGATGAATGCGGCTGCTGCGGCACTCGGCGTTCCGATACCGCCGGCCAGACCGACATGGATGGGGTCTTTCCAGCCGCGGGAAGCCACCGCGTCATCCCGCACTCGAGTGATCGCCGGGAACAGAGCCGTGGCGACGCCCCGGTCGGTGTGGCTCGCGGAATCTGCGACGACGGTCAGGTCCGAGGCCACAGGAATCCGTGACGCAAGTTCGGCTTCCTCTGCCGTGATCAATCCTTGGCTGCGCAGCTGGGCCACCAACGGTTCGGGGCAGGGTTTGAGGAACGCCTCCGCCACCTCGGGACGAGACACCTTCGCTAGGACCCGGTTGGGAACGATCACATCCTGAGTCGAGGAGCGGTGAACCCCACAGAGCCGGTAACGCACCAAGGAAGCGGTGACGCTGACGTATCCGGAAGCCTCAAGGAACCGGACCCCTTGCCTGAGCAGGAGATCGATGAGGGCGGTCTCGCGCTCATCCGAGCCTGTGCGGTAGGTGACGCTGGCCCCAAATCGGCCGCCTACCCCCAGTTCGTCGTTGAGGTGTCGAATCGCGTCATTGATCTCAGCATCGCTCTGCCCGCTGGTGCCGTAGAAGCCAAGCATGCCGGCCCTGGCGACCTTCGTTAGCAGCTCAGGCGTTGAGATGCCCCGATACATACCCCCCGTTACGAGGGCCATCGAAGTGCCGAGGGCGAGTTTGAAGGACTCGCTGCCCAATCGCGCTCCGGGACCCGTAGGTCGAGGAGGGGTGGGCGTCTGGTCACGCGCGAAGCTCGGCTGTGGCCGAACCTCCACCCGCTCAGGCTCCATCACATCTTCAGGCTCATCGTCGACGATGAGGGGGGTGGTCTGCCGCCGGATGGCGCGCAGCATGTTGGTCAGGACGTCGCCGGGACCATCTTGTACGAACTCGTTTTGGCCCTTGCCCAGCAGATAGCGAATGGATTCACACCATTTGACCGGGCTGCTGATCTGGGTGACCAGAGTGTCCTTCACGCGGCCGCGGACGTAGGGACGAGCCGTGACGTTAGCGATGACCGGGAAGGCCAGGGGTCGGAATTCGAACTGATTCACGAAAGCCCCGAAGTCCCTCTCGGCTTCACGCATGTAACGGGAATGGAACGCCCCCGTGACCCGGAGTTGCACGTAGCGGGCCCCGGCCGCCTGGAAAACACCCTGAATCTCGGCTATGCGCTCTTCACGGCCAGACAAGACAATCTGATTTGGGGTGTTAAGGTTGGCGATATCGACGTCGGTGATTCCCGCCGAGCCCATCACTTCACGGATCTCTGCTCCAGTCTTTCCAAGGACCGCCGCCATCCCACCGCCACTCGCCCGGCTCATCAACTCGGCCCTGCGCTTAACTAGGCGAAGCCCGGTCTCGAAGTCGTAGGCACCAGCAGCCAGGAGCGCGTTGTACTCACCAAGGCTGTGCCCCGCTGCGTACTGCGGCGACGCTGCACCTGCTGCCATTCGTGCCAGGTGCGTCATGGCGTTGACGACATACAGCGCCGGTTGCGTGTAGAGCGTGAAATCGAGCTGCCCTCTCGGGTCCTCGACGCAAAGTTCACGTATGGAATACCCAAGGACGGCATCAGCGGTTGCCTCAAGGGCAGGGAACTGATCGAACAGTTCATGGCCCATGCCGCGAAACTGGGATCCCTGTCCAGGGAACAAAGCGACGGTCATCTTGTTTTCCTCTCCCTATGGAAGAACAGTTGTCGTGGATCATGATGGAAACGGCGGGGCTGGGGTGGGCCTCAGGTGGCGTGGTGACCCAAACGCCGACCTCGACTTCACCGATTCGCTGGGCGAGCCTCAATGAAGGCGATTCCCAGTGGCGGCGGGGCGTAGTTGAAGGACGGTGGCTGGAACCCCGCCGCAGCCAAGAGGGCCCGATGCTCGTCAGCCGTACGCTCCGTGCCACCGAAGTTGACCAGCATGTTGAGGTCCATCAGGTACTGGGTGCGCTCCGCTTCGAGTCCGGCGTCGTCGATGACGCCCTCAATCAGGAGGAGTTGGGAGTCCGGGGTCATGGCTGCGCGGACCGTTCGCAGAATCTCGGTGGCCTTGTCATCACTCCAGTCGTGGAGAATACCCTTCATCATGTAAAGGTCACCTCCCTTGGGAACAGCCTGGAAGAAGTCACCCACTTTCCCGGTAAAGCGGTCCGCGACGTTCGCGCTGGCCATGACCTCGCGCGCCTTAATGATCGCCGCTTCCGTGTCCAAGACGGTGCCATGAATCATTGGGTTCTTCGCCATGATTCTAGAAAGGAGGGCCCCTTCCCCACCCCCGACGTCAACTATGTTCTTGAATCGGGAAAAGTTATACATATGTTCCAGGGGCTGAAAGCCGCCCATGAGGGTCATGCCCTCGTTAAAGCGCTTCGCGAAAGCGTCATCATCCTCGAGATACTCGAAGAACGGCTTGCCGAAATAGGAAGCGAATACTGGCTCTCCTGTGCGGACGGCTTCCGTGAGTCCTTCCCATGCACGGACAGTGAACGGCTCCGTCATGAAGGAGATGATCGGCGCTAGGGACATCGGGTTGCTTCGGCGCACGAGGCGTGCTGCGGTCGTGAGGTGATACGCGTCCCCTTTGGCCTCAAGGAAGCCTAGCCCGACCAACGCCCGCATGAGCCGCCTCATGGCACGGGGCTGTGCGCCGCAGGCGTCAGCTACCTCATCAGAGGTGGTCCCAGTCTCGGCGATAGCATCCAGGACTCCGAGGCGCACTGCAGCACCGACGACGTGAGCACTCAGACAACCAAACCCGGACTCCGCAGCCAGACGTACGTCGGCCTCGCTCGGGGGCGGGGCTGCTCCCCAACCAGGCGGAGGCGACGGCAGGGTGGGCTGCTCGCTGGCGGCAGTTTCTGGGACCACCATTCTGGCGTCGATCTTGTGCATCATTTTTCCCTTCTTGACTAACGATTTGAGCGGTCAGGCGTGGCGGCTTCTATAAAGTGCTGGCCCTACACCCAAAACCTGCTCGCCTCCCATATCGAGTTCCGATGAAATCCACTCTGCAATGGCCGCTCCGAGCGCGATAGGCCGACTTTGTATCTCCGATACGCCGGCTTCATGCAGCCCTGCAAACATGCGTTCTACTATTCGCTCTGGGGACATGTCATGGTGCGGAACTATGGCCACGGCGCTATGTCGAACCGACGTCGAGACACCCATGTGATCGTCCTTTCGAGAGCGAATCTCCTGCCTACTTAAAGGCCTGACACATTAACCTTCGGCTTTGACGCAGTGTCAATGTCAAGCGCTGCCGCAGACACTCCGTCTTCGGAGTCAGGCCAGGCGACGAGACGGATCACCCGATCGGCGTGGTGTTACAGGAAGGGAAGGCTCCGCGCGGCGGAGCGACGCATCCGAAAATCGACGAACTGACGTTCGTCCTCGATGCAGAAGTAGAAGTTGTGGAGAAGTACCTGTTCCAGGGGCAGACCTATGGGTAGGCCATACCGGTGCCCTGGGAATACGCGCACTTGCGGCGGGATCACCCTGCGCAGGCGCCTGACACTGCGGAACATGTCTGATGCGGCTCCGTGGTACTCCTCGCAGACACCGACACCCTCCATGAACACCGTATCCCCCGTGAACAACTCACCGCCCGTGAGGAAGCAGGCGCTCCCCCGCGTATGACCGGGTGTGACGAGGGCGCGTATCGTCGATCCCCCAATAGGGATGACGGAGCCGTCGTCGAACGTGTCGAGGCGGGTTACAGAGAAGCCAGACGCGGCGACCTCCATGGCGCTCATCAGCACCGGGATCTTGAACTCATGCGACAGGGTGTCGGCCAGGTTCGTGTGATCCCAGTGAGCGTGAGTGATGAGGATCACCGATGGGCGCGCCCCTGCGCGACGGCATACCTCTCGGAGGGTATCGGGCTCCCAAGCCGGGTCGATGAGCGCCGCTTTCCCGCTCCCTGAGGAGCGGTCTATCACCACATAGGAGTAGTTGATGAACCGCTCCTGCGAGACTCGTACTTGGTGCGTCTCGAGATGCTCGCTGCAACGCACGGCGGGCTGACGCTGCCCCAAGCTCATGGGCATGGCCCCGGAGGCCCCAGGAGTACACAGGTATTCAGCCCGCCGAAGGCGAAGGCATTGACCATGGCGACGCCAACACGCCAGGGTTCCGCCGTCTTGGGTGCGTACCTGAGCGGAATGAGAGGTTGGGTCAGATTCGCGCTCGGGAAAACTGTCTGCTCCTGAATCTGGAGAACGCAAGCAACCGCCGCCAAGGCAGAGGCAGCCCCCAGACAGTGACCGAGCACTGCCTTCGTGGCCGCGATCCAGGGTCCTTCACCATCGAACACGTCCCGGATGGCCTCGGCTTCCGCCTCATCCCCTGCAGGGGTGCCCGTCCCATGAGTACTCACGAGATCCACGGTTCCGGGGTCGAGGCCGGCTCGACGCAGAGCCTCCCGCATCACGTAACGCTCAGCCTCTGGCGAAGGCTGAGTCTGACGGGTGCAGTGCAGCGCGGAAGCGCCGCTCAACACTGTTGCCAACGCGCGTCTCCCGCGGTGCTCAGCGTGAGCCCGACGTTCCAGGATCAGCGTCGCAGCCCCTTCCCCGAGCACGAGCCCCGAGTGCGCCACATCGAAGGGTCGGCACGATGTGGCCGCCGGCGAAGCCACGCGCGCCAACGTCCCCAGAGCGTGGAACCCCATGACTTCCACGTTCGTCAGCTCGTTCATAGTCGCCACAACGAGGCAGACATCAGCAGCACCGTCGTTCAGCAGTCGGGTGGCGGTCATGATCCCCAGATTGCCGCTAGCCGATGCACCGCTGACGACCACCCCTTCGCCTTGAGTCTTCACGACATCGCTGACCAGGCCAAGCAGGTCCGTTGCCCACATCCGATGGGCGTAGGTGGGGCGAACCCGCAAGGGCGAATCAGCGTGCTTTTTGGCCATGGTGTGAGCCGCCTCGAGCGTCATCCCGTCCCCGGCCACGATGACTGCGATCCGGCGCCGATCTGCCACCTCGTCGAGGTGTGCCTCCTTCGCCGCCTCAACGACGGAAAGCAGACTGAAGCCGACATACCGCGGATCACGGGCGCTGACCCGCCGAACCACTTGCGCCATCGCGGCATCCAACCCCACCTGCGAGATCGCATCCGCCAAGGTTCCAGGAAGGCGAGCGCGTAGTCCCGTCTCAACGGGCAGTCCGTCTTCCGGGTCCGTCAGACTCACCAAGGGCGTACCCAGTCGCAAGGCCGTCGCGAGGCTATCGACCCCGGAACCAGCTGCGGACTGCGCCCCAATCCCCGTGATCACGATCGCGGATTCAGCCATGCTCAGTCCTCCTCGTCGAACTCAGCACGCCCGCCACGAAGGACACCCAGTTCCTTCGCCTCCCGCAGCACATCCGAGAGCATCTCGGGATCGCGACCAAATGGGGTGACGATGGAGTGAACCGCACGCACCACCCGCATCGATTTCAGAGCCGCCGCCAGGGACCCGGACGGGGTGAGATCGACATAGAGGTTGCTCTCGTACTTCGGGAGGGCGCGGATCGTCTCTGAGAAACGTATGGGGCGAGCAATCGCCTCCCACGCTGCCGTGCCCGAGAAGGACGTTCTAGGACCGGCAATCGATGACGACCAGGTCTCGGGGCCCGTCACCGACACTCGATCGGCCGCTGAGAAGCCAAGGCTATAACCGTCGACGAGTCGTCGCATTAAGGCATCCAAGGAATCGCAGGCGGAAGAATGGAATGGATATCTCACGGGAAGCTCACAGCAGATGGCCCCCGAGATCGCAAGACGCCTGGACACATCCGCCAACGCACTCGACTTGCCGGAGAGGACTACGTGCTGGTCACTGTTTACGGAGGCCAGCGACACCTCGTCACTCTTCACGGCAGCAGTCACGGCTTCCAAGGAGCCAAGCACCGCGGTCATCCCGCCTGCCGGGAGTACGCTCGGGATGGCTCGTGTGAAGCGGGCAATGAAACCGAGGGCCATGTGGGGATCTGCCATACCAGAGACGGCCAATGAGATGAACTCCCCGAGACTTGCCCCGACAATAATGTCAGGCTCCAAGCCGTGGTCCCGCAGTCGCACGGCTAAGCCGTATTCCACCATGAAAAGCCCCAGGCTGGTTAGCTCAAGGTCGTCGCACGGACCACCGATCCGCGAACGATGCAGGTAGGACAGTGGTGATCGGCCACATGCAAGAGTGGCGATCTCGTCCAACTCCTCCTGGAGAGCCCGGAACCGTGCATCCTTCTCGTAGAGGGAACGGGCCATCCCGAAATACTGGGAGCCCTGCCCTCCGAGCAGGAACACTACATGGGGTATCAGCCGAGTCACCACGGTTGGCTCCGGAGCTAAACCATGGCGGGAGACTTAGCACCCGCCCGGCGGGCGATCTCTCGCACAGTCGATGCGCCAACGAACTCAACCATCGGTACCCGAGCCCCACACACTTCCAGGAGCTCGGAGATGATCTCCATTCGATCGACAGAGTTGGCGCCCAGCTCCACGAGAGTTGACTCAGGATGAATACTGGCTAGGTCGACATCGGGAAGTATCTCCGCGATGACATCAATTAGCGTAGCTTCAAGGTCTGAAATGGACATTGGACTCCTCCAGTTTTGATCTAGCGGCACCTCACCGGCCGCCACAGGGTGAAACTCTTTGAGATGCGACAACCAGGCATTGTCCTGCTATCGCGATCACCGGCTTGCGAATCCCAGACTAGGGACTTACGCATGGGCCGAAAGAACTAGCCGGCACCGTCGACATGTGCCGCGAGGACCGTGAGAGCTCGCTTCAGGACCTCTCGTTCTCGCTCGTTCGCAGTAGACTCAGCCAACCCAATGGCCTCGACCAAGTCATGCCCAGAGACTGACTTCAGACCCGCTTGAGCATTAACGGTGTAGAGATCAACGAGTAGTCGCCCGTAGTCCTTCGCCAAGTCGGTCAACTCTGGCTCCCCCGAGTCCTCGTTGATTCGACGCAGCCTCTCTTCAAGCACGGACAGGCGGGAAATTATCGGGTCCTGGATCACCGCATCCACCACCCTCGCGACCTCTTCACTGCCGTACCCGGCGGCCAGTTCTTCCAGCGCCTTGTCGGCAGCTGTGGTGTCGTAATTTCCCAACCGCCGCAGCGCGGCGAGATGCCGCGCGAACCTGGGCAGGACATCCACCGGGGTGTTGTCGCGCAAACACTCCTCGATCACGCGACGCTGACTCTCGATTTCCGCAACCCGGTCCGCCAAGGCCTGGTCCAGTTCCAAGAGGATGCGACGGGCGCGAGGGCTGGTCGGCGTGTGGATGATATCGGCGATCTCGTCGAGGGTGAGCGATATCATCGAGAAACGCTTGATGCGCAGCAGGGTGAGCAGATGGGTCTCGTCGTACAGGAGTCCCTTCGTCGTCCGTTTGGGCTCTCGGAGCAGACCGATTTGGTGGTAGTACCTCAAGGTACGAACCGTGATGCCCACCAAGTCGCTGATCGCCTGCGTGCTCCACGTGAGCCCCGTCAAGGCTGCCTGCTCGCCCGACCGGTTCGGCGGCGCACCGGGCGACTTCTCGTTGCTCAGGTCGTTGATGGACATGGTGACAGCATCCACCGTGCCGCTACGTCAAGGTCAACCTCGTGATCCACCTCCGGCGGTAGACTTCGGGCAGCTGCCACAACGGAGATAGGGGACTCGCGGATGGACTTCTCGATCAAGGAAGCTGCCTGCATGGTCGGCCTCACCCCACGCACCCTGCGCTACTACGAGAGCATCGGCCTCCTGCCCAAAGCGGAGCGAACCTCCGGGAACTACCGCCTGTTCACCGTCATGGACATCATCGATCTGATCCGGATCAAGCGGTTGACGGGACTCGGGTTCAGCCTTCAGCACGTGCGTGACATCATGGACGATCCAACGGGCCCTGACGCTACAGCGGCCTTGGAGGCGCAAAAACAGCTCCTCACCCAGCACATCGACGAACTCCAGGAAAAGCGCACCAAGATCGAGGAGATCCAGAACGCCCGGGCCCCGCTCGACGTCGCCATCGAGTTCGCTGATCTGCTGCGCGCCCGTGCCGAGACACAGCACGACCTCGAAGCCGAAGACCGGTTGAAACTTGAACTCGAACTACTCGCGGCGTTCGCAGACGAGCGCGACCAACTCAAGTACACAACGCTCATCCAAGCCTCCATCGAGAAACATGACGACCCGAACTTCCGAGAGCTCCGGGAGCTGGATGCGCGACTGGAGGCCCTGGAGCCCGACGCCTCCCCGGAAGAGATCACGGCGCTGGTCGACGACTACGTCAGGGTCCTTGGCCCGATCCTCGCGGAGTTTCCACCG
>ERZ773070.1182-NODE-1182-length-16630-cov-3.787029_pt1 | contig 16630 bp, 19 predicted proteins | sample MGYA00580618_ERZ773070 | MGnify/ENA primary metagenome ERZ773070 (study PRJEB29015, sample SAMEA2738023) | human oral metagenome | biome: human oral; feature: human-associated habitat; material: dental | place: China | collected 2019 ... | reverse complement strand
CGCTTAATTTTTTTATTAGTTCCATTTTCATAATAATCTTCCTCTCATCTATTAATTTTTTTTTATATTTATTTTATATTTGAAATTTGCCATTTATTCCTCCTTTGTAATATCTTCGATAATTTTTAGTTGGTTTAGTAATGGTGTGAATACATCCCCTCCTACTTTAATTTGTATGTCATAATAGTAATATCCTGCTTTCATGTTTCTTGTGTCTTCTGGTAATATTTTTACTTGATATATTCTTGAATTATCTGTTGTATCTATTTTAGTTATTCCATTGTTTAATGATTTTTGAAAAGCATATTCTGAGTTTGCTTTGTCTTTTTTACAAGAAAAGAAGCAAGACTCTAAATCTTGCTTTAATCCTTCTATTTCAAAATCAAACACAAATGTATCGCCTTTTATTAGTTCTAATTCTTCCATAGTTTCTCCTTTATTTGTAGCCTTCAACTTTTAGTATTGCTATGTCATTTGCATCGTACCTAACATTCCTATTTTCTTTTAAGTTAGTCACTTTGGCATTATCTAGTCGTAACATATTATCTTTTATTAAGTACTTGTTTACCTTGACTTTAATATCTAAATCAGGATAAGGAATTAAAATACTTAAAATAATATATTTATTAAAACTCCTACTAACTACTAAAGAGCTATTAGCATGTGTTTCAGCATCTTTATAATAAATAATTACTCTTTCATATTTATTTACATTATCACTTAATGTTATATCACCTTTTTGCCCATTACCATTATCAAATAATATTTTTGGCTTTGCTTGAATTCTTCCTTGCAGGCAATACTCTAAATCACTATTTCCATCTCCATCATAGGCTCCATTCCACCACGCCATCGACTCTGCTGTTAATAAATGTCTTCTTCTTTCTTTATTATTATAATCTAAATGACGAGATGCATTATGCATTCCAAATGTTCCTCTGTCATTTAAATCAGTGCTTATAATTCTATGTTGTATCTTTCCATTTGATATTACTGGAACCCACTCATCAGTTGTATTTTCTACTTCAAATTCAGGTGTTTTGTCTCCCCAAGTTCCATTGTTAGTTGTTACTTTATCGTCTCCAACATAACAATTGCCGTCTGTTCTTATTGAAAAGATTGATTTTCCACTATCTATTCGTAATCTTTCTGTTGTTGTTTTAAAATTGTCTGTGACTTGAACTTCAATATCAAAAGATTTTTCATTATCTAGATTTAAGTATAGTTTAGGTAATTTGAATTCTGTATCCATAGAGCTCACTACAAGCTGTTTCCATTCCGTAAAGTTACTATAATCTGCTCTATATCTATATTCTATTTTTCGAATTGAGTTTTTATTTGTAAATGAGGAAGTTGATGATGATTATTTGTTCCATTTACTAATATTTCACTTATTTTTCCATTAATATTTATCTCTGTTTCATCTTCAAAATGATTCTTTCTTTCTCCAAAGACATATAAAATTGGTTTATTGTATTCATATATTTTAATTTCTTTAGATGATGATGTTTCCATTTTTCGGTTATCTATTGCAGTAGCTGTTATTTTATAGATTCCACTATTAGTTGGAATTCCAAAGTCTACAATTATATCTCCTGAAATATTTGCATCAATATTTTTTTCAATATTTCCATAACTGAATTTATAATGGTCTGCTGTCGCATATTTTTGTGTTTGCATTTTATTTTCATGCATGACCCTAGCTTTTAAATTACTCAATCCTTTAATAATAACATCACTGCTGCCGGTCCAAAAAACTACATCTCTGTTGTCATCGTAAAAATCAAAATATTGAAATATAGGCTTTTCACTTCCGTTACAAATAAAACTAATATTTTTGAAAATAGATGGAATTGTATCTTCCCCTTTTTTAAAATATAAATTTATTTGATAATTTACTTTTATGTTTTTTTCTTTGGATGAAGTTTTATAAAAATGTTCTGTTATTTCTGCTTCATTTAATCCAGTGAAGCTAGTACCATTAAAAGTATATTTTTTTATTGTTTGTTCATCTTTTTCAATAGTTAATTCAAGTGTTCTGTTTAATGGATTTTTAAATTCTAATTTTATAGGTTCTCCTATTTTAAATACTTGCTCGTTTTTTAAATTTATAAAATTAGGCTTTGAAACAGGTTGAATTATAATGATATTAGACTCTTTCCAAATCCCATTGTTATCAGCCATAATCCTCATTTGCAACTCACTTTTTACTTCACTTCCATCAAAAGAAGAGTATAATGATAGTACTTTAAAAACACATCCTTCTCTCCAATCTCCACTTACAACTTCAATATTTTCCCAATCTGTAAGTTCCCAACTTCCGCCAAGTATCCTAATTCTATATTGTACGCTAGTTATTCTTTTGTTTGGTTTATATGTAATTTTCATTATGTCTTCATCATCTGCTTTTAATTGATATGGTTGTGTTTCAAATTCTGGAGCTCTAGCTATACTGTCAAGTTGAAAGTCTTGTTGCCCATTTTTCTCTCCATTTTGATAAAACCATCCACTTATTTTCACAGTAATCTGTTTTGTTCCATCATTATTATGGGGTACATCTAGATTACCGCTTGCAAGTACAAAATCTCCATTTGTTGTATAGTTTGACCACTTGTTTGAACCATAAACTTGTTGCCCATTAATTTCAATTGTATTTGTTCCTAACGCATTTGAGTACCATTTGTTATGATTATCTAAATGCAATTCCCAACGGATATTACTACCACAATTAGAACTATTGTTCCAAGTTCCAGTTCTCCACCATTTTACGTAAAATCTTGAATTTCTAGCATATCCAGTATAAACAATTCCTTCTACCATATTATCCTCCTAAATCTTAACAAAATGCCATCCAGCTTTTTTGCCTTCTGATATTCCAATTATTTTTAATGGTGGCATTGCTATTTCTTTTTGAGCTAACAGCTTATATATCTCTGTTTTGTCTTTATTTAATGTGAATATTTTTGTTATAGTTCCATTAATATTTGCATATCCTGCAAATTCTAAAGGTGACATTATCGTGTAATCACCTTGATATAGACTAGACTTTACAATAATTCCGTCAATGTTGATATTTACTTGTGTGTTCATAACTTCACCGTTGGCTTGTTGCCATTGTGACTTATATTTTCCTGGAGATAATATCAAATCAGTAAATATAGCTTCACTATCTTCAGAGCCATAAAATTCAACTATATAGTAATTACTTTTAGGTAATAATTGTTCAAATACAACTTCTAAATAATCCGCAGTATCCCCATTTCCAAACTCTTTTATATATTCCTCATTATCGTTATATACCTTTATTATAGCTGTTCCAGCAGCTGACTTTTTAATTTTACAACTAAAAGAATAGTATAATTTTTTGTTTTCTGGTACATCTTCTTCATCAGCTTGTACTATTATTTTTTGTTTTACTTGTTTATTTAATAATTTAAAACAATGGCCTGAAATACCTCCTTTTTTAAAGGAGTCAGGGTCTGAATACATTTCTATTCTACCGTTTTTGCTTACTTCCCATTCTGTTGGAATTCTGTCATTATTATATCCAAACATCACTGAATTTTTGATTAGATTAGATCCTGTTGTGTTTTGAATAGAATTGATTATACTATCGATACTTTGTTGTACTTTAGTATAATTTTCGGTCACTTTTCCATTTTTGTCGTACATGTCTAACACTAATGATTGTATGTTTTGTTCTTGTTTATTTACTATAATTTCTGTATTTTTAAGTCTTTTTGATATATTAGATGCATATTGATATTGTGATTGTATTTTTGTTTCCGCTTCTGCTTTTAATGTTTCTTTAATACCTCCGTCAATACTTATTTCGTAATCTAAAACAATAACTTGAAACTTTTCATTATTATTATTTTGAATATCTAAAATATCTCCTATTTCATACCACCCAAGACCTTCAGTTTCAATTTCAAAAGGATAAAAATACTTACCTTTTAATTCATTATATATTTCTGTTATCGCTGTTTCTCTATCTTTATCTACAATTTGATTATTAGCTATATTTAGTTCTGTTAACCCATTTTCATTAATGCTATTATCATCTTTTAAAAATACATCTTCACCAACAATTTGTTGTCTAGATAATACAACGCTATTTATTTCTCCATATTTTGGTTTCAAAGTAAACTTGAACAAATTATCGTATGTTATAGTTTCGTTTGTTGTTTTAATCTCTTTAAACTCAATTTGGTCGTTATTAATTATACATATACTTGCAGTTGCTTGTGCTATTTGTGTTAGTATATCTCTGTATGTTATGCCATTAATATTCTTCCATAATTCCTTACTTACTAAGAAATTATTATTCACTTTAAAACTAGTATTTTTTAAGCTTAAACCTATTTGATCACATAACTTTTTAGTATATTCATATAAATTTATAGGATAATCTATTTCTAAAACTTCGTATTTTTTCATTGTATTAATCATAAAATCATAAGCAACAAATGTTGTTTCGTTAGTGTCTTTTATGTAATTAACCTCGGTTACTTTAAAAGAGCCAAAATCAAGTGGCTCATAATTGCCACTTGCAGTTTTGACCGAAAAATTAGTTCGAATTATTTCACCTATTAATCGATACTCACCAATTAACTTTCCTTCTAGTTTCTTCATTGCTGTTTTTAGTATCCCTCCACTCGAGGATACTTTAAAACTCACTAAATCTTCTGATGATGATATTATTTGGTCTCCTATTAAAATACTTGCTTGAATTTCTTTTATAGGTTCTTTCATAGCAATTTTAAATTCATTACTAACATTAATCATTAGTACCTCCTTTTTGACACAGGAATAAGGCTTACATCAAAAGGTGAATACATTTCTTTATTTTTGCTTAATATTTCTGTTTCAAAGTCTGCTGCATAATATTTTGCTGTGTATTCTTGACTAGTTCTTGGGTCGAAATAAGTAACATCAAAGAATTCTTTATCTAACAAACTAGTTATTAATTGCATTTCTGTTTCTGTCATTGATGCAAATTTTATTGTTATTTTAGGAAATATTCCTATTAATGTTGCTCTAATATCTCCATTCATATTTCTAGTAGAATCTTTCCATAGCTTATTCCTGCCAACTTTATATTCCTTTATTTTAGGTATTTTTATTCCGTCTATTTTCAATAATGTATTACTACGCATAAACTTCAAAGCCTCCATTTGTTTCAAATTGACGATTATTCAACTCTTTAATTAATCCATCATATATCTTTTTATCGCCTAAATTTATAGTTAAATATATTGGTTGATTTCCCCTTGAATTATCGCCTTTATTATTTGTTTTCTCTTGAATTTTGGAAGCTAATTGAGTTATCCAACCTGTGTTATTTTCTAATGGCACTACTGCTTCTTTTCCAGCTTCGCCAATTAATGAGTATGTTGGTCTATCAACAATACCACCTTTTGCAAGTTTAGGTATTTTTGCAATATGAAATCCTTTTCCACCAACAATAGGTACCCATTCAGGTATTTTGATTTTATTCAATCCTGCTGTAAATCCATTAATTCCATCAATAATTAAGTTTATTGGCAATTTAAAGGCTGTTTTAATTCCATCAAAAATACTAGTAAATATGGTTTTAACGCCTTCCCAGGCTTTTTTCCAATTTCCTGTAAATATTCCTGTGATAAAGTCTATTATTCCTCTAAATATTTTTATAATTCCACCAACAGAATCACTAACAAAACCAACCACTGTTCCAAATACTCCACTAATAGTAGACCATACCATAGTCCAAGCTGGTTCTAATTTTTTCGTTATCCAATTTATAATAGGTAATATCCACACATTATATATTTCTAATGCTCCATTAACTAAACTCATAATAAAATCGCCAATTTCTTTAATTAACTTACTAATGTGCTTATCCCATAAAACACCCATTTCTTCTAAAAATGGTTTTATTATCGGATTGATTACTCTGTCCCATATCATTCTAAATAATTCAATAGTGTTTGTTGCAAACATTCCTATATTATCTATTAATGGTTGACCATGTTTTTGCCATAATTCTAATAATATTTTACTGAAATCTGCCCACCTTTTTGTTACTAATTGTATTAATGGATCTACTGCATCAAACCAAATTGAATTAAATAGCTTTGTTACGCTATTTGTAAAAGGTGCTCCCCATTTCTTAATTCCTGCACTAATATCACTCCAAAACAAATTCCATAGTGATACAATATTGTTTAATGTATTTTGTATATTTCCACTAATACTATTCCAAGTTAAAGATGCATTTTCTATAAAGCTTATTCCAATTGTGCTCCAATAATCTTTTAAGAATCCAAAATATGTTTGTATTGCTTCTACAAACACTTTAATTGGTTCACTATTCCAAATTGATGATAGTACTGCTTTTATATGATCAGCTATTTCATCTGCTTTATTGCTAGTTTTAGTCAATGCATTATCGAAACTTGATAAGTCCATATTACCAAGTCCACCAACTCCTCCTGCACCTCCTAAATTATTACTTCCACTGCCACTTCCAGCATTGTCATTTTCTTTTAATACATTCATTTGGTCGAATCCAGCTAATCCTATCAATTCCTTTTTAAGCTTCTTAGCACTACCTGTAGCTTTATCAATTCCTTTAGAAGCTTTATTTCCGCTTCCTCCTAAATTATTTAATGACTTAGTGGTTGTATCACTTTGTTTTGCTATACCGCCAACATTGTTTTTCTTACCAAATAATCCACTTATCGCATTAATGGCCCAACCTACTACTTTAACAAATCCTACTATATAAGGTATCACTGCATTTATAGCTTTTGCTATTCCTTGAAAAAATCCTGCAATATTAGATTGACCTATTGCATTCATTACTTCTGCTATTCCTCTTGTTATAGCTGTTTGAATATTAGTCATTGATGTAGATATACCACCAGTTGCATTTCTTGCTTGTTCTTCAAATGAACCAAATCCATTAATACCTTCTTTATTTAATTTTACTAAAGTAAGCATGAAATCATTCATTGATACTTTTCCACTTCTTAATGCTTCACCTAATTGATTAGCATCCATATATCCCATTGCTTGTGCTACTTGTTTCATTTGAGCTGGCATTGCAGTCATAGCTGTTCGCCATTCCATCATGTCAGGCTTACCTTTTGAATATGATTGTGATAATTGTTCAAGTGCTGATGATTGTATTTCTGCTGAAGCACCACCTGCTAAAACAGCGTTATTTAATGCTAAAAACATCTCCGTTGAGGCTTTTATATTACCATTCGCCGATGTAAATCTTTGTACTGCAGTTGCTCCGTCATTTAAAGTGGTTGGTAATCCCTCTAATCCTCCCACTAATCTTTGAATAGACTTTTTAGATTCTTCTGCACCTATCCCAAGATTACTCATAACTCTCGGATAATTATTTAATGTATCAAACCTCTTAATTGCTGAGCCCATTGAATTACTAATTGCACCAAAAACTTTACTCAAACCTAGGGCAGTAAGTCCTGAAGCAATTCCAGTAAATAAACCACTCATCTTACTACTTGCTTTCGCACTTGTTGTAGCTAATTCATTTACCTTTTGATTTGCTTTGTTTATTTCACTTTGAAAGCTTGCACTATTGGCAGATATAATTACATCTAATGTTCCAGCGTTCATTACATCACCCCCTTCAACAATTCACTATTTTTTTGAGCTATACGCTCCATTTCTTCTGAACTCATTTCTTTATTTCCTTTTTCTTCTTTATTAAGAAAAGGTTTTGGATATTTTGAAGGTTCGTTAAATGCATATGCTATATATTGTCCTAAAAGATTATTTAAGTAATCCTGTTCTTTTAAACTATCTTCTTTTCGTCTTTTAAACGCATTTATATGCTTCGTAAATTGGTTAGGTGTTAATTTCCAATATTCCTTTAAACTAAGCCCAATATATAAAGCATCTTCTTCTTGTTCTCTCCAAATATCTCCAAAAAAACTTGTATCATTTGTTATTTCATCAATTTTTTGTATATTTCTTCTTGCTGTTTCCTCATTTCTTTGACATTCACTCTCCTTGATAAAAAACCCGCTTCTATCAACGCCTCCATAACATCAAACATTAATTCGTTCAAATCATTTTCTTTTAAATATTCGTCTATTTTGTCGAAAGCTTTATCAATATTCATATCCTTTTCATTTAGTCCTTTTTCAACAAATATTGCTAAATTACCAACTGTTATATCGCCTATACAATTAGCAATTGGCATTCCTTTGATTTTTTCTATTTCGTCTACATTACGAGCGTTAAATTCAAAATTTAATTTCATTTTTATACCTTCCTTAATAAAAAAATTTAATAAAAAAAGGCTATTGCAAAAATACAATAGCCTAAAATATTCTATACAGATTTTGTATATGTTGGCTTACCAGAAAATTTTAATGATGCTTCAAATTCTATAATACCTTCTGTTGTTGCCTCTTTTGTTGAGAAGCTCTTTACAAATGCTTTAAATTCCCATTTTGCTCCTGATGGAAAACTAATTGTCCAGTCTTCCACTTTTCCACTTTTGAATAATTCTTGCATTTTCTCAATATTAGCTTCATCATTTTTTGTTTTTATTTTTCCTGTAAGAGGTAAGTCACTTACTGTTACATCTCCAGAAATAAATTCTTTTGCTCCATCTGTGCTATCAAGAGTAGTAACATCTATTTCACCGACTTCTAGCTTAATCTCTCCAATTGATGTTAAAGAACTAATTTTCCAATCGGCTTGTTCTGTACCACTTTTCTTTTTAGTCAAGCTTGTTCCCATTCCAAGCATTTTTTTGCCTAGGTTTTCCATTATTTTAACCTCCTATTAATAAACTAAAATGTGCAGTTGCATGGAATATATCACCTATATTCGGTACATCTGCACAATATGTCATTTTATATAAATTTTGCCTCATCTTATATTCAACTTCGCTTAGTATTCTACTAGCTTCAGTACTTGTATTTGCCCAGATATCGACCTTTATATCGATATCTTGATAACTTATTTCATTATCTAAGCTGTAAATAGGAACATTGTTTGATACTTCAAAATTAATAAAAGGAAGTTCATTAAACGTTGTTGGTTGTGTTTGTGCAACTCCATATCCTAATTCTTTTAAAATATTAAATATTTCTTTTTTAGGGTTATACATTAACTACCTCCTTTTATTTCTTTTTCTATCTCTTGTTTTAATATTTCTTGGGCTTTTGACTTACCAAACTGTAGTGCTGGATACATATAAGGTTGTGCAACTTGTCCTTTCCAATTTTGGTTATATGTAAGGTTCTTATTACTATCAGGATATGATCCATTTCCTCTTATACCAGTGCCAAATTCAACATAAGTAGCATAATCATTATTCGTATATACTCTTCCTTCTTTTTTGTTAGAATCATAGTTCATTTTTATGCTATTTCTTAATGTCCCTGTGTCTGCTGGTGCTAAAGCTTTTGCTTGCCCTTGAACTTCAACAGTGACTTTTTTTATTGTTCGTTCAATTGGTGCTGTTCCTATATTTTTTAGTAAATTTTGAAGCTCTTTTGTTCCTTTTATTGTTATTTGTGCCATTTTTGTCCTAAAATTAATAAATAGCTATCACTAGGCAATACCTCTACAACCTTGAATATTCTTCCTTGAAACCTTATGATATCGTCTATTTTTATATTTGTTTTAGTTTCGGTTGTAATTGTTACATTTACTTGAAATTCAAGCCCATATTGTTCCTGAATTTCTTTATTATTCGCAAAATTTACATTTCCATAAAAAAAAGAGATAGGTTCTAATCCTTTGCTGATTACGCCTCCCTCTTCATCTTGTATAATTTTCTTTTCTAGTATTTCTACTTTTTTATCGTAAAACACTCTTTTAATTGTTTTTTTGAATTGTTTCGGAATATACAACTTTGATCCTCCTATATCTGTTTAGAAGACTTGTAAATCCACTAAACAATTCTTCATCTGCTAATGAACTAAAATATCTTGTTAATTCATTTGAATAATTAACTGATTGATTATTGTCTTTCACACTAGTAATAGCTCTATCAACATCTCCATCTTTACTTATTTCATTCTGTCGTATCGCTTTATCTATATTTATACTGATTATTTGTGCTATTGGTCTCTCTAATATTTTTGGCAATGTATCATTATTCAAATATAGTTTTATTCTATCAATAGTAGACTCAACAATAAAATCTCTTAATTCTTCCTCTATATCACTCTTATTTATTATTCTTAAATATTCAATGATATTCTCTTTTACTATTTCCATAGTTAACCTCTTATTTTTTATTTTTTGGTTCTGTTACTTCTTCTACTGTATCTTCTATTACTTCATACATGTCTGGATTTTTTAGAAATTGTTCAATTGTAAATTCATTTTCTGTTTCTTCTATAACTCCAACTGTTAAATTTTTAAATTTCATATTTTATAACTCCTTACGCTGTTATTTTAGCTTTTTTAATTAAATCAGGTGAAATTGCTTTTGTTCCATAATCATAGAATAATTCACCTGCAATATCATTTGATAATGGTATTTTTTCTGCATCGTATGGATAAATGTTTGCAGGTTGTGCCATTGACTCTTTTACCATCAAAAGTACTTCTTCAGTTTGTCTTACATTTGAATGTACTTCAACTCCATGGAACATATTTAAATCTTCTGCATCTGTTCCTACATTTCCTTGTGGCGCTTTATCAATATAATTTCTTAACATTCCGTATACTTTTGGTGTTAAATACATTACCATGAAAGCTCTATCAATACCTTCAACATAATCATTTTTTAATGTTTCTAATGATTGAATGATTGCTTCTAATTTTTCTTCTATTGCTGTCATTCCTGTTGTGGCAACTACTGTTGCTGCCGCTTCTGCCGCTTTAAAGTATGCTTTATCTAGCTCAACAATCATTGTATTTGCATGATTAACTTTTCTTCTTCCAATAATATCTGAAACTGAGTGTGTTCTTAAATCGTTTCCATTGATTTCTTCGATAATTTCTTTATGTGTGTCTAAATTAACAACTACTTTTCCTTTATTATTAATTTGATCACCTTTTCCTGCTGTTCTAGCTGTTCCATAATCTTTTGATACTGCATTTGTAAATCTATCATAAACTAATGAACCACTTTCAATTGAACCTGAATATTTATTGCTTTTTGATGCAATTGATAAAGCTTTTTTTGCAATATTTTCAATTACTTCCCCATGAATTACTGCTAATTCGTCTTTATCAGTATTATTTAAAATTGATTGTGCTTTTTGTAAGTCCATTTTTATTTCCTCCTATAAAAAAACAGGGCCCGTTGTCCCTTTCTTTACATTACTATTCGAAAAGTCTGTAGGAGGAGTTCCTTTTAATTTATTAGTAACTCCATTTTCTACTGATTTAGCGTATGTTTTTGATAATGTTTCAATCTTGTTTTTCATAACATCAGAATCCATATCAACAACAAAATCCACTAAATCTTTTGGTATGTTCTTTTCATTTAGTAATTCCATTGCTTCAATTTTTCTTTCTCTTAGAGTTATTTGATTTTCTCTATCTTGAAGCTCTTTTTCTCTTTTTGTTTTTAATTCTTTTTCTCTCTCTTCTGCTGTTAATTTAGCTTGGCGTTCGTTTTCTGCAATAGCATTTGCAACTGCTATTTTGATTGCTTCATCTTGTTTTGACTTAGCTTCTGCTCTTATCTTTCCAGCCAAATTATCCATATCAGCTTGAGTGAATTTTTTTCCTTCTAATTCCTCATTATTATCAACATTAGAAGTCACTGTTGATTGAGTTGTTTTGTTATCTTCCATTCGAAGACTACCTCCTTTTTTCCGTTTTCCCCCGTCGGGTAATAAAAAAAGAACACCTTTTAAAGTGTTCTTGAGTGCATTAAGCACTGAGCAAATAATTTTAGGGAAAGGAGTAGCCTAATAATTATCTGCTCACTACTTAATAAAATGATATAAAAAAAGACGCTTTATTTAGCGTCTATATTTATATTGTCTTCTTTTAATTTATTAAATAATTTAGCATAGTTTATTATTAATTTCAAATTTTATCAAACATTAGAAACACTTGTATTCTTCAATGTTGTATTTATGTTTTTTCTATATAAATAATAAAGAATTATACTTTCTAATAACCACTGAAATGTCGTAATAATCCAAAAAATATGAACAGGCAATCTTAGAATAGAAATAAGATAAAAGGCAATAGGTAATCTTAAAAACCAATTAGTAAAAAAAGAAACATAAAAAGGTATTTTTGGATTTCCTATTCCTTTAAAATATGAACCAAGTACTGTTACTATTGCAATAGGAATTTGTTCAAAAGCTGCCACTTGTAAGCATATAGCACCTATTCTAATAACATCAATTTCTTGTTTATTGATAAAAAAGGAAATTAATGTTTTAGGAATAAAAAAGAAAAAGCAAGCCAAAATTCCCATAAAAATAGAGGCAATAATTGTGGAATATAAAGTGTATTCCTGTGATTTATTTGGATTATTTTCTCCTATGCTATGTCCGACAAGTGCTGTACATGCTATGGCAACTCCCCAACCTGGCATAGTTGATATTGCTTCAATAGCAATTCCAATTTGATTTGCTGCAAAAGCAGTAGTTCCTAAACTTAAAATAAAAGTAAGTCCTAATAATCTTGATAAACTAAAATTAGCTTCTTGTAAACCAGAAGGAACAGCAAAACGAATAATTTCCCAAATATCTTTTTTAGAAACATAAGAAAAGAGAGAAATCTTAAAAGGAAGTTTTTTTAATCTACTCCATTGTAATAAAATTCCTATAAAATTTCCAGCAACAGTTGCAACTGCTGCCCCAGTGATTCCCCATTCTGGAAAACCTAGATTTCCAAAAATTAAAACATAATCTAAAAATAAATTTACAATATTAATACTCCCAGCCACATACAGAGAAGTTTTAGTATCTTTTATTCCCCGAAATATTCCATTTGTAGTGGATGAAAGTGTTAGTAAAAAGAAAGAGAAAGAAGAAATTTTTGCATATCTTGTTGCTAATGGTAACATTTCTTTTGTTGCTCCAGCCAAATTTAAAATTTTATCAGGAATAAAAAATAGCAATGAAAAAAAGATAAAAGCTAATACAACTGCTATTTTGATTCCTGCATTGGCAATTATTTCTGCTTTTTTATAATCCTTAGAACCAATTGCTCTTGAAATAAGAGAAGTTAAAGCAGTTGAAACACCAACTGCAATTATAATATTAAAAAAGCTATAAATTATTTCTGTACTTAATCCAACAGAAGAAACTGCTAACTGTCCACCATATTTCCCAATCATCATAGTGTCAAAAATCCAAATCATCATGTATAAAGTCATTTCACCTACTGCTGGAATTGCAAGATATAATATTTCTTTAAATATTTTCCAATTTATTTTCATAAACTTATCTCCTGTTTATATTTATTTTTAAATATTATACCATTTTTATATAGAAAAAATAAAAATATTTGAAATATGATGGTAAATATAGTAGAATAGTTGGAAAGAAATAAAATTTTTATGGAGGTAATAAATGAAATTAGTTTTAATTCGTCATGGAGAAAGTGAATGGAATTTAGAAAATAGATTTACAGGATGGAAAGATGTTGATTTAAGCCCAAAAGGAATGGAAGAAGCAAAATCAGCAGGAAAAATTTTAAAAGAAATGAATTTAGTTTTTGATGTTGCTTATACTTCATATTTAAAAAGAGCAATTAAAACTTTAAATATTGTTTTAGAAGAAATGGATGAATTATATATTCCAGTATATAAATCTTGGAGATTAAATGAAAGACACTATGGGGCATTACAAGGATTAAATAAAGCAGAAACTGCAAAAAAATATGGAGATGAACAAGTACATATTTGGCGTCGTAGTTTTGATATAGCTCCTCCATCAATAGATAAAGATAGTGAATATTATCCAAAATCTGATAGAAGATATGCAGATTTAGCAGATTCTGATATTCCATTAGGAGAAAGTTTAAAAGATACAATAGCAAGAGTATTACCTTATTGGCATTCAGATATTTCAAAAAGTTTACAAGAAGGAAAAAATGTTATAGTTGCTGCTCATGGAAATAGTTTAAGAGCATTGATAAAATATTTATTAAATATTTCAAATGAAGATATTTTAAATCTAAACTTAGTTACAGGAAAACCTATGATATTTGAAATAGATAAGGACTTAAAAGTGTTATCTGCACCTGAATTATTCTAAAATGGAGGACTAAAAAATGAAAAAAATAATTTTAATATCTTCTTTATTGATATCAATAGCTTCATTTGCAGGAGTAAAAGACTTACCAGATAATGTTGAAAATAATATTCGTTCAGCAGTATCAACTTATTCTGGTTCTGAAAGAAGAGAGAATTATAATTGGTATAAAGATTCATATTTAGAAATGGTAGAAAGATTAGATAAATCTGGAATACCTGAAACTGATAAACAAACTATAATAAAAAGATTAGAAGCTATGTATGGTGGAAACTATCCTAAACAATTAGCAAGAGTAAATGATGAAATTAACGACTATAAAGGGTTAGTTAACAGAATAAGAGAAGAGCAAAATGCAATTCAACAAAAGACACAAGCTGAAAATGCAAAAAGTAAAGAAGAAATAAATTCTATTTTAAGTTCATCTTCTATTCCAAAAGTAGATTTGGATAAAATAGAACAAAATGCAAAAGCAGAATATCCAAATGATTATACTTTACAAAAAGCATATATAAAAGGTGCAATCAAAACTTATAATGATTTAAAAAAATAAATTAGGAGTGAGTAGATGTTTAAAAATGTAATTGGTTTAATAGTTGAATATAACCCCTTTCATAATGGACATCTACATCATATTCAAGAGATAGATAGACTTTTTGAAGATAATATAAAAATCGCAGTTATGAGTGGTGATTTTGTTCAAAGAGGAGAACCATCTCTTATAAATAAATTTGAAAAAACAAAGATAGCTCTATCACAAGGAATTGATATTGTGATAGAGTTACCTGCTTTTTATTCTACTCAAAGTGCAGAAATATTTGCAAAAGGTTCAGTAAATCTTTTAAATAAACTTTCTTGTAGTCATATAGTTTTTGGCTCTGAAAGTAATGATTTAGATAAATTAAAAAAAATAGCTACTATCTCTCTAACAAAGGAATTTGAACTTTCTTTAAAAGAATTTTTAGCAGAAGGTTTTTCTTACCCTACTGCATTTTCAAAAGCCTTATTTGATGAAAAATTAGGCTCTAATGATATATTGGCTTTGGAATATCTAAGAGCAATAAAGACTATAAATTCTAAGATTGAAGCATGTTGTATAAAAAGAGAAAAAACTGGCTATTATGATAATGAAAAAGATAATTTTGCAAGTGCAAGTTATATTAGAAAAGTTTTATTAGATACTAATGAGAAAAAAGAAAATAAATTAAATAAAATAAAAAATCTAGTTCCAGAGTTTTCATATAAGATTTTAGAAGAAAATTTTGGAGTTTTTTCATGTCTAAGTGATTTTTATGATTTAATAAAATATAATATAATAAAAAATTATTCAGAATTAAAAAATATTCAAGATTTAGAAGTTGGTTTAGAAAATAGATTATACAAATATTCTTTAGAAAATTTAAGTTTTGAAGATTTCTTTGATGAAGTTTTAACAAAAAGAATAACTATATCAAGATTACAAAGAATACTATTACATTCTTTGTTTGGTTTAACTAAAACTATAACAGAAAAAATAAAAAATGAAGTTCCTTTTGTTAAAATTTTAGGCTTTTCAGAAAGAGGTCAAGAATATTTAAATTATTTAAAAAAATCAGAAAATCATAATGAAAGAAAAATTTTAACTTCTAATAGAAATTTAAAAGAAATTTTAAATGAAGAAGAAATTGAATTATTTAATTTTAATGAGCTATGTTCACAGATTTATCGTATAAAATCAAGTTATATAAATATTGGATATCCAATAATAAAGAAATAGACTGTTAAAATGGATTGTACTTTATAACAGTCTATTAATTTTTAACTACTCTAAATTTATCAATGTACTGGCATTATTTCCTTGAACTTGTGGAAGTTTTCCATCCCATTTTTCAATAGCCATCTTTCTCAAAAGTTGCGGTGTTAATGAATTACTTTCAACAGCATTAGCTTTTGCCTGCAATTCTTTTTCTTGTAAAGCATATTCTGCTAATTTTACTTTATTTTCTGCTTCCACTTTTAATTTTTCTTGTTCAGCTTTTGCTTTTTCTACTTCTTGTTCAGCAACTTTTTTACTTTCTATTGCTCTTTCATACTCATCACTAAAATCATGATTAACAATAGAAACATTACTTACTGATAAACCATATTGTGAAAAATCATCTTTTAAATCTTCAAATATTAATCTTGATATTTCTGCTCTTTTACTTACAAATTCTTCAATAGTATATTTTGCAATAGTGGCTTGTATAATTTCCTTAACTCTTGGTCTTATAAATCTTTGTTCATGTTTATTATTAAATGCTCTGTATAATTTTTCTGGGTCTGTAATAGAGGCTTGTACAGTAAATTCTAGTTTTATACTTTGCATATCTTTTGTACTAACTTCCATAGTTGTATCCATTTCATCTGTTCTTCCAAAAATATATGTTTTTTCT
>ERZ773070.1180-NODE-1180-length-16649-cov-9.884657_pt1 | contig 16649 bp, 13 predicted proteins | sample MGYA00580618_ERZ773070 | MGnify/ENA primary metagenome ERZ773070 (study PRJEB29015, sample SAMEA2738023) | human oral metagenome | biome: human oral; feature: human-associated habitat; material: dental | place: China | collected 2019 ... | reverse complement strand
GGCGTGGCGGATTTCCTGCGTGCGGACGGCGCAGCGCATGTGCTTGTCACGCCGTCGGGCTGCCGCAATGCGCTCGCACGCATGGATCTCATGGCGGAGCGCAGCGATGTCTATGCGCTCATACCGCAGGCGGAGGACTACATCTTCGGCATGGAGGAGACTGCTGCCGCAGAGACCGGTGCGCTTGCGGCAGGGGGTGTATACCGCACGGTGCATCTCCTCAGCTCACCCGTGCCCGCATTCATGGCGATGGAGGCCGCGCCGGTCCTGCAGGCAGCGGAGGAGCAGGGCTGCCGCGCGTGTGCACCGCCGACGGACGGCTTTCATGATGCCGTGTACGGCGCTGCAGAGGCGGCACTTCGTCTTGTGCAGGAGGCGGCCGATGGATGGCGGGAGGCGGGACGGACGGTCCTCGTCCTCGGGTACAGCCCGCTGCTGTTCGGCGATATGGCGCAGCTGGATGCCCCGTTCGCTTTTCTCACCGCGTACGGCTGCGATGTGCGCACTGCAGGGCGCGATGCACTGACCGAACGCCCCGCGCTGGTCTGGCTGGTATCTGCTGCCGGCGTGTCTGCGGCGGAATGGCTGCGCAGTGAATACGATGTGCCCGTTGTCCGCAGCCTGCCGCTCGGGGATGCGGGCCGGACGGCCTGGCGGGCTGAGATCGCCGCTGTGCTCCGTCTGTCCATGGAGGAGACATGTACGGAGCAGACGGCGGAAGATGTGCGTGCGGACAGGATTCTCATCATCGCCGACCCGATTGCTGCCTCAGCCATCGATCGCCTGCTCCGCGCATATGGATTTCGCAATATCCGCTGCGCGTCCTATGCGTGGGGCGAGGAGACGGCGGTGCTCTACCGGCAGGCATCCGAGGCCGACGTGCTTGTCTTTCGTACAGCTGTGGAGCTGCAGCCTGCATGGGACGCGGCGGATGCGGTCATTGCCGATCCTGCGCTGCTGTCTGCGATGGGGGAGAAGCGCCTCGTTCCGCTGCCGTCGGGTCTGCTCTCGGGCAGGGATGCCGCGGGAGAGGGGAGCGGCGTGCTTGGCGTGGACTTCGCTGCGGTACTGGACGCATTTTTGAAAGGTCGATATTTCAAAAAAAATGAACCATCGTTTTGAATCTGTTCGATTGTATTTAATCGTAGACTATGATAGTCTTTCTGTCGATTAATAGTTTTCGATACAAAGGATGGTTCAAAATGACACGAAAGAAGAAATTTGCTCTGCTCCTCGCATGTCTGACGGGCACGGGCATGATGAGCACTGCTGCTGCCGCGGAGCATCCGCAGACAGAGGCGGAAGAGGAGATGGACACCTATGACCTGCCCGAGGTAACGGTGATCGGGGTGCGCCGCCCCGCAGACACCGCGGCACGCAGAAGTCTGCCCGGCGGATTCCAGGCAGAGCAGACGAATTTCGGCCTGCTGGGCGATCGGGACGTGATGCACGTGCCGTATACGACGCAGAGCCTCACGACGAAGAACTTCGATACGTTTTCTGCGCCGTCGGGCGACGTGAATCAGGTTCTCGCGAATGTGCCGTCGCTGCGCGTGGGCACCTCGCTCATCAAGACGGACTTCTCCGCGCGCGGGATGCTTGCGAACGGTTCGGCGATGTATCTCAACAATGTGCCGGGCTTCTTCATCATGGCAGCTGGTCCGGTGACGAATACGATTGGACGTGCCGATGTTATGGTCGGGCCTGCGGCAACGCTTTCCGGCTCGGTGCAGTCCTACAACGGCCCCGACGGCGGACAGCCGGTCTCCGTCTACCTCTATACGAAGCGCCCGGAGAAGGGCGATTTCACGCGCTACCGGCAGACGATGGGCGGCTACGGACACTACGGCGGCTATATCGACGTGAACCGCAGCGGTCTCGGCGACGGGACATTCGGCGTGCGCGTCTACGGCGAGCACAGCGAGGGGAATTTTGCCGTGAGCGGTGCGGGACGGCAAAAGACGAACCTCTTTGTCGATGTCAGCCGCGAGACGCCGAAGAGCACGACGAATTTCTTCGGCGGATACTACAAGGACCGCCTGCGCGGAACGGAGCGGCGCTTCGAGATCCAGCGCGCAGCGCGGCAGGTGCCGGGCGCACCCGATGCGAGCCGCAGCTACGATGATCCGAACCTCATGCACAGCGACTGGGACGGCTATCAGATCACGCTCAACCACGAGCAGAAGATCAATCCGCATACGAAGTGGTTCCTGAACGCCGGCACGAACGACATGACGAACCGCCGCTTCATCTACTGGGGTCAGGTTACGATTGATGGGGACGGCAACCTGCGCGGCAACCGCGTCTGGTCGCAGTATTTCTATCTCAAGAGCCGCTACGGGCAGGTCGGTGTGAACCACAAGTTCAAGACAGGGGCGGCGGAGCATGACGTGACGCTCGCCGTGGACCGTTCGTGGCGCGTGCAGTACAACAATACGCGGAGAGACGCTCCAAATGCTCATGTGACAGGCAATATCTACTCCGGTATCATCTACAACCCCTCGATCTACAGCTACGACATCTCCGGCAGCCTCGGCCAGAAGTTCCAGTATCAGGAGATGGATACGAGCATCAACCTGATGGACAATGTAAAGATCGGGAAGTGGAATCTGCTCGCGGCCGTCACGCGCCGCCACGGAAACTACCGCGGCGCAGCTGCAGGCAGTGAGACAAAGGATACGCAGTATGCGCCCACGTTCGGCGTGACCTATGCGCCGACGGACCGCCTCTCGGTCTACGGCGCGTATGCAAAAGCCACGACACGCGGGCAGGTGGTCGGCAGCGGCTATGTCAACGAGGGGGCGATTCTCCCCGCAGTAAAGGTCACGCAGAAGGAAGTCGGCGTAAAGTACAAGTTCGGCAGCATGTATGCCGCGCTCGCCTATTTCGACGTGAACCAGCCGAACTATGTCGATGTCGCGAATCCCGCCGTTCCGGGGACGAAGTTCCGCCGCCTCAACGGCGAGAACCGCTACCGCGGCGTCGATCTCAGCGTCACGGGCGCAGCCGCGCCGAAGTGGAACGTATTCGGCGGGATTCAGTACCTCCATGCGCGCCAGCAGCGGACGCAGGGCGGCGTAAACGACGGCCTGCCGACGGACAGCTCGGCGCCGTGGAGCGCCGTTACGGGGGTTGAGTATATGCCGAATGCGGACTGGACCATCACGGGGCGTCTGAACTACGTCTCGCGCGGCACTATCATCGGCACCGGCCGCCGCGAACTCTCTGTGCCGTCCTCGGCGGTATTTGATCTCTTTGCCAGCTATCGGACGAAGATCGGGACGACGCCGGTCTCCGTGCAGGCATCCGTCTACAACGTATTCAACCGCAGCTACTGGATTCTGCAGCCGGGACAGGGGAGCAAGCTGCTGCTCTCGATGCCGCGGACGTTTATGCTCTCGGCCACGTTCGACATTTGACGCCTTGCGGCAGAGGCGGCTGAACACCGCTTAAATAAAAACACTGGACACTATATCCGCGTTCATGTAGAATCATTTTCATGGGATCGTTGTTATGGGGTTATGGAAGGAAGGATATGGAATGAGGTCAAATATTATACTGCACGCCGTCTGTGCGTTCCTGCTTGTAGTCGCGGTTTCGCTGACCGGATGCGGCAAGTCGGATACGGTGGGCAAGGGCGATGCCGGGCGCGTCGTTACGGATACGACGGGACGCGAGGTGCATTTGCCGAGCGAGATCAAGAGCCTCGCTATCGTGCCGATTCCGTGGGCATCGGTCGTCTACGCGGTGGACGGTACGGGCACGCGTATCGCGGGGATGCATCCCTCCGCCAAGGCGGCTTATGAAATATCGATGCTCAAATCGATGGCGCCGGAACTGGCGGACGCCTCGACTGATTTTGTCGGACAGGATTTTTCCATTCACATGGAGGAACTCGGTAAACTGAATCCGAGCGCCATCGTCGTTTGGAATTATCAAGAGGAGGAAATCAAACAGCTGGAGGCGCTTAAGGTTCCGACCATCGCGTTGAAATACGGCACGATGGAGGACTTGCAGAACGGCATCCGCGTCATCGGAAAAGTGCTCGGCAAAGAGGACCGTGCCGAGGAAATCATTGGGTTCCAAAAGGACACAATGGCCTATTTCGACGGGAAAAAGGCGGCACTCGCGGACAAACCAAAGCCGAAGGTCCTTTATTTATACGATGAGAATCTCAAGGTTGCGGGCGGCAAAGCCGTCAATACCATGATGATTGAGACGGCAGGCGGCGCGAATGCGGCGAAGGAAGTCGACGGAACATGGGTCAATGTCACGATGGAGCAGGTCGCCGCGTGGAATCCCGATGTCGTGATCGTCAGCAATTTCTCGCAGGTTCAGCCAAGCGATCTGTTCGAAAACAAGCTCGAAGGCCAGAACTGGAGCAATATTGCCGCCGTTCGTGAGGGGCGCGTGTGGAAAGCCCCCGTCGGGCTCTACCGTTGGGATGCGCCGTGTGTCGAGACGCCGCTGATGATCAAGTGGCTCGGACAGAAGCTGCATCCGGACGTCTTTAACGACTATGTGCTTGCCGACGATATGCGCAGCTTCTATGAGAAATTCTTCGGTTATCAGCTGACCGACGAAGATTTGAAGTTCATTTTCCATGAGTGAGGCCGGGTTATGCAAAAGAGTAACCGATTGCTGTGGCTGAGCCTGACCGGCGGCCTGATCGCCGTGTTTTTCCTCTCCCTGGCGGCGGGGCGTTACCCGCTGTGGCCGGACGAGGTCGCTGAGATTCTGATGAATGCCCTCGGCGGTGCGCCCGCAGACGATATGGCATCGACCGTTGTACTGGAACTGCGCCTGCCGCGTACTCTGCTCGCGATGCTGGTCGGCGCGGGGCTGTCGCTCTCGGGTGCGGTATATCAGGGGATCTTCCGCAATCCGCTCGTCAGTCCCGATGTGCTCGGCGTCAGCAGCGGCGCGGGTTTCGGTGCGGTGCTCGGCATCCTGCTCTGGGGAACGGGCGGCGGCACGTCCCTGCTCGCCTTTATCTGCGGTGCGGCTAGTGTGTGGCTCGCGTACTATTTCTCCAAGAGTCGCGGATCGGTGTCGATGATGTCACTCGTCCTTTCGGGCATCATCATCTCGTCCATCTTCTCCGCGCTCATTTCACTGGTCAAATATGCCGCCGATCCCTATGACAAACTGCCAGCCATCACCTACTGGCTCATGGGCAGCTTCGCCAAGGCGGACTTTGATAAAATCCAGATCATCGGGCTGCCGATGATTGCCGCAGGGGTGCTCCTGATTGCGATCCGTTGGCGCATCAACATCCTTTCGCTCGGCGAGGAGGAGGCGCGTTCGCTCGGAATCGATCCCGCGCGGCTGCGCAATATCGCCATCGTTGCGGCGACCGTTATCACGGCGCTCTCCGTGACCAGCTGCGGCATCGTCGGCTGGGTCGGACTCGTCATTCCGCATATGTGCCGCCGGATGGTCGGCGTCGATCATCAGCGGCTGCTGCCGGCAACCTGCTTCGTGGGCGCGATCTTTCTTGCACTCGTCGACATCTGTGCGCGCAGCCTGCTCGCAGCGGAGCTGCCGATCGGCATCCTCACCGCACTGCTCGGCGCACCTTTCTTTGCCGTACTCCTCAAGCGCACGCGGGAAAAAATGGGGGATTGGTCATGATCGAGGTGAAGGATGCCGCATTTTCTTACGACGGCAAAACAGAACTCTTTTCGGGGCTGAACTTCTCCCTCGCCGCAGGCGAGATACTGACGATTCTCGGACGCAACGGCATCGGCAAGACCACATTCCTCCGCTGTCTGCTCGGCATCCTGCCGTGGACGCGCGGCGGCTGTTTGGTGGCCGGGGAACCTCCCGTACCCGACGCCGTCAGCGACAAGATCGGGTATGTGCCGCAGAGTCATGCGCCCGCCTTTCCCTACACGGTCTTTGAGATGGTCATGATGGGGCGCGCGCGGCGCATCGGCCTCTTTCGGACCCCTGCGGCGGCAGACCGCGCGCGTGTTGCGGAGCTGCTCGATCTGGTCGGCGTTCTGCCGCTCGCAGACCGTGCGGCGACCGAGCTGAGCGGCGGACAGCTGCAGATGGTCTACATCGCCCGCGCACTCGCGGTCGAGCCGAAGCTGATGATTCTCGACGAGCCGGAGGCACATCTGGACTTTCATAACCAGATGATTGTCCTGCGCCTACTGAAGAAGCTGTCAACAGAGCAGAATATGACCATTGTCATGAACACGCACTCGCCCGAGAATGCGCTCAAGATCTCGGACAAGAGCCTGCTCATGCGGCGCGGGGAGCACCTCTTTGGGCCGACGGAAAGCCTACTCATCGAGGAGAACCTTCGTCGATTCTATGACATCGACTGCCGCATCACAGAGACCCGTGTCGGGGATGAGGTACATCGGGGACTGCTGACGCTGCTGTGACGGTTTGGCTGAGATGCGGAGCATCTTCACAATATACGGTAAAAGAGCCGGCACACAATATGTGCCGGCTCCTTTTCTGTACGAAGGCTTGACGCAGGTGGTATGCTGAAAACAGATCCATTGACTGAAAGGAGCATACGATGCATCAGAGAATTGAGCGATTTGGATTTTACTACGGGTTTCCCGTGTTTTTCATGACAACGAAGGACCGCGCGACCGGCGCGGACGATCTGACGCCGCTGTCCTCGTCCTGGACGCTTGGCAATACGATGGTGATCGGCATCGGTCAGGGGAATAAAGGATTTCAAAATCTGGAAGAGGGTGCGGAGGCGACGTTCAGCGTGCCGGACAACACGCTCTATGAGCAGCTGAAGCGCATTGAAAAAACGACGGGCGTCCAAGAGCCCGCCGGTGTGAAAAAAGAGCTCGGCTATACCTATTGCCCGGATAAATTCGCGGCCGCCGGTCTCACGCGGCTGCCCGGCGAGACGGTGCGGACGGTGCGTGTCGCGGAGTGTCCCATCCATATCGAGACCGTCGTGGAGAGCATCACGCCCAAGGATTGGTTCGCCGTTGTCGTCTGCCGGATCACGGCGATCTTCGTCTTGGATGAATTGCTGCGGGACGGACGGATCGACACGGCGAAGTGGCACCCGCTCATTTACAAATTCAAAGAGTATACGACGACGGGCGAGCGGCTCGGTCTGAATTTCGGGTTCAGCGAGTACTGAGATTACAGTACGCCGCTGTACTCCTCTTTGCTCGTCATCATCTTCGCGGCGTAGGAGCAGAGCGAGACGATCTTCTTCTCAGCATGGCGCGCCTCGGCGACGACCTCCTCGATGAGATGGGATTGCCCTTGTCCGGACGTTCAATTTGTGCAGGAGTGGAAGTGCAAGTATACGGCAAGGCGACGGTACGGAATGAACTTTTCTCAGCGGAACTCTCTCTCGATGGGAACTGCCGTCCGTTTAGCGGTGTTTTCTCGATGGCGATTACGGCAAGGGAAAACAGATTAACGGAGTTCTATGTTGTGCCGCCCAATGTGGTGAAGAATTTCATCTGACAACATTTCTGTTTTTGTATATTTCCTAGGAATTTGCCGAACGCTGTCCAACCAATATGAGCGGGGGACAGCGCCAGCGTGTAGGAATTGCACGTGCATTGTTATTCCGGATGTGGAAATCTTCGCATAGCAGGTATTTCAGCAAGATAAAGAGCACCGCGCGTGTGTAGTGACCCCCAAAAAGTTAGATCTGAAAGCGTAGGAAAGCAAAATCCTGCGCTTTTTCTATGCGGCGAGATGTTTGCGGCGATACTGTGCAGGACTGAGCCAGCCGAGAGATTCCTTAATGCGGTACTCGTTGTAGTAGACGATATATTCCTCAATCGCCGTTTTGAGCTCCTCGTAGCTATGGTAGACGCGCCCATAGTAAATCTCTTGCTTTAAGAGTCCAAAGAAGTTCTCCATCACACTGTTGTCCAGACAGTTCCCTTTGCGCGACATACTCTGAAAGATTCGCTCCTCCTTCAGCCTCTTTGTGTACGACTTCATCTGATATGCCCATCCCTGATCCGAGTGAAATGTACGCCGGTAGGGACAGTCCGCTGTCACACGAATCGCTTCCTCGAGTGCGCTCTGAATCCCCGCGGCAGACGGTGTCTGTCCGATATGGAAGCTGACAATCTCGCTGTTAAACAGATCCATATATGGATCGAGATACAGCTTGTGTACGACGGGCTTACCATTATCCTGCCCCCAGTATTTGAATTCACTCGTATCCGTTGTGATCTTCTTAGAGGTTTTGAATCTGCGGCTGAGGAGATTGTCTGCAGCCTTGCCGACAGACCCCTTGTAAGAGCTGTACTTGCGCGTTCTGTGCGTAAAGGAATGTACTTGAAGTCCAAGCTTCTGCACAATCCGCTGCACCGCCTTGCGATTGATCTTGTGCCCAAGATTTCGTAGCTGTGCCCATAGACGGCGATAGCCATAATCTTTGTGTTCTTTACGAATGGCAAGGATAAGCGGTTCCCGCTCGTCCAGAATTTCGGGCTGAGCGAATTTCTTCTGCCAGTACATATAGGTCGCTTTCGGAAAACCTGTGACGGCAAGGATGTCTTTCAGCTGAAATTCTCCTCGGAGGCTGCGGACGATCCTTGCCTTTTGCTCTGCATCTTTTCCTGCAGACGCAGCCGCCTGAGTTCTTTTAAATAGGCGACCTCGATGCGCAGTCTCAGATTTTCGTCCTGCAGGGCCTTCAGCTGCTGCGCGGTCTCGTCTTGCGGAAGGTCTTGGGGACGCTCTTTCATCTTTCTTGGCATGGTGGGTGCTCTTCCTTTCGGTTTTGGTTTCAGGGCATCCACACCGCCAAGGCGATATTCCTTCGTCCAGCGGGCGAGCAGGGTTGGATTGTTCAGGCCAAGCGCGATGGCTACATCCTGATAGGCTGCCTCTGTTGACAGATAACATTCTACCGCAGAACGCTTACATTCGAAAGAGTAGGTTTGCCGTGCACGGGAGCGTTTCAGACCATTTTCTCCAAATACTCGATATGCTTTCACCCAATGTTTGATTTGAGATTTCGTAATCTCGTGCCGTTTGGATAAGGATCTGTATCCTCCTTGTCCTGCAAGGTATTCCCTTACAATCTTCAGTTTATATTCTGTACTGTATTTTGCCATTACAATACCCCCAAAAGTTAGATTCCTCAAGTCTAACTTTTGGGGGTCACTACAAAAACGTTGCTCTTTTTTTACCAAAGACCCAAAACTTTCCACCATGCTGCGCCGATTGTCAGGTAGATCAGCGTCGTAATGGTCGTCATGATGAAGCCGTTCTTCCACCATTCGCTTTGCGAGACATAGCCTCCGCCAAAGTAGATCGGGGCGCAGCCGTTGCCGTAATGGGTGAGGGAGATCGGCACATCGGCGAAGATGCCGAAGATGATGGCGACCAAAAGGGGCGGTGCACCGACGCTGACGCTGACAGCGATGAATGCCGCATAGAGGGCACTGATGCGTGCCGTGACACTGGCGAAGGCGTAGTGGATGTAGGTGTAGAAGAGCAGGATGATGAGGCAGGAAACAAGCCAACCGAAGCCGAGCGAGGAAATCGCCGCGCCCGCACCATTGGCGATCCATGTGATGATGCCCGATTTTGCGAGAGCCGAAGCGAGTGTCATCAAAGAGCCCATCCAGAACATCGCGTCCCATGCACCCTTTTCCTGGATGACGTCCTGCCAGTTGATGATGTCGAGTATCAGCATGAGGCAGACTGCGCCCATGGCAACGGGTGTCGCGTCGATGTTCGTGAGGCCGGAGCTTGCCCAGAGTGCGAGAGAGACGACGAAGATGACGGAAAGTCCCTTTTCCGCAAGGCTCATCGGCCCCATTTCAGAAAGCTCATGCTGTGCCAGATCCTTGGCGTCGGGAATACGCACGAGTTCGGGCGGCGAAAGTTTCATCATGACATAGGGGACGAGCAGGAGCGCGATGAGTCCCGGCACAATTGCAGCGCTCGCCCAGCCCATCCACGTGACCTGAACGCCCAGCGTCTTCTCGGCGAGCGCCACGCAGAGCGGGTTGCCCGCCATCGAGGTCACGAACATCGTGCAGGTCACGGCGTCTGTATGGTAGCCGACCTGCATGAGGTAGGTGCCGATGCGGCGTGCGCTCTCACCGGGTTTTGAGCCTAGAGCCTCCGCTAGTGAACGCACGATTGGATAGAGAATGCCGCCGCCGCGCGCTGTGGCCGAGGGCGTTGCGGGCGAGATCACAAGCTCGCTCAGGGCGATGGCATAGCCGAGCGACAACGCGCTCTTGCCGATTGCCTCGATGATGCGAAAAGCGATGCGTTTGCCGAGTCCGCTCTTGATGAAGCCGCGGGAATAGAGGAACGCACAGACGATCAGCCAGATCGTGCTGTTGCCGTAGCCTGCCAAGGCATCGGACGTCTTTAGCAGGCCTGTCCATGCGGAGAAGGAAATCGCGATGAAGGCCACCGCGCCGATCGGCAGCGGATGCAGAATAAAGCCCAGCACTGTCGCGATAAAGACTGCAAGCAAATGCCAGGCGAGTGGTGTGACTCCGTCAGGAACCGGCAGGAACCATAGGATGAGTCCGACGCCGATCGTGATGAGTGCATTTCTTCTCTTCGTGTTCATGTGTTCACCCCATCAAAAATATGAGTTCTCCGCCGCAGTCCCCTTTTTGCTGAAAGCATTTCCTGCGACGCCCATGGAAGCTGCGGACTTGCAGAGCATACATCCGAGGGCTGTGAGAAGAGGTGCTGTTTTGCGTCTTGGACATTCGCAAAATAAAGGCAGCCCCTTTCTGCAAATGAGAGAAGAGACTGCAAAATATCCTTGCCTCGCCGCGTGCAGCGCCGAAGTGCAGAAAATCACCGCCGAAACGACGCCGCAAAGATGCGGATCGATCCGGCGCAAGACGCAGATCCCCTCCCCGTCGCTCGCAGGTCAGACGGTGATCGTTGATCAGGCAGTTCTCCTGGCTCCAGTTCATCGCTCCTCTGCGCCTTCCCAAGTTTCCTCAGTGACGTTTCCTGCAGATTCGCTCGCTGACACAGTGGCGGGACTGCGCCGGCTCTTCCGGCTTCTCTATTAAGTCTTGCGACACCTGATTCATCAGTATGCTGTTTGTCGTGATGATGGCTTCCGTGAGGAAGAATATCACTGCTTCTGCCTATTGTCAAGAGAGAGGCGGGAGGAGTTGAACCATCGGCTTGACTGTATGCACTGATTGACGTTTAGATGTTTGAATACGCGGTGTTTTATGGTAGAATGAGCGTCGAATATACTGGTCTTGGCAAAGGTGTTTTGCCGGAGCGATTTTGTATGTTCGACTTTTTATGTGTCCAATTTCATTTTACAATGAACGATTTCTTCTCTACATTTTTTGAGTATTTCGTACTTGCCAATGAGGATAGATACGGATGGAGCTAAAGATATTCACGACGTTCAAGACAATTGTACGCACGGGCAGCTTTACAAAGGCGGCGCGTCTCCTCAGTTACACGCCGTCGACGATTACGTTCCACATCGCGCAGCTGGAAAAGCTGACGGGCGTACCGCTTTTTGAGAAAAGCGGGCGGCGCATGATCCTGACAAAGGCGGGAGAGGAACTGATTCCGTATGTGGACGAGGTGCTTGCTGCAGTGAAGAAGGTCAAAAGCTTTCAATACGGCATTGCCACCTATCAGGGGACGCTCACAGTCGGCGCGCCGGAGTCGCTGCTCTGCTTCCGTCTGCCGCCCCTGCTCAAACGTCTGCATGGGCATGCACCGCGTGTTGATCTGCGTCTGCGTTCGCTCACGAGCCGTGATGTTGTTGCGGCACTCCGTGACGGGCAGATCGATGTCGGTCTTGCATACACGATTCAGGAGAGAGACAAGGAGAACCTTGCGTTCCGGGTGTTTGAGGAGTGCCCCGTGCATTTCTATACCTCGGTTGGTGCAGCTGTATGGTGCCCGAACTTTCGTGAGCGGGAGATGGAGATCAACGAGATGCCGCTGATCACGATGCCGCATCCGGGTGAGATTCGGCAGCTGGCAGACGACTATCTGCGGCAGCGGGGGATCTCGTTTACGAATATGATTGAGCTGCGAAGCACGCAGACCATCATCAATCTGGTTGAGAACGATATGGGGATTGCGCTGCTGCCGGATCATGCGGTGCGGGAGCGCATGGCTCTCGGCCGGCTGTCTGCAGCGCAGTCGGATCCGATGACTGTCACGTCATACTACGGGGTTCATCGGAATAAATGGCGCAGCCCCGCAATGAATCTCTTCCTTGAAATTCTTGGGGAGGAGAGCGGAAACCAGGGCGGAGAGGAATTGCTTCACGATGAGGAGGATGTCGATGCAGCCGATTCTCGCTGAGGAAATTCGGGACTTTGACACGAGTCTCGACCGCCTGTGGGCGCGGCGTGATCTCGTCGTTGTCGCAGCGGGGGCACTCATCTGTTTTCGCTCCATCTACCATCGCGCAATGCAGATCGGTGCATGCGGGCGGCTCCGTTATGCCGCTGTGCGGGCAGAGGATTACGTGCTTGGAACGGCGGAGGATACGATCCGAGATGCAGTGCGCGATGCCGCACGCCTGCTCGGTGTGCGTGTGGTCGTGATCTATCTCTCCTGTCTCGACATCCTCACACGCCTGGATTTTGCAGATATCGAGTGTACGCTCTCTGCGGAGACGGGCTGCATCGTGCGCTGTTTCTTTCGTGGGCCGCTGGCAAAGGCGGACGGCATCCGGCACGAGACTGCAGAAGAGCTCCTCGCCGCGCTGCCGCCGGAGGAGGGGGCGGTCACGGCATCGGCACCGCTGCCGCCGCCGATGAGTGATATGGCGGGCGTGTCGGATTTCCTGCGGGAAGAGGGCGCGGCGCATGTCCTTGTCACGCCGTCGGGCTGCCGCAATGCGCTTGCACGCATGGATCTCATGCCGGAGCGCAGCGATGTCTATGCGCTCATCCCACAGGCGGAGGACTATATCTTTGGCATGGAGGAGACCGCTGCCACGGAGATCGGTGCGCTCGCGGCAGCGGGAACGTACCGCACGGTGCATCTCCTCAGCTCGCCGGTGCCCGCATTTATGGCGATGGAGGCTGCGCCGGTTCTGCAGGCTGCGGAGGAGCAGGGCTGTCGTGCGTGTGCATCGCCGACGGACGGCTTTCATGATGCCGTGTGCGGTGTTGCAGCGGCATTGCTTCGCCTCGTGCAGGAGGCGGCCAATGGGTGGCGGGTGGCGGGGCAGACGGTTCTCATCCTCGGGTACAGCCCGCTGCTGTTCGGCGATATGGCACAGCTGGATGCCCCGACTGCTTTTCTCACTGCATACGGCTGCGACGTGTGCACTGCAGGGCGCGACGCACTGACCGAACGCCCCTCATTGGTCTGGTTGGTATCTGCTGCCGGTGTGTCGGCGGCAGAATGGCTGCACAGAGAATACGATGTGCCCATTGTCCGCAGCCTGCCGCTTGGGGCAGCGGGGCAGACTGCATGGCGGGCTGAGATCGCTGCGGTACTTGGCTTGCCCATAGAGGGGGCATCTGTGGAGCAGACAGCAGGAGATCTGCATACGGATAAGATCCTCATTATCGCCGATCCGATTGCTGCCGCAGCCATTGATCGCCTGTTTCGCGCATATGGATTTCGCAATATCCGCTGTGCAGCCTATGCGTGGGACGAGGATACGGCGGCACTGTATCGACAGGCGGCTGAGACCGACGTGCTCGTCTCTCGTACGGCTGCGGAGCTGCAGTCCGCATGGGATGCGGCGGATGCTGTCGTTGCTGATCCTGCGCTGCTGCCTGCGATGGGGGAGAAGCGCATCGTTCCGCTGCCGTCAGGGCTGCTTTCGGGCAGAGACGCTACGGGAGAGGGGAGCGGCGTGCTTGGCACGGATTTCGCTTCGGTGTTGGACACATTTCTAAAATGTTTATAGTTCAAAAATATTGAAATATTGTTTTTAATCTATTCGATTGTACTTAATCGTAGACTATGATAATCTTTCCGTCAATTGATCGTTTCATGGGGATTTTTAGAAGAAATAGGAGGACATGATGACACATCGTTTTTCATTCGGTCTCCTTGCGGGACTGTTGCTTATATGCGCTGTGCTCGCAGGATGCGGATCACAGCAAACGTCCGCGCCCAAGGCGGAGCGGGTCGTGACGGACACGGCCGGACGCGAGGTGCATTTGCCGGAAGAGGTTAAGAGCATCGCCGTTGTGCCGATTCCGTGGGCATCTGTTGCCTTTGCGGTAGACGGTTCGGCCGACCGCATTGCGGGCATGCACCCGTCGGCGAAGGCGTCGTATGAGAAGTCCATGCTCAAGGTGCTTGCGCCGGGGATGGCGAATGCCGCAACAGACTTTGTCGGGCAGGACTTCTCCATCCACATGGAGGAACTCGGCAAGCTGAACCCGAGCGCCATCATCGTCTGGAACTATCAGGAGGATGAGATTGCGCAGCTCGAGAAGCTGAAGGTCCCCACGATTGCACTGAAGTACGGTACATTGGAGGACGTCCAGCAGGGCATCCGCGTCATCGGGCAGGTGTTCGGCAAGGAGCAGCGCGCCGAGGAGCGTCTGCATCCAGGGCGCGGACAGCTCGGGCTGGACTCCGCCCGATGGATGGAGCGTATCGCCTCACGAGCGCTCTACACCTTTGCCCAGGACTACTACTGGGTGCTGGCGGACGACACTGCCTCAGGGCCTGACTCACGTCACCTAGGGATTATCCCGCGCGAGGCCATCGTAGGGCGTCTGCTCTTCGGCCTCGGCACGCGCAGCCCCTTCGTCTATCCTTGATGCACTACGACCTCCTGCTCTCTACGGCGCTGGCGCCCCCCATCAGCTACTTCACCCTTCTGTATCATCACCAGTCGGGTAGGGTAGGCCTTGAGGCTGCCGAGCACTACATCAAGCAGAGCTACCGCAATCGCTGCTACATCCTCGGGCCTAACGGCGTGCAGCCGCTGAGCATTCCCGTGGAGCTCCCCCAGGGGACGAAGACCCCCATCACCGAGGTGCGGCTTTCTACGCATGGGCAGTGGCGCTCCGTCTGGCATCAGACCCTCGCCACGGCCTATGGTGCTAGCCCCTACTACGAATACTATATCGACGAACTGGAGGCGCTGTGGAGCGCCTCCGAGGACGATAGCCTCTGGGGGCTGAACCTGAGGCTGCTGCAGCACCTCTGTCCCCTGCTCGAGATTGACCCCGCCTGCCTCTGCCCGACCGAGGACTTCACTCCGCTGGAGTGCCACGAGGCGGACTACCGCTATAGTCTACGCCCCAAGCAGGGTACACTGCCCCCTGCCTACCTCCCCCAAGCCTATCATCAGCTCGATCGACCCGCTCGGGGCTTCGTCCCTGAGCTCAGTATCCTCGATCTCCTCTTCAATATGGGGCCCGAGAGTCCCCTTATTCTCCAAGCCAGCTATCACCCCTATCCTCATGAATAAGCCCAAGCAATCTGCCTTCGGCCCAGCCCCTCGTGTGGCTTCGCGTCCCGAGGAGCTGCGTCACCTCGATGACCTACGTATCGACCCCTACTACTATCTGCGGGACAAGGAGCTCCCCGAGCTGCAGGACTATCTCCGAGCAGAGAATGCCTACACCGAGCAGGTGATGGCCTCGACGAAGGAGCTGCAGGAGGAGATCTATCAGGAGATCGTGGGGCGCATCAAGGAGACCGACCAAAGCTACCCCACACTGCGCCGAGGCTATTACTACTATACCCGCACCGAGCAGGGGAGGCAGTACCCTAGCTATTACCGCTACGAGGAAGAGGCCTTCGAGGAGCGCTGGAGTGAGCGCCCGCAGGAGGTGGAGGGTGGCGAGCTGATCTTCGACGTCAACCTCATGGCCGAGGGGCAGCCCGCCTATATCTTCGCTGGCTACAGCGTCAGCCCTGACAATCGCTGGGTAGCCTATATGTCCAATACGACGGGCTCCTACGCAGAGTTCGACCTCAGGATCAAGAGCCTCGAGACGGGCCAAGAGCTGCCGCTGTGCATCGCGGGCGTCGCTTCGCTGGCCTGGGCTGAGGATAGTGAGACCATCTACTACAGCCTGATCGACGAGACGCTGCGCTCTAGCCGCGTCCTTCGTCAGCGCCTCGACGAGGCCGAGGGGCAGCTGATCTACGAGGAGCTAGATAGCCGCTTTTCCTGCAGCGTCAGCGAGACCAAGACGCACGAATACCTCTTCATCTCTTGCTCGAGTAGCACCAGTAGCGAGGAGTATTATCTCGCTGCGGACGGGCGGGACACAGAGCCCAAGCTGCTGCTAGCGCGCCAGCCCGACGTGCGCTACTCGGTGCTGACGCACCGCGATCGCCTCTACCTATACTATAAGGATAAGGAGCAGCTCAACGGCGCCCTCTACGCGACGAGCCTCGAGGGCATGGCTGACCGCTCCTCCTGGCGTACGATCCTGGTGCATCGCCCCGAGGTGCGCCTCGAGAGTCTCGGCATCTACGAGCACTATGTGGTGACGGAGGAGCGCGTCGAGGGGCTCTCGCAGATCCGTATCCTCGATCCGCTGGGGCAGCTGCTGCGGGAGGTCGCCTTCCCCGAGCCCGTCTATACGCTGGCACTGAGAGGCAGCAGCCAGTACAGCACGCGCAAGGTGTGCTACACCTATTCCTCGCCCAATAGGCCCAGCAGCCTCTATGAGTACGACCTCGAGACGGGGCAGAGTCGACTGCTCAAGCAGCAGGAGGTC
>ERZ773070.1171-NODE-1171-length-16716-cov-12.271472_pt1 | contig 16716 bp, 10 predicted proteins | sample MGYA00580618_ERZ773070 | MGnify/ENA primary metagenome ERZ773070 (study PRJEB29015, sample SAMEA2738023) | human oral metagenome | biome: human oral; feature: human-associated habitat; material: dental | place: China | collected 2019 ... | reverse complement strand
CGATCGGGCTGGCCTCGGGGCCGGACTTCGCGGCCTCGGCCTTCTCGATGACGGGGCTCAAGGTGGGGGTGCTCGCCGCGCTCATCGTGGCGGTCAACGCGATTATCCTGCTGGCCGGGGCGCGGTGGGCCGGGGTGTCCGCGCAGCGCGCCGCCGGCGGCCTGGCCGGGCTCGTCGGGCAGCCCGCGATCCTCGCCTTCGCCCTGTCCAAACGCGATGACGAGCGCATTGAGGCCGGCTACGCGACCCTGTTCGCCCTGGCCATCGTCGTCAAGATCGTCATGGTTCAGGTCCTCGTGGCGCTGTAGGTGCGGATCCTGGTGGCGGTGCACGGGCGAGTGCTTCTCGGGCCACCGGATCCGGGTCGTGTGGGCCCAGAGGTGTCCACATCGGTGACAAAGGAACCTGCGGCCCGATCAGGCCGTCAACGGAACCGCGGAATCATGCGGTTTCTTTGTGGCGGTGTGCACGTGGAGCCCGCCTTTGTCACCGATGTGGACACGCACGCCTCTTTGACGACCTGCTGAGGCCGTGCGACGGGGCGGTGCAGACGATCAGTCGGTCGCGTCGCGCCCGGCGAAGACCTCGCGGGCCACGAAGGTGGCGTTGAGCGCCCGCGGGAAACCGGCGTAGACCGAGGCGTGCAGGATCGCCTCGACGATCTCCTCACGGGTCAGCCCCACGTTGAGGGCGGCCCCGATGTGGATCCTCAGCTGCGGCTCGCAGCCGCCCAGGGCCGTGAGCACGCCAATCGTGACGAGCTGGCGGCTGCGCGGGTCCAGGCCCGGGCGGGAGTAGACGTCCCCGAAGCCGAAGGCCGCGATGTGGTGGCCGAGTGCCGGGCTGATGTCCGCCAGCGAGTCGATGACGGCCTGGGCGGCCTCGCCGTCGACCGAGCGGGCGACCTCCAGGCCGCGCTCGCGCCGCGCCAGGTTCTCGGGGCTGGTGACGTCGTGCTGGGGGTGAGTGGTGTCAGCGGTCATGAGGGGTTCTCCTTGTCAGTGCTGGAAATGTTGGTGTTGTCCGGGGTGGCCGGCCCCTCCAGCTCCCGTGTGTAGGCGGCGATCTTGTACTCGGTGGCGGCCAGCGCCAGGCGGAGCTCGTCGATTCGGGCTTGCAGCCCGTCACGGTGCTCGGTGAGCAGAACCAGGCGCTCGGGCACCGTGTCCCGACCGGCTTCGACCAGCTCGATGTAGCGCCGCAGGTCGCGGATCGGCATGCCTGAGGTCCGCATCCGGGTGAGGAACACCAGACGCCGCACGGCCGCGGCGTCGTAGTGACGGTGTCCCGAGGCGTCACGGTCCACCCGCACGAGCCCGATCCGCTCGTAGTAGCGCAGGGTGTGGGCGCTGACTCCCAAGCGGTCGGCGGTGGTAGCGATGCCCCATCCGGCTGCACCGGGCCCGTCTGTAGGCCCGAGGTTGTCGCTGCGTGGGATGGAGGCGAGCCGCAGCGCCTCGCGGAGCTGGGCGTCGTTGGGCTCGCCGCCTGGAACAATCGCGCTGGTCATGGGGCAGACCGTAGGACTTCGAGCGCGCTCGAAGGCAAGAATGCTCGGAGCGGCGGCTCCGGGCGGCGGCGCGGGGCTAGCCTGGCCGCATGCTTGTCGCCTTCTCCGTGTCCCCGACCACCTCTGACGCCCCTGACGGCTCTGTCTCCGAGGCGGTGGCCCGGGCTGTGCGCGTGGTGCGCGATTCCGGCTTGCCTTATGAGACGACCTCGATGTTCACCACGGTCGAGGGCGAGTGGGACGAGTGCATGGACGTGGTCAAGCGGGCCTGCGAGGCGGTCGCCGAGGTGAGCCCACGCGTGGCGCTCGTCCTCAAGGCCGACATCCGCCCCGGCTGGACGGGACAGCTGAGCGCCAAGGTCGAGCGGGTCGAGGCCCGGCTCCGGCAGGACGACGTCGACGGCGGAGACGCCAGCTGAGGCCCGCCAGGCGCTGCAGGGATCCCGACTGCCCCGGGGTCACCCCCGAGCAGGTCAGCTGAGACCCGCCAGGCGCTGCGGGGACCCCACCTCCGGGCCCGAGGCCCAGAGGTCCCGCCGTGCGCGGGCCGTGACCACCCCCCCCCGGGTCCGAGGCCCAGAGGCGGTTCTGAGCGGACGGCATGGCGTAAGCCTCTGCTGTCCTCATGGGACGGGGCGCGGGACGCCTAGCCGGGCCACCGAGCTGGGTACACCAAGATCCGGGGTACCGAGCCGGAGCACCGAACCGGGTACACCGCGAGCCGGGCCCAGGGCCTGGGTGGTCAGGACCCAGGGGCCCACCGAGCCGAGCGCGCCGAGCCTGGCGCTCGGAGGGACTCGGGTGCGTCAGGCAGCTGACCGGGAACGTACTATCGTCACTATGTCCGCCCTGTACGGCCTGCCCCCTGCCCCGCCACACGTCCCGTCGGCCGGGTGCACGTGGGAGGACCGCCGCCAGCACCGGGTGATATGGGTCTTCGCGCTGCTGTCCCTGGCGGCCGCCATGGGTGCGGCCCTGGCCTGGTGGGCTGGTGCGGGCGTGCTCCTGGTCGCGGTGGTGGTCTGGCTCGGCTGCCTCTGCGGGACCTACCTGCTGAGCATGGTGCGCCTGCGCCGCTGCCGCGCCCGAGGGCGTACGGCCTGGACGGCGTCGCCTGAGGGCGTGAGGATGCTGGGCTCCCGTGAGCTCGTTGCCTGGGGCCTGGCCTTGAGGCTCATAGCAGCCCTGGTGCCGCTGACCGTGCTTGCGGCGCTCCTGGCTGGTGACCACGTGCCGGTCCTGGCCGGGGGTCTGATTGGGGTCCTCGGCCTGGAGGCGGCCTTCTACCTGGTGAGGATCATCTACCGTGGTGGCCCGGTACGACCGGGGATCCTCCTGAGCCCCATGGGGGTGCAGGTCATGCGCACCGACTCCTCCGGCGACTTCCTCCCCTGGGACCGGGAACCACGGGTGACGGCGGTCTCAGGACGTGTGCGCATTGAGTCCCAGGGTCGTGGGCCGGTGCAGTTCTCTGTGTGGTACCTGCCGGTCTCCTGCCGGCAGCTGGAGCGGCTCCTGGGTGCTCTTGGCAACCGCCCTGATATGCAGGTGCGTCTAGGCGGCCCGGAAGCGCTCGCCATGGTCCTGGGCGTCCTGGAGCCTACCGAGGAGGAGTACACCGACTCCTCCTGGACCTGGGCGCGTCCTGACACGCCTCGCAGCGCCACACGTGAGGCTGTCGCGGCCCTGGAGGGCCTGGAGGAGTCCGCCCTGGTCGGGATACGTGAGCGCCTGGTGGTCAACGGTCTCTGCGGGCAGGTGGTCCACCGCCTCGTCCGGGGCCGGACTGGCAGCCAACGGCCTCCGCGGGCAGGCTTGTCCACAGTGCCCTGACCGTAGGCCGGTGAACGGGCCCAGGTACAGGACGCCGTGGAGCAGTGCTGGTGGGCCGGGTGCGGCCAGGACCATGGCTAGCAGGCTCTTGCCGAGTTCGCCCACTTGCTGGCGGGCCGGGCGGCCTGAGCCTGGGCGTTACCGGCCTGGGGATAGACGCGCCCTCGCGTATATGAACGCCGTTTCGTGCGTGTGAACGCCATTTAGCATATGTGAACGTCGTCTTAAGTGGCGTCCATATGCGTGAAAGCGCGTCCACTGGAGCCGGAGCGCGTTCACCAGGGCCAGAGCGTGTTTACTTACACGAGAGCGCGTTCACCTGGGTCAGGGCTGATCAGTACCCAAGCGGGCGACGCCCAGGGCAGGCAGGAGGGGCGGGCCCGTCAGCCGGGATCAACGCGGCCGTGGCGGGCTGCGTCCGGGGTAGGCAGGACGGGCAACCCCCCCGGGGGGCAGGGCTAGGCGCGCGTCCCTACCAACCTGCCCGGAGACAGTCGGGGGCGGCCCCGGCGGGGTTAGGTTTCGCCGGGGCTTTATTCTGCGGCGACGGGGAAGGCGGGGCGGCCCCGGGCAGGGTTAGGCGGTCTCGCGGCGCCCGGGGCAGGGTTAGGCGGTCTCGCGGCGCCGGGCGCGGGCGGCTAGGTCCTCGGCGGTCAGCGGGCCCTGCGTGGTGCCGGCGGAGCCGTCCGCTCGCACCCAGGAGACACGCAGGGCGTCCTTGCTCCCGAACCGGGCCAGGTGGATGCCGATGACCTCCTCCAGGTGGGCCAGGTGCTCCTCGTCCGAGCTCAGCCTCAGCACCAGTGCCCCGGGCTGGCAGGACAGGTCGCAGACCCCGGTGGAGGTCCCGCCCCGGTTCATGTCCAGGCTCCCGGTGGACGACGCCTCGTCCCAGGCGGCCGAGATCTTCCGTCCCATGTGGCTGGTCAGCTGGCGGCCGTAGCGGGCGGGCCTGTCCGTCTTGACGTGGGCGGTGGAGACGGCGGTCGGGGAGGGCGGTGTCATGGGGCCAGTCATGGGGCCAGTCTCCCACTCTTACTGAGGTGAGCCTTATGTGATTCGTGGCGCCGGGTGCGCGGCCCCGCCGCTGCCCCGGCATGGACGAGGACCGCCCAGATGACGGTGCCGGTGAACAGGAGGGCGGCCGCTGCCCCGGCCCTGGACGGGAACCGCGGTGGCCCGACGTGGAGGGCGGCGCCGGGCTCGGTCTGGCCCCGGCATGGACGGTCCCGGCATGGACGGTCCCGGCATGGACGGTCCCGGCATGGACGGTCCCGGCACGGATGCGGCCCGCGGGGAAGCAGGCCGGGCACAGGAGCGTGTCGAAAGCCGGCCCCGGCATGGACGGTCCCGCCGCCAGCCCTACGACGCCTGCGCGGCCGGCCCCACCACGGCGGAGCCGGCCCTGGCCCCTACGACACCTGCCCGCTCGACGAGCCCAGCGCGGGCGCAACGCAGCTCCGTCCCCAACCCCTACGACACCTGCGGACAGGTCCTGTACGTAACCTGTTCTCTCCGGTAGCATCTTTCTATGAGTGTTGAGGTCATCAACGTGACCCGTACCTTCCGCGGCGCCCCTGCGGTGCGGGGCCTGAGCGTGTCCGTACCCAGCGGCGCCGTCACGGGCCTGGTGGGTCCCAACGGCGCTGGCAAGACCACGCTGCTGCTCATGCTCGCAGCCCTCCTGCGCCCCGACACCGGGACCATCCGCGTCAACGGCCTCGACCCGGTCACCCAGCCCCGGGAGGTCCACCGCGTCGTCGGGTGGATGCCGGACAGCTTCGGCACCTGGGACTCCCTGACCTGCACCGAGATCCTCCAGACCTTCGCCGTCGCCCAGGGGGTCGACGGCGGTGAGGTCGTCCTCAAGCATGGTGGTGTCGACCTCGTTCTCCCGCGTGGTGTCCTGGCTCACTGCTTCTCCTCCTGCTCGGTGCCGTCGGTGTCTGCGGGCTCTTGGCGTTGCCAAGCCGGGCCGTCCTCCGGAGACCGGTCCGCGAGGCGGTTGGGATCGGGGGAGACGAGCAGGTTTATCTCCGGCTGGACCTCCCGCATGGAACCGGCGACGACGAAAGGAGCTTCATCCCGCTGGGGCGAGTGACCGCCAGAGGACTCCGCTGAGCGCAGGAGCGCGAAGAAGTGCATGTCGTCCGCGCCACGCTCGTAGACGAGCTCGCCGCCCCGCCCGGAGGTTTCCTTCGCCCTCCGTGTCCACTCGCTGAGGCGGGCCTCGAGGCGATTGGTCGTATACCGGGCGGCATCCTCACCTCCCGCGGCGGTGACCCGATCGGTGAGTGCGCTCACCAGCTTTGCCAGGGCTTCCCGCTGCGTGGAAGCGTTACCGGCATTGTGCTCCGGGTTGAGACCCCCGCTAGTGCCAGCCTGGGTCACGCGCGCGGCGGCGACGAGGGCCCCATCGAGACCACGGTCCACGGCCGTCACCGAGAAGGGGGTGACGGACAGCGGTTCGACCCGGGCGTAGAAGGTCTCGTGGAAGTGGCGGAACTGCTCGTAGTGCGCGAGGTCCCTCGGACGCGCCCAGTTGCCCAGCGTGACGACGAGCCCGGGGTATTTCGCATCGCGGCCGACCCGGGATGTGGCCTGGATGTACTCGGCGGTGTTCTTGGGCTGGCCGACGACGAGCATGAGACCGAGACGGGAGACGTCGACTCCCACTTGGAGCATGGAGGTGGCCAGGACGACGTCGTAGGGGTTCGCCGCACTATTGCGCCCCTCCATCGGCTTCCCTGCGCGCCAAGCGGCCATCGCTGCCGCCCTCGCAGCCGTGGAGTCGACGTCGGGGTCGAAGGTGAGCGCCATACGGTCCAGTGTTGCGGTGATGTCAGCAGAGGCGATGCGTGAAGTGAGCTCGCCCAGGTGTAGTGCCCCGAAGTCCTTGCCGCGGCGGCGCGGCAAGCGAGAGTCTCGTCCCGACTTGGCCAGACCTGTCTGAATGTCGTCTTGGACGTAGCGGGCCATTCCGGCCAACTCCCTGGTGGCGGAGAAGTAGCCGACGAGCGTCATGTAGGGGTCGGCTGCGGCCCCGAGCCGGTCGAGGAGGAGCTGGGCTCCGGCCATGAGGGTCTGGGTCGTCTGGATCTCGGCGGCGGTCAGGCGCACCCCGGTGGTGGACAGGCCCACGTAGAGGCGCCCGGGATGTGCCTCGTCGACGGGAAGCGTGCGGGAGAAGAAGGTGTCGGACGCGTCGAGCACCTGGGGCGGGAAGATCGTCACGTCGCGGCCGTAGAGGCTGCGGACCTGGTCGGCGACGTTGCGCACGGTGGCCGAGGAGGCGACCAGGAGGGGGCGGGCGGGCCGGCCGTCGGGGGCGGTCCAAGCGCACATGGTTTCGACGGCGGTCTCGAACAGGCCGACTGTTGTCCCCAGGGCACCGGTGATGAGGTGGAGCTCGTCCTGGATGACGAGATCCGGAGGCCGCAGCCTGGTGGCGGGGCGGACCGTGGCTGCCGGCAGCTTCCCCTTGGCTTGGTGGCGTCCGTTCTGACCGAGCGTGCAACCGGCATAGTCACTGCTGGAATCACAGCCGGGGTGGGGGACGTAGCCGTGGCGCTCGCAGCGGCGGGCGACGTGCCCGAACAGTGTGGCGGCGTGCCCCTCGCGGGCGAGGCGGGCGAGCTTGTCCACGGTGGCGATGACGAACGCCGGTGCGAGCCGGTATATCTCCTCGTCGGTCGTCAGAACCGGAAGGCCGTCGGGCACGTTGTCGTCGCCCTCGGAGAAAGGGCACTCGCCGAACGCGTCTGAGCAGCGCAGAATGACGCGGTCGGCGATCCCGGCGGCGGGGCCGATGGTGACGTCGGCGTGGGTCAAGGGTCTGCCGCACCAGGGGCAGTGGCCGAGCTGGAGGGCGGAGAAACGGTGCCCGGCACCGCCGCCGTTTTGCTCGCGCAGGCGCTGGAGCTCCTCGGCGGCCTCGCTCACCCGCTTGGGGGACACAGCTGTGCCGACCCACAGGCCGATGCGGAAGGACTCCTCGCCCCAGGCAACCGGGTCCTCCCGTCGCGCGAGTTCGGCGGCGCACACGAGGGTGGCAGCGCGCTGGAACTGCTGGGAGGTGAGCAGGCGCAGGGTGTAGCGCATGAGGACGGTGACGCCGGCGCGCCCGTCGATAGGCCCGTCCGGGGTGCCCAGGAGGCCCTGCCTGCGGCGGATGGCGAAGGCGTAGGCGGCAAGCCCCAGGTAGGCCTCGGTTTTTCCGCCGCCGGTGGGGAAGAAGAGGAGCTGGACTGCGGCCAGATCGCCGGAGCGTCGCGGCAGCGCGGGGTCGGTGAGGGCCGGCAGCTGCATGAGGATGAAGGCGATCTGGAAAACGCGCCAGTGGTGGGGGTAGGCACGGGCAAGGACTCGTGCCTCGGCCTCCTGGTCGCTGATGCCCGGCTCGGCGGCTCGTATAGCGGCCACTTGGGATCGCACGCGCTGGTCGGCCATGACTCGGTTCATGAAGGCGAAGCAACGCCTGGCTTCGGGATCGGATAGAAGGTGGTTGAGACCCTCGGCGAGCTGGTCGCGGACTTGCAGGGCTTCGATCAGCGCTTCAGCGCCGGTTTCCCGCAGGTGCTCCGGCAAGGCAGCAAGGACGCCCTCCTGCTCCTCCAGCCAGGTCGTGTAGTCCTCCACGATCGGTTCCAGGGCGGTCCTCAGCGGGTCGGAACCGTCCGATCCGAAAGATCCGCTCGCACTTCCCGTCGCTGCAGCGGCCAAGGCTCGCATGTCGAGTATGGCACCCGGCACATCGGCAGCATCGGTCTGGGGCGTCTCCACGGTGGGCATCCAGGTGGTACGCACCTGAAATGCCCGGCGAGGCTTCGGCTTGCCGGGCTCAGGCTTCCGCACACTCCAGTCGGCCGAGCAGGTGCGCCCTACGGCGAACTCGAGGCGATCGCGATACTGGAGCTCGAGGCGGGCCTCTTCCGAGCCGGCATCCGGCCGCGAACCGGGAGGCGGGAGAATGAGAGCGTCGTGGACGGGAAGGAAGATGTCCCGACCGTTGGAATCGACATGGATCTGGGTCTGGAACATCCATGCGTTTACGGGGATCCGGCGGGGCGTGACCTGATCGTTGCACAGGGCGAGCTCGATGAGATAACGCCCGCCGAGCCCGCCGACAGGTGAGGCGTCTAGGTGGGAGTCTACGCGCAGCGTGACGTCGTCTTCGAGCAAATAGTCCTGGGTGCGGCCAGGAGTGAGATCTGCCAGCGGCAGAGAAACACTCCGATAGTGCGGGATGCGGCGATAGCGGGTAGTCCGGGAATCCCGACTGCTGGCAGCGCCGGATGCCGTGGAGAGACCTGCATCGTCGCGCCCTGCAGGCTCGTAGGTGCCCCAGCTGACGTGGACGGCAATGGCGTCAAGATCGGCGGGCACCTGGAAGCGCAGTCCCATGGAGGCAGGAATCATAAGGCCGCGGCGCACGGGTTCGTCGTCGGCGTCGTCGCCGGAGTCCTCCTCGGCGGCAGCGCTCGCGGTCTCTTCTTCGACGCCGACGACGGGCGCGCCGGTGGACGCCGCAGCTTCGAGGTCGTCGTGCGCGCCGGTCAGCCGCGTGGGTGCGATGCGTCCCAATAGATAACGCTGGTCCGGTGAAGAGAAGAGGACCTCGTCCTCGCCTTCGGCGGGGCCGATGAGCTCGCGTTCAAGCACCTCAACGAGCCCGGCTCGAGCGGAGGCCGAGGTGGCGTCGAGCTCTCGGTCGAAGACGTAGTCCGATCCGTCGCTCTTGTGAGCCGCTGAGCTCGAAGCCTCACGTTCGGAGCGCGGCGGCCTAGACGCATTAGATGTCAAGGGTTTCCTCCTGAATGGGAGTTTTGGCGGCTTTGCGGCCTCGCTTGGCTGGAGAGGAATTCTGAGTCAGAGCCTCGGCGGCGGCTCGGCGATGGTTCTCTTCGAGGAGCCGGTCGAGGATCTCCACGCGGGTGGCCGGGGGCACGGTCCAGCGGGTCACTTTCCGGTAGCTGTGGAAGCCGTGGGTGAGGTCGAGGTCATCCCAGCCGTATGCGGCGGCCACCGTCTCGTCGAGCTCCACGTGGATGGCGCGCATCCGGTCCACGTCCGGGTCGGTGCCAGTCTCTAGCCCAGGGTCGTTGACAAGATTGTAGAGTTTGGTGAGGCCGAGCTCCCGGCGCAGCATAATCTCGCGCCGCTCGGCATCCAGCGTTCGGCCGATGCTCTCTAACTCCGCCGTGGGCTCGGGACGTGGGAAGGTCTCGAAGACAGTTGTCGGAGTATATGTTGGATCCACCCGCATGGTGGTTCCAAACTTCACTGCCCACATCTGGTGGATAGAAGAGGAAAGAACGGCCTGGTCAGATGAGGAATTCAAGGCGAACACCACCAATTTGGCATCGAATACCGATCTGTTCAATACACGCACGGGCATTAGAGTTCGACTCACCTGTGCAATCACCAGCACCTCATCGAGTCCTGCAATCGCTTTCCGCATGCCCATCGCATTCTCTGCAAATCTCCACCAATAGTCACGACGGGTTTTGCGCTTATTTTTGGCTCGTTCGGGTCGAACCTGTTCCAGCACTCGTCCATAGGGAAGCTCATACCTGTGCGCATCCACCTCGGATCGAGTACTGAAATCAATCACCCAACGCGATGGGGAGCAATCGGGGCGGGAGTTGAGGTCCTCTCCATTCAAGTAGGGAAAGAGCACCTCCGCATTGCGAGAGTCCGCTGCGATCCACTCAGCAGCTTCTTCCGGATCCAGGATGAAACCCTTACCAAGCACAATGCACCCTTGGAAGGCAATTCCCTGATTTTCATTAAGTCGCTCAGGTTTCCTCTCTACGCTCTCGGCAGGCTCCAGCAAGGTGCTGATCCGAGGAACCGGCGCATCGTCACAGACCGCCATCACCCGAGGTAAAACGGTGTCGCGAGTTCCCCATACGACGGCGAACTCAAGATTGACACTTTGAGAAGGCCATGGACGGGACCTAATGGCGCGGGTAATGACAAAACCAGAATTGACCATTTGGTCGAGGCCCACTTCACAGGCTCTCCCCTGAGCGACCGTATTTTTCGCTATCAGACCCAGTGCTCCGTGATCATTAAGCAATGAATACGCTCGTAGGAAGAAGTAAGCGAAGAGGTCAGCGCTCCCCCGCTGACCTCCAGCGAGCACCTCGACAAACCAATCACGGATATTCGTTCCCATGCTCCTGGTTAGTTTTTGACCGCCTAGGAAAGGTGGATTGCCAATGATCGCGTCGAAACCTCCGCGTCCCATGACCTCGGGCACGGCCAGCGGCCAATGGAGGCAGCGCCATCGCTCGTAATCTGTGCAAACAGTTGGTGTCAGGCCGCGTTCCAGAATCGCCTCGAGCAAGGTTCCATCGCCTGCTCCTTCCTCTGGGAAAGCGCGGCCGAGAGCCGCGATCAGATCCCCATATCCTTGGTTGAGCCGTTTTAGTCGTTTTTCCGGTTCCGCTCCAATCGCCGGATCAAGCCCCACAGCCACCACGGTGTCGGCCACCCGGTTCAAGGTTGCCAAGCTCTCCTCATTCTCGTGTTGGAGGCGCTGCTTTGTCTTGGTCGATCGCGCTGGATCATTCGCATCAACGACGCTCGCAAGCTCCTCACGACGCCTAGAGACCTCTTCCAAAATAGCGCTTACATCGAGATCTCTTGTGTATCTCCCCGCATGATCGAGCTCAAAGGGACGATTCGTAGCAGCCAAAGGATCGATATGCTGAGCCTTGAGCTGGCGCAGATCGGTGATACCCAACAGCGAATTGCCCACGAAAACCTTGTTATCCACAAAGCTAAAGGGCTTGCCCTTATCCAGGGAGACGAGCCACAGGGAGAGCTTGCACATTTCCACGGCCATCTCGTTGATGTCCACCCCGTAGAGACAGCGGGCCACTACCTGCCGCAGGGCGTCACGCTCCGCTTCACCCGGCCGATTGGCGTACTGACCCAGGGTTCCTTCCCGTGTCCATGCTGCGACGAGTTTGCGGGCCAGGAAGCGGGCAGCGGCCACTAGGAAGGCCCCCGAGCCGCAAGCGATGTCCGCCACACGCAAACCAAGGATGCGATCGGAGGACACGAGCTGCCACTGGCTGCGATCGTCGGTCTCGTGGGGGCCAGGCGAGTATACGAGCGGTTCCAAGGCATATTTCACCACCTCCTCGGCCAGAGAGCGGGGCGTGTAGTGGGCGCCGGCGTCCCGCCTTGATGGGGTCTCTGTGACCACGAGACCCCCACGTTGGATGACGACGGGCCGGCCTCGCAGGTCCTTCCGAATGATCCCGATCCAGGGGCGCAATTTCCTGCGCAGTTCCTCATCCCGGGTGACGGCGAGCAGGGCGCGGTCGGCGTCGGGCAGGGCGTCCCCGGCACCGAGATCCTTAGCCAGGGCTTTGGGGGTGGGCGGCTCGGCCCCGGGCTGGTTCTCCTTCAGCCAGGCGATGATCGCCCCGGCAAGATCGGCATCCTCGGCATGTTGCTCGGCGAGCTCGTTCAACACCGACAGCGGAACCTCGGGCTCCTCACCCTCCTTGCCACGCAGGCCGAGAACCGTCTCCTTGGCCCGGATGCAGGTGTAGCCGAGCAGACCCTCGTAGATGTAGCCGATCTGCTCCACGTCGATGTCCCGGAAAGACAGGCGCCGGGCCTCCTGTCCCTTGACGCGAGCGATTTGGAGGGAGCGCAGCACGTGGAGCATGACCCGGTCGGAGACGGTGAGCAGCAGGACGCCGCTGGCATCCGTGGACGTCAGGAAGAGGAAGCGTTCGGGGTCGAACAGGGAGCCCCCGTAGGCGGGGATGCGCATGTCTTCGGCGTTGACGCCGCTGTGCAGGGCGCGGGAGGTGGCCAGCAGCCGGTGCCAGGTCAGGCTTGTGCCGTCCATGGATTCCTCGCCCTCGTCGCGTGCGCGTGCCTCCAGAGCGTCCAGAACCGGTGCCAAGCCGTAACCGCTGGTGTAGAGCGATTCTGTGGGCAGGAGCCCACGCTCCTCGGCGAAGAGGAGGAAGACCGCGCGCATCATGACGGTGACGACCGCATCGTAAATCTCCCTGGGCTTGGCCTCCACTTCCTCGCGCTCGGCGGCATCGAGGAGGGCGTCCGACAAGGCTGAGACGATGAGCTCGACCGCACTGCGCACCTGCGTTCCGAGTGCCTCGGTGATCTCCTCTGCGGCGAGAACCGAATTCTCGAAGAGTTTAGGGAGCCTATGCTCAGTAGTCCCGCCCACCAAGCGTTGCACTCCGAGGAGTTCGCAAAAAGCGTCACGGGTGGCGGGTTCCTCCACCCATGTCTGGGAATCCACGATGCCGGAGGCGGTGGCTCCATTCCCTGGAGCGCTCACCACGGCCCACCAACGCCCGTCGGTCACCACGCCGATCGAGCAGTCCGATCCAGGGGCGCGCAGCATGGCGGCCATTCGGTCGATGGGGCTCGTGGCCCATCCGTCGTTCGCCAAGTCTCGCAGAGAGTCGACCGGATCGGTGACCGATACCAGGGCGCCGACCTGCTCCCCATGCATGAGCGCCCCCGTTGGGGTCACCGTTACCGGATGGACGCCGTCGGAGACCGCGCGATATGCCTCCGTCAACGATGGGCGTGCACACGCCTCCGTCCATGAGTCGCCCCAGCCCAGGACCTCGGTGAGCACGGTGCCCACCCAGGAGTCCCGGGCCCGGCGATAGGAGGCGAGGGCGGCAGCGGAGTCCCGCTGCGCGTCCCAGGCGTCCCAGGCGCGGTCGAAGGCCGACTTGGCGGCGCGCAGTACTTCGCGGTGCTCGCGGCTCAGCCCCGGCATGCCCTGCGGATAGAGGCCGGTGAGGACGGGCACGGAGAGGAAGGGGCCCTCGGTGTCGACCAGTTCCAGCCATTCCCGATGCTGCTCGGCGGCGCTGCACCCGCCCGAGGCGCTGTGGCTGGCGCCCCTGGTGCTGCCCTTCGATGCGGGCTTCCTCGGGCTCATGACTGCCTCCCCCAGGTCTCGGCGTCCTCCTCGGTCACGGCCAGGACGAGGGCCACCGAGGAGACGTAGGGCCGGACGTCTTCGTAGCGCGAACGGACCGCCGCCTCCTCGCGGTTCTCCTCCCCGGCCAGGTCCTCCAGGCGGTCCTCCATGGCGCGGATGTCCCGGGCGCGCTGCTGGCGCTGCTCGCCGGACCACAAGTCCAGCATCGCCTGCTGCTCGCGCTCCTGGGCGTGCAGGTTGGCCAAGGAGTCGGTCAGGTTGGCGCGGAAGGCGGCGAAGATGCCGCGCACGCGGTCGAGATCCGCCTGGCATCGTTCGTCGAGGCTCTGGTGGACGCCCGCCTGCAGGCTCTGGGCCCGGCGGGCCGTCTCCTCCACGAGGCGGGTGCGCAGGTGCCCGCCGTCGTTCCACAGGGACGCCAGGTGGCGGCGCACCTCGGGACCGGCCAGGCGGTAGCTGCCCGGATCGAGGGAGCGGTCCAGGACCTCGTGCAGCGTGTCCTCCGCGATGCGGTGCCCGCGCAGCCGCACGCCGGTGACGAAGACCTGCTCGTGCAGGCGCAGGCCGCCGCGTCCCACCAGCACCAGGCGAGACATGGAGGCCGCGCAGGAGTGCTCCAACCCCGGCAGGACCACGGCCGTCACCCGGTTGACCTCCGAGTGGGGGCTGAACAGGTTGGCCCGCAGGATGCGGGTGGATTTGCGCATGAGCGGGTGGCCCAGGTGGACATGGACGATGCCGGGGGCGCGCGCGGCATGCTCATCGAAGGTGACCGGCCGCAGCTGGCCGGGGCGCAGCCGGGTGTCCAGGCCGGCCAGCGCATCCTGCCAGGAGAGCGCCAGGTCCGGGACCGCGAAGACGCTCGCGTCGGTGTCCTCGGATCCGACGTTTTCAAGGAGCGGCTGGTGGGTCATGCGCAAAGCCTCGTCCACTACGCGCCTGCCCGCCTCGGGGGTGAGGTGCATCGCGATCTTCCGGTCCTCGTAGCCGCGGGCCAGGGCGGTCAACTGCTGGTTGAGCTTGCTGCTTCCGGCTAGGGCGGAATCGATGGCCTTCTCATCATGCCCGCGAGCCGAGGCTTTGCGCCGGTTGCGGCCCAGAAAATGCGTAGTGATTTCCTCGTCGATGAGCGGGTTGACGGATCCGAGGTCCTGCCTTTCGGTGGCGATCTTGTGCGCCAATCGCTCAAGAAAATCCTGGTGTCCGGAGTACAGGCCGTTCCTGCCGTCGGGCTTTAGGTAATAGACCTCGGGGGTCTCTCGCTGGCCGTAGCGGTCGATGCGCCCGACCCGCTGTTCCAACCGAGAAGGATTGAAAGGAACGTCGAAATTAACCAATCGGTGGCAATAGGTTTGAAGGTCGATCCCCTCCCCCGCGGCATCGGTGGCCACGAGCACGCGCACATCCTCCTGCGAGGGAGCTGCATTGAATCGCGCTCGGATGTCTTCCCGCTCGTCGGCCGAGGTCGAGCCGCGGATCACCGCCAAACGCTCGCTGTAACCCCTCTGCCGCAACACGGAAACGATCCACTCCAGAGTGTCCGCATACTCGGTGAAGACCACTACCCGTTCGTTCATCCAGGTTTTGCCGTCGGGGCGGCAAACGGCGTCGAGCATGTCCACCAACGCGTTAAGCCGCGAATCTGGACGGGACTGATAGCCGCTGGCCCAGTCGGCAAGCTCCTCCAGGTCCCTGCGCGTAGCGGCGCTAAGCGGATCTGACTTTCGAGTTGCCAGCAGCGTATCCAACTCCGGTTGGGAGAGGAGGCCCTCCTCTTCGTCGGACTGCCCTGAGCCCATGACCTCCGTGTAATAGTCGTCATAGTCATCGAGCCCAACGCCCCGTAGCGTCTGGTCGAGGTATCCCTCGAGAGTCTTGGCGAAAGCCCACGGGCTGGAGAGAAAGCGCTTTTTGAGCAGCAGCGCGGCGATGTCGAGGTGGCGGCGCCCCTGCTCTCTACCCGAATCCCGCAGAAGCGCATCGAGTTTGGCGTAAGCTCGCTCCTCATCCGGCGAAGTTTCGTATAGCAGAGGTTGGATCCGACGCTTTTGAAAGTCCCTGTCGGCGATCTGCGTCTTCAGGCGCCGCACCGTCACTTCTTTAAGAGCATCCTCATCGATCCGCGCTCCTCGGGCAAAGCGCCGCGGATCGATCATCTCGAGCAGAGCGGAGAAAGATTCTGTGTAACCGTTGTGGGGTGTGGCGGACAGGAACAGGCGATGCTCGCATTTGTCGGCCAGCCGGCGCAAAGCGCGGGTCCTCTGCGAATCGACGGCATAGCCCCGCCCTCCGCCGACAGCCGAAGGAGCCGCCGGAGCAACATGGTGGGCTTCGTCCACAACGAGCACGTCGAACGCGTAGCGTCGGGCGGTCTGGGACCTCTCGGCGTCCGCAAGGACCTCGCGAAGGAGCCGTTGAGCGCGCACGCCCGGCAGCCAAGCCATGGAGACGATGACGCGTGGGTGAAGTCTGAGAGGATTGGCCGCCAAGCCGTAGGTGCGTCGGTCTTGGGCCATTCGGTCGGAATCGACGATGACGAAGTCCAAACCGAATTTCTCACGCATCTCGTCGCGCCACTTCAAGGAAAGGCTCGGCGGACAGACGATTATGACCGAACGGGCCCGGTGGCGCAGGAGAAGCTCTTCGACGACGAGCCCCGCCTCGATGGTTTTACCGAGGCCGACATCGTCAGCCAACAGGAGGTTGGTGCGCGGAGCCTCGAGTGCCCGTCGCAGAGGCTCAAGCTGGTAAGGCTCCAGGGTCGCCCCTGAACGGAAGGGCGACTGGAAATCTCCAGGCTTCGCCGACGCAACCGCGCCCCAGCGCACAGCGTCAACAAATGCCCCCAGCGTGTCGGGACTGTCAAAATCTACAGCTTCGATGTTCTCAGGCAGGCCGCGATCGGGCACCACAGAGTTCCCGACCTCAAGCTCCCAAATTACCCGCAGTTCCTCGCCCATGCGGTCCTCGTCAAGAGATTGGAGCGTGACGACGTGGTCGAGACGCGGCTGCCCGTCGTCGGCGGAACTGCGAGGAAGCCCTTGTTCGACGATGTCGGTCACCGCCCAAGCGGCACCCCTGACCTGAACCACCTGTCCCGGCTCTGGAAGGCCTGCACTCCGCACTGGCATCGCGCTCATCGCGCCACTCGAATCTTAGGGGAATCTATCGATCGGTTTCTGGGTACCGGCTCCGACGGTGAAAACCAGAAACGCGGACGTCGATAGGCTCCTCGACACGTGCGAATTCGACGGCAAAACAACTTCGGCAACGCTCCCGTTCAAAGAAGGCGAACTTCGAGGAACCCCCTAAAGCCCGCGAAAAGACTGCTTCTCTCCGGATTCTACGCCGGATCTGGAAGCGCTACGTCCGCCCCACGAACCATCGGCGCACCTGCCCGATTCGGGATTCGATCTGT